>ERZ773009.2242-NODE-2242-length-12514-cov-8.069026_pt1 | contig 12514 bp, 9 predicted proteins | sample MGYA00580663_ERZ773009 | MGnify/ENA primary metagenome ERZ773009 (study PRJEB29015, sample SAMEA2737969) | human oral metagenome | biome: human oral; feature: human-associated habitat; material: dental | place: China | collected 2026 ... | reverse complement strand
CCGACCCCCGAGTCGAGCGGCGCGGCGGCCCCCGCCTCGGCGAGCGCGCGCTGGGCGGCCCCGCCCTGCAGCCACGCGATCAGGGAGGCGGCGCCGTCGGAGAGGGCTCCCCCCGAGGGCACCCCCGCCGCGTAGAGGGTCCGGGCGATGCACGTCGGGGCGACCGGGGCCCCGTAGCTCTCCGCGCCGGTGTTCGTCAGGGCGGCCGACGCCAGGGAAGCGGGCGCGACGACCAACGGGTACAGGCCCGCCGAGGGGGTCGAGGCGGGGGCCCCGGCCAGGGACGACCAGTAGGAGGCGGTGACGCGGTCGGCGGCGCTCCACTGCGCAAGGGTCTCCCCCGTGCTGGCCCCCACCCGCGGCGACAGGGACGTGGCGAACGCCCCGAGCCCCTGGCCGACCTGCGAGGAGGCGGCCTGCACGAAGGCGCGGCCAACGCTGGTCGAAGCGGGGTCGGGGACGGCCAGGAGCCCCGCGTAGGAGGCGCTGGCGAGCTCCTGGATCGACGACGGCACAGCCAGCATGTTCGCGCTCATCCACGCCCGGTCCGCCACGACGCACACGTCGTCGCGCCCGTAGGCCACAGCGCCCTCGGCGCCCGCCACCTCGGTCCCGGCCGCGGTCCGCACCTGCGGGACCGCCACGTGCCCCGCCAACGAGGCGCCCGCGGCCGCGAGCGCGTCCGCGCCGTCCAGCCCCAGCACGACATCGGTGCCCTGGGCGGGCACGTCGCCGACCGCGTCGTAGGCCGCGGTGCCCACGGTGAAGCCCGTGTCCTTGGTGAAGGCCGAGACCACCTGCTCGGGCAGCTGCGCGCCGCCCACCAGCGCCACGCCGACGGCGCCGGACCCCTTGCGGGGCGCGGAGGCCGACCCGGTCCCCTGATCCGCCGACTGGGCGGATCCCCCCTGCGGCACAATGGGGTCCACGAAGGGGTCGGCGGGTGCGTTCGCGGAGACGGCCGGGGTGCAAGCCGCCAGTGCGAGGGCTGACACCGCCAGCAGGACGACCCGGGTGGCGCGCGCGTTGGTCATGTTCCCCCTCGGATGAGTGCCGTGCATGTGACCTCAGCATAGGCCGCGCAGGGGCCCCCGCGTCGAATCCACGTCGTTCGGGCGCGCGGGGGCGCCCCTGTGGGGCATCATTGGAGCACAGTCCCCTACCGATGAGGAGCAGTCATGGAAGGCTTGGGTTGGAAGCTCACGAACGCGGCGGTACTGGCAGGAGCCGCGTTCGTGGCGAGCACCGCTTTCGAGTACGGGTGGAAAGCCGCCACCGGCCGTCCCGTCCCCGCCGAGGACGACGAGGGGACCGCACTGGCGACCCTGGTGGCCTTCGCCGCGGCATCCGCCGCGGTCGCCGCCGTCGCCCAGCGCTACGCCTACAAGGGCGCGCGCAAGTGGATCGCCCCGCGGCTGAAAGGGTCGCCCGTCACCGCCTGATCGCCCCGCACGGGCCGAGGCGATGGCCCTCGCGCCGCGACCGCAGTCCGAGCGCTGATCCCCGCGCACTGGCCGGGGGCGGGAGGCCCTACCTGGTCGCCGCGCGGACCGCGGGGAGGTCGATGACGGGCAGGTACGCGGACAGATCCGCGCGCTCCCCCGACGCCTGGACGCGGCCGCTCCCCACGGCCTCGTCCCACCGCAGGCGCCCGGTCGCCAGGGCCAGCCACGTGTGCGCGTCCGTCTCGATCACGGCGGGCGGGGTGCCCCGGCGGTGGGTGGTCCCCGCCAGGATCTGGACGGCCCCTGCGGGCGGGACCCGCACCTCGACCGCGCGCCCCGGGTGCAGCGCGCCCACCTCCTCCAACGTGAAACGCACCGCAGTGGCCACTTGGCGCCGGGGCGCCGCCTCCCCCTGGGCCGCCCACTCCCCGAGCGCTGCCATGCCGTCCCGCTGGTCGATGCGTCTTCTCGCCATGGCGCCAGTGTAGGCCCGGGGACCGGTCAGGGAGGGCGCTGATGCCGCGGCGCCCCGGCCTGGGGCACAATGGACTCGCTCCATCCGCCGACGAGAGGCTCCACGTGCGCGTCAATTCGAACCTCATCACGCTCCGCTCGATCCTGGACCTCGACATCGCCCGGCGCTTCGAGTGGGACGCGGCGCTGGTCGTCGAGCTGTCCGGCGTGGACAGGCCCGGCGACCTCTCCCCGCGCGTCGCCGAGGACCCCGGTGTCCTCTACGACATCGCCTCCCAGGGGATCGCCCCCGGATCGGCGATCGAGCGCGCCCTCTCCCATGAGCTCCACGACGCCATCCAGCGCCGGTGCCGCCTGTGGATGGCGGGGATCCCCACCGGGCACCTCGACCGGCTGCGCTCCGAATTGGGCGAGGGCATCGTCCACGTCGCGGGGGCCCCCGACGAGGGCCTCACCCCGGTCGCCCTGGCGCCCCTGGAGCTCCTCAAAGCGTGGTCCCAGGGCTCCGACCGGCAACGGGCCTTCATCCGCAAGTCCATGGCCGGCCTGGACACCCTCACAACCTCCTCCACGGCGACGTGGGCGGCGCGGCAGGTGGGAGCCCCCATCATCGAGCGCTCCTTCTTCCTCAGACTGTGCCGCAACCCGAAGTTCATCGCCTACGTGGTCGTCCTCGCCTACTCGCTCATCCGCGCCGTGCCCGTCATGTACGTCCCGCATTTCAAGGGGAACTGGCGGGTCCTGTGGGCCATAGACATCATCACCGCGATCCCCTACACGTGGGGCATCATCGAGATGGTCTCCGGCCAGAGGCTGTGGCACCGCGTGATCGGCGCGATCACCACGGCGGTCACGTTCTTCGCGCCCTACGTGTACTTCCTCATGTACGGGCGCCACGCCCCCCTGAGCGTGTGGCTGGTGGTCGCCGCGATCTTCTTCTCCGCGATCTTCCTGGAGGTCTACCGGACAATGCGCGACAGCGCGGTGAGGCGGGGCCTCGCCCGCCGGTGCCCCGACCCCGACGACGAGCCGGCGCCCACCAGCCCGTGAGGCGGGCCGCGCCGCAGGACTCCTCCGCGCGCGGCCGCCTCAGCGGCGCGCCTGCCCGCCCCCTCGCAAGTGCCAGCGCGACGCCTCCTGGCTCGCGTCGATGAACTCCCGGAACAGTCCGCTGCCCCGCGCCAGCTCGTCGGGGGTGCCCGTCTGCTCGACGCGCGCCCCGCCGCCCGCCCCGTCCGGGGACAGGACGATGACACGGTCGGCGCGCATGACGGTGGAGACGCGGTGTGCGACGACCAGGACGGTCCGCCCGCGCGACAGCTCCGAGACCACGTGGGTGATCGCCGACTCGTTCTCACCGTCCAGGGCGGAGGTGATCTCGTCGAGCAGCAGGATCGGCGCGTCCTTGATGAAGGCGCGGGCGATGGCGACCCTCTGGCGCTCTCCCCCGGACAGCGCCAGCCCGCCCGGCCCCACTCGGGTGTCCCACCCGTCGGGCAGGGCCTCGATCACCGTGTCGAGGCGCGCGCGCCGGGCGGCCCGGGCCAGCTCGCCGTCGGTGGCGTCCGGGCGCGCGATCCGCAGGTTCTCGCGGATCGTCGTGTCGAAGAGGTAGACGTCCTGGAAGACCATCGACGTCATTGCCATGAGCTCCGCGCTCGTCATGTCGCGCACGTCCACGCCGCCCACTCGCACGGCTCCGGCCCCCGCGTCCCAGAACCGCGCCGCCAGGCGCAGCACCGTCGACTTGCCCGCACCCGAGGGGCCGACGATGGCGGTCACGGCCCCTGGCTCCGCCTCGAAGGACACGTCCCGCAGCACGGGGCTGCCCTGCTCGTAGGAGAAGGAGACGTGCTCGAAGGCGACGGAGGCCCCCGAGGGCGTGCGCGCCTGGGACGGGTCGGGCTCGGGCAGCGGGCTCGACTCGAGGATGTCGAGCACACGGTCGAAGGCGACGCCCGCGTTGTTGGCCTCGGTGGCGATGAGCGCCGCCTCGCCGATGGGCCCGCTGATGCGGGCGCACACGGCCATGAGGGCCAAGTAGACGACCGGGTCGAGCTCCCCGCCCATGACGAGGGCCATGCCCGCAGCCACCAGGGCCGCGTAGGTGAGCGTGATGATCAGGGAGAACCCTTGGGCGGGGCGCGACCTGACCACCAGGGAGGACAGCACGGCACTGGACTCGGCTTCCAGGGCGTCGTCGAGGACCGTCCACCCGCGCTTGGTCGCGCCGGTCGCGCGGAGCACCGTCTGCAGGCGGGAGAACTCGATGAGCCGCCCGGCAGCGGCCGTGGCGGCCCCGGACTCGGTGGTGTTGGCGCGCTCGGTCGCGGAGCCGGTGAGGCGGAGCACCCACCACAGGGGCGGGACCGCTGCGGCCATGATGGCCGCGAGCCGCCAGTCGTAGAACGCCGTGGCCACCATCATGACGGCGGGGACCACGAAGGCGTTCGTCAGGCGCGGGAGCACGATGGAGACGACGTGCGAGATGGTGTTCACCTCGCGGGAGGTCGCCGAGGCGACCTGCGCCTCGCGTTTCGCGTCGAACCACCCCAGCGGCAGGGCGAGCACACGGGAGGCGATGCGGTCGATCATGGAGTCGCACACGTCGTAGACGCTCACCCGGAACGAGACGAACATGGCGACGGTGTCGACCACCAGGGCGCACAGGCCGGCCCCCACCACCAGGGCCGTCCACATCCCCAGGTCCGGCGCGGCGCCGAGGAAAGCCCGGAGGAAGGGGATCAGGAGCGACAGGGTGATGCCCTGGAGGACGGCGGACGCGATGAACCAGTTGCGGATCATGCGCATCTGGCGCGCGTTGACGACGCGGATGATTTTGCCCCACACGGTCATTTCTCCTTTCGGCTCGTGCCCGGGCGCCCGCCACTGCCGGGGCCGCCTGGCCCGTCCGGACCATCCGGGCTGTTCGAGGCGTCCGGGTCTCTCGGGTCGCCCTGCCCGCCCGGGTCGTCCGGCCCGTCCGGGTCGGGGTTCTGCGTCCGCCACAGCCGCGCGTAGGCGCCGTCCAGGGCGATGAGGCGGTCGTGGGTGCCGTGCTCGACGATCCGGCCCCGGTCCACGACCAGGATCTGGTCGGCGTCGCGGATGGTGGAGAGGCGGTGGGCGATGACGAGGACGCTGCGCCCCTCGGACAAGCTGCTGAGCGCCCGGTGGATGTCGCGCTCGGAGCGGGGGTCGGCTGATGCGGTCGCCTCGTCGAGCACCAGGATCGGCGCGTCCATCAAGTAGGCGCGCGCCAGGGTGACGCGCTGTCGCTCCCCTCCCGACAGGAATCCCCCTTCCTCCCCGATGACCGTGTCGTAGCCCTCGGGCAGCGCCATGATGCGGTCGTGGACGCAGGCTGCCCTCGCGGCGGCCTCGATCTGCTCCCGGGTCGCGCCGGGGCGGCCCAGCGCGATGTTCGCGCCGACCGTGTCGTGGCACAGCGCGACGTCCTGGAAAACGATCGCCAACTGGGACAGCAGCCACGCGTGGGTGGCCTCGCGCACGTCGATGCCGCCGACGCGCACCGTCCCCGAGTCCGCGTCCCAGAAGCGCCCGACCAGGCGGGCGATGGTGGTCTTCCCGCCGCCGGAGGGCCCCACGATCGCGGTGACCGTGCCTGGCTCCACCGAGAAGGACACGTCCCTCAGGACCGGCGCGTCCTGCGAGTACCCGAAGGAGACGCCGTCGAAGGAGACCGCGCCCGGTTGGGGCGCCGCGCCCTCGTAGGCGCCCTCGGGCATGAGGGGGCTCGCCAGCAGCTGTGCCGTGGCGCGCGCCCCTTGGCGGGCCTCGTAGGCGTGCTGGGTCATCTGCGTCAGCGTGAGCAGGCCGGAGGGCAGGGCGAGCGCCACGAAGAAGAAGGGCAGCGCCCGGGCCGGGGTCGTCCAGCCCTGCCAGACGAAGAGCGCCGCCAGAGGGGCGACGGTGGCGAACACGGAGGACGGCCGGATGATCGCGCTGACGAGCGCCACCGCCGCCCCCGAGCGCTTCGTCCACGTGTAGGACAGGGCGGAGAACGCCTCCCTGGCGGCGGTGAAGCGCGTCCGTGTGGCGTCGGCGGCCTGGAAGTTCTTGATCTCCGCGATGCCCTCGACCATCTCCACGGTGGCGGCCGCCAAAGCGGTCTGCTGCTCGGAGAACTCCGAGACGATCGACCCGTAGCCGCGCATCGAGACGAGGCCGATCGCGCCGATCAGCACCACCCACACCCCCGCCAGGGCGAGCGCCAGGCGCCAGTCGACGCAGAGCAAGTACGCGAATCCAGCCGCCGCGCCGACGAGGGAGTGCGTGGTGTCGCCCGGCAGGTGTGCGATCATCGTGTGGATGGCGGCGGTGTCGTCGGCGACCATCTTGCGGATCGCGCCCGCGGAGAGCGCCGACACCTCCCCCAGGGGCATGTTCCCGATGGTAGTCACGACGCGCTCGCGCAACCGGTGGCGCAGCCGCGCCTCGGCGATGTGCGTGACCCCCAGGCCCAGCGAGTAGCACGTCTGCCCGGCGAAGAGCGCGGCCACGGCCACGCCCGCCAGGAGCCACAGCTCCCCGGGCGTGGCGCCCTCCTCGCCGAGCCACAGCTCCGCCAGGCGCGCCATCGCCGCGTAGGGGACGATCCCCAGGACGGCCGCGAGCGCGGTCAGCGCCGCCGCCCCGAGCATCGCGGGGACCGCGGGGCGGATCAGCTCCTTCAGGCCCGCGTTCTTGTTCTCCGATGCGCTCATCGGTACCTCCAGTAGAGAACCACGGCGGCGGCCAGGCACGCCAGGGCGACGACCGCCCAGTCGCGCGCCCGCCAGCGCTCGTCGACCATTTCCGTGCGCCGGGCGTGCGCCCCGAAGGCGCGGGCGTCCATCGACAGGGCGACCCGTTCGGCGTGCGACACCGATATGACCATCAGCGGCACCACGGACGCCGTCCACCTGACGGCGGGCGCCAGCGGCCCCCACCCCGAGCCGACTCCCCGCAGCGCCCGCGCCGTGCGCAGCAGCGCGAAGTCCCGGCTGAAGCGCCTGAGGAAGGACACGGCCGCCGTGCCCGCCGCGGCGAGCCGGTAGGGCAGGCGCAGGGTCGTCGTCAGCGCGCGTATCTGCGCCTCCGCCGGGGCCGCCGCCCCTCCCAGGAGCACCAGCGCCAGTACCGCGCCGACCGTGGTGGCGCCCGAGGCCGGGGACGCGACGTAGTACAGTTCGACGCTCCTGTAGGGCGCGGTGGCGAAGTAGCGCAGCGTGAACAGGAGCAGCGCCGCGGTGAGCCACGGCGCCAGGGCCGTTGCCACGAGGCGCCGGGCGGGCGGGCGCGAGGCGATGACGCCCAGTGTGGCCGCCGCCATGACGACGAGGTTCACCCGGGTGGTGCCGCCGAGTGCCACGGCCACCATGAGGGGCAGCGCGGCCAGCCCCATGGTCAGGGGGTTCAACGGGGCGAAGGCGCCGCCCTGGCGCCTGCCGCGCTGGTGGGGCGCTGCGGCGCCCGGGGCGGGGGCGGGGGCAGGGACGGGGCCCGTCGAGCCGCCGGAGGGCGCGGCGCCCAGGGCGGGGGCCTCCGGGACAGCCTGGCCGGAGGGGCCCGCGCCGACTCCCCGATCCGGGTCCGAGGGCCCCCCGCCGACTCCCCGATCCGGGTCCGGCAGGGCGATGATGGCGGTGCAGTGGCGGCGCGCCAGTTCGAGGTCGTGGGTGGCCATGAGCACGCAGCGGCCCCGCCCGCGCAGGGCGTCGATGAAGGACATGAGCTCCTGGGTGTTCGCCCAGTCCTGCCCGTACGTCGGCTCGTCCAGGACGACCAGGGCGTGGGGCGCCCCGGCCATGGTCGCCACCGAGAGGCGCCTCGCCTGCCCACCTGAGAGGGTGAGGGGGTGGGCGCCACGGTGCCCGGCGAGGTGGAACTGCTCGAGCAGCTCCTCGACGCGCGCGGGCGGCGCGCCCCCGACGGCCAGTTCCTTGGAGACCGTGGACGAGACGAACTGGTGCTCGGGGTTCTGGAAGACGTACCCGGCGATGTGGCGGCCCCGCCGCAGCGGGCGGCCCCCGATGAGGGCCTCGTCCGCCTCGAAGCCCCCAAGGCCGGCCAGGGCGGACAGCAACGACGACTTGCCCGCCCCGTTGACGCCGATGACCCCGAGGAGCTCGCCGGCCCCCACGCGCGCGCTGACCCGGGGGCAGCGCCCGGGCACCCGCATCCCGCTCAGCACCAGAACCGGGTCCTGGGCGTCGAGGGCGCCGGTGCGCTCCCATTGGCCGTCGGTCTTGCGCCAGTAGGCCACGCCGCCCGGCGAGGTCATGTCCTCCATCGTGGGAACGCGGATGCCCGCTTCGGCGGTGGTGAGGGCGGCCCCGGCGGCACTGGCCGGGGGCTCCCCACGAGTGCCGCGGCGCGGGCTCCCCCCGCCGCACGGGGCCGCCGCCCGGTCCCCGGCGCGGGCGCCCTCCGCAGCCGGAACGGCGTCCGCGCGCAATGCGCGGGGCATCCACACGCCCACCGCCTCGAGCGCCGCCCGGTGGCGGACGAACACCTCGCGGGGAGTGCCCAGAGCGATGCCCCTCCCCCGCGCGTCCAGTGCGAGGACCTGGTCCACCCAGGGCAGGATCGGGTCCAGGTCGTGGTCGATGACGATGACCGCGGTCCCCTGGCGCGCCAGGTCGGCCACGAGGTCGTAGAACCGTTGCGACCCCTCGGCGTCGATAGTGGACGTCGGCTCGTCCAGGACCAGCAGGGGGGTCCGCATCGCCAGGGCGACCGCGATGGCGAGGCGCTGGCGCTGGCCCCCGGACAGGGTCCACGGGTCCTTGCCGCCCAGTCCCGCCATGCCCACTGCGGCGAGGGCGGCGTCGGCGCGCTCGGTGATCTCGTCGCGCCCGAGGCACAGGTTCTGCAGGGGGAACTCGACTTCGGAGCGCACGCTCCTGGTCACCACTGCCGCGTCCGGGTTCTGCCCCACGTAGGCGACCGTCCCAGCGAGCACGTCGGCGGGCGCGTCGGCCACCTCCTGACCGCGCAGCGCGACGCTGCCCGAGTACTCGGAGGGGATGGAGTGGGGCACCAGCCCGCAGCAGGCGCGCACCAGCGTCGACTTCCCGCATCCCGACGGGCCGATGACCGCCGTCACCCGGCCCGTCAGTTGTTCGAAGGACACGTCGTCGAGGACCCACGCATCCCCACCGATGTAGTGGACGGACAGGGACTCGCAGGCGACGAGGGGGTCAGCGGGCATCTCGGTCGATCCCGACGCCCGCCATGTTGAGCAGTCGCGTGGCCCCCAGCACGAGCAGGCCGCCGACCACGCCCGAGGCGACGCCGATGGCGACCAGCAGCGCGTTCATGTCGGAGCCGATGAGGGCGCCCATCGAGGCCACGTAGAGAAGGCTGTTGAGCAGGCCGAAGCAGGTGGCGCACGCCATGAACATCCGCCAGTCCCAGAAGCGGTAGAAGGTGAGCAGCAGCGGCAGCTCCACGAAGGCGCCTCCCAGGAGGCACCCGACGATCGCGGCGGGGCCCACCGGTGTCGCGACCATCCCGATGAGGCCGTAGAGCAATCCGGCGACGATGGCGGCCCCGGGCCTGCGCACGATGGTCACGGGCAACAGGAAGTCGACCGCCCACAGCCCGATGAGGCCGACCCCCAGGTAGACGCCCCGCTGTGTTCCCGCCGTCATGACGGACACGTAGTTGATGGGGATGAAGATGATGCAGTTGCACACGACCAGCGCCGCGATGGTCATGAGGTTGCGGGTGCCGAGCACCGAGTCCACGAGGCCCTTGCGGGCGGAGGTGCGCACGACCCTGCTGGTCGGCCCGGGCTCGGCGCCGGGGAGCGCTTCATTCGGAGTTTCAGACATTATCGTCCCCACTGTTTCAGGGCCCCATAACTTCACATAGGCCCACCTCAGTCAACTATAGGAGACCCAGCTCTCATTTTCTACCCCTTTTCCGCTGTGACGGCGCGGCGGATCCCATCTGAGCCAAAAGCCCCCCATGCCCGCGCAAAACTTTGGCATACTTTGATGACGGCCCAGCCGCCCCGTCCACCCGAGCCGCATGGCACTAGGAGCACCCGTGTCCGAGCAAACGCAACAACCCCCATCAACGACCGCCCCCGGCCTCGGACGCACCGTCGCCGCGTGGGCAGTCCACGCACTGACCATCTCCGGGCTCGTCTGGGCGACCCTGGCCCTCCAAGCACTGCTCAACGACGACATCGCCCTCATGTGGCTCTGGTTCGTCATCGCCCTCATCGTCGATGGCGTCGACGGGACCCTGGCGCGCAAGGTCGGCGTCCGCGAGGTGATCCCGTGGTTCGACGGAGCGGTCGTGGACAACCTGGTCGACTACCTCACGTGGACGTTCCTGCCCGCGCTGTTCATGAGCATGGCGCTCCCCTTCGGGCCCGCCCCCGTGCCGCTGCTGATGATGATCCTCATCATCGTCTCCTCCGTGTTCTGCTACGCCAACGACGGCGAGAAGTCGAACGACAACTACTTCGTCGGCTTCCCCGCCGCGTGGAACTGCGTCGCCATCATCATGTACGTCCTGCAGACGCCCGCGTGGGTCAACATCACCGCCACCATCGTCCTCGCCGCCCTCACCCTGGTGCCCATCCACTACACGCACCCGGCCCGGGTCAAGCGCTTCCGCGCCATCAACATCGTCTCAGTGGTCCTGTGGCTCTTCGCCTGCGGCGCCCTGGTGGTCCTCTACCCCGTCCAGCCCCTGTGGCTCCTGATCGTCTTCTGGGTGGGCGGCGGCTGGTTCATGATCTCCGGATTCATCCGCACCGCCACCGGCGAGGACAAGTAGGCCCCGTCGGCCCGCCGCCCGGGACAACCGGAGCAACGCCGGCCCGTGTTCACAAGGGCCTACCCGTATTTTCCCCAGGTGGGGCCATGAACAACAGTTATGGCTCCACCCGGGGAACTATGGCCCCCGGGGAACAGAGGGGCATACGACCGTCCGGACCAGCCGGGCAGCGCTGCCCGCAAAAACGCTTCGCCTATCCCGACTGGCTGGGAGCGCGTTCCACGAGGACCGCGGCGATGCCGGCGATCCGTGAATCAGGCTCGGCCAGGATCTCGCGGCCGAACGCGCGCCGACCCGACCAGCCGAGGCTCGCAGCGAATGCTCGGCCCGCCGCCCCACATGCACGAACATAAAATCCACCACATTAGTGGTCTAAATCATATAGATTACGCGCGACGCGCGCGTTAGAATTGACACACAATGACCGGTTCCGCCCGAAAGGGTCCAGGGCCGGTCCTCTTTATTTCGGAGGAAAGCAATGGAGCCCAAACCGTTTAAGTCAATCGACGAGCAAATCCACATCTTACAGGACAGGGGAATGATCATCGATGACGCGAGTCGCGCGAGAAACGCCCTGGAGACAATCGGATACTACAAGCTGTCCGGCTATTCCTACCCATTCCGAAGAAAACGAGAGGGGACCAATGAGATCGCTGACGAGTTTACGGAAGGGACAACCTTCGAAGAAGTGCTCGCCGTTTACAGCTATGACGAGACATTACGCGAAGCAACGGCTCACGAGCTGTCGCGAACTCGGGAAAACCGCTCCACACCTCCACCTTATGCCCCACGAACTCGGCCCCAAAGCCTGGGACAAGGACCACGCAAGGCCCACGGAAGAATATCGTCGGTGGATTGAGCACTACCAAACCCAGCTTGGCACCTCGGACGAGGACTCGGTTCTTCACTATAAGTTGAAATACCGCGGAGTCCTGCCGCTGTGGGTTGCTGTACAGGTACTTGACTGGGGAGCATTACGCACACTATTCAGCTTGGCCACCCGGAATCAACAGGAGGCAATTTCCGAGAAGATCAGAATAACAGCCGCGGAGCTGAATTCATGGCTTCGCTGCCTAAATACACTCCGCAACATTTGCGCACATCACGCACGCTTATTCAACCGCAATTTCAGAAAAATACCAAAGCTGCCCGACGCCCCTCACCCCCTCGCTTACCTAAAGGAATATGTAAACAACAAAACGTATCCCAGATGGGGGAACCGGTGTTTTCTTCAACTAACTCTCGTGCAGTATCTCCTACACGAGATGAATCTGGGAGACGCACGCACATTGCCTAGGACGCTTGCAGCATTCCCTCCGGTGGGCCGGCTTTCTCCCTCCTCCATGGGCGCGCCTCAGGACTGGGATTCCCTGCCTTTTTGGAAGAATTGAAGGGACCTCGCCTAACTGGTTGCGCCGTCTCCCCAATCGCATACAGACCAAGAGTACTCATAACTGTCCCGTAAGCACCCCCGTAACCGCCTGACGCACTGCCGCGGCGTGCGGGACTCCGGATCGGATCGGTACGCCAATGCCAGTTACCGTCCTACTCCCCGGCGGGGCCATAAACAAAAGCTATGGCCCCGCCGGGGGAATACACCACCCGCTGCGGCTCGACCCGATCAGCCGAGGCTCGGAGCGAATGCTTGGCCCGCCGCCCCCGACTGTGCAGGGGCGCTCGCCGGCGTATCCTCTCCCTGTCGGCCCCGCAGCCGGGGTGCCCAAACGCGCAGGGGTGCTCGGGCACGTCAGAACCGCCCGCCCGCCGCCCGACGCCCCGGGACCAGCCGCTCAGAA
>ERZ773009.2239-NODE-2239-length-12521-cov-47.853682_pt1 | contig 12521 bp, 7 predicted proteins | sample MGYA00580663_ERZ773009 | MGnify/ENA primary metagenome ERZ773009 (study PRJEB29015, sample SAMEA2737969) | human oral metagenome | biome: human oral; feature: human-associated habitat; material: dental | place: China | collected 2026 ... | reverse complement strand
CCAAGGTCGACGTCATCACCGGCGCCACCGTCGCCCACCAGCAGTTCGTGCAGGCTGCCATCCGCGCCATCGCCGCCGCCCAGGGCGTCTCCCCGGACGGCGCCGACGACATCAACATCCCCGGCCTGAACGACGCCACCAAGGACGGCGACCTCGACAAGGACCTCGGAGGTTCTGACGGCTGATTTGGCGCGTACTGCCGCCGCGCCGGGGGACGAGGCCGTGGCTGGGTCTCCGGGGGTAGCTCGCGCTGGGGACGCTGCGCCCACGTGGCGATCCTCTTTCCCCGCGATGGGCACCCGCGTCGACATCATCGGCTGGGGTGGGGACGGTATGGCGATCGTCAACGCAGTCGTGGGCGTTGTTGCACGCCACGAGGACATGTGGAGCGTGTTCCGGCCTTCCTCCGAGGTGTCGCGACTCAATGCCGCTGTTGCTTCGACTGGGTGCGGTGGCGGTGCATCCCGTTGCGGGGCCGATTCCGCGGTGGCCGGCCCCGGCCTTGTCGTCAGTGAAGAAACCGACCGGCTGCTGCGTGACGCGCTGGCGCTCGCGGAGGCGACCGGGGGAATGTTCAACCCGTTGATCGGGCCGCTCGTTGCCGCGTGGGACACCAAGGCGATGCGGGCCGCGTACGTCGCGGGTGTGCCCTTGCCACCCGCGCCGTCTGAGCGCGTTGTGGAGGCGGCGTTGCGGGCGTCATCGTGGGGCTTGCTGTCGAGCGTTGGCGAGCGGCGGTGGGCGATGGGTGCCCCTGCTGAGTCCGTGGGTGGTGTCGATGTGCCCAGTCCGCGCCTCGACCTGGGCGGCATTGCGAAGGGATACACCGCCGACGCGTGCCGCGACCTGGCTGTGGCCCTGGGGGCGCGTGGTGTGTTGGTGTCGGTGGGGACCTCGTCGGTGTCGGTGTTTGGGACTCGCGCCGACGGTTCCTCGTGGCGCGCCGGCCTGCGAGACCCCCATGGCGGCCCCACGTCGGTCGCTGGCGTCGTAGAACTGCCTGCGGGCGGCATGGCGTCCCTGTCGACGTCTGGCGACAACCTGGGGCCGCTGGGCGGTGTGCGTGCGGTTTGTGCGGGGTCTGCGGCGGGGAGTGCGGTGGGTCCTCTGGTGGGGCCTGCGGCGGATCGTCGTGCGCGTGAAACATCGCGTGAAACATCTGTCGGTGGTGGTCGAGTTTTCGACCACCACATCATCGACCCGCGTACGGGATACCCCGCTCATGCAGGTGTGCGACAAGTCAGTGTCGTGGCCTCGTCGGGTGTGCTGGCGGAGGCCCTGTCGACGGCACTGCTCGTCGACCCGTCCATCGATGTTTCGGACGTCGTGGCCCGATGGTCGCGCCTGTCTGGCGCCCCTGCCTCGGCGAAGGTTGTAGGCCTGGTGCGTGCTGAGCAGGGAAGAGGTCCAGGCGCGGTCAGGCCTGGTCGGTGCCCGCATGACGAGAGGGTGGGGGGGCGAGGGACGGGGCTCATGTGGTCTACCCGCCAGGCGTGATGTGACACTGCCGAGACTCGCAACCGAACGCTCGACGGGCGTGTTCGTTCCCGTTGTCGCTCCGTTGACGGCCGCCATGCGGTGGAGGCTATGAGTGCTGGTGCAACCGTGTGTTGTCCTATGCCCCTGTGATCGTTCACCCGTCGAGGAAGTACTGAGGCAACTGGGATGACCGTCAGCTGAGCGGTGTGAGGCGCGGGATCGTTGTTGAGGTTGACCTCGACGATTACCGACGTGCATCAGGAGTACCTCCGCGTTATCACCGTTGCGTGTGGACTGGTGTGCAGGGGATGAGCCACTGGCAATGCACCCGTTGTGTGGCGCTACACCCGAACAGAAGGGGTGCAACGCCGACGGTTCGGGTGCACTGCCCCTCAGAACACGTGAAAGTGTGGTCGGTGTGCGCAGAGGCGATTGTGTCGCAAAGAGGGTTGAACTAGCTCGCACTCTATTCACAGTCCCCTGTTCGTGTCGCTGGTTATCCACAGGGGTTGATTGTCTTGATGATCTCAACTCGTGGGGCTGCAAGAATCCACATATGAGCAGCCACCAATTGACAGTTATTCGTACCTCGGAAGCGTGTCGCATGGCGAATGAGGAAATAGAATCAGGCGCTTTCTTGCACGTGATGCGAGGATGCTACGTCCGAGTCGATGACACGCGTCTTCTTGACACTCCGTGGCGCACGTGGATAACAGTGGCGCGAGCTCGTCTCCTTGCCGTCCATGCGTTGGGGAGCGGGGATCGAGTATTCGTTGGTGCAAGTTCACTTGCTTCTCGAGGTATTCCTCTGTGGGAGGCGAACCCGGACATATACGTCTGGGCTCGTACTCGGCGTGGGAGTAAGCCTCTCCGCGCGGTTCGCGCAGCGGGGATCCTCGTACCCGGGGTTTCGGTTCGATGGTCTGTTGTATCACCTCTTCAGGGAGAGATACAGACTGTTGGTGGCGTCCTGGCTGAAGGCGTCATCGATGCGACGGTGCGTATGGCTTGTTGGTCTGAGCCCCTGAGTGCATTTGTAGGGATCTGCATGGTGCTGAACAGGCAGTCGTCCTTTGACCTCTTTTCGCAGGAAGAGTGTCGCGATCGGGCACATGGGGTTCGGTCAGAGATGCTCGTGAGGCTCACGGAGTGGCGCGAACATAACGACAACATACCGGCGCGCCGAGCAGAAGCCCTCATTCGAGCCGCTGACCCGGGCTGTGACAACCCTGCCGAGGCTGCGTTGCTGTGGGTCTTGAAGTCGGTGAGTGCCTTCGAGGTCGTGACCCAGTTTGAGATCGTCGTCAGCGGGCGACGATACTTTGCGGACATCGCTATTCCGGGACTCATGATCATCTTCGAGTTCGATGGGATTGGAAAGCTCGGAAAGAACGAAGCCGACTTTGCTCGGGCGAAGCGTGACTGGATCCAACGTGAGAATGATTTACGTGGAGCTGGCTGGACTATCTATCGATTCTCGTGGCCAGACTATGAGGATCTGACGCAACTGAGAGCCTGGGTGACTGAGTTGTTAGCGCCGTACCAGGCATCGATCCCCGCATCCGCACAGCGCTTGTGGGCGGTTCCAACGCAGGCCTGCGACGGTCCGAATCGGCGGTTTCACATGGGTACATCCCGACGGTGGTCGCAAGGGGCATGCGCATGATCGGAGGCGCTGCACCCGTTACGTGGCGCTGCACCCGAACAGAAGGGGTGTAATGCCTACGGATCGGGTGTAGCGCACGCCTTAACAAGTAGATTCGTGGCCGGGCCGCCGCTCGTCGGCACAGAAAGCAGCCCGGCCCCACAGCCGGGCCCGGTGGCACCCGGAAAACCCGTGGGGCCGCGCAGCGCCGGCATTCACCCAGCGCGCCCCGCAAGCAGCGTCGCCAGGTGGACGCCCCCGCGGCCCGCCAGCTGCGCGGCCTGGGTGCGGCAGGAGAAGCCGTCCGCCAGGTACACCGCATCGGGCTTCGCTGACAGGGACGGCAGCAGTGAATGCGACGCGACGGCGACAGACAGGTCGTAGTGGCCCGCCTCCATGCCGAAATTCCCGGCCAGGCCGCAGCACCCCTCGAGCCTCGTCACGCGCGCGCCCAGCGACTCGAGCAGCGCCTGGTCCGCGTCCCACCCCATGACGGAGTAGTGGTGGCAGTGCGGCTGCGCGACGATCTCAACGTCTGCCAGGCTCGGCAGGCGACGCTCGGATGCGGGCACCGCAGACAGCACCTCGGCGAGAGTGTGCGTCGCGGAAGATACGAGTCCCGAACGCGGGTCCTCGGGCAGCAGATCCAGCAGGTCGTCGCGTAGTACCGCCGTGCACGATGGCTCAACGCCGACGATCGGGATCCCCGACGCCGCGAAAGGCGCAAGAACGCCCAGCAATGATGCCAAGTGTTTCTTCGCCCCCGTCAGCTGACCCGTCGTAATCCACGTGAGACCGCAGCACGCGTCCGGCGCGACGATTGGCGCAAACCCGTTCGCCTCGAGCACGTCGACGACCGCGCGCGCACCCGCATCGTCCAGGGTCTGGCTAAACGAGTCCGCCCACACGAGCGCGTATGGCCGCCCGCTGGGGTCGCGCGGCCCGCTCAGGATCGGGGAGTCCGGTATCGATGAGGCAGCGGCCCCCTCACGCTCGCGGGCAACGGAAACGGGATCCGAGTTGGCAGACGCAGGAACGCTGTCCGCCAACAGGGAGCGGCGGCGAGCCCACGCGGTGAAGGTGCCGGACTGGAGTGTGGGCATGCCTCGTCGAGGATCGAGGCCGATGATGCGGAAGGCGAGCGAGCGTAGGGGAGTGAGCGACATGGCGGCGTTCGCGATGCTTGCCAGGCCGGGCACGCGCGCGGTGACGCGGGTGAGGCGAGGCAGCCAGCCGAGCGTGTAGTGGCTGAGGGGACGCATGCGGCCCCGGTAGGTGCGGAAGAGCGCTTCGGAGCGGTAGCGGGCCATGTCGACGCCGGCGGGACAGTCGGCGGAGCAGGCTTTGCAGGCCAGGCACAGGTCGAGGGCCTCGAGGACCTCGGGGGAGTCGATGGCTTTGACGAGCTGTGAGTTCGCGGCCTCCTGGAGGATGCGGGCCCGCCCGCGGGTCACGTCCTTTTCCTCGCGTGTGGCCAGGTAGGACGGGCACATGAAGGTGCCGGACACTACCGCTCGGCACTTGCCGACGCCGGTGCAGCGGTGGACGGCGGCCGTGAAGTCGCCGCCGTCGTGGGTGAAGGCGAATCCGCCGTCCGCGGGCATCGGTCGGGCGGCCACTCGTCGCAGGTTGCGATCAAGAGAATCGACGCCTGGCTGCAACTCTGCGGGATCGCCGGCGACACCGGCAGTGCGCGCCTTCGAGCGGGAAGAAGCCTCGGCCTCGTCCATGGGTGCGGCGAGGACTCCCGGATTGAGGAGGTTGCCCGGGTCAAAGACGTGCTTGACGCGCGCGAAGAGGTCGAGCATCTCGGGCGAGTACATGAATCGCAGGAGCTCGCCGCGGGCGCGGCCGTCGCCGTGCTCGCCGGAGACGGAGCCTCCGTGCGCGGCGCAGATACGGGCCGCGGACTGCAGGAATGCGCGCGAGTGGGCCACGCCCTCGGGGGTCTCGAGGGGCATGGAGAGGCGCACGTGTACGCAGCCGTCGCCGAAGTGGCCGTAGAGGAGGCCGTCGATATCGAACTCTTCCATGAGGGCGGTGAAGTCCCGCAGGTAGTCCCCGAGTTGTTCGGGTGGGACGGCCGCGTCCTCGAAGCCGGGCCAGGCCTGCTGGTCGCCGCCGCCCTCGCCGTCTGGGGGTGTGCGTCCGCCCAGGCCCGCGCCGTCTGCGCGGATTCTCCACAGCGCCGAGGCCTGCGCGCCCGGCGGGTACACGACCGTATCGACGGCGGCCGATTCGGCGCACAGGGCGCGTGCGCGCTCGAGGGTGACCTCCAGGTCTTCGCCGGGGGCGCCGACCTCGACGAGGAGCCAGCCGTCGCCCTCGGGCAGGGTGGGGACGGCACCGGGCCCCTTGTTTGCGCGTACGACGTCGACGAGGCGGCGGTCCATGCCTTCGACGGCGAGGGGCGAGTGGGCGAGCAGCGCGGGCACGTCGTCGGCGGCGTCGATCATGGAGTGATAGCCGAGTGCCGCCAGGACCGGCGCCTCGGGCAGGGGGACGAGGCGCACGGTGATGGACAGGATGAGGGCGAGCGTTCCCTCGGTGCCCGCGAGCATAGCTGCGAGGTTGCGCCCTCCTTCGGGGGTGAGGTGCTCGAGGGAGTAGCCGGAGACTTGGCGCTTGAATCGGCCGAGCTCGGTGCGGATGGGGGCCAGGTTCGAGTCGATGAGCGAGGCTAGTCCCGGCACGTCGCTGAGTGCGCTGTCGTGTCCGGTCGTGGCCGTGAAGCGCCGCCCCTGTCCGTCGACGCAGTCCAGGGACACGATGTTGTCGCAGGTGCGCCCCCACGCGGTCGCGTGTGGGCCGCACGCGTTGTTAGCGACCATGCCGGCGATTGTCGCGCGGTTCTGGGAGGAGGGGTCAGGGCCGAAGCGCAGCCCGTGCGTGCCCGCTGCTGCCTGCAGGGTTGTGCCGACGCATCCGGGCTCCACGGTGGCGGTGCGGGCCTCGGGGTCGATCGAGATGACACGGTTCATGTGGCGCGAGAAATCGAGGACGAGGCCGGGGCCGATCGCGTTGGATGCGCACGAGGTGCCGCCGCCCCGGGGGGTGAGGGGGACGCCGTGGGCGCGGGCGAGGTCGAAGGCCGCGATCGCCTGCTCGGGCGTGCGGGGGAACGCGACGGCCAAGGGTGGGATGCGCGTGAGACCGGCGTCGGAGGAATAACGCGCTCGCGTGCCTCTCGAGGAGTCGACGTCGATCAGTGTGCGCAGGTCCGTCAGGAAGCTCTCGCTCATGAGGCCAGTGTGTCACGATGGCGCAGGAGTGGCCCGGGGTATCCGGTGTACGGATGGTTGATCGGAACGGTGGCTTGGGCGGATGCGGAGCGCGTAGGTGCGTAACGGGCCGCGGCATGTCGATGCGTGTGGCCCTCAGATTAGGCGGGTTCCGGGTCGTCGCGGAAGAGATGTGGGAAAGGTGTCACGGGGACGGGCATGCGCTCGACAGGAGGAAAGTGAGGACTGACGGCCTGGTCAGAATGTGGATACATGCGCGGCCATGAGTGAGTGTCCAGGCGGTAGGGAGATAGCTCGCGGCGCGTCTCCTCGGAAGCCGGAACCCGTGGTTCCGGTGCCGAGTATTCAACGATGTGCAGGTCTTTTCTGCCCATTGCTCGCCACCCTGTCTGTTGCTGATACCTGATGCGCAGTAGTCTAACCACTTGGAATATGATCTGTCATCTGTTCCGTGCGCAACACAAGGTATCCTACACGACATTGGTCCTATGTAGGCAGACTAATAGGAATAGTTGCTCAGAACATGTCAGTGCGTGGATTGTGCCTTCGTGTGAGCTGTACTGACCTGTGCCTGTCGTTGTGTCCATACGCTAGCCGCGCTCGCGAGGGCGAGCGCGGCTAGCGTATGCGCGTCAGTGGCCGGGGTTCGACGTCGCGCATGGACGCGGTCTCGGCCTGAGGGACTGGGATAGCGCCTCAGGGTGGGCTAGTTCATGAGTGGCGTGCGAGTGGATCTCCCGGCATGCTGTCTGGCGTCGTAGGTGGCGGTGTTTCCGCTTCATTGGGTTCCATGTATCGCTTCATCCAGGGATTTCGATCGAGCTCCGTAATTTTTCCTTGAGCAGTTTGGAGCGCTTCCCACTCTTCGTCCGTCGTCTGCTTGCCGCCGGCGATGATGTTGGCGAAATCCTGAGACGTTCGGGTGCCTTCGTCGAAGTAGGACATGTGGTTATCGAACGACAATGCGCCGGTAGCAACCGCATAGTTGGCGGAGCCGGTTGTGTCGCCGCTCAGATGGGTGATGCCCTCCAGCTTGCGGGGATTGGTTCCGTACGAGGCGTCAGGACCCAGTCCTTGGACAGCGTCGCCGTAGGGGGTCGATGACTCGTAGACGTGGCCCTTGGGCAGACCGTAGGCATCGATGTTACGTACGCCTGATCCGGGAGAACCGAACATGACGAAGTTGTCGATGGTCCCCGCGGCCATCATGGGCACCGACTTGCCGGAAGTCGTTGAGCCGTAGGAGTGGCCGAGGAGCGTGTTGGTGAAATGGTGGCCCCGAGCGTCTGCGCTCGCGCGCAGTCCCTCTTCGAAGCGGGCCAGCTTGGGTGCAGCCCGGTCCGCGTAGCCGATGTCCGCCGCCTGAACAAGATCCAGTCCGGAGTTCTTCGGTGCCACGTATCCGAGGTAGGAGATCGTCGCGACGTTTCCGGGGTCGACTCCCGCGTGGGCGGTCTGTGCCCTTAGGCGATCGTTGAACTTCATGTAGTATCCGAGGTCTCCGCGCACGTTTGTGCCGATGCCGGGGACGGTGGTTGACACGTGGGTCGCGGTGTCGGGGTTGCCGGAGGAAACGATCGCGGTCGTGCGCTTGTACTTCTCGTCGTAGTCAAAGTCAAGCAGGTAGGCGGGGGCGAGGCCGTGAGTCAGTCGATAGCTAGGATCCGTTTGCGACTTGATGGCTATGAGGTCCTGGTATGCCTCTTTTGCTCGATCTAGCTTCTCTTTGGCGGCGAGTTCCTCCGAGTTCATGTGGCCTGATCTCGGTTCGCCGGAGATGCGTGTGCGGGCATCGTCGTATTCCTTTTGTGCGTCCTTGACGGCCTGCTCGGCATCCGCAAGGGCACCCGGTCGATACTTTCCCTTGTTGTCAAAATAGCCGTTGAGGGCGTTGCGGTTAGCCCTGTCTCGCGCCACTGCGGGGAGGCCGTCGAGGTGGCGAACCTCGTCTGGGCAGTGGTCGATGAGGTGCTTCTGCTGCTTCTCGGGTAGTGAGTTCCACCAGGCGGCAACCTGGGAGGGCGTCCAATCCTTCTTTGGGTGGTCGGGAACGCCGGCGACTTTGTTGTCTTTCTTGTCCCCGTCGGTGTAGGTGTCGGTGTTGATGTCGCTGAGCGCGTGATAGAGATCCGTGTCGACCTGGTCGGCCTGTTTGAGGATCTTCCCGATGTTGAAGCTAATGGAAGCCAGGGCGATCGACGGTTCCCCTCGCTCGTTCTCTGTGCCCTTCCCGGTGACGCTACCGTCGGAGAGAATCGTGCAGTCGTTCGCCTCAGCGTATGCCTGTAGGGCGTTGATGTTTGCCATGACGGTCGCGACACCGTCGCGTGCGCCTTCGATGGCGATGAGAGCGCCGTTGACGTTGGTGAGGGCGCGCTCAAGCGAGGCGAGGTTCGAGATGGTTGTCGCGCGCATGGCTGTGACGGCGTTGCCCTGCGACTGGACCGCCTGCAGTGCCCCCTCGCCCTGTTCGTAGGCGCTGCGAAGGCCGCTGCTTGCCTCGAGGAGGTCGCTCCCGATGGAGTCAAGGGGACCTGTCTCCCACGCGATGATGTCTGCCCACGAGATCGCCATGCTTTACTCTCCCTTCGTGGGGCCGACGGGAGGGCAGGGTTCGGGCGTGCTCGCCATGATCTGTTGGAGTGACTGCTGGTTGATGTCTTCGGTTGCCTGGAACTCGGTGGCTGCCGCCTGAACGTTGTCCGCGAGCCCCTCGAGGGAGGTCTTCAAGGCTGTCAGCTGGTCCTCCATGTGTTCGCCCGCGTATTGGGCCTGCTTGTAGGCTGATCCGCCCGGCATGGCCGACTGGACCTGGGACAGGTTGAGGGGCAGTGTTGTGTAGGTTGCGATGCTTGCGGAAAGCTCGCGCAGCTCAGTGGAGAACTTTTCGAGGTCGCCTTGGCGGATGTCGAGGTCGGGCATTGGAGTTGTGTCCTGCAGTCGAAATTGTGCGTTACTGCTCCATTATTCTACCGACTTGAAGGAGCGTGGTAGCGGCGGGTTCGTGCGGTGAGATGTCAGGCGAATGTATCTCGTTCGCACACATGATTACGTGGTATCTATCGCAATGTCCCCGTGTCACCCAAGTTTCTTTTGGAACGTATGAAACAATGGCCACGAGCGCCCCATACACGTGAAGGAAAGAGCGATGGCCCTGTTTGAGTTCGAGGATGGTCACCTCGTACCCGCTCAATTTGGATACCCGGTCGCCCAAGACCTGGGACCCGACCTCGTTGACGCTATCTGTCAGCAGGTCCTGCAGATCGTCTCGCGTCCCCTGTTCCCCGTGACCTGGCGCGACATGACCGGCCAGGACGACGAGGAGACGCCCCGCCTGACAGCTCTCGACGTGACCGGCCAGATTGTCTCCGTCGAAATCCTTAAAGAACTCGACTCCGAGACCCTCATTACCTCCCTGTCCCGACTGGCAGAGGTCGCCTCGATCTCCTGGTCGGATCTCGCCGCCGAGTACCCGTCCGGCCCCGAGGGCTTCCGCGCCGGTTGGGCGCAGTTCCGCGATTCGATGCCCCCTGCCGTCGGCCCGGGTCCCCGCCTGATCATGGTTGCGGGCGACATCGACCCCTCCGTGCGCCCCGCTCTGTCCGTGCTGGCGACCTCCGGCGTCGAGGTGCACCTCATGAACCTGCGCCAGATGTCCAACGGCCGCCTCTTCCTCGACGTGAACGCGGTTGGCCCGCGCCTCTACGGTCACGCCCCGCAGCTCCTCGCTTCCGCCACAGCCGCCCCCGAGATCACCGCCGCAACCGAACAGCCGGCTCCCTTCGAGGAAAGTGCGCCCGCAGAGTCCGCGATCCCCGCGCCTGCCGAGGAGGGCGCCGAGGCCTTGAACGAGGAGGACTCGGAGACCCCCACGACGCGCCCCACGCCGAAGGTCGCCCCGCACCTGCGCGAGGTCTTCACCTACCCGATCGACGAGGAGCCCCCGGCCCCCTGGAAGCCCGCAGGCGAAGAGTCCTCCACCGAAGACTTCTCCGACGAGCAGCCCGTTAGTGAAACCGGCGAGCACGCCGAGCATACCGTCCACGGCGACGACTCCGAGGATGCCGAGGCCGAGCTGGCCGACGAGCTCCTCGATCACGAGGACAACGTCGCTGAGGCTCGGGAGCATGAGGCCGCGGAGGAGAACGCCGACGACGTGGCCGATGAGTCCGATGTCGACGCTCACGATGACGCCGATGCGCCCGTCGACGAGTCTCACTCCGAGGAAGCCCCTGAGCAGGCCGACGAGCAGCAGGCCGACGAGCAGCAGACCCCCGAGGAGGAAAAGCCTCGCTGGGAACGCCCCGCCCACATGAGCCGCCGCGCCACACGCCGCGCTCGCGGGGAGTCGAGCGAACTCAACGATGACGGTGCGACCGACGCGGCCACGGCCTCGTCCGTGGATCGCTCCGAAGAATCCCCCGAGGTCGCCCAGGCACGCGCGGAGGGCCTGCCGGTCCTCGGCCGCGACGAGGCCGGACTGCGCACCCTTGCGGAAATTCTCGGCCAGGACACGCCCCTCGTTGCCCGCAGCGAGCTGGGCCTGCCCGCCGACCTGGTGCTCGCCGCGAGCGGCGCCATCTCGGGCGCTGGCCTGACCTACCCGTCGCTCGACACCCTGCTCACCGCGCGCGGCCTCGGCCATATCGACGCGTGGGGTCAGGTGCGCATCGGCGACCGCCTGGGCCCGACCCTGGCCGAAGCCCTCGACGAGATCAACCGCGAGATCGTGCGCGAGTACGCGCAGGCTCCGCGCGGACAGCACTCCGCCAAGCACTGACGCGACCGCGGCGGGCATCCACACAACGCGACGCACACGCACGAAGAGAGGCCCGGGATCGCGCGATCCCGGGCCTCCTCGCTACCTGAGGGTCAGTGCACGAAAGCGTCCAGCCAGCCGCGCATCGTCGCGTACACGGCCTCGCGCACGGGAGCGTCCGACAGGACCAGATCGTGCTTGCCGGGGAAACGGGCGATCGTCACCAGGTCCGAGAGGCCCAAGCTCCGCTGGGCGATAACCGTGGGATCCAGGACGGTGTCGGACGTGAAGACGCGCTCGCACCACTCCTCCTCGAAATAGGCCGACGTGGACACCATCGACAGGACCGGGCAGTCCAGGTGTACGCGCTTCTCGATGGTGTCGTGCCCGGCCATGATCGCCTCGAGCCACGAGGCGGGGACCGGGTAAGATTCGGGGCGCTTCCATTCCTGGATGATCGGCCAGCCGGCGACCGACGGGTCCTCTGTTGATAGCCCCTCCGGGATCGGAAGCTCCGAGGAGGCACGCCCCGCGAGCGATCGGCCGTAGTGGCCGGTCCCGCCTGAGGGCACCTCCCACATGGGGTTGCGCGACGCGATGCGCCCGATGACGGGAGCCATCGCCCCGCGCCAGGCGGCCATCGACTGCATCTCCAGCCAGCCCGAGTTCAGGATGAGGCCAGCCAGGACGCCCGGGTGGCGGTGCGCCCACAGGGTCGCGATCAGGCCGCCCGTCGAGTGGCCCATGAGGACGATCGGCTCGTCTTCGCGCTCGGAACGGATGATCTCGATGGCCTCTCCGATCTCCTCGTCGTACGCGGACAGGTCGTCGGCGTAGCCGATCGTCTGGTGGGGGCGCAGGGAACGCCCGTACTTGCGCATATCCAGCGCGTAGAACGCCGCGCCCGCGTCAACCAGCTGCTGCGCCATCTCGGTCTGGAAGAAGTAGTCGTTGCGCCCATGCAGGTACAGGACTGTCATGCGGGCGTCAGCGGGAGGGGTCGCGCGCACCAGTGTGGCCACGCAGGGCCCCTCCGCGTCGTCGAGGAGCTCGATCGTGCGCGACTCATACCCGTCGCCGAGGATGTCGGCGCGCCACTGAAGCCCGGGAGGGCCGTCCTCTCCCCACGGGGCCATGACGTCGCGCTCGGGGATTCCCTCGGGCGACGAGGCCGGGGTCTCCACCCTGGACAGGTCAGGCAGACCGCTCGTGTCCGGGATCGGCTCGTCTCCGGGCGTGGGGTTGCTGGTAACGCTCATGGGGTCAGCATAACGCGCGAGGCCACCCCGGCCTCGTTGATGAGGAGGAGGAACCGGGGCGACCTCACGGAGAAAGGGCGCCGATCAGGCGAAGGAGGACGCGCGCGAGGGGATGCGCTCGTTGAGGAACTCGTCGA
>ERZ773009.2237-NODE-2237-length-12525-cov-3.319006_pt1 | contig 12525 bp, 16 predicted proteins | sample MGYA00580663_ERZ773009 | MGnify/ENA primary metagenome ERZ773009 (study PRJEB29015, sample SAMEA2737969) | human oral metagenome | biome: human oral; feature: human-associated habitat; material: dental | place: China | collected 2026 ... | reverse complement strand
TAAGTCCTTGTATTGAGGATCAGGATAAATGCTTATTTTTTCTACACTATCTCTTAATTTTTGAATAATGATTTTGTGAAGTTATGTGTTATTCTACTTCTTCAAATTCATGCTTAGTTTCAACCTCATTTAATATATATTCAGGTTCTCCTGTTCCTTCTATAACTTCTTTAGTTATTATACATTTACCATTTATATGTTTAGCAGATGTTTTATATACTATTTTAGTCATGATACCTTCAATTATAGATCTAAGTCCTCTAGCTCCTGTCTTTCTTTCTATTGCTTTTTTAGCTATTGATTCAAGAGCTTCTTCTGTGAATTCTAAATCAATATCATCATATTTAGCAAGTTTAGTATATTGTTTAACAAGAGAGTTCTTTGGTCTTACTAATATATCTTTTAATGCATTTATATCTAATTCTTCTATTGTTGTTATTAAAGGTAATCTACCAATGAATTCTGGAATTATACCATATTTAACTAAATCTTCTGGTTGAACTTTTTTTAATATATTTTGAACCTTCTTTTCTTCTTTAGAAAGTACAATTGAATTAAATCCTATAGATTTTTTATTTATCCTATTTTCTATTATATCTGCAAGTCCATCAAATGCACCACCACATATAAATAGAATGTTTGTAGTATCTATATATATAAGTTCTTGCATTGGGTGTTTCCTTCCACCTTTAGGAGGTACTCCTGCTTTAGTTCCTTCTAATATCTTAAGTAATGCTTGTTGAACTCCTTCTCCGTGATACATCTCTTGTAATAGATTTGTTTTCAGACTTTCTTGCAATCTTATCTATTTCATCTATATATATTATTCCTTTTTCTGCCTTTTTTACATCAAAATCAGCTGCTTGTAATAATCTTGATAATATATTTTCAACATCATCACCTACATATCCTGCTTCTGTAAGTGTTGTTGCATCTGCTATTGCAAAAGGAACTCCTAATATTTTAGCAAGTGTTTGAGCAAGTAATGTTTTACCAGATCCAGTAGGTCCAAGTAATAATATATTACTCTTTTGTATTTCTGTTTCTTTCATTTCATCACTTAACTCTATTTCACTATTATTTATTCTCTTATAATGATTATATACTGCAACAGATAAGATCTTTTTTGCTTCATCTTGGCCTGTTACATATTCATCAAGTTTTGATTTAATCTCTTGTGGTAATAATTCACGTTTACTATTAATTAATTCTTCTTCTTTAAGATCATTTTTAAGCTTTTCATTAAATTCTTCTTGAGTATATACTGGTATATTGCCTGTTTCCATTATCATATTATAACAAACCTTTATACATTCATCACAGATAAATGAAGAATTATGCATTCCTTGTATTATTTTATCTACCTTATCTGCTGATCTACCACAGAAAGAACATTTAGGAGTTTTTCTATTAAACCCCTGTATCTCATTATTATTTTTTCTTTTATCGTCATTATTTTTCATTAAATTTAGTGCCTCTTATCTAATATTCCATCTATAAGTCCATATTTTAATGCTTCTTCTGCAAGCATATAATTATCTCTTTCAGTATCTTTTTCTATTGTTTCTAAATCTTGACCTGTTTGTTCACTTAAAAGCTTATTTAATCTACTTCTTGTCCTTAAAATATGATCAGCATGTATTTTTATTTCAGTTGCTTGTCCTGATAATCCTCCTGATATTAATGGTTGATGTATCATTATTTCTGAATTTGGAGTTGCGAATCTTTTTCCTTTATCACCACATGCTAAAAGTACAGCTCCCATACTTGCTGCCATACCTACACAAATAGTTGATATAGGACATTTTATATATCTCATAGTGTCAACAATTGCCATTCCATCAGTAATTGATCCTCCTGGACTGTTAATGTAGAAAGATATTTCTTTATCTGGATCTTCTGATTCTAAGAATAATAATTGTGCAACAATTGAACTTGCTGTAACATGGTTTACATCTTCTGTAAGCATTATTATTCTATCTTTTAAAAGTCTTGAATAAATATCATAAGATCTTTCTCCATTAGGTGTTTTATCTATAACATATGGTATTAATGTGTTTTTTTCCATACTTCCTCCTCTATTATATTAATTATTTTGTATATTTTGCATTTGCAAGTATAAATTCCATTGCTTTTTTAACTTGTATATTTCTTGTAACTTCTCTTACAAGTGGTTCATATTTTCTTAATTGTTCTACAGATGGTTTATCAGAAAATTCTGCTGATTTTCTTTCTAATTCTGCATCTATTTCTTTATCTTCTACAGCTAATTTTTCCTTATTTGCTATCTCAACTAAGATATATTGTAATTTTGTATTTTTTTCAATTTCTTTTTCATCTTTTCCATCAATATCTACTTCATCAATATCTATAATTTTTGTTTCATATTTCACATTTACTTTTGAATTTGACAAATATTCTATCTTTTTCACTTTAATTTCTGTTGTTTCAGCTACTAAAGCAAAAATTTTCGAATAATTTTCCACCATTATTTTTGTAACTTTTTTTACATCTTCCTTTTCCTTTTTAGTCATGTTTTTTGTATCTATTTCATTTTCAAAACCAAATTCTATAACATTGGAAAATGAAGAAAAAACTCCTTTGAAAGTTTCTTTTACAACATTTTTTACTCCCGCTTCTATTTCTTTATTTTCCTGATTTATTTGCTGTTCTGACAATGTAACTTTTTTACTTTTCTTTACTTGAAGCAAATGGAACTCAATTTTATTATGATTCTTGCTAATTTCTGCCTTTACATCCTCCAAATTACTTTGTAAAGAATATATCCGATTCCCTATTAGTAAGAAGAAAGCATCGCCCCCCAATGCTTTTCCTAGCGATATTTCTTTTCCAATCTTCGGTCTTGAGTTGAATGATTCACTGGAATATTCCCAGCAATGTAACGAATTCACAAAATATTCAAATTTTGTAAATTCATTTTCCTTTCTCTCTCTCTTATCGAAATTTGCTTCAATAAATTTATCTGTATATCTCTCTATTTTAGTTTTCATTCTCATCTCCTTTCCTTCATATGAAAAATAGTTTCGGAATAAGCACCCTTATCTTTTTCGGTTCTATTGAGAACCGGACGATGATATTGATTTACAATATGCATTCCTGCTTTTTCTGCGATAAGCGGATACATATTGAATTTATCATTTGCAACCAAAAATACATTATAGTCTGCCGCCAGATAAGGTTTTGCATTATTAAGAACGGTGCTAATTCCTTCAATGTAACTTTCGCGTGCTTCTTTTCCCTTCCCTTTGAATAAAGGGCCTATCTCTAAATCATCATGACGGGTAAAGCCGAATATGTCATACGCATAGGCATGTTGTTCATGATAGTCTATCAATCCGACATACGGCGGAGAAGAAAAAATACCTGTAATTTTATGATGCCGGATTAATTCATACAGCTCAGGTTTACTTTGTTTCATTTTTTCGTAGAGATTTATCGTACGAGAATCTCCTGTTACGCAATATTGAAAGGTTGGCGTTCTGAGCATCTGAAATTCGGCCAATCGTTTAACGGTATCATTTGCATAGGTATTCCACCACCTTAAAATCGAAAAAAGCGGTTTGCAAATCTTTCCATGTTTTGTACAATAATACGGAGCTGTTACCGGCTCATAGATTGTTGCAAGGTCTGAATGGGTAGTTGCGCGGCAGCTGCGCATTGTTCTGCTTAAAATTATTTTTGCAATATTCCGTTCGGGTTCATTCGGTATTTTCTCAATAAGCTGAAAGACAAAATCGATTTCGTTGCGAATATTCTGAACATACCACTTATCTAAAAATGTACTTGTCTCCTTCTGCCTTAGCTGAATATGAAATGTCTGTAGAAGTTTTTCATAAAGAGGTAAAAATTCTTTTTCTTTTTCAGCTCCATAAACTTTTTCATCAATATGCTTTTGCCGTACATCGATTTTAAACTGCGGCGATGGAAAATACTTATTGTTAAAAGCTAAAAGTCCAGCACTTAATGCATCTTCAAATTTCGGTATGGGAGAATCAGCGATAAAATCACGAAGTCTATTTGTTATAGACGAAAGTTCGGTTTCAAGCATTAGTAAATTACAATTTTGTATTTTTGTGTTTGCAATGACTGCATTAAATTCAGAAATATCTATGCCGATTGCATGAATACCCAATTCATTCGCTTGTACAAGCGTTGTCCCGCTGCCGCAAAAGGGGTCAAGGACGATATCACCCTTATGAAAAAAGACATTTTGCTTAAAGCCATCGGTGTGCTCATCTAAAAAATATTCGACAAGCTGCGGAATAAATTTCCCTTTATAAGGATGTAGTCGATGAACATGCTTCGTCGTTTCCGCTTCTTTATATTGTTCAAAAGACAGCGTCCAATTCAATTTTTCACCGAGTGTCTCTTCCCAATCCGTTTGCCGTTTACCGGAACGCGACTCGTAATAATGCAGCAGTTCTTTTTTTGAAACTGCCGGAAACCCGTTATGAGAAAATTTATTTATTCTTCCATATTGAATGAGATACGTAATATTTGAATTGGTTACGTGTTTCCCTAGAAATCTTGTTGCCCAATGTCCCGCTTCGGGGATAGAGATAAAATCATCTTGCTGTACTGCGGCAAAAAGCTCATTTTGCATAGGCTCTCCCAAACTTTACCGTTAAAGCAACGGTAAAATCGGTAATTATTTTACCACATTTCGTCGTTTTTTTTCTATACGGAACTTCGCAGCAACCCTATATTTTCGCAAGGCTCTCTCTTTCCCACTTTCTTTACCCCCTCACAGCACCGTTTTACGATAAGCGTGCCGCCCACGCTCCTGTTTCAACCCCTCTCCCTCACCCCAAAAAACGCCTTCACCTTTTCCGTGATTGCCTCAGGCCAACCGCCGCTCCACGCAAGCCTTCCGCCCTCCAGAAAGATCAGGTAATTACAGCATGAAGCAATCAGTTCGGAATCATGGGTGATGATAAACACGGTTTTGCCGGTGTGGGAAAGGCGCGTGATATTTTCCGCAACCTCCCGCATGTGTTCATAGTCCAGCCCGCTGGTCGGCTCGTCAAAGATGAGCAAGTCTTTACCGGCGGCAATCGCGCTCGCGACGGCAAGGCGCTGCTTTTGCCCGCCCGATAACGCCATCGGATGAACCTCCCGAAACTCAGAAAGGTTCAGCGCTTCCAAAATCTCAAGCGCTTTCCGCCTTGCCGCTTCGTCCCTTGCATCCATACTCAACAAAACTTCTTCGATAACGCTTTCCGTAAAAAGCTGATGATTGACGTCCTGCATCACCATATAGGATTTTTTCAACCGCGCCTTTGCCGCGTACGATTTCCCATTATCGCTTAAAATCCCCTTCGCCCGTTTTTCAAGGCCGCACATCACCCGCGCCAAGGTCGACTTCCCCGCACCGTTCAGCCCAAGCACGCCGATAACCGCACCGGCAGGTACCCGCAGCTCCGGTATATCGAGGAAAGCTTTTTTCCCGTAAGAGAACGCAATATCCGAAAACGTAACGTACCGCTCAAATACAGGCAGCTTTTCGGCGGGGGTACACTCCACTGCTTTTTGAGCGCGCAAACCTTTACGGTGCAGCGTTTCCGTATCAAGCCGCCGAAATTCCTCTATCGGAAAATCCTTGATAATCCGCCCCTCCTCCATGTAAATAACGCGGTCGGTTACTTCCATCAGGTAGTACAGGCGGTGCTCGGCGATGATAACCGTCTTTCCCTGCTCCTTCCATTTTTGTATCACCGCCTTCAAATTGGCAATGGAGCGAAGGTCAAGATTGGAAGAAGGCTCATCCAAGACGAATATATCAGGGCTGCATCGCGGCTGCAGAAGCGCAGGCTATTTTTTGTTTTTCGCCGCCGGAAAGGGCAAAGAGATTTCTATCCAAAAGATTCGCCATATCAAGGTCGGCACTTACCTGCCCGATGCGGCGGTACATTTCTTCCCGCGGAACGCCGGTATTTTCGCAACCGAAGGCGATTTCGCTTGTGGAATCCAAGCTGAAAAACTGAGAGCGCGGGTTTTGAAAAACCGACCCCACTTTTTGTGAAAGCTCATACAGGGTTACGGATGCGGAATCCATACCGTCGATTAGCACCTGCCCCTCCAGCGTCCCCGCATAATACGCCGGTGCAAGCCCGTTGATCAGGCGGGTAATCGTCGTCTTACCGCAGCCCGAAAGCCCGCACAGCAACACAACCTGTCCCGCCGGAATACGTAAATCGATGCCGTATACCCCTGCGCTGCGTTCCGCGTTCTGATAGGTAAACGTGACGTTTTTAAACTCAATCATTTTCTCTCGTCCCCATCAACTCCCAATCTTTAAAACCGTACATACAAGCAGCACCGCTGCGACAACGGCAAGCGCCGCATCGTATTTTCCAAAGCGCAGTTCAACAATACAGGTTCGCCGTTTCAATCCGCCTAACCCCCGCGTTAAGGCTGCCGCCGACAGTTCTTCACCAATCTTGGCAATCGACATCATAAGCGGAATAATCCGGTACTCCAAAATCATGCCGGGGTTACGCCAAAACTTCGGGGTACCGAACTCGATTTCCCGCATCCGCATTGCACTGCCGATTGAGCGGTTTTCCTCCCCCAGCGTCGGGATAAAACGAAACACAACGGATATGGGAATAATCAGCGCATCGGGTACATGCCACCGGCTCATCGCCGCAATAAATTCATTCGGTTTCGTTGATTCGATAATATAATAGCCGAACATAAAAATCGGGAAAAACCGGAAAATCAGCTCGCTTAAAAGTCCCCACAGCATCGCGGCAAGGTACGGAAGTCCCGCAACACCGTTCGACAGTTTTACCGCCGCTGCCAGTACAAAAAGCCCTCCGTAAATCAGCGCCGGCCGGTATTGCCGGTTGATAAAAAGCAGGGTAATAGGAATAATCACAATCGCCATGTTTAGTAGGCTCTGTTGTTCGACAAAAAATATCAGCGTTGCAAGAAAAAACATAAACAGCACCTTGGAGCGGGGATCCAAATGGAATCTGTCCACTCTCACCGGTTTATACGGCACATAACCTTCCATTATATAATACCTAGACAATACCGGCTCTTTCAAAGTGTTTTTTCAGCATCCGCCGTCCCAGCAGCGCCCCCAAAAGCGAGGAGACAAACAGAATACCGATTGCAGCAAAACCCATCCACGGCGGCATAAATTTTTGCAGTCCCGCGACATATTGATCGCCCATCGAATTTCGCACCTGTTCCATATACGTTTCGGCAAAGAGCCACATCGGCGCCTGACAGCTTATCATCGCGCAGGAAAAAAGCCAGTAGCCGATCACCGTCATCTTAAAACTCTTGTATTTACCCATTTTAAACACAAGATCCGCGAGTCCCCCCATCACGCAATAGCTTATAATAGGAAGATACGTGTACCCCATCAGATACCAAAAAAGCCCTAAAATAACGCTCATAATAAAGACCATTCCGAACTTATCCGTCTTGGTCAGAAACAGCATAAACGGAATCCCCGTCGCAATCGGCACAATCGCATACAAAAACGGATACAAAACCGGAATCGCATTCATCATACCGACAACAAAAAAAATAACCAAATACATTGCCGTATAGATTCCGACATTTATCAGATCCTTCGCCGACAACTTATTGCTTTGCATACGCAAACCTCCATAAAATAAAGATAACTATGATAGCACACATTGTTATCATCTATCTCAAAAAAAATATGAGCTGACTTACGCCTTTCACCATATCTTTCTTTCTCTTTTTTTGGGCGGCTTTTTGCGGCACGCCGCAAAAACCGGTCTCCGGCTCCAATCTTCCCCCCTCTCCAGCACATTACAAGGAGCCTTTTCCGGTATCCCTCCAAAGTCTCCCTCCTGCATAACACAATCGGGGAGAAGGATATCCGCCTCCGCCCTTCCGCTAACACGAATCCGATACTTCCGTGTATCGGATTCGTGTCAAGTTTGGCAAAAGCCAAAACATCGCGACTGACAGGATGTCAGTGGTTCTCCGCAGCTTCGAGTTTGCCATGCAAACTCGAAGCTAAACAATGTACATGGACGTACATTGTTTAGCGATGGCATTCTTGCCCGTTTTGAAATGTACATCCTTGTACGTTTTTCAGCGATGGAATTCTTGCTTATATCCGTAGTACCTTTCGCCAGCCTGCAGAAAAAAACTCGGCAAGGGTGTGAACTACCTCCAGCGCTTCATCTTGCGTGTAATCGTGTAAAACCGTTTCAAAAATACAGGAAAAATAGGAGTGGATAAGCATGTGCAGTTTTTTTCCATCTACTCGGCTGTACGTGACATTCTTTTTATCCAAAAATTCGTACATGCGGAGCGTGTCTTGCAGCTCCCGCTCGACCAGCCGGTCGGCAAAATCAACGTAGCGTGTTCCATCCGCGCAGCACAAAAGGAGTTTGAACTCATCGAAGTGCGCGTAAATAATGCGGATAAACGCCTCTACCGCTTCCGCCGAAACCGCCCATACTTCTTCCGTATTTCCCGCACCGAGGGTGTCAAAGCATTCGTCCGCTGCCGCCTCGTATTTGGCACGGATACTATTGACCGCAGGCTCCACCAGCGCCGAAAAGAGCGCTTCCTTATCTTTAAAATGACGGTAAAATGCGCCGGTCGTTACACCTGCATCCTCACACAAATCCCGCAGATTTGTGCGTTCGTAACCGTTACGCAAAAACATCCTTTTGCCGCTTTCTAAAATCTTTGTATGGGTAACCTCGTAACTTCCGCTCGCCATATCCGTATTGGGAACCTCTAAAAGTATAGGTTAGATTTTTAGAGATGTCCTGCCTTTCTTGATAACTTTGTTAGCATTGTATGACAATGAGACAGATGTGTCAATGTCAATTTTTATAATGCCGCTCAAAAGCGACTATGCCTTTGTTTCTCGCTTGTATATGCGGATGAGGTTGAGCGCTGTCTTGCGTATCATTTTCGGATTCTGCCGTATGTTTTTACTCTCTTACCGTTTTTAACATATTGCCTTCCCTTTTCCTTTTTCCTGTTGTGGTTTTGCTTGTATGTGTATTTCAGAGCTTTGCATACAACAGCGAGGTTTTCAAAAGTTCGCTATGTGTTCCCGTTTTGCCGCGACCATTCCTTAAAATTGAACAACTGAATAACGTATGAACTTCGAAAGATGTTCATTTAGTGCACGAAATTTTTGCACAACTGTTCAAGCGACTTTCGAAGCTTTTGCTGATTTTCCATATTCGATGTGCATAACGAGATCTACGTAGTATTGCGCTTCTGTTGCCAATAGAGAAAAAGCTATCCACTGTCTTCCTATAATAATTTAAAAGCCTTCCTTAAAATTCGACAATTGAGAGAATATCAATTCTCGAAAACTGCCGAATTGGTGCGCGACAAGCGCACCTGTAAATAAGCGAGGTTCGCCGAACGGCAAACTCGACGGTTAACGAGGCAACCTTATTTGGTTGCCGAAGTTATACCTCCCTTAAAATGCAACAGTTGAACAAAGTTTGAACTTTGGAAACTGTTGCATTCGTGCGCGATTAGCGCACATACAATATGCGATGTTTGCCGAACAGCAAACTCGCCGGTTAACGAGGCAACCTTATTTGGTTGCCGAAGTTATACCTTAGGGCACCTCTAAAAACCCCTTAAAAAAGAAGTAAAAAAATGCTAAAGTAAAAGAATGAAAGAAAGAGGATTTGACGAAGAAGAGCGGCTAAACATATTGAGCAAGCTCGGAGACAACCTTGAAACTTTGAATAAAAAAATAAATTGGGAACTGTTTAGACCGATTTTAAAGAAAGCATTGAAAAAGGAAGCGAAAGGTTTGGGCGGAAGACCAGCGTATGATTATGTGATGATGTTTAAGATTGTCATTTTGCAAAGATTGTACAGCGCTTATTTTAGGCAATGCAGATAGCATTGTCTAGAAACGCTGTCGACTTTGCGTCGCAAACATCGATTATTAATTGTACTTTTTCATTTCATTACAAAAGTACACCAATTCGCCAATCCTCGCCTTTTGATAAAGGCTGTGGTTGCCGAATTGTAATGAACATAAGCGATGAGCACTCCAGAATATCAAATCAATGATCGATTATCATTTATGATATTTTTAGGAATAGAATTAAAAGATAAAGTACCGGATGCAAAAACGATATGACTGTTTAAGGAAAGATTGATAGAAGCAAAAGTAACAGAAAAGCTTTTTGAGAAATTTGGTAAAGAATTAGCAAAACAAAATTTAATAGAAAAAGAAGGAACAATCATAGATGCGACGATAGTAGAAGCGCCGATACAGCATAATAGCAAAGAAGAAAATGAACAGATAAAGCATTGTTTATTTTTAGTCATTGAAATAGCGCCTATATTGAAGAAGAAATAGAAGATGTGTTAAAAAAGAAGGAGATAGAAGGACGTATTTGTGAAAGAGGCTACCGCAATAAACCGCTTACCCAAGAGCAAAAGGAAAATAAAAATAATAGAAAGAAGCCAAAAATACGGGCAAGAGTAGAACATATATTTGGTTTTATGACAAACTCAATGAAAGGCGTATATGTTAGAACGATAGGATTAGCACGTGCAACATTCTCAATAATAATGATGAACCTTACCTATAACTTATGTCGCTACTGTGTTCTAAAGAAATAAAAAGAAGTGGGGAGATGAAAATATGGGTACAATAAAAAATAAAACACCCATGAATATGAGAAAACTTTATAAAATAGTGAGCTGTCAAAAAAAGCCTAAAATTCAGGTTTTTAGAGGTGCCCATATGTTTTTTAATGGTTCTGCTATTGATAAGCAGTTAGTTCTCAGTGTGTTAGCGCTTGTAGATATTTTTTTTAATAAAAATGAACAGGAAGCATAATTATTATGAATATCCTTATTTTACCATCATGGTATCCTGATAACGATAATCCTATTAATGGAGTGTTCTTTCAGGAACAGGCCGAGGCACTATACAATTATTTTCAGGTAAATAAAATAAATGCTTCTGTAACTGTATTTGCATTTAATGTTATGTCAATAAAGTCTATAGGGAAGTTTTTGAAATCGAAAAAAACATTGTATAAAACTCATGAGAATGGTATAGATGTCTGGAGATTAAACTATATTAATTTATTTCCAAAAATGCCGTTTATTGCATTACCTGTTGCGGTAAAAATTTTTAAAAAACAACTTGAAACAATACAAAATATTGAAAAACTGAAATTTGATATTGTTCATATCCATTCTGCATTGAATGCCGGGATATTTTATAGTTTAGCAAATATCTCCCTGCCGTATATTATTACGGAGCATGCTACTTTTTATGCAAGGGATTTAATAAATACATATCAAAAACGATACTTAAAAAATGTTTTTGATAATGCAAAGCAGATTTTTGTTGTTGGTAAGGGGCTGATGCCTTATATTCAAACCTATACAAAGAATCGGATCGATATACTTTTTAATATTGTGAAGCAACGTTGTGTTAAAATAGCTACAGATGAAGATAAAAAGAATTTTCGTTTTTTTTCATTAGGACTTGGTTATTATAAAAAGGGCTTTGATGTCTTAATAAAAGCTTTTGCAAAAGTTTCTGTTCATATCCATGATGTTGAATTATATATTGCCGGTTTAAATGATGATGAGAAAAATATCCTATTGAAACTAGCTTTAGAGCTTAATATTCCTGAAAATCAACTTAGATTATTTGGACCATTATCCAGAGAAGATGTGTCGTTGCAAATGAATATGTGTGATTGTTTTTGTTTATTAAGTAGGTTTGAGACTTTTGGTGTTGTGTATGCTGAAGCCTTGTATTATGGAAAACCCATTATCGGTTCTAAGACAGGTGGTCCTGACTCTTTTTGTACTGATGAAGTCGGTCTAATAGTAGATATTGACGATGTTGAGGCCTCTGCAGAAGCATTAATGCATGTATATACTCATAGAGATTTATATAATGCTGATAGCATAAAAAGATATGCAAAAGAAAATTTTTCGGAGAATGTTATTGCTGAAAAACTGTATACTACGTATATGAATGTATTACATTGCTAGGTGAAGATCATATATAATATGTCTATAGAAATGAAAGCACTTTATGTGCTAAGCAATAAGTATGGGGAAAATCAAGACCTCCTTTAAAGGCTGTATTATGATTCTACATCGAGCTTTGCAGATATGCCCGGCTTTCGCTGCAGTACGTGCTATGAGTATTCAATGCATGATTGTATAACACGAAGAAAATTAAAATTGAAAGAACATCCGCTTATTGCAATGGAGTGTTCTATAATTGCCGAACGATATATGAATTTAGGGCTAACCGATGATGCTTTACAAGTATTTAAAAACTTAAGAGCAAAATGTAAATATTATAACGGTAATTTTATTTTACTGTTCTCTACTACAGAGCTTGTAACAGAAGATCAAAGGCAATTTTATATAGAAATTTTAGAAGGAATACAATAGACTATAGGAGAATTTATATTATGTCAGACTTTGAGATAATTATAAAAAAAATTGAAAATAATACCGAAGTTGTCGGTGTTATCG
>ERZ773009.2235-NODE-2235-length-12531-cov-20.495592_pt1 | contig 12531 bp, 10 predicted proteins | sample MGYA00580663_ERZ773009 | MGnify/ENA primary metagenome ERZ773009 (study PRJEB29015, sample SAMEA2737969) | human oral metagenome | biome: human oral; feature: human-associated habitat; material: dental | place: China | collected 2026 ... | reverse complement strand
TTGAGGAATATGCAGCTGCCAAGTGGAATATCCAGAAAAACATGACAGCTGATGATTATCTGGTTTTGAATTTCAATCAAGATTGGGCCAAGGAAATGGCTAGCCAGACTCAGGCTGCTGTTGTGCCTTTTTCAACGACTGAAAAGGTGGATGGTGCCTATCTAGATGGTGACGTCTTGACCTTCCGTGGAGAAGCGATTATGCAGGCGGCTGAAATCGGCGTTCCTGGCAGCCACAATATTGAAAATGCTCTGGCTACGATTGCTGTGGCCAAACTGCGTGGCATTGACAATCAGACGATCAAAGAAGTCTTGTCTGCTTTTGGTGGTGTTAAGCACCGTCTCCAGTATGTGGGACGTGTAAATGAGGTTGTCTTTTACAATGATAGTAAGTCTACCAATATCTTGGCAACCCAGAAAGCCCTATCTGGTTTTGACAATAGCAAGGTGATTCTGATTGCAGGCGGCTTGGACCGTGGCAATGAATTTGACGAGTTGGTGCCTGACCTCAAAGGGCTCAAGAAAATGGTTATCTTAGGACAATCAGCTGCGCGTGTAAAGAGGGCGGCTGATCAGGCTGGTGTTTCTTATCTGGATGCGACTGATGTCCGGGATGCAGCTCATAAGGCCTTTGCTCAAGCGGAGCCAGGAGACATTATCTTGCTCAGTCCTGCCAATGCCAGCTGGGATATGTATAGTAATTTTGAAGTCCGTGGCGATGAATTTCTCGCTGCATTTGAAGAATTAAAAGGTTAAGATGAAGAAGATTGTATTTACAGGTGGAGGAACAGTTGGGCATGTAACCCTCAACCTTCTCCTTATTCCGAAATTTATCAAAGAAGGCTGGCAGGTCCACTATATTGGTGATAAGCATGGGATTGAGTATCAGGAAATCCAAAAGTCTGGACTAGACGTGACCTTCCATTCGGTAGCTACGGGCAAGCTTCGCCGCTACTTTTCATGGCAGAATCTGCTGGATGGCTTTAAGGTCGTCTGGGGTATTTTCCAGTCGCTGGGTATTATGCTCAAGGTACGGCCGCAGGCTCTCTTTTCTAAGGGAGGCTTTGTATCCGTTCCGCCCGTGATTGCAGCCCGACTGTCAGGAGTGCCTGTATATGTTCATGAGTCGGATCTATCCATTGGCTTGGCCAATAAAATCGCCTATAAGTGTGCGACCAAGATGTATGCGACCTTTGAGCAAAGTTCCAGTCTGACCAAGATTGAGCATGTCGGAGCTGTGACCAAGGTCGGTAACCAAGAGTCAGTCCCACCGCAGGAACTAGAAGAAATCCGTCAGTATTTTGATAAAGAGCTGCCTACTCTGCTTTTTGTCGGTGGTTCTGCTGGTGCTAAGGTCTTTAATGACTTTGTCAGCCAGAATCAAGCTGCGCTGACCGAGCGTTATAACGTTATCAATCTGACAGGCGATGCAAGTTTGGATGTTCTGTCTGAACGTCTCTTTCGCAGAGCCTATGTGACTGACCTCTACCAGCCTTTGATTGACTTGGCAGATGTAGTGGTGACACGCGGCGGTTCCAATACAATTTTCGAGCTCTTGGCTATGGCTAAGCTGCACATTATCGTTCCTCTGGGACGTGAAGCCAGTCGCGGCGATCAGATTGAAAATGCGGATTATTTTGTGAAAAAGGGATATGCCAAGCAATTGGCAGAGGAACAGCTGGATATGAGCAATTTACAGGTAGCTCTTGATGACCTTTTGGCTAATCAGGCTTCTTATCATCAAGCTATGAAGAATTCCCAGGAAATCAAGTCTGTAGATGAATTTTATGCTTTATTGAAGGCGGATATTGATAAAGGAAAGAAATGAGCAAGAAAAACAACGATGAGCCAAAGGAAGAGGTAAGTGAGCACCTCTCTGAATGGCAGAAACGAAACAAAGAATATCTTGAAAAGAAGGCTCAAGAAGAGGCCAGCAAACAAAAGAAGCTGGAAGAAGAGGAAGCAAATGAAGCTGAAGCTGAGGACTCAATCGAAGGCGAAGAAATAGCTGAAGAGACGGAAGAAGATGACTCATCTTATGAAGAGGAAGAAACAGAATATTTGGAAGATGAATCATCCGAATCTGAGCTAGAGACCGAATTGAGCGAGAAAGAGCGCAAAAAACTGGAGAAACTTCAGAAAAAGGCAGAAAAAGAAGCTGCTAAGGTTCATATCTCGAGGGTTCATATTTATCGAGCGCTGCCAATTTTGCTGGGCAGTGGCTTGATTTTTCTCCTGTCAGTTTATTTTTTGACGCCACTGGCAACCATGAAGACAATCGAATTTTCTGGGAATCAAATGGTCAGTCAGGAAGATCTGCTCAAAAGCAGTAAGATTGATGAGAAGGACTATACTTTAACAACCTTTATCAATGGCGGTAATCATATCCGCAATATGAAAGCTTCTAGCCCTTGGATTAACAACCTGGAGATGGCTTATCAGTTTCCGATTACTTTTCAGGTAAAGGTCAAGGAGTACGGAGTTCTGGCCTATCTGCATGAGGGTGGCCAGTACTATCCTATTCTGACAAATGGGGAGATTATTTCGGACCCGACTGCTGCAGATTCTTTGCCAGAAACCCATATTTCGATAGAGTTTTCAGATAAAAAATTGATTAAAGAATTTGCTCTTCAAATTGAAAAGGTACCGGCTTCGGTCAAGAAAAATATTAAGACAGTTCAGCTGACCCCGAGCAAGGTGACACCGGACTTGGTTACGCTGACAATGCATGATGGCAATAAAATTTTGGTACCAATTTCGCATATTGCTAAGAAACTGCCATATTACAAGGGAATCCAATCGCAGCTGGAAGAGGGTGTACCTAGTGTCGTAGATATGGAAGCAGGGATTTTTAGTTATGTTGAAGGAGCTCAAAACGAGTCGTCTTCTTCTGATGAAGAAAAGCAGAAAGCAGAAGAGGAATCGACGGGACAGCCAACAGAACAAGCGGCTGAGCAGGTGACAGAAAGTCAGGAAGAAGAACCTGCAGAGCCGCAAAATTCGACAGAAAACCCGGGAACTGCTGAAAATCGCTAAATTATATGTAAAAAAACTGCACATTTTCAGTTTCTTTATGTTATAATAAAGCTTGGGTAACTCTAATTTTTAGCGTTATTAGTATAGACCGGAAACATGGAAGATAGAGAGGACTGGTGTAATGGCTAGAGACGGCTTTTTTACTGGATTAGATATAGGAACTAGCTCAATTAAAGTGTTGGTGGCAGAGCACATCAACGATGAAATGAATGTTATTGGGGTCAGCAACGCAAAAAGTGCTGGCGTTAAAGATGGAATTATTGTTGATATTGAGGCTGCTGCTGCTGCCATTAAGACAGCTATTTCTCAAGCAGAAGAAAAGGCAGGCATTTCAATTGGTTTAGTTAATGTCGGACTTCCGGCTAATCTCTTACAGATTGAGCCAACTCAGGGCATGATTCCTGTGACTAGTGATTCTAAGGAAATCACAGATACAGATGTAGAGAATGTTGTTAGATCTGCTCTGACTAAGAGTATGACTCCTGACCGCGAAGTGATTACTTTCATCCCAGAAGAGTTTGTAGTGGATGGTTTCCAAGGGATTCGTGACCCACGCGGCATGATGGGGATTCGCTTAGAAATGCGTGGTCTTCTCTATACTGGACCACGGACTATTCTCCACAACCTCCGCAAGACAGTGGAGCGCGCGGGAGTTCAGCTTGAGAACGTAATTATCTCCCCATTGGCTATGACTAAGTCAATCTTGAACGAAGGGGAACGTGAGTTTGGTGCAACTGTTATTGATATGGGTGGCGGTCAAACTACAGTGGCTTCTGTTAAAGGTCAAGAGCTTCAATATACGAATATATACCAAGAAGGCGGTGACTACGTAACCAAGGACATCTCCAAGGTTTTGAAGACTTCACAAAAGTTGGCTGAAAGTCTTAAGTTTAACTATGGATCTGCTTATGTTCCAGAAGCTGGGACAGAGTCTTTCCAAGTAGAAGTGATTGGCGAGATTGAGCCGGTTGAAGTAACTGAAAAGTATCTGGCTGAAATTATTTCTGCTCGTATCCAACACATTTTTGAGCAAATCAAACGCGATTTGGATAGAAGGCATCTTCTCGAGTTGCCAGGCGGCATTGTGATTATTGGTGGAGCAGCTATTCTTCCAGGAGTGGTTGAGCTGGCTCAAGAAGTGTTTGGTGTGAATGTCAAGCTTTATGTGCCAAATCAAATCGGCATTCGCAATCCAGCCTTTGCACATGTTATCAGCCTGTCAGAGTATGCTGGAAACTTAACAGATGTGGATATGCTGGCTCAGGTTGCTGTTCATGGTGATGAGCAACTGCGCCATCGACCTGTATCCTTTGAGCGTCCTGCTCAGTCAGTACCACGTTTTGAACCTCAACCAGCTGATGAGATTCCTGAGGAGCCGGTCCAAGAAGTTCCAGTTGCCAGTGCTGATGTGCCAAACCAAGAACCAAAAACTGGTATTACAGATCGGATGCGCAACCTAATTGGCAAAATGTTTGATTAAGGAGAATACAGAGAATATGACATTTTCATTTGACGCTGCTGCTGCACAAGGCGCAGTAATTAAAGTTATTGGTGTCGGTGGAGGTGGCGGTAACGCCATCAACCGAATGATTGATGAAGGTGTTGCTGGTGTTGAATTCATCGCAGCAAATACAGATGTTCAAGCTCTTAGCAGTGCCAAAGCTGAAACAGTTATTCAGCTTGGTCCTAAGCTGACTCGCGGACTTGGTGCCGGAGGTCAGCCTGAAGTAGGTCGTAAGGCTGCTGAAGAAAGCGAAGAAGTCCTGACCGAAGCTCTGCAAGGAGCAGATATGGTCTTCATCACTGCTGGTATGGGTGGTGGATCTGGGACAGGTGCTGCTCCAGTGATTGCTCGTATTGCAAAAAATGTTGGTGCTCTGACTGTTGCTGTAGTTACACGTCCTTTCGGTTTCGAAGGAAGCAAGCGTGGAACCTTTGCAGTAGAAGGAATCAATGAACTTCGCGAGCATGTAGACACACTCTTGATTATCTCAAATAACAACTTGCTTGAAATTGTAGATAAGAAGACTCCGCTTCTTGAAGCACTCAGTGAAGCAGATAATGTTCTTCGCCAAGGTGTCCAAGGGATTACTGACTTGATTACCAGCCCAGGACTAATTAACCTTGACTTTGCCGACGTGAAAACAGTTATGGCAGACAAGGGTAATGCTTTGATGGGAATTGGTGTTGGTAGCGGTGAAGAACGTGTCATCGAAGCTGCTCGCAAAGCTATCTACTCACCTCTTTTGGAAACAACCATTGATGGCGCAGAGGACGTAATTGTCAACGTTACTGGTGGCCTAGATATGACTCTGATTGAAGCTGAAGAGGCTTCAGAAATTGTCAACCAAGCAGCAGGTCATGGTGTGAACATCTGGCTCGGTACTGCGATTGATGAGTCCATGAAGGATGAAATCCGCGTGACGGTTGTAGCTACTGGTGTCCGTCAGGACAAGGTTGAAAAGGTCAGCGGCATTCGTCAGACACCACAACCTACTAGTCCAAGCCGTCCGCAGCAAGTTGAGCCAAATCGCGAAGTTCGCTCAGGACAGTTTGAACGAAACTTTGATATGACCGAAACGGTTGATATTCCTGCTCCAAGCCGTCAAAGAACGGATGCGCCTAAAGGTTCAGCCTTTGGTGATTGGGATCTTCGCCGCGAAGCGATTGTTCGTCAGGCTGAACCAAGTTCGTCAGCCCGCGTGGAACGCTATGCAGAAACTAATGAAGATGATGATGAATTGGAAACACCTCCATTCTTCAGAAATCGTTAATCTAAATCATGAATTTGCAGAATAATAAAGAGTTGGTCTTTCAATCCGTCGCTCAAGCGGCGGAGCAAGCCCAGCGTTTGAAAGATTCAGTAAATATCATTGCAGTTACCAAATATGTTGACTGCGAAACAACTCAGGAGCTTGTTCGTACAGGTATTCAGCATATCGGAGAAAATCGGGTAGATAAATTTCTAGATAAATACCATGCTCTGAAAGATGAGAATCTGACATGGCACCTGATCGGCAGTTTGCAGAGGAGAAAAGTCAAGGATGTGATTAACTATGTTGATTACTTTCACGCTTTAGATTCTGTAAAATTGGCCAAGGAGATTGACAAACGGGCTGAACATGTGATTAAATGTTTCCTGCAGGTGAATATTTCTAAAGAAGAGAGCAAGCATGGCTTTTTGATTGAAGAACTTGAAGTTGTCCTGCCTGAACTTGAAAAATTAGAAAATGTTCAAATTGTGGGATTGATGACAATGGCTCCGTTTGAAGCTAGTGATGAGGAGCTGAACCAAATTTTTGAAAAGGCTCATCAACTACAAAAAGAATTAAAAAAGAAACAGTTAAATAATATGCCCTTTTCTGAATTAAGCATGGGAATGAGCCGTGATTATCCAGAAGCAATTGCCCATGGCTCGACTTATGTCAGAATTGGTACAGCATTTTTTAAATAGGAAAGAAATATGTCATTAAAAGATAGATTTGATAAATTTATAGATTATTTTACAGAAGATGGAGATGAGACTGAGCTTCAGGAGCAGACAGTCAGCAGACCTGCAGCGCCTGTTAAGCAGAAGCCTGAATTGGTTCAGCCTAAGCCAGTCAGAGAGAGCAAGCCAGCTCCTCGTCCGGCTGCTGCGGCCAAGCCACAGCCTAAACCTCAGCCCCAACAGAAATCTTCGACTGAGAATATTACCAGACTGCATGCACGTCAGCAGGAATTGGCTCAGCACCGTGCAAATGCGGATGAGAAAATTACGATTGATGTTCGTTATCCGAGGCGATATGAGGAAGCGACTGAAATTGTTGATCTGCTTTTGGCCAATGAAAGCATCCTGATTGACTTCCAGTATATGACTGAGGTACAGGCTCGACGTTGTTTAGACTACCTAGACGGTGCCCGTTATGTCTTGGCTGGAAGTTTGAAAAAAGTTGCAAGCACTATGTATTTGCTGACTCCGATTAATGTAGTGGTAAATGTGGAAGACATCCGCCTGCCAAACGATGTTGAAATCAGCGAATTCGACTTTGATATGAAGCGCAGTAGATAAGAGATATGTTATATTTTGTAATTCGTGCCATCTCTAATCTTTTCGATCTTTATAGCATTGCCTTGATTGTCTATGCACTTCTGTCTTGGTTTCCAGGAGCCTATCAAACCAAATTCGGAGAGTTTCTAACACGAATTGTAGAACCGTATTTAAAACTTTTCCGCCGTCTTCCCTTGCAGTTTGCAGGGCTGGACTTTACCGTTTGGGTTGCAATTCTGGCTTTAAACCTTTTAAATCGTGTGGTCTTTTATTTAATAAGCGTCTTACTAATGTTATTATGATGAAAGATTTATATCAACATTTTTCGCATGAGGATCGAGAGTTTATTGATAGGAGTCTGAAGCTGCTTCAGCGGGTTCAAGATACCTATGCGTTTGAAACAACGTCTTTTCTGAATCCCCATCAGGTCTCAATCCTGAAGAATATTGGCAAGCAATATGATGTGCAAGTCTTTGCTAGTACGGATTTTTTTCCAAGTGAACTAGCAAGAGTTCTTGTGGCGCCTTCTTATTACCAACTGAATATGGATGATTTTGAATTGAGCTTGCTGGAAATTTCCTATGCAAGCAAATTTTATAAAATCAGTCATTCGCAGATTATGGGGACCTTGCTCAATCAATTAGGGATTGAAAGACGAACATTTGGTGATATTCTTGTGGTTGGAGACCGCGCTCAGCTCTTTGTAGATAAGAGACTGGCCCAGTATTTTATAGATCATGTCTCTAAAATTGCAAAGATGCCTGTCAAACTAAAGGAAGTTTCCTTTGCAGAGCAGCTGAAAGAGCAAAAGCAGGCTGTCACCAGAGAAATTTTAGCATCTAGCCTTCGCTTGGACAAGTTGGTAGCCAGCACCTTTAAGTTGTCAAGGAGTCAGGCTGCTCAGCTGATTTCTGGCAAGCATGTGAAAGTAAACTATGCTGTTAATGACAATCCCAGCCTGCAGGTTGGGCTAGAAGACTTGATTAGCGTTAGACGATTTGGAAGATTTAAGGTTTTAAGAGAAAATGGCCTTTCCAAGAATGGAAAACATAAGTTAACTGTTGAATTATTAGCTAGTAAATGAGGAGGAACTATGACACTTACAGCATTAGAAATTAAAGATAAATCCTTTGGAACCAAGTTTAGAGGCTATGATGTTGAAGAGGTAGATGAATTCCTGGACATCGTTGTCCGTGATTATGAGGACTTGGTTCGTGAAAATCACGAAAAAGAAGCAAAAATTCGCAATCTGGAAGAACGTCTGACATATTTTGATGAGATGAAAGACTCTCTCAGCCAGTCTGTTTTGATTGCTCAGGATACGGCTGAGCGCGTTAAAGTTGCTGCCAATGAGCGATCTACAAATATTGTCCGTCAGGCAGAGCAGGATGCGCAGCATTTGTTGGATGGAGCTAAGTACAAGGCTGATGAAATTTTGCGTCAGGCAGCGGACAATGCTAAGAAAGTAGCCATTGAAACAGAAGAACTGAAAAACAAAACACGTGTCTTCCACCAACGCTTGAAATCAACCATTGAGAGCCAACTCAGCATTGTGGATTCGTCTGAATGGGAAGAAATCCTGCGTCCGACAGCTACTTACCTGCAAACCAGCGATGAAGCCTTCAAGGAAGTTGTATCTGAGGTTCTAGGAGAAGAGGCAGTTGTCCGCGAGGAAGAAGTGGATGTGACACGTCAATTTTCTCCAGAGGAAATGGCTGAGCTGCAAGAGCGCATTGAAGCTGCAAACCGTGAATTAGCTGCGACACAAGCTTTTTCTCCGCTCAGTGATGAAGACATAGAAGCTCACGCAGCTGAGGAAAACTCAGAAGCTTACCATCACGATGATGATACAAATGGGGAACAAAAAGTTCCAGTAAATATTTTATAATTTTTAAAGAAGCTAAGATTGTAAAAACACAGACCAAGCAAAATACTTTCAGCGAGCAGATGATGGTGAGAGATCTGCAGTCCATCTTGCTTGGGCTATCATTTTACAGAACTTTCGTCTGAAATCAGTAGGATGAGACGGCAGTCCACGTTACGGACAAAGAGGGGCAAGAGGAGCATCATGCTATTGTCTTGCCTAAACAAAGGTGGTACCGCGAATTTTCGTCCTTTTTGGAGAAGTTTGCGGTTTTTAATTTGTAATTTTAAAAATAAAGAGGAATAGAATGAAACTGAAAGAAACACTCAATCTTGGGAAAACTGCTTTTCCTATGCGGGCTGGCCTGCCAAATAAAGAACCAATCTGGCAGAAAGAATGGGATCAAGCTAAGCTTTATCAACGCCGTCAGGAACTGAATGAAGGCAAGCCGCACTTTATCTTGCATGATGGCCCTCCTTACGCTAACGGCAATATTCACGTCGGCCATGCTATGAATAAGATTTCCAAAGATATTATTGTTCGCTCAAAATCTATGGCTGGCTACTATGCGCCTTACATTCCAGGCTGGGATACGCATGGTCTCCCAATCGAGCAGGTATTGGCAAAGCAAGGCGTTAAGCGTAAAGAACTGGACTTGGTTGAGTACCTCAACATGTGTCGGGACTATGCCCTGAGCCAAGTCGAAAAGCAAAAAGAAGACTTCAAGCGTTTGGGTGTTTCTGGTGACTGGGATAATCCTTATGTGACTTTGACTCCTGACTATGAAGCGGCTCAAATCCGTGTCTTTGGCGAAATGGCTAAAAAAGGCTATATCTACCGTGGTGCTAAGCCCGTTTACTGGTCATGGTCATCTGAGTCAGCTTTGGCTGAAGCAGAAATTGAATACCATGACTTGGTTTCCACCTCTCTCTACTATGCTAACCGCGTCAAAGATGGTAAAGGGGTATTGGACTCCGATACTTACATCGTCGTATGGACAACAACTCCATTTACCATTACAGCCTCTCGCGGATTGACAGTTGGAGCAGATATTGATTACGTAGTCGTACAACCAGCTGGTGAATCTCGTAAGTTTGTGGTTGCTTCAGAATTGTTGAATAGTCTGTCTGAGAAATTTGGATGGGCTGATGTTCAAGTTTTGGCTACCTACCGTGGTCAAGAATTAAATCACATCGTGACAGTTCACCCATGGGATACTGCTGTAGATGAACTTGTTATCCTGGGTGACCACGTTACGACTGACTCTGGTACTGGTATTGTCCATACAGCGCCTGGTTTTGGTGAGGACGACTATAATGTCGGTGTAGCTAATGGCTTGGAAGTATTTGTCACTGTTAATGAGCGCGGTATCATGATGGAAAATGCTGGTCCTGACTTTGCAGGCCAGTTCTATGACAAAGTTGCGCCAACAGTTATTGAAAAGCTTGGTGACTTGCTCCTTGCTCAGGAAGAAATCTCTCACTCCTACCCATTTGACTGGCGGACTAAGAAGCCAATTATCTGGCGGGCAGTACCACAGTGGTTTGCATCTGTATCCAAATTCCGCCAAGAAATTTTGGACGAAATTGAAAAGGTTAAATTCCATTCTGAATGGGGTAAAGTACGCCTCTACAATATGATTCGTGACCGCGGTGACTGGGTTATCTCTCGTCAGCGGGCTTGGGGTGTGCCATTGCCAATCTTCTATTCCGAAGACGGAACACCAATCATGACGGCTGAAACCATTGAACATGTAGCTCAGCTCTTTGAGGAGCATGGTTCTATTGTCTGGTGGAAGCGTGAAGCAAAAGACCTTTTACCAGAAGGATTTACTCATCCAGGTTCTCCAAACGGCGAATTTACCAAGGAAACGGACATCATGGACGTTTGGTTTGACTCAGGTTCATCATGGAATGGTGTAGTGGTCAATCGTCCTGAGTTAACTTACCCGGCTGATCTTTATCTAGAAGGTTCAGACCAATACCGAGGTTGGTTCAACTCCTCCCTCATCACTTCAGTTGCCAACCATGGCGTAGCTCCTTACAAACAAATCTTGTCACAAGGATTTGCCTTAGATGGTAAGGGCGAAAAGATGTCTAAATCCCTTGGAAATACAATTGCTCCAAGTGACGTGGAAAAACAATTTGGTGCGGAAATCTTGCGTCTCTGGGTAACCAGTGTTGACTCTAGCAACGACGTTCGTATCTCTATGGATATCTTGGGTCAAGTTTCTGAAACCTACCGTAAGATTCGGAATACGCTTCGTTTCTTGATTGCCAATACCTCTGACTTTAATCCAGCTGAGGATGCTGTAGCTTACGAAGAACTTCGCTCCGTTGATAAATACATGACTATCCGCTTCAATCAATTAGTAGAGACTATTCGCAAGGCTTACGCAGACTTTGAGTTTCTGACTATTTATAAAGCGATTGTCAACTTTGTGACCGTTGACTTGTCTGCTTTCTATCTGGACTTTGCCAAAGATGTCGTCTATATCGAAGCAGCAAAATCATTGGAACGTCGTCAGATGCAGACTGTTTTCTATGATATTTTGGTCAAGATTACCAAGCTGTTGACACCAATCCTGCCGCATACAGCAGAAGAAATTTGGTCTTACCTAGAGCACGAAGAGGAAGAATTTGTTCAGTTATCTGAATTGCCAGAAGCTCAGACTTTCCCAAATCAAGAAGAAATCTTGGACACTTGGTCTGCCTTTATGGACTTCCGCAGTCAGGCTCAGAAAGCCTTGGAAGAAGCCCGCAATGAGAAGGTTATTGGGAAATCGTTGGAAGCGCACCTGACTGTCTATCCAAATGAAGTCATCAAGACCTTGCTGGAAGCAGTTAATAGCGATGTAGCTCAGCTTCTCATCGTTTCTCAATTGACGATTGCTGAAGGACCTGCTCCAGAAGGCGCTCTAGTCTTTGAAGATGTAGCTTTTGTTGTAGAGCATGCGCAGGGGCAAGTCTGTGATCGCTGCCGTCGCATTGACACAACAGTTAAAGAGCGCAGTTATCAAGCTCTTGTCTGTGACCACTGTGCAGAAATTTTAGAAGAAAATTTCGCTCAAGCTGTCTCAGAAGGCTTTGAGAGCAAGTAAGTTTCCAAAATAAAAAATGGCTTTGCCCTTTAGTGGCAAGCCATTTTTTAGATAGATTGATTTGAAAATTTGTTAAATTAAAACTAAATTAGAAAAACCAAATAGTTGCATTTGCAACTGTTTTCTGTTATACTACTTATAACTTAGGAGTGCTTACTTTAGCCAAAATGTTTTGGAGCTGAAAGAGCTCAGAGGAAGTCAGTTGCTGCAGAGCCTGACTGGCGTAGGTATTTTCAAAGCCAATCAGCTGGTCGTAGAGTTTGAGAGCCTGACTGCTAGGATAGAGCTCTTTGAACTTCTTATTTTGAGCTTTGGTCTTTTTGATAATCAAGCCTCTATCTTCCAGCTTTCCTAGAGAACGGCTGAGAGTAGTCTTGTCAATCTGCACCAGCTCTGCCAGTTGTGATTGGCTGAGACCTTCATTTTCGACGATGCGAATGAGAAGTAGAAACAAATTATTGTCTAGGCCGTAGTTACTGGCTTTTTGATTCATTTTCATCAT
>ERZ773009.2230-NODE-2230-length-12557-cov-9.122220_pt1 | contig 12557 bp, 10 predicted proteins | sample MGYA00580663_ERZ773009 | MGnify/ENA primary metagenome ERZ773009 (study PRJEB29015, sample SAMEA2737969) | human oral metagenome | biome: human oral; feature: human-associated habitat; material: dental | place: China | collected 2026 ... | reverse complement strand
GCCTCCTTGTTCGGACGAAAAAATCTACGCCAATCTGACGGACTTCATTTTATCAACGATTCCTTAGACCGGAATACTATATCCCGTAACAAATGGCGGATTCCATACCGTTGTAAGATTCCCCGGCACACGGCAAAGGGTGCCGGCAAGCTGACTGAAGCTGCTATGATCCGCGATGCGGAAGCGGCAGAGTGACATCAGCTGCATATCGACATACGCCTCTCTCCCGCGATTCCCGTCCACAACTGTCAAACGGTCGTGAATCCCTGTAAGTCCCAACTCCTCCGCGTGCTCCATACAATAGGCGAGATCATCGGAAAACAGGAAGAAACGCTGAATATGAATGAGCCGAGTCAGATCCTCAATCGCCTTTCGGAAATACTCCGGCGGATGGGAACGTCCGAGCGCAGCCATGTCCCCACGACGCACATGGATCGCCGTCGCATTCTCTGCCGCATGGATCTCCTCCGCCATGCGTGCCTGCGCTGCACGTGGGAACGGTGGAAACGAAAAGATCGATAAAAACAAATCCTGTATCCCCTCATAAAAGATAGGATCAATCCAGTATCCGGCAAAGTAAATGTTCTGCTCCTGCGGCAGGTCCAGAATCAGCTCCGTATCCCTGCACGTCGCCGACATGATCTCTCCTGCAAAGAGAAAAGACACGGTCGCCTCCTGCTGAACGCAGCGAAGCGAAAGACCGCCCTCCCGCAGCTGCTCGGGGATGGACATTCCGCATTCCCTGCGTGCGACCATCTCCGCCCACACATCCGGCGTAAAGTGTTCGCTCAGACGCGGCAGCACGCCCTGTGGGAAAAAGAGAGGCACCTCAAAGCCCCCGTGCGCCACATCCACGCCAAAAAAGGCAGCGTCGTCAATCACAACGCGTGCGCCGTTCTGCGCCAGATAAAGGGCAAAGATGTATTGAAACATCTGATTGCCGAGCCCTCCGTTCAGCATCACGATCCACATACAAGCCGCCACCTTTGTCTCCTTACAACACTCCCGCAAGTGTACCAAATGCGGCGGGATTTTGCAAATTCACACCGTATTCATCCAAGTCATTATCTCCATTGGGGGTATGATACGCGTACGTTTCTTCAATCTCACCCGAAAGTCCTATTGAAGCCGTATTTCATCTATATTATCATAAAACAGATGAATATTCCCACAACAAGAATCATGGAAAGGAGCCGATCATGACGCTTCCCCACCAATGCCCCGATTGCGGAACACTGCTCGGTTACAAGGGACTTTGCTGGCGGTGCAAGACGGCTGCGAATCGCCGTGCGGCACTCGCATGGACGCCCGAGGAGGTCGCGGCAAAGGAACAGGAGATCATCGCGCAGATCGAGGATGTTCCCGATGATTTCTGGTATCTGCTCTGCTGTCGCGGACGGCTCGTGCCGGAGATCCCACGCGCGGCGCTCGCGGCGCGTTCCTTCTGGCCCTCAGCACTCTACTATCACGCACCCGCCGATGTGCGGGACGGACTGATCGCGGCACTGATGGAGACAGATGCCGCGCATGAGGCGAACGAGCTTATGATGTGCCTCGGTATGCAGGGAGATGACCGATCCCTTGCGGCACTCCTCGCACTCGAACGTGCACCGCGCCCATGGCGCGGCAAGCTGCACGTCGATCCATCCGTCTATGCACAGTGCGGCGGTTGGACATTCGACCGCGAGGGACGGCGACGCACACTGAACTTCGATACCTGCTATCCGCTCGTACACGCTGCATCGGAGGAGGAGCTCCGTCGCTCGCCCGTCCGCATCGCCCGTCCGCGAGAGGAGCACTGCCCGCACTGCGGCTGCCGTATGGCGGATGTACTCGTCCTGAACGGACGGGACGCACGGCTGCACTTCCTCGGTATCGACGGCATCCTCACGGCGACCTGCTGTCCGAACTGCGTCGCGTATGCAGAGCCGATACTGAGTCGCTACGCCCTCGATGGCGGCAGTACCGTCCTGCCCTACGAGAACACGGATCCTACCATATACATTGGCGAGGAGCTTGCCGCGATCTTTGAAAACAAACTCATCCTCGGTGCGGCATCCGTCCCACAGTTCTACGGCGCACGCTTTGAGGATGTTTGCACGCTCGGCGGCTTTGCGCTCTGGTGGCAGGACTGGGAATACACTCTATGCCCCGACTGCGGGCAGCCGATGAAGTATCTCATGCAGATTCACTGGGATGCGCTGACGGACTACATGGAGGGCACGCTCTACATCGAGTTCTGTCCGGACTGTCAGATTGTCTCCATGCAGCATCAACAAACATAAGGAGTTCCACAATGAAAAAAATTGGCCGAAATAACGCTGCGCATAAAAAGAAAGCCCCGATGCCAACGGAGGTCTATACTGAGGAAGAACTGGACGTTGTCGAGAGTCACATCGAAAAGCACTTCGGCGCATACGCGAACGTCTTTCACGAGATCGTCTCGCCGGACATCCATCTGGACATCTGCATCGTCGATCCGACGGAGGAGCGCAACTACTACATGCTCGTCACCCTCGGGATGGGCGCGCACCACATGAACGTCCCCGAAGAGCTCGCCGAATACAAGCTCGAACGCGCGGAACTCGCGATCGCCCTGCCGCCCGACTGGAAGATTCACGAAAATGACGAGGAACACTACTGGCCGATCCGTCTGCTGAAGAGCCTCGCTCGTCTGCCGATCGAGGACAGTACATGGCTCGGCTGGGGACATACGATCAGCAACCGAGCCCCCTATGCCGAAAACACCAAGCTGACGGCAGCGCTCCTCGTCAGTCCGCAGCGCTGCGGGCAGGACGGCGATGTCTGCGTCCTGCCGGGCGGCGACGATGTCAATTTCTATCAGATCATCCCGCTCTATCGGGACGAACTCAACTACAAGTGCGACCGCAGCGCCAAGGAGTTGCTGAACATCTTTGGCGAGCGACACGTGGGCTTTGTCGTCGATCCACAGAGGCGCAGCGCACTCGCGGGCGAGGACTTCGACGATCTCGTGATGGACAATGCAGAGTGGCACCTCGATAGCCTACGCAAAAAGAAGCTCCCCGTGGACGAGATCATGGCGTACAGCCACATGGCGGTCTACCTGCGGTGGTGCATCCTGCATGATTTGATGGCGGACTGGTTCGTCCGTCAGTATGCGGCAACCATCTCTGCCGTAAAGGAGCATCCTGCCGAGACGGATCTGCGCCCCTTCCTCCGCGACGAGCTGCACGGTATTCTGATGCGCGGCTTCTTTAACGAGGAGGGCACGGCATTCGCGCGCTACTATTACGACGGCGATGCCCCCTCCTTTCCCTCGGACATCGACGATCATGCCCTCTCCTACTTCGGCGCAACGCAGTATTACTCCGAAGAATTTGACGACGAGGCATATCTCTTTGTCCCGTTTGACGAACGGCTCTATCGCGAGATGGCGGCGATCATCGAGCGGCGATGGAACGCGTGGAAGCGCAATGGCTGCAAAACGGAAGGAAATGTGAAAATGAACGAAAATGAGGAACCAAGCGACGTTGCTGTGGCGATCATGCAGTATCTGAACTGCGGCAGGGCGGACTGCTCCCTGACGTACTTCCCCCCGATGGAGGACGACGATCCGATCACGGCGGCATACGGCTATGCCGTACGGCGCGGCGTGCGCGATGGATTCGTCCCCGTGCTCATTGTACCGAGCGATACGCTCTGGGAGATTCTGACGATGAATGCGGGGGCAGAGAAGGGGGATTTCGAGGACTACGATTTTGATGCGGAGGCTGTGGCAGCGTACCGCAAAAAAATTCTGTCGGAATCTCTGCCGGACGGCAAGGCGACTCTGACGGAGCGGCTCGGTGAGCGGTTTGAACAGAACCGCGCGGAAACATCCGATGAGGAGGAATCTGCCGCCGACTGCTTTATCAGCTACTGGGACTACGAAACGCAGGAGACGCAGCCGCTCATTCTCGCCAAGATCCCCGTGAAGAATCCGTGGGAGGTCTTTGCCTATCTGCCGTTCGGCGGGTGGAACGACTGCCCCGATACCGCCGCGCTGATGGCGGTGTCGAAATACTGGCACGAGCAGCACGGTGCGATGCCCGCCGTCCTCACCTATGACACGCTTGAGTACAGCGTACCCGCGCCCATTGCGCCCGCGCACGCCAAAGAACTCGCAGTGGAACAGTATGCGTTCTGCGCCGACATCGTCGAGCAGGGCGCACCTGTTACAACCGTCGGCAAGCTCGCAGAGCGTCTGAAAAAATCAAACATCTGGTATTTCTGGTGGGATTAATTATGACACTACTTGAACAGTGCCATATCTGGCACGAGAACGAAGAATATCAAAAGATCATCACAGAGATCGAGGCGCTGCCAAGCGAGGAGCGCACACCGGAGCTCGACAGTGAGCTTGCCCGCGCCTACAACAACGCGGCGGGCGCAGAGGATCGTGCCTATTTTGAAAAGGCGATCGGTCTCCTCGCGCCGCACGCAGACTATTTCGCGGGCGATCATCTCTGGAACTTCCGCATGGGCTATTCCTACTACTATCTCGACCGTGAGGACTGCGCCCTCCCCCATTTTGAGGCGGCGCTCGCCGCGCTCCCTGGCGATGCGGACACCGAGCGTATGATCGAGGGCTGTCACAAGGGGCTTTCCCTGCCGCTCTTTCAGCGACCGTTCCGCATCCGCGTGCAGGAGGCGTGGGCGGCGTTCGAGAACATAGAGGCGGATCTGCGCGCGCTGATGGACGCGGCGGAGGATCGCGGTGAGGAACTCATCGCGCGGTGCGAAGCTGTCCTGCGCATCGTCCTCTCCGACGCAGCCTTCGAGATGGGGCGCGGCGGGGAAAAATACGAGCTGATCCTAACGCCCGAAGGTACGCGTGTGAAACTCTTTCCGCTCGTCTATTTCGCACGCCATGCCCCCGTCTCCGTGCGCGAGCACTGGGACATCCACGTCGGTCGCACCGCCTCTCTTGGTGCCCTGCGTACGGACGACTACAGTATCGAGATGAAGGACGTCGCCGTCCGGTTCGCACAGGAGGGAGAGGGGATCGCCCTCATGGTCTACTGCGAAAAGCTCCTGCCGCTCCTGAAGGAGGACGAGAATCGCGCATGGTGGATGCTCTCCACGCTCGTCGATCAGGCGCTCGGCGAGATTGCCTCCATCCGCCTCATCCATGATTTCGAAGTCCTCGACGCGCCGCGTGATGAGCCCTCCATGACACTTGCCGATCTGCCAAAGGCACTGGAGGAAGCGGGGCTTTCTCTCGACAGCGATGCAGAGGACTATCTGGAGCACTCCTATCTCGCCTACGAACGCGAGCCGCAGAATAGTTCCGATACGGACTGGCGGTTCGATGTCTACACGGGCAGTACCCGTCTGCCCGCCATCCTCAGCGCCTATACGGAAAACGATCCGGCGCTCGCGGATATGTACCATGCGGACGGGATTGCGGCGGGCTTTCTCGCCTATCCGCTGACGGAGGAGCTGCGCGCGGATTCGGAGGCTCCCCTCGCGTTTCGCGATGCGCTCATGACGGCAATCGAGAGGGATACCAAGGAGCTGGATGTCGTGACTTTCCTTGGCGGAGCGACGGGTACCGACTGCGGCTATCTGGACTTTCTCGCATGGGATCTGCGCGCCGTCCTCGACGCCGCCAACGACTTTCTCGAACAGACGGATCTGCCGTGGGCGGTATTCCACTCCTTCCGACGGGACGCAAATTCCGTCAGCCTCTTTGATCGTACGGAGGAGGAGGAAAGCGCGGAGCAGGAAAGCCCCGCCGCCGCGAAAGCCTCCCTGCTCTCCCCTGCTGCGGTCCGGAAACTCGAGGCGATGGACGACGGCTCGACGGGCTATTTCTACAAGATGCTGCACTATCTGGAATCGTACATCAAGAACGGAACGATCAAGGGGAATTTCACGCGCGAGGAGGCGCGTGCCGATCTGGATATTGCACTGTGGTATGCATACGCGTGCAACAATATCGATGCCTACGAGTACTACTACCGTACAACGCAGTGGATGCCCGCAGCAGCGGTAAACGCAAAGGGCTGCGGGACATACTACTACCGCTACGCCGTCGCCCTCATGTACTGCGGGCGACTGGACGATGCACTCTGCATGGCAGAGAAGGGTGCACAGGAGGAGCCGGACTACCCGTGGACGTATCTGCAGCTCGGAAAACTACGCAGCCATTTCGGCAACCGTGACGGGGCACACGAGGCAGTGCAGAAGGGGCTTGCGCTCGTACCGGACGATCATGAATTTCTGACGCTTGCACGTGAGATCGAGGAGGGTGCAACCATCGAGCAGATGTCCTACCACTGGATTGATCCCACGTTTGACGAAGAGCTGCAAGGAGCGGCCGCATCAGGAGAAACACTGGGGCTGCGTGACGGCGTTGATGCCGATGGAGAAATGTACGACAAGCAGCGCGCCATCGCCTGCATGACGGTGAACGAAGCAGGGTTTGCGTATTTCCGCCAGCTCTTCCGTCCCGATCCGAAGAACTACGAGAAGGATGCGCCCTATTGCAGCTTCGACTATCCCGTGGACGATACATCCGTACGGCTCGTCTTTCACATGAACGAGGCAGGTCTGTCGAAGCGCAGTCCCGCATGGCTGCGCACGCAGAAGGAGCGGCTCGATGGCGGCGCTTGCCTCAGTCACACGGATGAGGCGGGCACAGGCACACTCACCGCCGTGCATTTCGAGCTCGACAATCAGGTCACACTCGAATATCAGTACCCCTGGCAGGAGAAGAGTGTCTACATCCCATTGGACGAGGACGGGAATCCGAGGGATGAGGAGTAGCATTTACTGCATACAAAAAAGGAGGCGCACGCCTCCTTTTTTGATGTCATTATTTACTTGTCCCGATAGTGTGAGCCGCATTGTGCAATCTCCATGCGGTTATCCACAATCCGAAAAACAATGCGATTCTTCTCGTCGATGTGAACACTCCAAAAGCCCGAAAGAGCTCCCTTGAGCGGTTCCGGCTGTCCCTGGCATTGGTACCCGTTGCGGTCAATATCCTGAATGAGACGGTTGATCTTTTTCAGCGTTTTCTTATCCTGCGTCTGCCAATAAAGATAATCTGTCCACGCCGCATCCTGCCAAATCTTATCCATCAGTCAACCTCGATCAGCTCATGCTTCGTCAGATTGCGCCCCGCTTTGATATCCGCAATCGCCGCACGCAGACGCGCCATATTCTCCTCGCTGTAGAACGGATCCGGTTCTGCTGTGACCTCGAACGGGATGCGGCGATCCTGCGTCACCTTGGTCGCGAACATTGTAAATGCGGAGGTCAACGTCAGCCCCATTTGGCGGCAAGTCTCCTCCATCGCACGCTTGAGTTCTGCATCCATCCGAAAATTTACCATTGCCTGAGCCATATCAATCGCCTCCTTTTTTGTAGAATATCATATTTGTAAATACAAATCAATCATTTCTCATCATCCGCTTTACATTTACAGTCCCAGTTCCTCCTCGATCAGTACCAGTTCCATCGGGCGGTAGCTCATCTTCTTGTAGTGGATGGTCAGCGCATTGCAGATGCGCTCAAGTGCCGCGCAGTCATAGCAGCGCGTGCCGTCCTTCGCGCAGGGCGTTTTCTTGCCCTTGCGGTGCGCGTTGCGCGGGGCGGCGATGCGGTGGATGCGCTCGATCCCCGCCTCGATGTCGGGGACGAGCTTATTGATGCCGACGACGAAGTAGGTCTTTTCATGGCCGAAGAGCGAGCCCGCGACACGGTTGCCCGCACCGTCCATGTTGAGGATCTGCCCCTGCTCGGTGATGGCGTTCGCCGAGAGCAGGAATACGTCCGTCATCAGTGCCTCGCGCCCTGCCGCGAGAAATGCCTCGATGCCGCCGACGTGCCCCGCACGCGGCGGGTCGATGACCTCGTTGTGCCCGCTCAGACGCTCGTAGAGCGAGAGCGCACGCAGCGTCTCAGAGTCGCCGAATCCGACGCGCTTGCCGCGAATCTCGGCGGCGAGGTAGTCCGCCGCCGCGGTGCGCCCCTCGAACCGCGAGACATCGTAGCGATTCCGTCGGAACGCCTCCATCGTGCGCACAATGCGTTCCTCGTATGCCGTGTCGGACATTGTTCCCACCTCCTACGTAACTCCATATCCCCTGATGCCAATGTGTCACGAAGCGAACCCGCTCAATACGTCTCGATGATATTAAAGTTCGAGTCGCACGCGGCGGGTGTGCGTCCGATCTCGCGGATCACGCGGATGATGTGATCCTCCGAGAGGGCGCGGGGACTCTTCGCGCCCGCGTCGTGGAGGATCGTCTCCTTGTGCACCGTGCCGTCGATGTCGTTCGCACCGAAGCAGAGCGCGACCTGCGCCACAGGCACGGTCAGCATGACCCAGTACGCCTTGATGTTTCGGAAGTTGTCGAGCATCAGACGCGAGATCGCAATCGTTCTGAGATCGTCCCACATCGTCGTCTGCCGCACCGTCCGCCCCAGCTCCGTATGCGACGGCAGGAACGGGAACGGGATGAACGTCTGGAAGCCGCCCGTCTCATCCTGGAGATCGCGCAGACGCATCATATGCTCGACGCGCTCCTCGATGGTCTCGATGTGTCCGTAGAGCATGGACGCATTCGTCTTGATGCCGAGCATATGCGCCGTACGGTGCGTTTCGAGCCATTCGTCCGCCGTCGCCTTGTTCGGACAGAGCTCGCCGCGCACGCGGTCAGAGAGGATCTCCGCGCCGCCGCCCGCGATGGACTGAAGCCCCGCCGCACGCAGACGCAGGAGCACCTCGCGCACCGGAAGCCCCGAACTCTTTGCAAAATGCGTGATCTCTACGCCCGTAAAGCCCTTCAGATAGAGCGTGGGGAATGCCTCGTGCAGAGCGTTCAGCCGCTGCAAATAGTCCTCGAACGTCCACGAAGGATGCAGCCCGCTCACGACGTGCAGCCCCGCCAGATGCGGATCGCGCATCGCCTCCTCAACGTGCGCCACCGCTTCCTCCACGCTCATCTCGTATGCGCCGTTGTCCTCTGCGTCGCGCCCGAATGCGCAGAACTTGCAGTGTGCAAGGCAGATGTTCGTAAGGTTCACATGACAGTTCACATTGTAGTAGACAATATCGCCGCACTTCTCCTGCCGCACGCGGTCGGCGAGCATCCCGATCCATGCGATGTCGCGGCACGCAAAGAGCCGCAGCCCATCCTCCCGCGTCAGCCGCTCACCGCGCTCGATCTTCTTCTCAATCTCTAGGTATTCACCGGTCAATCTGCTCTCTCCCAAAGAATCGCTGATAAAATCTAGTCTGTCCGATTGGTACAGATTTTTCGTCCTGTCAAACATCCGCCGCCCACCAAATGCTCTACGCCGGATCGGCGGAAGCCGGCCGCTTATTCGCTTTCCGTCTGCGCCGTCCCGGTCTGCTGCGCGATTGCATCGCAGATGCAGCCGCCCACCGCCTTTACTGCGCCGCGCTTGCGTGCCTTGTGCGCCTCGTAGCGGCGTTTGCCCTCCTCAAATGCGGCGCGCGCCTCCTCGGTGTCAAGCGTCAGCGGCGGCACTGCCTTCGGACGCGCGTTGCGGTCGAGCGCGACCATGGTAAAGTACGCCGAAAGCCCGAGCTGCGGATCACCGCCGTCGTCCAGATCCTCGACAATGACGTTCACCGCAACCTCCATCGAGCTGTGCCCGACATAGACGATGTCCGCCGTCACAACGACGAGATCGCCGATGCGGATCGGCAGGTGGAACTCGAGCTCATCCACACGCGCCGTCACCACGTTCGACCGCGCATAGCGCCGCGCCGCCGCATACGCCGCCGAGTCCATCAGCTTCATAATCTCGCCGCCGTGCACATTCCCGTTCGGATTCGCCTGACTCGGCATCATGACCTCACTGATGACGATGCGGCTGTCCTTCATCTTACATTCTTTCATTATATATCCCCCATCAAAATATTTTTTCATCGGAGCATCCACTTTACCATACTTTGCTGAAAATAATCCGTTGCATCGGATACATTCCCTTGACAGCCGTATACGCGCAGATGATATAATACTGCTTAGGCAAAGGGAATGGGGCGCGCCCCCCAAGGGGAGGGATCTCTATGTATTTGGAAACGATCACATCGCCCGCCGATATCAAGGGGTACGGCGCGGCAGAGCGCAAGGCACTCGCCGAGGAGATGCGCGACGCACTTCTTAAGCGCGCGAGCATACACGGCGGGCATTTCGGCCCGGACTTCGGCATCATCGAGGCGATCATCGCGCTGCACACGGTCTTTGACTCGCCCACGGACAAGATCGTCTACGACGTGTCGCACCAGTGTTACCCGCACAAGATGCTGACGGGGCGCGTGGAGGCGTACATCAACGAGGCGCAGTACGACGAGGTGTCGGGCTATACGAATCCGGAGGAAAGCCCGCACGACTTCTTCAACGTCGGCCACACGTCGACCTCGATCAGTCTCGCCTCGGGGCTTGCAAAGGCGCGGGATCTTGCGGGGCGCAGGGAGAACATCATCGCCCTGATCGGCGACGGCTCCATGTCGGGCGGCGAGGCACTTGAGGGGCTGAACGTCGTCGGTGAGATGGAGACGAACTTCATCATCGTGTTCAACGACAACGGTCAGTCGATCGCTGAGAACCACGGCGGGATGTACCGCACGTTCAAAGAGCTACGCGAGACGAACGGCGCAGCGGAGAACAATCCGTTCCGTGCGATGGGGCTCGACTACCGCTATGTGGCGGACGGCAACGACTGCGAGGCACTGATTGCGGCATTCTCGGCGGTAAGGGACAGCGAGAAGCCCGTCGTCGTCCACATCCATACGCAGAAGGGCAAGGGCTACAAATTCGCCGAGGAAAACCGCGAGACATGGCACTACCGTATGCCGTTCGACATTGAGACGGGTGCGCTGAAACAGCCATACACTGACCCATTCCAAGCGGCGACCGTGGATTTCGTCAAGGCAGAGCCAAAGGCAAATCCGAACTTCGTCTTTCTCGCGGCAGGCACGATGGGCGGCATCGGTCTTTCGCGCTCTGCCCGTGCGGAGCTCGGCAGCCGCTACGTCGACGTGGGCATTGCCGAGGAGCACGCGGTCGCGATGGCATCGGGGCTGGCACGCGGCGGCGCACGTCCGATCTTCGGCACGTACAGCACGTTCTTTCAGCGCGTCTACGATCAGATGGCGCAGGATGTCGCGGTGAACAACAGCCCCGCCGTCTTCCTCTCCGTCGGCGCGTCCATCTACTACATGAACGATGTGACGCACCTTGGCTTCTTCGACATCCCCCTCTTTGCGAACATCCCGAACCTCGTCTTTCTCGCGCCGGCGAGCCTCGACGAATACGTGGCGGTGCTCCGCTGGTCGGTCGCACAGACCACACATCCCGTCATGATCCGCATGCCCGTCATGGGCTACGAGATCAGCCCCTATCCCGTGCGCACGGACTATAGCGCGCTGAACACATATCAGGTCGTGCGGGAGGGCGCAGAGGTCGCCATCCTCGGCGCGGGCAACTTCGCACAGCTCGCGAGTGCTGCCGCCGACGAACTTGAAAAAGAAGGCATCCACGCGACCGTCATCAATCCGATCTTTCTCTCGGGTCTCGACACCATCCTCCTTGACCGCCTCAAGGAAAAGCACCGCCTCGTCCTCACGCTCGAAGACGGGATTTTGGAAGGCGGCTTCGGTCAAAAGGTGGCTTCCTACTACGGGATGGATGCAGGAATCCGCGTGCGGAACTACGGACTCTCGAAGGAGTTCCACGACCGCTACGACGCGTCCGAACTCGCACGCGCACACCACCTCACCGCCGAGCAGATTGCGGCGGATACGCTGACGGCACTGAAGGTTTGAGTGCAGGTCAACCTCGCACATCCGCAAACAAAATTCATCGGGGGCTGCCGCAGACAGGGCAGTCCCTTTTTCCTGCCCTCTCGTTATTTTTTCTCCAATGATGATATTTTCTTAGAATTTATGCTATAATGGAGAATAACCACATGTTAATGGAGGGCTTTACCCTTGTATCTTGAGAAGATCAACGAACCCGCAGACATACGGGACTATACGGCGGAGCAGCGCCGCGTCCTTGCAGAGGAGATGCGGGAAGCGCTCATCAAGCGCACAAGCCTCATCGGCGGGCATATCGGGCCGAACCTCGGGATCATCGAAGCGACCATCGCACTCCACACGGTGTTTGACGCACCACGCGACAAGATCGTCTTCGATGTATCCCACCAGTGCTATCCCCACAAAATGCTGACGGGACGCGTCGGCGCATATGTCAATCCAGCGGAGTACCACGATGTCTCCGGCTTTACCAACACGGACGAGAGCGCACACGACCTGTTCAACATCGGGCACACCTCAACGGGCATCAGTCTCGCTACGGGGCTCGCCAAGGCACGCAACCTCACGGGCGGCACGGAGAATGTCGTCGTCGTCATCGGTGACGGCGCGATGTCCGGCGGCGAGGCTCTTGAGGGGCTGAACTTCATCGGCGAGATGGGCTCGAACTTCATCATCGTGTTCAACGACAACGACCAGTCCATCTCCGAAAACCACGGCGGCATGTACCGCAAGT
>ERZ773009.2224-NODE-2224-length-12572-cov-15.780299_pt1 | contig 12572 bp, 9 predicted proteins | sample MGYA00580663_ERZ773009 | MGnify/ENA primary metagenome ERZ773009 (study PRJEB29015, sample SAMEA2737969) | human oral metagenome | biome: human oral; feature: human-associated habitat; material: dental | place: China | collected 2026 ... | reverse complement strand
AGAGCAACTGACTCTTAATCAGTGGGTCTAGGGTTCGAATCCCTAAGGATGTACATAGAAGTAGCAAGGCTAATGGCTTTGCTACTTTTTTTGTTTGTATGCAAAACAAACTTAACATCCACCTTATGTAAAGAACATTTTAGTTTCTGGTTTTGTATAATTCCTTAGCCTACTATTGCAGTGCGCTAAAAGCTGTGAAACAGAAAATATGGTGTTCAGATTGCTGAGAGATAGAAAAATGGGTTTCACCTCTCACCAAAACTAAGCCCTTTCTGTTCTTCACAGGCACGATATGGCGGACAGCCGATTGGGGTTTAACGCGCAACGGGGTGAAGTGTGAACGCCATACGCTTCTCGTTGCCCTATACCATTATCTCAGTAAGGCCTTAAAATTGTTCACATTATTGCGCACGTTATGATTAGCCTTATCGCTTACACTGGTGCATAGCCGTTATGCTAATCTCGGAACGTGCCTATTAACGATTTGTTAAAACGGTAAATATATTTTACAAACCGCGTTTTTCTGCCGAACCATTCTAGGAAAAAATACCCGCCAAAAGCCATAAAAAATGCTCCAACGTGATGAACTTTCAACACTTTTTGAGTGCTTATCACCTCCGTTTTAGGCAATTTACTATGCTTTTGCATTTCTCTTTGAAGAAAAATTGTCCCAAGTTTGCATCCGCAACTGCAAGAAAATGGAGTTTAATAGCTAGATGTTGCAACGCATTTTGCAGCAAAACGCACTGCAATATGCAGCAAAACGCACTGCGAAATGCACCAAAACGCACTGCAATATGCACCAAAACGCACTGCAAAATGCACCAAAACGCACTGCAAAATGCACCAAAATGCACTGCAAAATGCACCAAAACGCACTGCAATATGCACCAAAACGCAGCCAAAACCCATGAAAAGCACCATTTTAGAGCTTATTTATAGGCATTTTGACCATTTGGGATGAAAAACTGCTTGGTGGATTTTGGAGGTGCATTTATTGATGGTTTGCACCCCAAAAACATGCTAAACAGCATGATTTTGCGCCTTATTTCTTGTAAATACCAATAAATCAAGTGGTTATAAACTTTCAAAATACGCGCGAAATACCGACCGATGCCTGGAAATTTTACGGCGAGGGCAGTTATAATGTTAAATTGTGGTACAAATGTTTTACAATCTCATGAAGGTTGTTCAGCTCCATTGCATGGTTACAGCTGATACCCTCGTCAACAGAAAAAGTTCTTGTTCTCGCAAATTAATAAACCCAAAAACCGGCAGAACATCCTGCAAATATTTGTAGGTCTCGTTGGATATGTGTACTTTTGCAAACATAATTTAAATCGATAAGAACAACATGTATAGGACAAGCACTTGTGGAGAACTGCGCTTAGCCGACGCAGGCAAAACTGTGACGTTGGCAGGGTGGGTTCAGCGAGTTAGGAAGATGGGCGGAATGTCGTTCGTTGACCTTCGCGACAGATATGGCATTACCCAACTCGTGTTCAACGAGAACGAAGACAAGGAACTTTGCGACTGCGCCAATAGGTTGGGGCGCGAATTTTGCATACAAGTGACGGGCACGGTGAACGAACGCCAAAGCAAAAACGCTAACCTTGCCACAGGCGACATTGAGATTATTGCATCGCAACTCAATGTGCTAAGCGAAAGCGAAACGCCACCTTTCACCATAGAGGAGAACACCGACGGCGGCGACGACATCAGAATGAAGTATCGTTACCTTGACTTGCGCCGTCCCAATGTGCGTAAGAACTTGGAGTTGCGCCACAAGATGACTATCCTTATACGCAATTTCCTCGACAGCAAAGACTTTATCGAGGTGGAAACACCTATACTTATTGGTTCTACACCAGAGGGTGCACGCGATTTCGTTGTGCCTTCGCGCATGAATCCCGGACAATTCTACGCCCTTCCACAAAGTCCACAAACGCTGAAACAATTGCTTATGGTGAGCGGTTTCGACCGTTACTTCCAAATTGCCAAATGTTTTAGGGACGAAGACCTGCGTGCCGACCGCCAACCAGAGTTCACGCAGATTGACTGTGAGATGAGTTTCGTAGACCAAGACGATGTTATCAACCTCTTCGAAGACATGGCACGCCACCTGTTTAAGGAACTTAGAGGTGTTGAACTGCCTGCCAAGTTGCGCCAAATGCCGTGGCACGAGGCCATGAAGCTATATGGAAGCGACAAGCCCGACTTGCGTTTCGGTATGGAGTTTGTAGAATTGGCCGACGTTCTTAAAGGTACTGGCGAGTTCAGCGTATTTAACGAGGCCGAATACATCGGCGGAATATGCGTGCCTGGCTGTGCAGACTACTCGCGTAAGCAGCTTAACGAGCTGACAGATTTCGTGAAACGGCCGCAGGTTGGCGCAAAGGGACTTGTGTTTGTGAAGTACGAAGCCGATGGTTCGGTAAAGAGCAGCATAGACAAGTTCTACTCGCCAGAGGTGTTTGCCCAGCTAAAACAGGCTATGGGTGCAAAAGACGGAGACTTAGTGCTTATCATGAGTGGCGACAAAGCCAACAAAACACGTGTGCAATTGTGCAACCTTCGCTTGGAAATGGGCGACCGCTTGGGTCTTCGCGATAAAGATAAGTTTGAGTGCCTATGGATTGTAGACTTCCCACTGTTTGAATGGAGCGACGAAGAACAGCGACTTATGGCCACGCACCATCCCTTTACCATGCCCAATCCCGACGATGTACCCTTGCTTGACGAACATCCCGAACGCGTACGCGCACAAGCCTACGACTTTGTTTGCAATGGCATCGAAGTGGGTGGTGGTAGCCTTCGTATTCACGATGGGGCATTGCAAGAAAAGATGTTTGGCATCTTAGGCTTTACGCCCGAACGCGCTATGGCTCAGTTTGGGTTCCTCATCAATGCCTTTAAGTATGGTGCGCCGCCCCACGCTGGTTTGGCTTTCGGACTGGATCGCTTTGTTTCAATCTTTGCAGGACTGAACTCCATTCGCGACTGTATCGCTTTCCCCAAGAACAACAGTGGGCGCGATGTGATGTTGGATGCACCATCGTTTATTGACGACAAACAGTTGGAAGAACTTAATCTTCGAGTTGATTTAGGTCAATAAATCGTATCACATTGCTATCAAAGGCTTTACTTTTCTTGCATAAAGGTGCCGATTGTTAAATAAATGTACTAATTTTGCCGACGATAAATTTGTGTTTATTGTTCCATTCAGCGTACAAAACACTTCAATTTTATAACTATGGCAGAAAAGAAAGCAACAAAAAGCGTTGAAGAGGCTAAAACCTCGACAGCGAAAAAGCCCGCAGCTAAGAAAACTGCAACAAAGAAAGTTACACAGCCCGCTTGGGTGATAGATGCAGAAAGCGTTGGTTTTAGAGCCGGCGATGTTTATCAAGCCCTATCGGCAGCAGGTAAACCTCTTAGTGTAGCAGAGATAGCTAAGGCTTCTGATAAGAGCGAAGAAGAAGTTTTGCTCGGTATCGGATGGCTCTTTAAAGAAGGAAAGATTAAAGGTGAAGACAAACTCGTCACTTTAGCTTAACAAGATAAGGGCCACCAAATAGCATGGTGGCCCTTATTTTGTGTTATTGTATGTCTGCCATTAAATACGAACAAGAAGTTTTTAGGGTGTTAACCGAGGCTGGTGAAGAAGGCCTTGCTGTGCAAAAAATAGCCCTGCACGTGTACAACGCTTGTAACTCGCTTTTCAATCCCGTGAGTTACGAAGAGGTGTATGCCTTTGTTTCGCGATTTCTCATTGCTAAATCGCGCATGCCGCATTCGCTTATCGAGCGCACCGCCCATCGAGGTGTGTACCATTTAAACTTTAATTTGAAAGAGACGCAACAGCTGGTGCTGCAATTTAAGCATGAAACGGATGTTGAAGAACCCAAGGCTCCGCCTGTGGACATGTCGCTTTCGCTGTTTTAGGCAGAAAGCCTTTGTTTCCTTTTAGTGTTCGTATAAGAAGGCTTGCACTTGATGTTTGCGCCCGATATTGTGCAAACTCGCCCATAAGATCATTCATTCCAAAACTAATTCTTTTTGCCTTTAAGCGTACCTAATACCATCTTTTTGTATCTAACTAATGCCTCTACATAATAGTAATCGGCATAAGTGAGTGGCACGTCTACCTCCGTTCCTTTTGGAAGATTGCCCACCGAGTGCATGAGAATAAAGCCTCCGTTTGTTCCTTTCTTTGCAAGATACTCGGCAGATGTGAGTGAGCGTAACTGCATTTCTGCCATGTTGAGGCATTGCTTGGAGAAGTCGGGGTCTTCTTTTGTTAGAGTACTCAATTCAATAAAGGCCGATGCCATGATGGCTGCGGCAGATGCATCGCGCTTGGCATGAGGTATGTCGGGCGCATTGAAGTCCCAATAAGGCACCTTGTCTTTGGGCATATTGGGGTGCGACATGATGAAACGGGCTATACCTTTGGCGTGATGTAGGTAGCTTGAGTCTCCCGTTTCACGAAACATCATCGTATATCCATAGAGTCCCCATGCTTGTCCACGTGCCCAAGCCGACTCGTGCGCATAGCCTTGATGGGTGTTTCGCTTTTCAACCTGCCCTGTTTCGGGGTCGTAACCTATCACATGGTAAGAACTAAAATCCTTACGGAAGTGATTTTTCATCGTCAACTTGGCATGACTGGATGCTATTTTAGCGAATTTAGTGCTGTCGGAATGTTGGGCAGCCCACTCCAATAGTTCCAAGTTCATCATGTTGTCGATGATAACGGGATAGCGCCACTTATCTGTTTTAGTGTCCCAAGAGCGAATAAGTCCAACAACGGGCTTGAAACGAGTGGACAAAGACTGTGTCCCGTTAAGCAAGATAGGAACATAACTTGGCGTTTTGGTTAACCGATAGCCATTGCCAAAGCTGCACATGAGGATAAAACCCACGTCGTGATTGTCTGTTGTGTACTGTTGGTCGGCAACACGTTGGGTATAAATCTCTGCGTATCTTTTTAGATTAGGGCTGCCTTTTGCCTCATAGAGATACCACAATACGCCGGGGAAGAAACCACTACACCACCAATGTGAGTTGGATTTGATGAGTCCTGTTCGTTCTGTATAACTTCTTGGCAGACTGTCGTTATCAGATTCCATCGACTTGGCAAGATATTCAGCTTGTTCGACAGAGCGACTGAGGCCCCTCTCAACGACAGACTTCATGCCTTCGGGTTGCTTGTAGCTGGAAAGTAACACAGCCAAGCCTGCCATAAATAATATTCTCTTCATAGTTGTATCTTATGGATTATTTCTCGTTTAATGCGAATTTATTCGGGTATTAACTTAACTTGGAATGTGTAATGACTGTTGGGACGTAGCGACGACTCGAAACCAACAAGCACCGTTCCTGGGTTAGGCGCATCGTAAGGAGTGGTTGGTGCCGTACTCCAAGTTTGTAGGCGCACCTTAACGGGCGCGCTTATCTTCATGAGCAAGCGCTTGTTTTTATGACTGAGTAGAATTTTATTCTTTCCTTTCAGTTCTGCTTTGGTGGGGGTTAGCATCGTCCAACGCATTGTTGTTGGCTTTTCGCCCGTCTGTATTTCATCGCTCACCAACACATATTTGTTGTCTACTATTTCAACTCGGCGATTGGCCGATTTAATTTGTTCGGCATAAACGGGAGTTAAATCGGCTGATATGGCAAGCTGTTTGGCAAGCGATGCAGTGTCGCCTAGGCATACATAGCCCTGCACATCTTGCAAACAGTTATTGAATGTAAGCGTGTTGTGGGCCATGTTGGTATAACGGAACACCTTCCAGCGGTCTGAATTCTGGCTTTTATTCCAGATGTCAAGCCCCAACGACTCTAACGAATGGTAATCTTGTCGCCCAAAATCCATTGCCCAACGTTGGCCATTGGCCACCATCACGAACGAACCTGCATCCAAATGGGCGTGGCTTGAAGAGGCAGACCCACCTTTGAAGGCCAAGAAAATGGCTTTTTTGTCGTCCCACGAGGTACGCATAAGCGCAACGGGCGTTACGGATGCGGGTGACACCCACGTCTTTTGTTGCGGTTCGGGTAGGTTGCGCATGTCTACACCAGCCCCCCATAGTAAGGCGAGCGTGAAGAAACGATAATCCATCAGTTTCTTTTTGTTGCCGCTAAGAAAAAGGTTTCGTTCGTTCCATAGCAGCGATAAGTCGTTGTTGCGCTTAGCAAACCAAAACATGGCAGGACTCATTCTGCCAGAATCCTTGTTGTCGCCATAGTTGAACGAGTCGTGATCGGGTGCCACCATGTGCAGTATAAACCCAGCAGACTCTAAAAAACCTTTCTGTTGGGACAGGTTAAAGTCGGTGCCAAAGCATTTCTCCAACGCATCAATGAGCATGACATTATAGGTGGTTCCAAATCCCCAATAAGAATATCCTTCTGGATAAGCTCCATCGGGACCATAGTTCTTCATCGGCTGATGTATGGAAGAAATGGAACGTTGAAGAACACTATCGGATAAACTTCGGGCATCTTCGTAAATGGCAAGTGCCCCATAGGCCATAGCCGTGTTGCATACTTGATTCCAATTGTTTTCTTTTTGCAGCCAGCCGTTGTACTGAGTGTCATACGAAGGCTTTAATCCTTTATTGATAATGGCTTGTCGAAGGCTTTCCTTCGTAGTGTCGCTCATTCTGTCGAACAGCCAATCGTAACCAACGGCAACAGCAGTTGTCATCTCTGCCACATCTAGATAGTGGCTTGGGTTCCAGTCGGAGAAGGCCGAAACGGTAAGCAACTCTTGCTCCGCCCGTTGAGCATAGCGACTATCGCCCGTCGTACGATAGGCATAACCAAGCAACAGAACACGGCGCAAGGTTTCTCTTGATACGTCCAACAAACGCCGTCCTATTACGATACGCTGTGGCATAGGCATCGTTAAAGCGTCGTTTGCGGCATTCATCAGCAAGCTATCTACCTGTTGCCAAAAGGCATCTTTCTTAACGGAGGCTCTAATAGCCGTCTCGTCTGCTTTTGTCAACAGCAAACGCGGATGGGGGGCGTTCATTTGAACGCCCTTTAATACATCTTGTGCTTGTGTTTCGGACGATGAACAGAAAAGCAGGGCAAGCATAAGAGCCAGCGGGCGAAAATACATATATAACAAGTTTGTCATAAACTTATTGACCAATTAGTGAGTACTTATCCTACTATTCTTCTATTGATTCCACATGGGTGCGCCCAAAGGACCATTCGTGGTTGAGACTGTTGCCGAGACTGCGGAGGATGGATACCTGAAAGTGAAAGTCTCGTTGTTAGTGAAACCGTCCGCTCCGTTCTCGTCTACATAGAAAGGTAAGTCGGCCCAGGGAGACATTCCAGTGTTCAATACCTCGAAGAACTTATCAATATAAGCCATTGGAAGTGGAGAAGCACCATCAAAGGTCAACACCTCAGAGATGTTATTTTCGTAAACCAAGCGGCCATCTTCAATCATTGTCTGGGCAACAGAGTTGAGCGGAATGCGTTCGTAGTTACCTGGATACTTCGTATAGAGTGCCTTTATTGCTTGGTCGGTGTAAACATTGTTGTTACGAATGTAGATTTTAATGTCCTTCGGGTCGTAGCTATCGCTTTTTGGTAGCTCTTTTAAGTCCCAGAAAGCAGGGGGAGGATCAGCTTTATAGCCAGCCTTCCAGCCCACGTTGGCAAATATATTATTTTCTATGTAAGCTTTCATGGCATAGTCGATGCGGAAGTGAAAGCCAACATTATAAATCGTATTGTTCTTAACCTCAACATAATTGGCTACTGCTCCATCAAAGCGAATGATATGCCCCGTAAGGTTATAGATGGTGCTGTTGGTGATGGAGATGGTGTCGGGAGCATTTCCACGAGAGTCGAACAAGCGGCCATTAGCAGGGTCGGATGTCAGTGCGAAGTTGCGGAAAGTGGAGTTGTCGATGTATATTTTGCTGCCATTATTATCTGTGCGAATGCAGAAGTTACGGCAGTTTTCGACAAAACAGCCTTTGAAACGTAGGCTCAAATTTTTCTTATCCAAGCGGAATAAACGCTGCATGATGTTGTTTGAGGCGGCATCTTTTCCATTGACATAGACGTTTTCGAAAGTAACATTGCCTTCAAAGCGCAGCATGTCGGAGTTGAGTGCCCCTTGCGCATCAGAAACCGGCTGGATTGTAGGTAGCGATTGCGTTCCGTATGCAGCTCTGATGATAACATTATGAGATATGACATTCTTTCCTTCCAAGTAATAAACGCCGCCACGTTCCAATTCATAAACGGCATCGCCATTTTCTTTTATGGCTTTTGGAAGAGAGTTTACTCTCGTTACGCCGTCGTCTGGTTCAACCCGCACAATCTTTTGTCCTGTTGGGGGAATGTTGGTATGTTCCTCTTCAAAGATGTCTTTTGGCTCACATCCTGCGAATAGGAGTATGGCGACTATCCCCAAGAACAACTTGACGAAAGCCTTGTTAATGTGCTTATATCTGATTTCTATTGTCGTATAAGACAATTCTGATTTCGTCTTCATATTATCATTCCTTTCTCTTATATATGTTGTCGACGTCTAAGCCGCTATTTAAATATATCATACTTCATGCCAATATAGAAGGCTGAACCATATATTTCGACACTGGAAGGATAGCCCGTTACATTCCTTTCTTTGCTGTCCGACCAGTTAAAGATGTTGGATGCACTTGCATAGACATAAAGTTTCTTGTTGATTCGCTGTTTCAGTTGGAGATCCCACTTAGAGAAAGCCCTTGTCGATTCAACGTCGGCTCCGTCTGAGCGATGCTGTTCGGCCACAAGTATATTGCCTTGATGGGTGTAAGACAGGCGTCCTGAGAAACCCTTGTAATCATATCCCAACATAAAGTTGGCCAAGAAAGAAGGCTGTTTGAGCAAGCGGTCGTAATAAACGGTGTCTTTATTTATGGGTAAGAAAGGCTTGCTGCCATCGCCCACAACATAATTGGGGTTCTTTACGCGAGACTTTGTCGTCTCAAAATAACCCATTTTAGAATCCATCAGTGTGATGTTTGCACCTATAACAACTCCTTTAAGCAAGCCAGGAAGACGGCGAAGTTGTGTTTGGATGTCTATTTCCAAGCCCTTAATCGTTGCATCATACGGACTGTTGAGCGCATAGGTGATGCCAGAACCAACCAAACTCGAAGGCAAACCGAAGTTGGCAGGGTCGGTAGCCGTACCTTCAAGCAGGTAAGCCGAGCGCGTATAGATGAAGTTCTTAATCTTCTTATAGAAACCGCCCACGGTGAACAAGCCTATTTTAGGATTGTAGAACGAAACGATAGCATCGAAGTTCTTAGACAAGGCGGGTTTCAGATTGGTTCTATTGTACACCACTTCGCCAATGGTAGACTTGATGATTGTACGTGGAGCCAACAGGTCGTAGTCAGGTCGCGACAACGTTTCCGTATAGGCCAGTCTTATATCTAGGTTGTCTAACGGCTTTATCTTCAAATGGATTTGCGGCAACCAATAATGGAAAGAGTTATTGTCGGTTGTCTTGGTATAGTCGAACGACAATTCCTGCGTTTCGTCGTCGGGTACGTTCACGCCACTGTATGCGCCATAACGCATATAAGTATGGTCGTAACGAACACCGGGGATAAAGGTAATATACTTGCCGATGTTAAACTCGCCCATGATGTATGCGGCCGGAAGCCTTTCGTATCCGTTGTAATCTTTCTGAATCTTAGTTGTGAGAATTGGGCGATACACATTAGAATTTACATTGTAGAAGTTCTTCATCACATCTTGATTCAACGCAAAGGAGAAGTCAAGATTGTCATAACGATTGTTCAAGAAGGTGTGATGTTTAAAGCTCCCATCCATGAAGTCTGCGATGCCAACATAGCGATTGTCGTAGTTCGAGCGCGAGATGTTGGGCATATTATCGTAAATAAGCGTGGCGTTTTGGTCCAGTCGTCGATAGTTTCGGTTGGTTAATCGTTCACGATCTTTCTGACGATACTTGCCTCCTATCTTGATATATCCATTAAATAACTTGCCAAAATCAAACGATTTCTTCCAATCCAGCCATGCACTATATTCCTTTTCCGTGGTGCGTTCGGTATTAAATGTACCGTCGTAGAGATAATATTGTGTGACGTCAGACTCGTTTACGTTGCCTGGTGCCGACACCAAATGGGGCGGAAGTGTGCTCAAAGCGTTGATATCAACCGTAAACGGAGCATTCATCCTATATTCCAAGCGATGCTCATAGGGTGTCTTTTGCCTAGAATCGCTGCGGCCTATGCCCCAACTTAGTGTTGAATTCCAAAAGTCGTGGTCGCCTTGCAGCATGTTTGTCAATACGCTTCCGCGTACATCTGCATCCGTTTGTACGTAGCGCAACCTACCTCCTTCCAGGTCATAGCGTTTCTCGCGAATGTCCCTGTCGCGGCTCAATGCGCTAAACAGGTTATACATCTTTATCTTAGAGCCATGCCCTATCTTAAAGTCAAAGTTCAAACCTGCATTATATCGGTTTCTTTTTTCAAGGTTACATTGCAAGCGAGTGCTTGTTATCCACGGCTTGGTATAGCCCAAACCCTCTGTTGGCGTATTGCCGTTAACCTTATAGGCCGCGATAAAGTGGTCGTTACTTCTATCGGTTTGCTCTGCACTAGCCGTAAAAATAAGTCCAAGGCGGTCGTCAAAGAAACGATTGCTCACCAGTATATTTCCCTTGATATTGCCGATGTTCTTTATTTGGTGGTGGTATCCCGTCTGTCCCGTCACATTTAGTTTCAATCCCTTAGCGGCATCTTTCATGATGAGATTAACCGTTCCACCCAGTCCGTCAGCATCTTTGTCGGCGGTATTAGCCTTTAATACCTCGGCTCCACCAATTATTTGAGGAGAAATCATATTCAAATCAGAGCTTCGGTCGCTGGCACTTGTTGAAGGAGAGTTCATGCCATTGATGGCCACAGAGTTGTATTTGGGGTCAAGACCGCGAATAATAATTTTCTGTCCTTCGCCTCCGTCGCGCTGAACCATCAGTCCCGGCAAGTGTCCGATGGCGTCGGCCACATTCACATCGGGCAGTTCGCTAAGCTTTTCGCCAGATACCGTACTGATAATTCCCGATGCATTGAGTTGCCTGTTGATGGCTGCCGTTTGTCCCTTTGCTTGGGCACTCACCACCACCTCGGCCCCAAGAATGCTCGCCGGCTGCATATTTACGTTCACAGTGCGGGTTTCATTGTCTTTCACGGTTACTTCTATTGTCTTACTTTCATAGCCCACAAAAGTAAATTGCACTTCGTTCTTTCCCTTCGGTACAGACAATAAGGTGTATTTACCATTCACATCCGTAATGGTTTTGGTGTTCGTTCCTTTCAGCCAGACGGTAGCGCCGGGCAGAAAAGCCTTCTCTTCGTCTACCACAGTACCTGTGATAATGCCATTCTGAGCCATTGCATGCAAGCATAATGCCAACATGAAGAGCATCATTAATAGTCGTTTTATGGTTTTCATATAGCTGTGTCTTTACCTTATATCCTGTCCGTGTCAGTGGTATAGGCAGTAACTTTATTTCCGTCTACGTGCCACATCTTGCCCGTTTCACCACCAATCCAAAAGGTGGAATCGGCATCAGCAGAATCGGATGCCAACCTTTCACCTATATAAAACTCATTCTCTCCGAGTGTCTTCATCTGTTTAGAGTCAGAGCAACCGAAGAGCAAGAGTGGGGTGATGAGCATTGTCCAAACATTCTTTTGCATGGGCAGTGGGTGATGTTGTTGTGCAAAGATAAGTAGAAGTTTTTACATGTACCGAGTTGTACCAATCTGATTTGGGTAAAATGTGTTTAGTTTTACGAATTAAAAGAGTTGTGTTAAGGCTGGTTCAAAAATTACCATCATAGGCTTTTTAGGTTTTATCCGAGCCAATTTGCCACTTTATGGTTAAAGGGAATGGATTTTATGCAGTTGTTTGCATATCCCATTTGCCATCAATGTATCAGCACAATAGCCTTTGCAGTGTTGCAAAAAGCCTTTTAGGTTGATAGTACAATGCCGTTTGTAGTGGGGCTACAAGCATCTTGTAGTTGCGCTACAAGCGGCTTGTAGTGTCAGTACAAGCGGCTTGTAGTGTCAGTACAAAGCCCCTTGTACTGATGTTTGTGCCTGATGTGCCAGCTCGTTCATAAGGCAATTAATTCCGAAACTAATTCTTTTCGCGTTATAACGCGCATGTCTTCACTCCATGTAACACGCTTGATACAGAACATTTAAGAAAACAAAGGGCGTTTGGTTGGCGAGTAAACAAGTAGGCAAGTAGACGGATTAACAAGTAGCCGGGTTAACAAGTAGATGGGCAAACAGGTTGATAAGTCCACCGATAAACGCGTTTTCAAGTGTTCCTTTTGTTAACCATTCCCATCGTCTAACCCTCGTTTCCGCTTTCTCGTTTCGCCAAAAATTGCTACCTTTGCATAAGGCAAGCGCGAAAGCGAGGTGCAAAAAGCAAGCACCTTGCCGTTTGTTCGCGTGCCAATATTCAAGTTTAGCTTTGTTAAAGTAAGCCGCAATGCC
>ERZ773009.2222-NODE-2222-length-12588-cov-8.621878_pt1 | contig 12588 bp, 10 predicted proteins | sample MGYA00580663_ERZ773009 | MGnify/ENA primary metagenome ERZ773009 (study PRJEB29015, sample SAMEA2737969) | human oral metagenome | biome: human oral; feature: human-associated habitat; material: dental | place: China | collected 2026 ... | reverse complement strand
CTCGTTGTTGTTGCGGGCTTGGAAGTCTTTCCACGTAAAGTCGTTGTCCTTCGTCTCGGGCGCGTTGGCGGTAAGCACATAGCGGAGCACATCTTGCTTGCCAGGCAGATCGTCGAGATACTCGTTGAGCCATACGGCACGGTTCTGCGACGTAGAGATCTTGTCGCCCTCGAGGTTCAGGAACTCGTTAGCCGGCACATTGTCCGGCAGGATGAACGACCCTTCGGCACGGAGCATGGTCGGGAAGACGATGCAGTGGAAGACGATGTTGTCCTTGCCGATGAAGTGCAGCATACGCGTCTCGGGATCCTTCCACCAGGTTTCCCAGCGGCCGTAGCGCTCAGGCTGCGCGTCGCACAGCTCCTTCGTGTTACTGATGTAGCCGATCGGCGCATCAAACCAGACGTAGAGCACCTTGCCCTCGGCACCTTCGACAGGCACAGGGATGCCCCAATCCAGATCACGACTGACGGCGCGCGGTTGCAGCCCCATGTCGAGCCAGCTCTTGCACTGTCCGTAGACGTTTGGCTTCCACTCCTTGTGCTCCTCGAGGATCCACTGGCGGAGGAAAGGTTCGTACTGGTCGAGCGGCAGGTACCAGTGCTTCGTGCGACGCATCACGGGTGCACTGCCGCTGATGGCTGAGCGTGGATTAATCAGCTCCGTGGGGCTGAGCGACGTGCCGCAACGCTCGCATTGGTCGCCATAAGCGTGCTCGTTGCCACAGTGGGGGCAGGTGCCGGTGATATAGCGGTCGGCGAGGAACTGTCCGGCCTCCTCGTCGTAGTACTGATCACTCTCCTTCTCTAAGAAGACCCCCTTGTCGTAGAGCGTACGGAAGAAGTCGGAGGCCATGCGATGGTGCACCTCAGAGGAGGTGCGGGAGTAGATGTCGAAAGAGACGCCGAAGCGCTCGAAGGTGTCCTTGATGAGCGCGTGGTAGCGGTCTACGATGTCTTGCGGGGTGACGCCCTCCTTCTTGGCGCGGAGGGTGATGGGCACGCCGTGCTCATCCGACCCACCGACGAAGAGGACGTCGCGTCCGCAGAGTCGCAGATAGCGCGCGTAGATGTCGGCAGGCAGGTAGACACCGGCAAAGTGTCCGATATGCACCGGCCCGTTAGCGTAGGGCAGTGCGGAGGTGATGAGGGTGCGTTTGAAATCTTGTTTTGTTTCTTCCATAGGGGTGATCGATGTTGTACTGTTTATCTGTGTTCGTTTTCTCTCTGGGGTGGATGATCTTCATTCATTGACATAGCCCATCTCGAATCCGGCCTCGGTGCCTTGGCCGGGGCGACTGCGGAGGATGAGCTTGCTGTGGTTACGGACGAGGAGCTCGCGACAGATGTTCAGGCCAAGCCCGCTACCCTTCTCGCCGCGTGTGCCACGTGTCGTGACGAGGTTGTCCGTGTGGAGGATAGATTGGATCTGCGCGTCGGTCATGCCTTGGCCGCTGTCGCAGACGAAGGCGGAGACGGTCGAGCCGCTGCGCCTAACGACGAGGCGTATCTCGCTGCCGGATTCGGAGAACTTGAGCGCATTGTTCACCAGGTTACGCAGGACGGTGTGGACCATTTGGCGATCGGCCCGGACGGTGCACGGCTCGTCGGAGAAGTCGGTCCGGAGCGTGATCTCCTTGTTTTCGGCCGACATGATGTAGAGGCCCATCGCGTCACGCATGACGTCGCGGAGGTCGAAGCGGGAGGGCTCGTAAGTGATGCGATCGGTCTGCGTGTGGGCCCAGTTGAGCAGGTTATGCAGCAGATCGACCTGCGCTTCGGAGGCGCGATAGAAGAGGCCGAGGTAGCGCGAGAGGGTCTCCGAATCGTAATCCTCAAGGTTGGCCAGGATCTCCTCCATAGCCATCTTCTGCGCCATGGCGGGCGACTTGAGGTCGTGCGAGATGACGGAGAAGAGCTTGTCTTTCGTCGCATTGATGGCGCGCAGCTCACGGTTGCGCCGACGAACGAGTCGGCGGTAGCGGTTGACGAAGTAGAGCACCACAAGGCAGGCCACGATGCCGACGACCAGGAGCCACAGTTGCAGGTAGCGCTGTTTCAGCTCCTCGTTTTGGATAGCGATGCGATGCTCCTTTTCGGCCGTCTCATACTCCACCTGGAAGGCCTTCATCTGCGTCTCGGCGTCCATCCGATAGAGTGAATCGCCCAGTGCCTTATTGCGCTCCAGATATTCCAACGCGAGAGCTGGGTTCGAGGTGCGATAAAGCGCATAGAGCTGCTCGCAAGCCTTCATCTCCATTTCCGTGAAGTTCATCTCGCGGGCCATCTCGTCTGCCTGACGGTAATAGGCTGCCGCCTCAGCGATGAGTCCTTGTTTTTGCTTGACCTGCCCCAGGTAGCCGAGGCAATAGATCATGCCCACGGGGTGCTGGAGGCGCCGAACACCGTCGAGCGCCTGAGAGAAATACTGCTCGGCCTGCGTCCAGTCGCCGGCGGCCATGGCGGCCAGACCCATAGACGACTGGGCGGTGGCGATGCCCATCGTGTCGCCGAGCTGTTCGCTGATGGCGAGGGCCTCGCGGAGGATTTGCATGGCCTCCTTCGGGCGGTTCATCTCGCCGTAGGCGCCGCCAAGGTTACGGAGCAGTTCGGCGCGCATGGGCAGGGACTCCGGCGCCGGGATTTGGCGGAGCGTCTCGAGCCCCTTGCGGTACATGACGATGGAAAAGGAGTCGTCGCGCATGTGGTGATAGAGCGCGCCCATGTTATTGTAGGCCGCGGCCAAACGTTCCGGACTGCCTTGCTTCTCGGCCACCTCGAGGCAGGTGCGGATGCTCTGCCGGGCGCCGTCAAAGTCGCCCGTGCGGACGTAGGCCTCCGTCTGCATGGTCAGGAGGGCAAACCAGCCGGCAGTGTCCTTCAAGGCGCATGTGGGCGGGATGGCCAGCTGCGCGCTGCGGATGCACTTACGGAAGAGCGCTTGGTCGTAATAGTACTGTGCGAGGCCACTATAGAGAACCCATCGAAGGCTGTCCTCCGTCGTGTTGCGGGTGAAATGATACGTGTTCGACAGCGCCTTTTCGCGGGTCAAGACGGCTGCCAGGCGATTGGCAGCCTCGGCGCGTTTGGCTCCGGGGCGGGCCGCCTCAAACTCACCGGTGAGGAGCTCCACATCCGCGTCGCTCTGCGCCACGGCCAAGAGTGGTGTCAGGGTTAGGAATAGGCCGATACCGGCACGGTGTAAGATCTTCTTCATCTCTCTGTCTGTATATCTGAATGTCGCGCAAAAGTAACGGCCGCCGGGGCAATTTTCAATTGTTAATGGTCAATGACCCAGATGGAGACCTATCGCCGGGGACGAGTATGGCCATATATAATACGTATAGGGGGACGTAATACTTACGCCCCCTCTCTCGTACCCGGAAAACTGCGCAACTACGCACGCTTACGTACTCTCTTCCGGAAAATCTGACGTGTTTTTCAAAAAGTCGATTGTAACAAAGTGTAAATTGTATGCAGTTTCAGAAGATCCATAGGATTCGATAGACGTCTGATAAACAGCGGATAGCACACTTGAAAAATGAACATTCCGGTCGTTGACACGGAGAAAATGAAATACGTAATATTACGTATTGACACGCCTCTTTTACCGCCGGAACTTTGCACTCGCAATCGGACAAGATTTCGATCGCAGATAAACAAGATGAATAAGTACACGGTAGATCAGAAATTTCCATTTATCAACTCGTAAGCGGTGCGGACAGCCTCCTCACTTCCTACACATCCCCCCAAACGATATGAAAACAAAATTCCGCATTTCAATCCTCCTCATCACCCTCTTGGGGCTGATGAGCGCCACAAGCGACAGCTGGGCACAAAAATCACACGCACACGAGGTGACGTTCACGCCCGAGAAGCTCATTGTCCCGGCCGAAGGCGGCACCTTCAAGATTCAGATGAAGGCCTTAGGTTATTTCTGGGATTGCTCCGCCCCACCCTCTTGGGTGACGTATCTGGAGCCGCGAAGCAATGATAAGGACTATCTGGGCGAGCACGACATCACCATCACCTTCATGCCCAATATCGGCCCTACACGTAGTCACACGCTCTACTTCAAGACCGAATACGCGTATGCCGGCGGCCCCGGCGACGTAGACACCTCCAAGTACGTCATCACGCAGCTCTCCGGGGAATTCGTCGCACCCACCGTGGCCAACAAGGCGCTCACCCTCTCGGCCACCGAAGACGCGATCACCGTCACCTGGCACGCCGCGAAGGACAACAAGACCCAGGCAAACTACCTGACGTATCGTGTCTACGTGGCCGACAAACCCTCGCTGCTGACCGACCTTTCCTTTGACAGCGATCTCCCCGCGGCGCACGACCAAAATGGGTCGAATCCCTCCCAAGCGGGCACTTTCACAACCACCATAGAGAAGTACACCGACGGCCAGCAGCTCATCGAGACGCTCGAACCGGGCACGACGTATTACGTCATCGTGGCCGTGTACGACGAGGATGAGAACGTCACCGAGTACACCATGGGGCAGGTGAAGACCGCCACCCCCGCCACCCCCTTCGTCAAGCTCTCCGAGCAGAAGATCGTTATGGACGCCAGCGGCGGCAAGCATACGCTCACCGTGACCAGCAACTACGGCTGGAACAGCGACGTCTCCCCCAACGAGGCGCTCAAACGAAACGGAGGCTGGTTCACCAATACCGGCGTATCAGCCATCGGTGGCAACGGCATAGCGTCGGATGATGACTACTCCTTCACTGTCGAGCCGAACATAAGCTCGGACGATCGCAAGCTCACCGTCACCTTATCGTCCACCAGAGACCCCTCCATCACCACCACACTCACCATCACGCAGAAGGGCACTAAGCCCACCGAGGTCAAGGTCAGCTCGCTGCTGATGAACCTGCCCCGCGTAACGGTCAATGGCGATCGCAGCCGCTTCAACCTCAACGCCACCGTCTATCCCGCCGACGCTACCGACAAGCGCCTGCAATGGTCGAGCAGCGACGAGAGCGTAGCTACGGTACACGCCTCTTCAGCCTCCGCCTCACGGCTCAAGTCGGGCGTCACGATAGGGACTGCCGTAGAGGTACGCATCCATAAGAAGGGTAAGGCCGTGATCACCGCCCAGGCCATGGACGGCAGTGGCAAGTCGGCCTCGTGCGAGGTGGACGTCCTCTCCACCGTCGGCAACGCCACCGTAGCCACCCCCGCACGCATCTATGCCGCTAACGGCACACTCCACATCAGTCTTCCGACAGCCACCCGCGTAGAGATCTACACCCTGCTCGGCCAATGCTTCCACAGCTTCACCGCTCCCGCCGGCGAGACCTCCCTCACGCTCCCCGCCGGACTCTATATCGTCCGCGCTGGTGAATCCGTACGGAAGATCAGCATCAATTAAGCAGCTGTTGGGACTTTGTTTCGGAGACAGCTCCACAGAACAATCATCCAATAAATTCAAAACAGCTTCTCTAAACAGTTTCTGAGACAGCGATGAACCACGACAGCCACAGAACCAGCAACAAGCCTCCCCCACCTCCCTACAATCGGGAGCAAGCGAAGGCTTCACTGAAGCGGTTGATCGACGTGTATACGCATTACCTGAATGCCTGTCACCCCCTCGACAACCCCAACAGTCACACGCCCCCGAACAAGCGCAACGGCGAACGATAGCCCGCTGTCGCCACGATGAGTGCCCCCGCCCACCTGCCATCCGTGCAGAGAGGCTGACGCGAACAACAAGGCCAGACCGGCCTCCAGTAAACAGAACAAGGGAATGCTTCCCACCCAACAAACATGTATCACACAACAAAAACCCCTACAGAAATGAGACGATTTATTTCAATGATGATGATGGCCATCGTGGCCGTCACATGCGTAACCTGCCTCGCGAGTTGCAAAGACGATCCCGTTCCGGAACCCATTCCGCAGCCGCAACCCCAGCCACAGCCGCAACCGAACCCCAATCCGCAGCCGACGCCCAACCCGAATCCGAACCCCAACCCGGGCGGCGAGGCGAAGTCGATCAAGCTGGACCGGACGGAGCTTACGCTCAAGGTCGGCGAGCGGGCCTCGATCAAGGCCGAGGTAGAGCCTGCCAACGCTGCGGTCAAGCTCGTGAGCTGGAAGAGCAGCGACGAAAGTGTAGCCACGGTGACGGACGGTGGCGAGGTGGTGGGCAAGAGCGCCGGTAAGGCGACGCTCACGGCCAGCTGCGGCAGTGCAAGAGCAACCTGTCAGGTGACGGTCAAGAAGGAGCAGCAAGCGCTCGCACCGATCCAGGTGCAGATGACCGGCTCGATCAACCACACGCAGTACACCGCTGGCCAGTCGGCCACGATCACCTTCAACCGCTTCCCCGCTTCGGTCGAGGAGTTCAAGCAGGTGCGTGAGCAGATCGGACGTGAACCGCAAGGCGCCATCGCCCTGCAAGTCATGGCCCATGAGATGTTCCGCCGCGACCGAGAGATAGGCCGCGCGTGTATCGAGCTGAACAGCACCGGGACGGAAGGGCGAAAAGCTATGGAGCGGCTCAAGGAACTTTACCGCGCCGGCGACTCCTACGCCCGTCCGTACCTGATGGCAGCCTTCCTGAAGGGTGCCCGTCCCGACAACGGCTACAATCCCACGAAGCCTTACACGATAGAGATCACGGCAGACCCGGGGCACAAGTACGACAGCACGAAGGACTACACGTTCCAGGCCCCGATCGTGTACTTACGCATCAAGACCCAAGGCCGTTCGCAGGGCTTCGAGATCATCTCCGTGGTCAAGACCTTTAAGCCGGACGAACCGAGCAACGGCACGTATTTCATTGTAAACAACTGCCCGGGCCTGTACGTGCAGGTGGCGCCGATCTCGTACGAGCATAAGTTCTTGGGCCTCGATTGAGTCTGCCCCCAGAGAGAGAGACAACAGTTCTTCTTCATCCTTCCCCCTCCCCTGACGCCCCTCGATCCTTTTGTCGGGGTGAAAGGTGGGGAGGGGGATTCCCTCAAACCCCACAAACCCTATACACACCGAACCATTATGAGAACGAATATGATTTGGACCACCTTAGTGGCACTGCTTATAGCCCTCACCGCCTCCGGTTGTAAGAAGGACACCCCGGAGCCGAAGCCGGAAGGCGCGTTCCGCCAAGTGACCCTCAAGGGCTTCTCCTACATCTGCCCCACGATCCTCAAGCCCGTCCAGCTGGCGGACAGAGAGCAGAAAGCTCAGCTCTTCACGCTCTACGGCGACGACGTCACCAACTCCATCGCCTGCTCCGTGAAGGAGTTGGAAGGCGACGACGACTTCACCCTCGAGGACGCCGAAGAGGCCCTTGCGGAGCTCCTCAGAGAGTTCCCAGACGCCACGGGCCAAGCCTACCCGGACGGCGTCCTGCTGCGTAAGTCCGGCGTCAACCCCCAGCTCGGCAAAGAGAATATCTATATGACCATGCGACTTATGGTCAGCGGAAACAAGCTCTTCACGCTGGTCTTCAACTACACCGAGAGCAACAAGGTTATCCTCAGCAAGTATGTCGACCCGGTCATCAACTCCATCCAAGCCCCCAAGTAACTCCCCCCTAACACACGATTCAAAATGAAAGCAACCCGATTTCCCCTCCTCATCCTCATCGCCCTCTGCGCGATGACGCTGGCCGCCACCACGACGCTGACGGCCCAAACCAAGACGTTCCGCGGCGCATGGTTCACCGTGGAATACCCGGCGAACTTTACCGCCGAAGGCTCCCTGCCCTCGGCCACCTCGGGCGAAGACGAAGCGTTTGACAGCGCCACCTTCACCTCGCCCGACGGCTCCGTCACCTTCTACGTCTATTCGCCCCAGTGGTCAGGCGACCCGACCGACATCGAACTTTCGGAGAACGAACGCGAGGGCCAGCGCAAAGTGACCCGCGGCAAGCGCCAGACCGTCACCTACTGGACCATCGGCGCCAAGGACGGCAGCTACACCCGCAGCTATCAGGAGGTGCGCGAAGACGAAACGATGCACGTCCTCGGCATCCACTACACCACGCAGCAGGCGTACAACAAGTACAAGAAGCAGTACCTCCAATTCAAGGCCTCCCTCAAACAATTCACTGACTAAAATCTCAACGCTCACTCACGCTCAACTCAACTCTCGGGGCGGGCGTCCGCCCGACGCCCGTGAAACCGTCCGGTGTACACGCCCGCCCCTATCTCCACGCAACACGATCACCCGCTCCCAAACGCATAAACAGATAAACCCCCATCCCCAAACACCTAAACACCCCAAACAATGAAAACAACATTAAGAACCCTCTGCCTCATGGCCCTCGTCGGCCTTATGGGCATGACCACCGAACGCGCCACGGCGCAGAAGAAAGAAAAGGTGATCCTGGACACCGACATGGTCGAAGTCTTTGACGACGGCGTGGCCATGATGATGCTGGCCAAGGCGCCGAACATCGACCTCCTGGGCGTCACCATCGTCATCGGCAACACCTGGGTGCCCGAGGGCACCGCCTACGGCATCCGCCAGCTGGAGTGCGTCAATCGGACAGACATCCCCATCGTGCCCGGCATCCGCCAGCCGATCTATCCGAACCGCTTCGAGACGATCAAGAACGAGCGCATCCTCTTCGGCATCGGCGACGCCTACGTGGGCGCAGCCGGATACCCCGAGCCCGCCTCTTGGCGCGCCGTCTACCTCCAGAAGTACGGCCGCGAGCCGTCCGTACAGCCGCTCGACATGAAGGCCGTCAACTTCATCATCGACCGCGTCAAGGCCAACCCCGGCGAGGTGACCATCCTGGCCATCGGCACCTGCGTCAACCTGGCCACCGCCGTGCGCATCGCCCCCGAGATCGTGCCCCTCATCAAGCGCGTCATCTACATGGGCGGATCCTTCTTCCGCCCGGGTAACACCACGCCCACGGCCGAGTTCAACTGGTGGCTCGACCCGGAGGCCGCCAAGATCTGCGTCCGCACGCCCTTCAAGGAGCAGGTGATCGTCGGGCTGGACGTCTGCGAGAAGATGGCCTTCCGCAAGGATCGCTACGAGCGGATCACGAACCTCGTCCGCAACGAGGGCATCAAGGGCATGATGAAGCGCAACTACCTGAACGTAAAATTCCTCGAGGAGCCCACCTATACGCACTACGTCTGGGACGTCATCGCCGCCTCCATCCTCATCGACCCCACCCTGATCCGCGAAGAGGTCAAGCGCTACGTGGACGTCAACTCGCAGTTCGGCTTCTCCTACGGTCAGGCCCTGGCCTTCGACTCCAACCAGCCCGTCGGCAGCCAGCAGGCCCGCATCATCCTCACCGTCGACGAGCCTCGCCTCTGGTCGATGATCGAGAAATATTGCTCCGAGTTCTGACCCGAATGCACGTACCGGTGTAGGGGCGGGCGTCTGCGGACGCCAGCGAATTTGGCCGGGGCGTCTGCGGACGCCGGCGAATCTGGCCGGGTACCCGCCCCATCGGGGCGAATGACCGTAACGACGCACGTACCCGGCCAAACTTGGCTGGCGTCCCTGACGCCCCCCACGGGCCCGAATGGATGAACGCCGGGGGACGTGTATTCGCCACCGACGGTGGCGCCCGGTGGGGCGTATTCAATACGCCCCTACACGGGTACCCGCCCCAACGCCTCAACAAACCAACAATTCAACGGGCCTTTAGGCCCCCAAACGCATAAACACCTCAACAGGGCCTCAGCCCCCAAACGCATAAACAATCCAACAGGGCCTCAGGCCCCCAACGCATAAACAATATGAAATACATCATCCTACAGCGGGCCAACCCGCAAGACCGCCGCAAGGCCAAATGGTACGCCACGCCCCTCTTAGAGCGCCGCGTGCGTCAGGCCGAGCTCACCGGCCAGCTGACCGAGAGCCTCGGCATCCGTTACGGCATCGTCCGTAAGATCATCCAAGTCTTTCTCGAGGCCGTCGTGCGCCACCTCCTCGCCGGGCGCAGCGTCTGCCTGCGCCCCTTGGGCACGCTCCGCATCTCCTTCACCAGCGACGGCATGGAGGAGCCCGAGCGCGTCACCCCGGACATGATCCGCGACATGAAGATCGTCATCACCCCCGACAAGCTCTTGAAGGAGCAGCTCAGCAACCTGCACTTCGAGCTGCACGAAGACCCCGCCGCCGCAGCCTCCTCTCCCCACGAGTCGGTCGTCGAGATGATGCCCAGAGCATACCCCCGGGCGTCCCAGCCCTGGTTATGATCCGCCGGGTGGTCAGGCCCCCCAGGGGTTCGCCCCGATCGTCCACACGCGAGGGGTTTCGCCCCGATCGTCCACACACCAGGGATTTCGCCCCCCCAGGGTTTCGCCCTGGGCTATGGTCCACCGGGCCTACAGCCCGGCCGGGTACAGGGGAGCGCCCTGTAGGGGCGCCGGATCATAGCCAGGGGCGAAACCCCTGGGCGCCGGACCATAGCCCAGGGCGAAACCCTGGGCGGCTCCCGGCCGGATTGATTGAACGAATAAATAATGAATAGAGATCATGCCACAGTCATTATCGAAACTGTATATCCACACGGTGTTTCATATCAAATCCACAAGCGTCACCATCCGCAATGAAGATCGCGGCGCCCTATACGAATACATGGGTGGCATATTGAATCATATCGGGTGCCTGCCGATACGGATTAATGGTGTGGACGACCACGTGCACCTGCTTTGCCTCTTGTCAAGAACCGTCTCAACGGCGAAAATGATGGAAGAGGTGAAGCAGCGGAGCAGCTGTTGGATCAAAACCATAGACCCTCGTTACTACCGCTATTTCGCCTGGCAGAACGGATATGGTGCTTTTTCCGTCAGCCCGTCGCTTGTTGAACGCGTAAAGAAATACATCGACAATCAAGAGGAGCATCACCGTACGACAACCTTTCGCGATGAGTACGTGGCCATCCTCAAGGATCACGACGTACCATTTGATGAGGACTACTTATGGACAGATTAGATGCCACGCGGGGGCGCTCCCCCGTACCCGGCCCGCCCAGGGGTTTCGCCCCGATCGTCCACACGCCAGGGGGTTCGCCCCGATCGTCCACACACCAGGGGGTTCGCCACCCAGGGTTTCGCCCTGGGCTATGGTCCACCGGGCCTACAGCCCGGCCGGGTACAGGGGAGCGCCCTGTAGGGGCGCCGGATCATAGCCAGGGGCGAAACCCCTGGGCGGCGAAACCCCGGCGTCCGCAGACGCCCCCGACGCCTCGGAAAGGCTCAAACAAGTTGTTTCAAGGTTTCCGACGCCTCGGAAAGGCAGGGAAGCCGGTCGGGTACCCGTCCCCTGCACGTACCCGGGCTAACTTCCCTGCCTCGGCAGAGGCTGTCCGCAGACACCCCCCGAGCCGTTTTTCACGAACAGAATCAAGAACTATCACTCTTAATCCCAGATTTTATGGAAGATTACATTGAGATCAACAGAGCCGGGCTAACCAAGCTCGACAACGGCAGGCATTACGAGTATCACAACAATGTGTACGACCTGCTACACGAGGTTGACGCCACGAAAATTGGTGTCCCCGTAGAGAAAATCACCCAGTACAAGGGCGGCATTGACGTCGAAGGTCAGATCAACCGCGAGAGCCAAGCCAGCCTCGACACCCAGCGGATGCAGAAGGCTGACGAGGCGCGCGGCCGCCTCCTCTCGTACCTCTTCGGCATGATCCGCACCAACCGCTTCTCGCCCGAAGCGGCCGAGGCAGCGGCAGCCGACGAGCTGGAGATCGTCATCAGGCCCTATTACGGTATTCAAAAGATCGACGTAGATCAAGAGTCAGCCGCCATCGACGGCCTTTTGATCGACCTCCGAGAGGCGAAAAACACGCCCTTCCTCACCACGCTACGCCTCACCGCCATCCTGCCCAAGCTGGAGGCGGCCAACGCCGACTTTCGCAAGATCTACAAGACGCGCACCTCCGCCCGGGCCGACGACAAAGAGCTGCCCTCGGCCAAGGCAGCCCGCGCCAAGACCGACGCCGTCTTTGACCGCATCGTCTTCATCCTGCAAGCCGCCTACTACTCCGGCGCCTCGCCCATCGAGCGCACACTCATCGCCTCCATCGTCAAGCAGATCAACCAACGCACCCAGGAGATCTTCGACAAATACAACCAGAGCCTCGCCAAGAAGAAGGCCGCCAAAAAGCCCAAGGATCCCACCGATCCCAAGCAACCCAAGGAACCTAAGCAGCCGAAGGATCCCAAAGATCCCAAGCAGCCCAAGGAACCGAAGGAGCCGAAGAAACCCGATGGCGAGAAGCCGAAGGATCCCAAGAAGCCGGACGAGGGCGGTAAGAAACCCGAAAAGCCCGGCGGCGGCGACGGCGATCCCGACATCCATCTGCCGGAAGAATAGGCGTCTGCAGGCGTCTGCGGACGCCGGCGAATTTGGCCGGGTACCCGAAGGGACCCGAATGCACGTACCCGGCCGGGCTGTAGGCCCGGTGGACCATAGCCCAGGGCGAAACCCTGGGCGGCGAAACCCCGGGCGGCGAAACCCCGGGCGGCGAAACCCCGGGGCGCACGGGTACCCGCACCAACAAACCAACGGGCCTCCGGGCCCGAATGGGACGTACCCGGCCCGCCCAGGGTTTCGCCCTGGGCTATGATCCGTGCG
>ERZ773009.2219-NODE-2219-length-12599-cov-2.825494_pt1 | contig 12599 bp, 9 predicted proteins | sample MGYA00580663_ERZ773009 | MGnify/ENA primary metagenome ERZ773009 (study PRJEB29015, sample SAMEA2737969) | human oral metagenome | biome: human oral; feature: human-associated habitat; material: dental | place: China | collected 2026 ... | reverse complement strand
ATGACACGAACGGAGAAGCGCATTGCGGATTATGTGGCGGCGCATGTGAGCGAGGTCATGGAGCAGACGATCTCAGAGCTTGCGGCAGAAGTCGGCAGCTCCGAAATTACGATCTCGCGCTTCTGCAAAAAACTCGGGTTCAGCGGTCTGCAGAGTTTCAAGATCGCGCTTGCAGCTGAACTCTATACACAGGCGGAGACCGTCTATCAGGACATCGACAGTGCGGATACGGGCGAGATGGTTGTGCAGAAGGTCTTTCGCAACATTACGGACGGCCTCATGGATACGCTGAAGCTGCTCGACTATGCGGCGGTCGAGCGCGCCGTTGACATTATCCGCGCGGCACGGCGGATTGCCGTCTACGGATTCGGCAACTCCGCCACTGTCTGCCGCGACATCGAGACGCGCTTCCTACGCTTCGGCATGATTGTGCAGGCGTACAGCGACGCACATCAGCAGGCGACCTCCGCCTCGCTGCTGACGGACAAGGATGTCGTCATTGCCGTCTCGCATACGGGTGCAACCCTCGAACTTCTCGACTCTGTGCGAACGGCGCGGACGGCAGGAGCTGCCGTCATCGTCATTACAAGTCATGCCCACTCGCCGCTTGCCAAGCTTGGCGACGTTGTGCTGCACGGCATGGGGCGCGAGGTGCACTACAGCTCCGAGGCGGTCTCCTCGCGCCTCATCCACATGGCAATCACCGATGCCCTTTACACCGTTATCGCCATGCAGAGTCCGAAGGACTACCGCCGCAACCTGCAGAAGATGCGCGAGGTGATCGCGAAGAAGCGCTCGTAGGGGGCATCACTTCCGAGAAAGAGCAGTGCCTGATGTCCATACATGACACAGCGCCGCTGAGATGGAATGTGAGGGAATTTGACAAAGAATAGGGAGAACATAGATGGAGATGGATGGAGCGGCGTATCAAGAAGTGGTGCGGCGCGCGCGTGCGCATATTGAATGCGGAACGACGGAGAACTTGGCGGCAGCGGAGGCGGAGCTTGCCTCCCTGCACCATATCTTTCCGAAGCGGCTCGAATACATCTGTGCCGAGGTTGCTCTCATGATCGCGCGGGGCGAGGATGGGGCAAAATGCCGAAATATTCTTGACTGTACGACGCAGGAGTTCTATCCGATGCCGGCGCTTGCGGATGTATTCGAACTCAAGAGCCGCACATTCCCCGAGGGGACACCAGCGTGGCGGCAGACACGGTTTGCACACGACTTTTACATAAACAGCATTCTTCCACAGGAATATTTTGCACGGCTGAACGAGCGGAAGGCAGCATTTCTGATGGAGTCGCTGAACGCCAACCTCATGCGTGCACTTGCCGAGGAATACTATGTCACGCGCAATATGCTCGCCTACTTTGTTCTGATGATGGCGTACTGCAGACTGACGGGGCGGGAGGACTACGATGATATCCTCATCGAGGATACGGGCATCCCCTATCCGGATCCAGTCTATCGGGGAAACTTCGGATTCTTATTGCGGATGTTTACGGACGGGAACAGCAACCTCTTTCTGCTTGTCGGCACAGCAGAGGAGCGCTCCGATCAGCAGGTACTTGCGCGTGCACTCGACATCCTCGGACAGCAGGCAATGCTCGTGTGCGAGACCACGGCGACGGAGCAGGCAGAGAATCTGAATGCCTATGCACTGCACTGCATTCAGGGGGCGCGTGCCGACGGGGAGCAGATCGTACTCGACGTGGGGCGATATCGCCATGAAGACGGCAGAGAGGAGTCCGCGACACCCGGCGTTATCCGTCTCCTTGCGCGGAGCACGACACAGACAGCCCCACTGATCGTCATTGCACGCGATGACCGCATGGATGAACTGCACGCAAAGGACGCACTTGCGGGCGATATCCAGCGCCTTTCCTACTGCCTGCCGCCGCAGTTTTCCTATGGCTTTTCCTTTGCGTGGGCTGGGGACTATCTAACGTACATCAGCTACTTTTACGGCGAGAACATTGAGCCGTTGCTCGATGCACCTGCGACGTGTGACTTCTCGATCGTCATTCCCGTGCGGAACTCTGCTGACACGCTGAGGTATACACTGGAGACATGCCTTTCGGTGGACTATGACGGAAGTTATGAGATTGTCCTCAGCGACAACTCGGATGAGGAGCGAAATGAGGTGTACCACCTCGTTGAGGAACTGAACGATCCGCGCATTCGTTACTATAAGACACCATTTGCGCTCCCTCTTACAAAGAGCTTTGAATACGCGTTCCTCCATGCACGTGGCGCGTTCATTTTCTCTCTGGGCGCGGATGATGGCGTGCTCCCGTGCGCGTTGAAATACATTAGGAAGGCGATGGAGGATTATCCGTCAGCATCCGTTATTTCGTGGTATCGAGATTCTTATCTGTGGCCGGGGCTTGCAGGGATATCTGTGCATAAAATCCAACTCGTTGAGCAGGGCATTTCGGAGCAATATATGGTCTACTCCCTGCGCGGAGAGCATGAAGGAATCATTGCGAATATTAAGTCCGTCCTCTATTGTATCCCACTTCTTTACATCAATTCGGGGTTCCGGCGCGGATACTTGAGAGATATTCTGAGGCAGACGAGCCGCATCCTTGACGGTGGGTGTCAGGATCTCTATATGGGTGCGGTCAATCTGCTTCTGCAGGAGACAGGCATCGAGATTCAGTATCCGCTCACAATTGCAGGAATGTCCGAACACTCTATCGGAGCTGCAATGACGCGCGTTGTTTCTCACGTCGGGGAGGTTCCTCCTGCAGCGGCCTGCCCTCCGCTGCGCATGCGCCAGGGAGAATATGTTCCGCGTAGGTCAGAGATGGTGATCCCATATATCCTCACAGCGGATACTTTTGTGTTCTATATGAGCTTGTATCGCTTGAGAGAATTCGGCCTCCCGATGAAGTTTCACCCGGAGCAATGCTACACCGATTTGTCGGATCATATTTTTTTGACCGATACTGGGGGCTGCTGCTTTATGGGAGCACCTTGTGTTCCGAATCCTTACACAATCAGTGCCTCCGCTTTTATGAAAAGATCTGTGACCGTATGAAGCACGTTGAAGATAATGGTGCAGCAGCCCTGGATATTAAGAAAGGGTATTCGGAGAAAAATCAGATGATTACGCTGGATCCAACGGAATTCGATTGCCATAATATTGCGGATGCAGTACGGTTTGAAGCACGTATTCTGAACCTTTGATTTGGCAACGACGAGGGCATCGAGGATACCGTTTACGACAGCTATGCCATGAAACGCTTCCTGCGGCGTGACTTTCCACAGCCCCCCGATGCGCGACACTTCTGCATTTTCGTCACCTGCTCGAAAATACGGCATCGTCCACAAGATTTTCGATGAGGTAAAACAGAGGCTGGGGCCTCCGGACTCATCATCTTTGTGATCCACATTCTATCAACGGTTCTTTAAGCATGTAAAAATGTGTACGATATTAATAATAAGGATGCGTGGATATGGAACTGCGCGCATGAGAAAGAATCAGGGAGGTTCTAAATACAATGGAAAACGCAAACAAGAAGGTTTTCTTTATTGCCGAGATTGGCATCAATCACAACGGTGACATGAAAATCTGCAAGGAGCTCATCGATGTTGCTGCGGATACCGGCTGTGATGCGGTGAAGTTTCAGAAGCGCACGATAGATAAGGTCTATACGGCAGCGTATCTCGCAGAGCCGCGTGAGAGTCCGTGGGGGACGACGCAGCGTGAGCAGAAGGAAGGTCTCGAGTTCAGCCTTGAGGACTATCAGGAGATCGATCGCTACTGTAAAGAAAAGAATATCGAATGGTTTGCATCGGTCTGGGATGTGGATTCCCAGATTTTTCTGCGTCAGTTTGAGCTCAAATACAACAAAGTTGCTTCTGCCATGCTCGGCGACATGGCCCTCCTTGAGGAGATGGCGAGCGAGGGACGGTATACATTCATCTCAACGGGCATGAGCACATGGGAAGAAGTGGATGCTGCCGTTGCCGTGTTTCGCCGTCACGGCTGCCCGTTCGAGCTCCTGCACTGCAACAGTACTTATCCGATGGCAGTGGAGGATGCAAATCTTCTGCTGATCCCCGAGATTCGGGCGCGCTATAACGTACCAACGGGATTCAGCAGCCATGAGACCGGCTATGTTGCAACGCTCGGTGCAGTCGCTATCGGTGCGACCTCGATCGAGCGGCACATCACACTCGATGTGAATATGTACGGATCGGATCAGAAAGCCTCCATCGAGCCGGAGCCGCTGAAAGCACTCGTGCGTGATATTCGCCTGATGGAGTCTGCGCTTGGCACAGGGAAGAAGACCCTGAGCCCTGCAGAGATGGCGGTGCGCAAGAAGCTCAGAGGATAAACGTGAAGAAAATCAAATATATCTTTGCAGATATGGACGGCGTCGTGACAGACGGCACCGTCCGTATTGATGAACATGGAAAAGAGAGCAAGGCAATCTGTTTTCGCGATTTGGATGCCATTGGTATTGGACGTAAGGCAGGGTTGGAGTTCGCATTCGTGACGGGGGAGGACACACCCATTGCACATTTTATGGCAAAGCGTTTCAAAGTTGAAACGGCGGTCTTTGGTGCAAAGGACAAGAAGATAGCTGTTGAGAAATTGCTTGCACAGCTGAACCTTTCGGCAGATGAGATCTGTTATATTGGAGACTCGGCGCGTGACGTGCCCGCAATCGAACTCGCCGGCATCGGCGCTACCGTACAGGATGGTGTTCATTCTGCGCGCAAGGCTGCCGATATCATCACAGAGTGCAGAGGCGGGACGGGCGCACTGCTTGAACTCGTTGAAACGCTGTTGGAGAGAGAATGACCATGAAACTATCCGATTACGTTATGGAATTTCTGGCACAAAAGGGAATTCGGCATGTGTTCATGCTGCCGGGCGGCGGCTGTATGCACCTCGTGGACTCCCTTGGGCGCAATAAGGCTTTGGAATACGTTCCATGTCTGCATGAACAGGCGGCATCGATTGCGGCAGAGAGCTATGCGCAGAATACAAACGAAATCGGCGCAGCTCTCGTTACCACAGGGCCGGGCGGCACAAATGCCGTGACAGGACTCGCCGCCGCATGGATCGACTCGACACCCGTAATCTTTCTCTCCGGGCAGGTGAAGCGCAGCGACCGCATTGGGGAGAGCGGCGTACGGCAGATGGGGTCGCAGGAAGTGGATATCGTTCCCATCGTAACCCCACTTACGAAGTTCGCAGTCACAGTGACGGAGCCGACCGACATTCGCTGCGTGCTTGAAAAGGCGTATCATTTTGCTGTATGCGGACGGCGCGGTCCCGTGTGGGTCGACATCCCGCTCGACGTGCAGGCGGCGGAGATTGAGCCGGGTGAGCTGCGCGGATATGAGCCGGAAGTAAAGCCGGCAGATATATCTCCTGCTGCCGTGGAGCAGATCAGGGCGCTGGTCTGTGCTGCAAAGCGTCCTGTCCTACTCGTCGGCAACGGAGTCAAGGCGGCTGCTGCGGAGGAGGATCTGCAAAGGCTTCGTGAGAAAACGGGCATTCCGACTCTCCTGACGTGGAAGACCATCGACTTGCTGGATTTTAGCGATCCGCAGTATTTCGGCACGCCGGGCGGCATGGGGCATCGCTACGCGAATTTTGTACTCCAGAACGCAGATGTTCTGCTCGTTCTGGGCAGTCGCCTTGACAGCAGCCTTACGGCGTGGAATCACAAGAATTTCGCGCCGCGCGCGAAGAAGATCGTGATTGACATCGATCCCGCCGAGACGGATAAACTGGATATGGATATCGCCGTGCGTGTGGATGGCGACCTTGCCGTGATCCTGCCGATCCTTGCGGCACAGGATTACAAGATGGCGGCAGAGCTTCCCGCATGGCAGGAATACTGTATGAGGATGAAGGCAAAGTACCCTGCGGTTACGGCGGAGATGCGTGCTGAGAATGATTACGTCGATGCTCATGTGTTTATTGATGAACTCTCGCGCCAACTGACAGCAGATGACGTGATTGTTCCCGAAAGTTCCGGTGCGGCAGGGGAGATTACCTATCAGGCGCTCCGTGTGAAGTACGGGCAGAAGGTGAAGAATGCGGCGGGACTTGGTTCCATGGGGTTTGGTGTGCCATACGCCCTCGGCGCGTGTCTTGCAAATGGGAAGCGCCGCACTGTCCTCATTGACGGAGACGGAGCGTTTCAGCTCAATATACAGGAACTTGCGACCATTGCGGCACGAAACCTGCCGATCAAGATGTTCCTCTGGATGAACGGAGGCTATGCGAGCATCATGGGGACGCAGCGAAACTTCTTCGATGGGAACTATGTCGCCTCTGACGCTGAGAGCGGACTTGCCATCCCGGACATCGGAGCGCTTGCGGCAGCCTATGGCTTTCGTGTCTTCCATATGGATCATGCGCAGGCGCTGCGGAGTGCGGTGGCGGAGACACTGGCCTCGGACGGCCCTACACTCTGCCTCGTACGCGTTTCACCGTTTGCAACTGCAAGTCCCCGCACGAAGGCAGTGCAGCTGCCGAACGGCTCGATGATGTCAAAGCCTCTCGAGGATATGTGGCCGTTCCTGCCGGCGGAGGAGATTGCAGAGAATATGATTGCGGGAGAATCTTCCAATGAACTTTGAAGAGAGAATTCACAGCGTCATTTCCCGCGAGATGGAGAATCATGAGTCGGAGGCGGTACGTTTTCTAAGGAAGATACAGAAAAAACCAAAGCTCTGTCTCTGGGGGCTTGGCAGTCATGGACATAACTGGTATTCTTATCTGAACTCTCTTGGGATTCATGTAGATTATGTCTATGATGCCTCCCCCGAGGCTCTTGCAGGATGGTACGGCCATGAGGAAAGGCTTGTGCTGCCTCCTCCAGGTGCAGCGCGTACAGCGTATCTGTCTGATATGACCGTCCTTGTGACGATGCGCAATGCGAAACCGCTCGTGGATGCGCTGCATATGGACAATGTCCGCGATGTCTATGTGCCGACAATTAACTTCTTTTCGTTTGATACCTCTCTGCGCTATGCGGGGAAGCCGGAAAAACTACACGAAATGGAGCGCGAAGTCTGTGCGCTCCTACGGGTATGTGCCGATGATGAATCGCGGGAAATTGTCTGCCAAACGGTGGAAAAATATTTCGACGAAGCGCATGTGCAGATCGACTGCATTCCGAACCAGTATTTCGTGCAGCCCCTCGTTCCGCTTACGGATGAGGAGTGCTTTGTGGACGTGGGCGCATTCGACGGTGATACCATTGACTCCTTTTTGCAGGCCGTGGGTGGGAAATACCGTCATATCCACGCATTTGAAATGTCGAAGCGGAACTATGTGCGCCTTTCAGACAAGATTCAAGACGATGAACGCTGCGATGCAGATCGTATTTCGCTTTATCCCTATGGTGCCTCCGATAAGGACGGCACGGCTCGTTATCATGAAAATAATACGAGTTCTGTATTCAGCGATGACGGAACAGAGACAGCGGCATTTCGACGCATGGATGATGTGCTGAAAGGCAGGCGCGTCACGTTTATCAAAATGGACATTGAGGGGGCAGAGCCTTTGGCACTGAGGGGGGCGGAGGAAATCATCCGAACGCAGACACCGAAGCTTGCAGTCTGCACCTATCATCGGGCAGAGCATCTGTGGGAGATTCCCGCGATGATCCGCCAGATGAACCCGACCTATCAAATTTACTTCAGACATCATGACAAGGATGAAATGGAGACCGTATGCTATGCGATCCCCATAGGAGAATAAAGGAATATGGAAAAAACAGAGTATCAGAAGAGAACGGAACATGATAAGCGCGAAAAGCTGCGCAAGATCAAACCAAAGGTTGTTGCGAAGTTTGAGAAGTACGAGGAGCTGCATGCGCGCGGGCAGTACACTCCTATTATAGAGTTTACTTATGATTACCGCTGCAATATGAGCTGCCCACACTGCAGCAACCTTTGCTTTTCACCGAAGGAGCGCAGCCTCACCCCCGAGGTAATCGGACGTGTAGCGGACGAGGCAGATGCGATGGGGCTTGCTCAGATGGGAATTTCGGGCGGCGAGCCGCTGATGTTCCCCGATCTGGAGGATGTCGTGAGGGCAATCGGGCCGGATCGCTTCCACCTCTTTATCAGTACGAACGGCGCACTTCTCTCGGCGGATAAGGCAAAGTGGCTGAAATCCATCGGTATCGACAAGGTCAAGATCAGTCTGGACTGCATCGATGAGGATGGTCCGTCCTTCCATGACAAGGGGCAGACAACAGCTGCACTGCGTGCACTCAAAAATGCGGTAGCGGCAGACCTTCAGCCGGTCGCACAGACGGTGTTCACGCACCAGAACTGTCGTACGCCGGAGACGGAGCGTATGGCGGCATATTGTCAGGAGAACGATATACAGGTAGATATCATGCTCGGCAAGGCGATCGGCCGATGGGAGGGGCATGAGGAGATTCTGGTGACCGGATCAGATCTGCAGTATATCCGAAAGCTGCATGAAAAGTATCCCGTACTGCATCTTGACACCTTCCCAACCTACCATGAGAAGAAGGGATCCTGCGGTGCTGTCAAGAAAATCCTTGAGGTAACAAAGTACGGAGATGTTATGCCCTGCGTATTCATCCATATTGCAATCGGCAACGTCTTTGATGACAGCCTTGCCGAGATTATGGAACGTGGGCTGTCGATTCGCCATTTCCGCAAGGAAAGCCCCATCTGCCTCTCAGGCGTCGACCGGAACTTTATCAAGAACCATATGTCGAAGTTCTATGGGAAAAAGCTGCCAATCAGCTACAAGGATGCGTTCTCGGAAGAGGATTTTGTCAAGGACGATAAATAATGGAAATTGTTCGCTATACCGAACTGAAGAATACGAAGAGGCATAATCTCGCCGAGGTTATTCCGCTTGCCAAACCCTATACGCTCCTCATCGAGCCGAGCAGTTCGTGCAACTTCCGCTGCCGCATGTGCTTTCAGAGCGCAGCGCAGGAGAAGTTCAAGGATAAGCGGCAGACAATGGATATGGCACTCTTTCGCCGGATCATAGAGCAGGCAAAGGCGTGGGGCGGGGAACGGTTCAAGGTGCTGAAACTCTGCATCTATGGTGAGCCGTTCACAAATCCGCACTTTGCGGAGATGCTTCAGATGGCACATGCGGCAGCTATCGCCGACCGTATCGAGACCACAAGCAATGCCTCCCTCCTGACAGAGGAGATCTGCAGGGGGCTTGTACGCGGCGGTCTTGATTATCTGCGCGTATCGATTTACTCCGCGATTCCGCAGAAACACCTTGAGATTACGGATTCAAACGTGCCGATGCAGCGCGTCCACGACAACCTCCGCATGCTTCAGCGCGTGAAAAGAGAGATGGGGAGCGAACGTCCCTTCATCGCGTGCAAGATGTTGAACACCTTCAACGAGGAGGAAAATCAGGTCTTTCGCGATGCATATGCTGATGTGGCAGACGAAATTTACATTGATGAGCCGCACAGTTGGGTGGAGATTGACGGGGAGCAGTTTATTGACCGTCTCTATGGTGCGGACATGGCGAAGGTTGAGCGGAAGATGACGGGGCGTGCGGTATGCCCCATGCCGTTCACAACGATGGCGGTGCGCTCGGATGGGGCGGTGTCGCCCTGCTGCAATGATTGGTACGGCGGGACGAACCTCAGCAATGTGCAGAAGGAAACACTCGCGGAGATCTGGAATGGATGGAAGTTTTACAACTTTCAGGTCATGCAGCTTGAGAAACGAAATTATGAGAATATCAGCTGCCGCGGCTGCTCGGTCTACAAGAGCGCCCACTATACGCGGGATGATATCGACGATGTGCCGGTTACGCAGCTGCGTCGTCCGAACGGAGAGGAAAAGCACGCATGAACGAGAAAACGCTGGTCTACGGGCTTGGCAAGGAATATCAGGAACATAAGGCGTGGGTCGCGGCGCACTTCAACGTAACGGGGTACTGCGATCAAGACGCGTCGCGTATGCCGGACGAAGGGGCGGTACGCAAGGAAGACCTGAAGGAGCGCCTCACGGAGTTTGACGTTGTGCTTGTTACGGCAGATCCCGTGAGTATTGCTGCTGATCTTCTCGAAGAGTTCGGCGTGCCTCTTGAAAAGATTCGCGTGCTTTACTATGAACTTGCACAGCGGGCAATACCTCTGCGTACCTTCTATGGTGAGAATGCCGAGGACGCTGTCCTAATGCTTCTCTGCAGGGAGCTGGGACTGTCGTTTGAAGGCCTTTCATATCTCGAAATTGGGACGAACGACCCTGTGCGTTTCAACAATACGTACAACCTCTATCGCCTCGGAGCGCGCGGACTGCTCGTTGATCCTCTGCCCGCCGTCGGGGAGCTGATTCGTATGTCGCGCCCGGAGGACCGTTTTCTGCATGCGGCAGTTTCCGATGTGGGAGACGGGTCGCAAAAGATGTTCTTTGCAAGCAAAAGTTCAACGGTCAGCAGCCTCTCCTATGAACACCATAAGGCATGGGATGGAGTCTCACATAACGAGGTGCACGAGATTCCTGTTGATGTATTCGGCATCAATACCATTTTGGAACGCATGGGGGAGACACCTGACCTCCTGCTCGTCGATGCCGAGGGCGAGGATGAGAAAATCCTGTCCGCAGTCGACTATGCGCGCTTTCACCCAAAGATCATCATGGTCGAGATGGACCATCTGGACAGCTCGCGTGAGCATATGATTTCTTTCATGAGAAGGCATGGCTATATCGAGTATGCAACGATCAAATACAACACCATCTTTGCTGCGGAGGATGTGTGGAACGCGGACAGGTAGGGGGAGACTGTGGAGCGACAAAAGGAACTGGCGGTTCAGCTCATCCAGGAGCGTCTTTCACGAACGATTGAGACGCGTACTGCATGGTATGCGGAGGTGCAGAGACTCTTACAAGAGGAAGATGTCTATATTTGGGGGACGGGACAGATGGGGCAATGGACTGCCCACCTCGTACACGATATGGGCGGCAGAGTCGCTGCTTTTATCGATAACAGTGCCGCTCGCTGGGGAGCGACAAGCGAGGGGATCCTCTGCATCTCTCCAGAGCAGCTGAGGGAGAAAGAAAATCCTCTTGTATTCATCGGGGTCGGCATGTCCGGCGCTGCTGTTGCAGCGCAGCTTGCGGATATGAATGTCCGTCGCGTACTCGACATGCCGGACTTCTATCTGAATACGCTGTTTGAGGATATTCACTCTGCTCATGCAGCAGAACTTGCCGCACGTGTGGCAGTGTGTTTCGATATTCTTGCAGATGATGCTTCACGCGATGTTTTGCTTGCAAAGCTGAGGGGCTTTTTGGACTTTGAACCCGGATTTGCCACGCAGAGCTACTATGGAGATATTTGTCGCAGTGATCAGTATTTCCAAAACGATCTGATTCGCTTTACAGAGAACTCTGTGCTTGTGGACTGCGGCGCATATACAGGTGATACGATGCAGGATTTCCTGCGCCGCAGGCTTCCGTTTCGCAAATACATTGCCTACGAACTCAGTCGGCGAAATTACGAGAAACTGCAAAACAACATGAATGATGCGCGCGGAGGGGGGACAGGCGAACTCATCGCGTATAACTGCGGCGTAGGTGAGAGAAACGAACAGATTTGTTATGATGATGTTGTTTCTGCCTCATCCGTGTCGTCCACAGGAATCCCCGGGGAGATCGTCCGAATGTCCGACCACCTTCGTGATGAAGCAGTGAGCTTTATCAAGATGGACATCGAGGGCGCGGAGATGGGGGCACTGCGCGGGGCGGAGGAACTGATTCGTCGCCGTCGTCCCGACCTTGCGATTTGCGTTTACCATTCGATCTCGGATCTTTATGAAATACCGCTTTATATTCATTCGCTTGTACCTGAGTATCGACTGTATCTCAGACACCATACGCCGGTCTTTTGCGAGACGGTCTGCTACGCCGTTATCTGATTTGTCGCGGGAGGGGTCTACATTGCATTGTCGTGTCTGTGCGCAGGAGATCGCGGGAGCTCCCCTGCTCGAATACCATAATATGCCGAAATCGGCGCAGTTCTTCCCCGCTCCATCGGAGGCGGATACGGAGCGTGGCGTGGATCTGCGCCTTTTTGTGTGCCCATACTGCGGTATGATGCAGCTCGACGGAGAACCAGTTCCCTACTATCGTGAGGTCATTCGTGCGACGCGTGTCTCTCCCGAGATGCGTGCATTCCGTGTGCGGCAGTTTCGGGAATGGATCGAGCGGTATCAGCTGCACGGAAAACGCATCATCGAGATCGGCTGCGGCGGCGGCGAGTTTCTCTCCATGATGAAGGAGGCAGGTGCGGATGCGGAGGGCATCGAATTCTCTGAGGAGCTTGTGCGGCAGGCGCATGCCGAGGGGCTGCGCGTTCATCGACAGTTTCTCGAGGAGGGGGCAGAGGAGATTTCCGGCGCGCCCTACGATGCTTTCTACATTCTGAGCTTTCTTGAGCATAATCCCGACCCGTGTGCCTATCTGCGCAGGATTGCACAAAATCTGACAGAGGATGCTGTGGGGATTGTCGAGGTGCCGGATGTCGATATGATACTGCGTGAGCAGCTTTACTCCGAGTTCATACAGGATCATCTGCTTTACTTCACAGAGGA
>ERZ773009.2218-NODE-2218-length-12600-cov-23.383340_pt1 | contig 12600 bp, 11 predicted proteins | sample MGYA00580663_ERZ773009 | MGnify/ENA primary metagenome ERZ773009 (study PRJEB29015, sample SAMEA2737969) | human oral metagenome | biome: human oral; feature: human-associated habitat; material: dental | place: China | collected 2026 ... | reverse complement strand
TCTTCCATGCGCACCACCTTCGACACGATACCCTTGTTACCATGTCGTCCGGCCAATTTGTCGCCCACGCCAATCTTACGTTTCTTGGCAACATACACCTTGGCCATTTGGAGAATGCCCGAAGGCAGTTCGTCGCCGATGGTGATGGCGAACTTGCGACGTTTAAGCTCGGCATCCAGCAGTTTGTACTTGCGGATGTAGTTCATGATGAGCTTTTGTATCAAGTCGTTCGTATGGGCATCGTCGGTCCAGTCGTTAGACTGAATGCCATCGTATTCCAAGTTCTTGAGCGCGGCCGCCGTGAACTTGCTACCCTTATTGATAATTTCTGCACCCGTGTAGTCTTTAACGCCTTGCGACACCTTGTCTTCGGTGAGTTCGAGGAGTTTGTCTACCAGGATGTCTTTGAGGTCTTCGTTCTTAGCCTCGTATTCTTCGTCTATCTTGGCAAGTATAACCTTGTCTTGTTTCTTCGAGTCGCGGGTCTTAATGGCACGCGAGAACAATTTCTTGTCGATAACAACGCCACTGAGCGAGGGGTTGGCTTTGAGCGACGAGTCTTTAACGTCGCCGGCCTTGTCGCCGAAGATGGCACGAAGGAGTTTTTCTTCGGGCGAGGGGTCGCTCTCTCCCTTAGGCGAAATCTTACCGATGAGGATGTCGCCTGGTTCGATACGCGCACCAATGCGCACCACGCCGTTGTCGTCGAGGTCTTTGGTGGCCTCTTCGCTCACGTTGGGGATGTCGCTGGTAAACTCTTCCACACCACGTTTGGTTTCGCGAACGTCGAGCGAATACTCGTCTACGTGAACCGAAGTGAGCACGTCGTCGCGCACCAAGCGTTCAGAAAGCACGATGGCATCTTCGTAGTTGTAACCCTTCCACGGCATGTAAGCCACAAGGAGGTTACGGCCCAAGGCCAATTCGCCATTCTCGGTGGCATAGCCTTCGGTAAGAATGTCGCCTGCCTTAACACGTTGTCCCTTCACACAAGTAGGGCGAAGGTCGATGGTCATGTTTTGGTTTGTACGGCGGAACTTGGGCACGCGGTATTCTTTCAGTGCGGGTTCAAAGCTTACGTACTCTTCGTCTTCTGTACGATCGTATAGAATACGGATGGTGGTGGCGTCTACATAGTCGATAACACCATCGCCTTCGGCCGTAATCATGGTACGCGAGTCTTCGCAAACTTGTTTCTCCAAGCCCGTACCTACAATGGGTGCATCGTTGTGGAGCAAGGGCACTGCCTGGCGCATCATGTTACATCCCATCAGCGCGCGGTGACCGTCGTCGTGCTCCAAGAAGGGAATAAGACCTGCCGACACCGATGCAATCTGCTGAGGCGACACGTCCATGAGGTCTACCTCGGCGGGCTCTACCACGGGGAAGTCGGCATCTTGCCGACATTTCACCACTTCGCGGATAAAGGTTCCGTCTTCGTTCAGCGGCGCGTTGCCCTGTCCGATGATGTGGTCTTCCTCCTCTTCGGCGGTAAGATACACCAAGTTCTTGTTGTCGAGGTCTACCACACCGTTAGTAACCTTGCGATATGGGGTTTCGATAAAGCCTAGTTCGTTGATGTTGGCGTAAACGCAGAGCGAGGAGATAAGCCCGATGTTAGGACCTTCGGGGCTCTCGATGGGGCAAAGACGACCATAGTGCGTGTAGTGAACGTCGCGCACCTCGAAACCAGCACGCTCACGAGAAAGACCACCAGGACCGAGAGCCGAAAGGCGGCGCTTGTGTGTTACCTCGGCTAGGGGGTTGGTTTGGTCCATGAATTGCGAGAGGGGGTTGGTGCCGAAGAACGAGTTGATAACGCTAGAAATGGTTTTGGCGTTAATCAAGTCGGTGGGTGTGAACACCTCGTTGTCGCGTACGTTCATACGTTCGCGAATGGTGCGGCTCATACGGGCCAATCCGATAGAGAACTGGTTGGCCAGCTGTTCGCCCACGGTGCGCACGCGGCGGTTGCTCAAGTGGTCGATGTCGTCAACGGTAGCGTTCGAGTTAACCAGCTGAATGAGATACTTGATAATCTCGATAATATCGTCTTTGGTTAGCACGCGCGTATCCATATCCGTGTCCAAGCCCAGCTTTTTGTTGATGCGGTAGCGGCCTACTTCGCCCAAGTCGTATCGCTTGTCCGAGAAGAACAGGTTTTGGAACACTTCTCTTGCGCTGGCATCATCGGCAGGGTCGGCGTTGCGGAGCTGACGATAGATGTACAGCACGGCCTCTTTTTCAGAGTTGCTGGGGTCTTTGGCCAACGTGTTGAAGATGATGGAGAACTTGTTTGCAGCATCTGCATCCTTGTGTAGCAACACGGTAGACACGCCGCTGTCGAGAATTTCGCCAACGTTTTCTTCCGTTATCTCCGTTTCGCGCTCCATAATCACCTCGTTGCGTTCGATAGATACAACTTCGCCCGTATCTTCGTCAACGAAGTCTTCGTTCCAACTTTTCAGCACACGAGCAGCAAGGCGTTTGCCAAGAGCCTCCTTCATGTTCTTCTTGTTCACCTTAACCTCTTCGGCAAGGTCGAAGATTTGCAGGATGTCGCGGTCGTTTTCGTAGCCGATGGCACGCAACAGCGTGGTTACGGGCAACTTCTTCTTACGGTCGATGTAGGCATACATCACGTTGTTGATGTCGGTAGCGAACTCAATCCACGAACCTTTGAAGGGGATGATACGCGCCGAATAGAGCATCGTTCCGTTGGCATGCACGCCTTGACCGAAGAAAACACCGGGTGAGCGGTGCAGCTGCGACACCACAACGCGCTCGGCACCGTTGATAACAAAGGTGCCATTAGAGGTCATATAGGGAATTGTACCCAAGAAAACGTCTTGGATAAAGGTGCCGAAGTCTTCGTGGTCGGGGTCGGTGCAGTATAGCTTCATCTTAGCCTTCAAAGGCACGCTATACGTAAGGCCGCGTTCAAGACACTCGTCGATGGTGTAACGCGGCGGGTCGATATAGTAGTCAAGGAACTCAAGAACGAAATTGTTCCGTGTGTCGGTTATGGGGAAATTCTCAGCGAATACCTTATACAAACCGTCGTTCTTGCGTTCCTCGGGGGGCGTGTCTAACTGTAAGAAGTCTTTGAAAGACTTTAACTGCACATCGAGGAAATCCGGATAGGGCATCGGATTGTGAACGCTGGCGAAATTTACTCTGTTATCAACAATTTTTGAAGCCATTCAATATTATATTATATAATGGATATAGGCGTATTCTATATGTTATCCGTATCGGTGCGAGGGGGCTTTGCTTGTTCTCTTCTTTATTGAGAAAAGATTGATTGCCCGTACCTATGAGATATGGTGGGGGAATAAGAAGGTGTCTTTGAATGTGATAAGACACAAAAAGGTTAGGACTCGCCTACTGGGCAAATCCTAACCGTATTTCGGAGTTGGGGTTGTCTTACTTCAGCTCAACCTTAGCGCCGGCCTCTTCGATAGCCTTCTTCAGGTTCTCAGCTTCGTCCTTAGACATGCCTTCCTTCAAGGTAGAGGGAACACCGTCTACAAGGTCCTTAGCTTCCTTCAAGCCAAGACCGCAAGCTTCCTTAACAGCCTTAACTACTTGAAGTTTAGCTGCACCTGCTTCAACGAGAACCACGTCGAACGACGACTTCTCTTCAGCACCACCAGCAGCAGCACCAGCACCGGGAGCGGCAGCAACAGCAACAGCTGCAGCAGCGGGTTCAATGCCATATTCCTCTTTGAGGACATTTGCCAACTCGTTTACTTCTTTTACTGTCAAATTTACTAATTCTTCAGCGATAGCTTTGATATCTGCCATTTTATTCTAATTTTTAATTGTTTTTAATATAAGTGTTGTTGATTGACTTTTAATTGACCTCCCTCACGAACATCAATCTATTTTATGCCACGAGAGGAAGACTCAACGAATTATTCAGCACGCTCGCCCAAAGTTTTGAGCACACCATGAATGGTGCCTGCGCCTGATTGAAGAGCGGAAATAACGTTCTTCGCGGGCGATTGCAGCAAGGCCACAATGTCGGCGATAACCTCGTTCTTGCTCTTAAGAGCTACCAGCTCGTCCAGTTTGTCAGCTCCTACGTAGAAGCTTTCCTCGGCATAAGCAGCCTTGAGAGCAGGAATTCCTTCCTTCTTATAGTCTTTCAGCAATTTTGCAGGTTCGTTCGCAACCGTGGTGAACATGATTGCGGTGGTACCTTTCAATGTGCCGTAAAGGGGTTCGAAATCGATGTCGGATGCCTCGAAAGCTTTGTGCAGAAGTGTATTCTTCACAACAGAAAGCTTAATTTCCTTCTTGAAACAAGTTGCGCGCAACTTGGTCGTCGCTTCGGCGTTAAGCCCGGCGAGGTCTACAAGATAGAAATGAGGATACTCCTTCAGCTTCTTACCGAGTTCTACGATGATAGTATCTTTTACTTCTTTCTTCATTTTACAAAACTTTTAGAGTTATTCAACTGATTTCGGATCAATCTTGATACCCTTACTCATTGTGCTTGAAATAAAGATACTCTTGATATACGTACCTTTAGCAGCGGCAGGTTTGAGCTTGATTACAGTAGCCACGAATTCCTTCGCGTTTTGGTAAATCTGCTCAGGAGTGAAAGAAACCTTTCCGATTGAGGTATGGATAATACCAGCCTTGTCTACTTTGAAATCTATTTTACCCGACTTGATGTCTTTCACTGCCTTGGCCACGTCCATCGTTACCGTACCGCTCTTGGGGTTAGGCATCAGTCCGCGAGGGCCGAGGATACGGCCTACGCTACCTACCTTACCCATTACCGAAGGCATGGTGATGATAACGTCGATGTCGGTCCAACCACCTTTGATCTTCTCGATGTACTCGTCAAGACCAACATAGTCGGCACCAGCCTCTTTGGCAGCAGCTTCAGCATCGGGCGTACAAAGAACGAGAACGCGCACGGTCTTACCAGTTCCGTTAGGCAGCGTACAAACGCCACGAACCATCTGGTTGGCCTTGCGGGGGTCTACGCCCAAACGCACGTCGATGTCGAGAGAAGCGTCAAACTGAGTAGTGGTGATTTCCTTCACCAACTCAGCAGCCTCTTTAAGTGTATAGGCTTTCCCTGCTTCAATCTTATCAGCTACTGATTTTTGCTTTTTTGTCAGTTTACTCATTTTCTTAATTGAAGTTTTAATTATTTACCAGGGAACTCCCCATTTACAGTGATACCCATACTTCTAGCCGTACCTGCGATAAGCTTCATGGCAGACTCAACCGTAAAACAGTTCAAGTCTTTCATCTTATCTTCAGCTATCACTTTGATCTGCTCCCAGGTGACAGAAGCTACCTTCTGTCGGTTTGGCTGAGCAGAGCCGCTCTTAACCTTGGCAACCTCTTTAAGTTGTACAGCTGCGGGAGGCGTCTTGAGCTCAAAGCTGAATGACTTGTCAGTATAGTAGGTGATGACAACCGGAATTACCTTACCGGCCTTGTCCTGAGTTCTTGCATTGAACTCCTTGCAGAACCCCATGATGTTGATACCCTTCGAACCCAATGCAGGGCCTACGGGAGGAGAGGGGTTAGCAGCGCCACCTTTAATCTGTAACTTGATTAATCCAGCAACTTCTTTAGCCATTTGTTGTTAATATTAAAAATTGATTTTTGTTGAAAGCCTAACGCCCGTAACTGCGCATCAGCCTTCCTTTTCTACTTGCATAAAACCTAACTCCAAAGGCGTTTTGCGCCCAAAGATCTTGACCATCACCTTCAGCTTGTGTTTCTCGGTGTTCACCTCTTCGATTACACCAGTGAAACCGCTGAAAGGCCCGTCCGTAACCTTCACCGTCTCGTCTACAGAATAGGGGATGTCGATGTCGTTCTCCAATTCCGTGTTCTCTGCGGCGCCGAGCATACGATTGATGTCCGACTGGGGTACGGGAGAGGGATTATCCAATCCGCCAAGAAAACCTAAGACATTAGGCATGAACCTCAGTGTGTGCGCAACGTCCCCTTTAAGGTCCGCCTCGACGAACACGTAGCCGGGAAGACTAATCTTCTCCTTTTCCACGCGCTTGCCATTACGCAAAGACGCCTGTTTTTCCATCGGTATCAATACCTGAAAAACATGCGACTGAAGCATCGTGTTGTGTTTCAATTCGGCCTCGATGTATTCTTTCACCTTAGCCTCCTTGCCACTAACAGCACGAAGCACATACCAATTTTTCTGTGTTTCTGCCATTGTTCCTTAACAAATTAATGCGGATATATCCCACTCATGATGAACTTAAACGCGCTGTCCATGGCGAACACCACGAGTGCAATGACTAGGGAAGCAGATAATACAACCATTGCACTGTGTGTAAGTTCGGCACGCGTAGGCCAAGTAGTATTATGCGCCAGCTCGTTGTAACAAGCCTTGCAGTAGTTTACTATCTTCTTAAACATATTATCTTCTTATTAGCACGGGAAGGAGGACTCGAACCCACGACCCTCGGTTTTGGAGACCGATGCTCTACCAACTGAGCTATTCCCGTAAGTAAGGGTTCCGCAACCGCTTGCTGCGGAAACCCTTGGTATGTTTAATACCTAGCCGTAGCTAAATGTATTATTCAATGATTTCGGTAATCTGACCAGCACCTACCGTACGGCCACCTTCGCGGATAGCGAAACGAAGACCTACGTTCAGAGCAACAGCGTAGATAAGGTCAACAGTGATTTCTACGTTATCGCCAGGCATTACCATCTCTACGCCTTCGGGAAGAGTGATTTCACCGGTACAGTCCATCGTACGCAGGTAGAACTGAGGACGATACTTGTTACCGAATGGCGTGTGACGGCCACCTTCTTCCTTCTTCAGAACGTATACAGAAGCCTTGAACTTCTTGTGAGGCTTAATCTGGCCGGGGTGGCAAAGCACCATACCGCGCTTGATTTCGTTCTTGTCGATACCACGGAGCAACAGACCTACGTTGTCACCAGCTTCACCCTCTTCGAGCAGCTTGCGGAACATTTCCACACCAGTAACTACGCACTTCTTGTCTTCACCAAGACCGAGCAACTCAACTTCGTCGCCCACTTTAACCTTACCGGTTTCGATACGACCCGTAGCAACAGTACCACGACCAGTAATCGAGAACACGTCCTCAACAGGCATCAAGAAAGGTTTGTCCACTTCACGAGGAGGCAGAGGAATCCAAGTGTCAACAGCGTCCATCAGTTGCATAACCGAATCAACCCACTTGTCAACGCCGTTCAACGCACCAAGTGCAGAACCGCGGATGATAGGCGTGTTGTCGCCGTCGTATTCATATTGATCGAGAAGCTCGCGCATTTCCATTTCAACGAGCTCAAGCATTTCTTCGTCTTCAACCATGTCGCACTTGTTCAGGAACACAACCAGCTTAGGAACGTTTACCTGACGAGCGAGAAGCACGTGCTCACGGGTTTGGGGCATAGGACCATCGGTAGCAGCTACTACGATGATAGCACCGTCCATCTGAGCAGCACCAGTTACCATGTTCTTCACGTAGTCGGCGTGACCCGGACAGTCAACGTGAGCATAGTGACGGTTAGCCGTTTCGTACTCGATGTGAGCGGTGTTGATGGTGATACCACGCTCTTTTTCTTCGGGAGCGTTGTCAATCTGGTCAAAAGACTTAATCTCTTCAGAACCGAAACCCTTCTCATGGAGAACCTTAGAAATGGCAGCGGTCAAGGTGGTCTTACCATGGTCTACGTGACCAATAGTACCAATGTTAACATGCGGCTTGGTGCGCACAAATGTTTCTTTAGCCATAGCTTTGCTTTTTATTTATTAATTGATTTATCAAATGGTTTTCCAATGCAAAAAAGAACCGTGATAGAGCTGTAACTGAGAGTTGAACTCAGGACCTCTTCCTTACCAAGGAAGTGCTCTACCACTGAGCTATTACAGCATTGGTTAGAGCGGAAAACGGGGCTCAAACCCGCGACCCCCAGCTTGGAAGGCTAGTGCTCTATCAACTGAGCTATTTCCGCATGCTTGCATTCTCGCTTCACTCTATCACATAAACAACGTTTGCATTGTTCATTGCGAGAACGCTAAACTTCTACTGAAGTGGGTGGTGATGGATTCGAACCACCGAAGTCGAAAGACAGCAGATTTACAGTCTGCCCCATTTGGCCACTCTGGTAACCACCCTTGTCGTTCGCACACCTTATATATAATAGGCGAACTTGTCTTTTAAATCTCGTATCGCGTTAGCCTGTTAAAGCCCTTCCGCCCGTTCCTGCCTAAGAGGCAAAAACCTTGCAGCCGTCTTTCAAAGCATGTAGCACGTGTTCTAAGACGGCTGCAAAGGTAGATATTATTTTTTATTCACCAAAATATTTCCGCGTTTTTTTTAGCGTTCGCGTTGTTTTTCCTTAATTTTCGTTAGTTGAACCTTTAAAGAGTCTACGCATTGGTCAACACTTTCCTCAAATGTGTCGCAAGTTTTTTCGGCAAAAGCGGTGTTTCCGGGGAACGTCACCGTTATGCTGGCTTGCTTGTTCATGGCCGTGGCGGGTTTCACCACCTTCAGCGACACGTCGGCTTTCTGCACCTGCTCGTAAGTCTTTTCCAACTTAGACACTTTCTTCTCGATAAACGCATGCAACTGTTCAGTCGCGTCGAAATGAATCGCTTGAATTTTGATCTCCATAATATATCTCCTATCATTTAAAAAGGTTAGGCCCGTGGATGGGCTTTGTCGTATATCTTTCTCAGTTGTTCGAATGTGGTGTGCGTATATATCTCGGTTGTCGAAAGGCTTTCGTGCCCAAGCAGCTTCTTTACGCTCTCCAATCCTGCATCATTGTTCAGCATCGCCGTGGCAAAACTATGCCGCAACACGTGCGGCGAACGCTTTTTCATCGACGTAACCTTGGCCAGGCTGGCGCGAACGCTGTTTTGCACCGCGCCACGCTTTACGCGTTCGCCCCGCTGGTCTACGAAGAACGCCTTGTCGCAGCGCGCCACTTCGGCATCTCGCCGTGCGATGTAGGCTTTCAGTCCCGCCTCCAACTCGTCGGCAAAGGGTATCAGCCGTTGTTTGCTGCCCTTACCCGTCACCTTGATGACGCGCGCCTCGAAGTCGATGCTGTCATCATCGAGCCCCACCAGTTCGGCCAGGCGCATACCCGTAGAGTAGAACGTCAGCACGATGGTATAGGCCAGCAAGTCGCGGTAGCTGTCGCCCACGGGCACATCGTCCAACAATCGGTCCATCTCCCCTTCGCGCAAAAACTGCGGTAGCGGCCTGCTACGTTTCGGGCCAACAATTCCGCGTGCGGGATTTTTCTCCACATAGCCGCGAGTTAGGCCAAAATGAAAAAAAGAACGCAATGCACTCAATCGCCTTTGGATTGTAGTGGCACTGCATCCTTTATCCATCATGCTCTCCATCCAGTCGCGGATAAGGTCGGCATCTATTGCCTCCCACGAGAGCTGAGTATCCTTGTTTTTGAAAAACGCCTCGAAAGCGCGCAGGTCGTCGCCATAGCTGGCTATGGTCAACTCCGAGCGGTTAAGCTCATACTGCAGGTAGTTCAAAAATTGTTCTGTCGTCATACTCATTGCAGACCGATAAAGGTATCTGGCAACGAATTTACGCATTAAACTTTAAACCACCAAATTTTTCACCGACAAATTATTCTTCCATCGTGCGAAGCTTCTGCACGTAAACGGCATGCTCCATCTTGAGACGCTTCAGCACAGAGGGTTTGTCGTATTGTTGACGAGCGCGGAGTTCTTTAACTACGCCAGTCTTTTCGAATTTTCTCTTGAACTTCTTAAGCGCTCTTTCGATGTTTTCACCATCTTTTACGGGTACAATAATCATGTCTTGTTTTCTATTTTTAATGTTTAACTTATTCTTCGTTTGGGTGCAATGTCTACAAATTGCGGTGCAAAATTACACCATATTTTCCTAACGACCAAGTTTTTATGCCATTTTTTGCTCTGACGGGTCCCGAAAACCATGTTTGATAAGCTATTATGCTGCATGCCGACAACTTTATGTGCAGAACTTAAAGATATTAAGGAATATATCTAAGTGATTAAGACGCTATAGAATTAAGCCACGAATTTCGTAGTGGCGAGAACTTTCGGCCTTACCTTATTTAACGCGCCAGCTTACCAACTTCCCCACTCGTCTGTTTAATATCAAGGAGTTGAACCACATGCTCTGTCGCAACGAGTGTCTTGCCCTGCCCCGCAACTTACTCGCCAACGCGTAAACTAGGCAGGCAGAAGAACGCCAAACTTGCTTAGACTTGGCCAACTAGACCGAATAGACACACGCGATTCGGAACAGCTAAACGCAGCACTCTTACCTTGTTGTATGGCCAGCCACCATGCCACTAGTTATTTCAAGCAAACCGCCACACACTTGGCATACGCCAAACACAACGTGACAGTTAACACAATAGGCGTTGATTATTGCAGCGATTATTTCGTTTGTTGCATTCAAAGATGGAAATTGCCTTCACACTTCACAATATAAATATAATATACGAACTCATCACTAGAGACCTCTGCAAAACTCTTCGAAGTCGTCTTAACTTTTAATATCTCTATAAATTGAGGGGATTTGTTATCTTTGCGATGTCAACACAAGATAAACACCCCCTCTTATATACGAAGTGCAGGACAAATCACCCCGCAGGCTTATAAACTCACGAAAACCCAACAACTCCCGAATGCGCCAACTCAGAAACCCGCCAACTCATAAACTCACAACATCATAAACTCACAACCTCCCGTCTTCAATAAGACAAGCAAAAAACAGCTACAAAACCAAAAGCTTTTCAAAAAAAGTAGATAACACCCCAAAAGCGATAACAAAATAAACGAAACTATTAACATTCGTTAGCAAAGGCATCCCTATAGGTATAAGAGAAACGCATAATACTAATATATTATTGAAAATAGAAATTTTAACGCTCCAACAAAAAACGTATAAAATGGACAACTCGACTCACTATTTAGTATAGTTATATGAAAACACCAGAAGAAAACCGTTTAGCTTTTCATAAATTTGCAAGTTATTATGTTAGCGGTCGTTAACGAAAGACCTGTGTGCGAACACAAATGTTACACATGCTTAATTTACGCGACGACAAATTCTATTGTAAATAATACAATCACCTACAAACCAGCATATTACAAAAGAACCAAGATTAATTTAACAAGAAGAAACGTTTGCCAAATAATAAGAAACAACGTAAATTTGCACCAAAGTATTTAAGGATAAAAATGGCGTTATCGTTCTATCGATACGCGCGTGAAACAAGGCTTAAGAACAGCTTCCTAATGGGATTTCGCGCAAACAACAAACAACTTCGTTGACGAGAAAAATAATCATTCTTTAACGATGTTACCTTTGGAACACGTATATAATATGTGTCCAACAACTATTAGATGTACAACAGGCCCATAGGGCGATACTTATTATGTTGATTTAGTTTAATTCTCAGAAAGGTATTATAAATTTAAATTTCGCAAAAAGATGAAAAAAAATAGAGTTAGTAACTTGGCTTACAGCAAGCCAGAAAGTTATGTGGTAAACATTGAAGTAGAATCACACTTAGCTGGACAAACAGGCCCTAATGGAGGCACTGGTGGACACGAAGATGCCGAAGATGACAATACAGGTGCAGAGGGCAATGCTGGTGAGGCAGCAGATGATGGAGATATTCTTAACTAAAAAGCGATTTCTACAAATAAAGACTACGTTTACCCACCACAAGGGTTTCATACAAGTCTACAAGAAAGTATTGATAAAATTTAAGAGATAGTAATGAAACGCATATACATTATCGCATTGTCTGCTATAGCAGCAGTTTCGTTGGTTGGTTGTAGCAACGAAAGCCCAGTGCTAGACACGCAAGAAAACAAATCAAACGATTTAACAGGGCTTACCGTCGCAACCTACACGGAACCAACAGCGACACGCACCACTGCCGAATACGAGACAACAAAACTCGCATTCTATTGGACAAGGGGCGACAAAGTTTGGCTACACGACATAGGCGAAACACCCGAATTTGTACAGAACTCAGGGGATAACATCGACGATCAGCTGAACGCGTCTGGCGACGACAAGGTACGCCACGCCGAATTCCACTTTCCCAACACCCTCAACAAGGCCTCGTATCCTGTAAGGTACACCGGCTATCCCACACCCGTTGTAGATAAGGTTACCATTAAGGCAACCCAAAACCAAGCCAAGCCAAACAAGGGCGAGCATATCAAGACCGATGGCGACTGCGGCGTGGGTTCTTTTACTAGGGGCGCAGATGGCAATTACAACTTCTACCTCAGGCATTGTGCATCGTACCTCACTTTCACACCATTCTTCGGCAAGGGCTTTGCGCCCTCAGTAAGGCTAACCCAGATAAAGGTGTCGGCCGACCAAGCCATAGCGGGCACGTACGACATTGATGACAACGGCTTAGACCTTGACTCACGCCCCCAAGCTGAGCCAAGCAACCGAAACATCACGTTAACGCTGAACGGCGGAGGCAACGAAGGGTTTACGATACCTGCGGTATCAACCCCAGAAACCAATGCGGGCATCATGGTTGTCGCTCCTGGCGAGTACACCA
>ERZ773009.2213-NODE-2213-length-12612-cov-24.105598_pt1 | contig 12612 bp, 7 predicted proteins | sample MGYA00580663_ERZ773009 | MGnify/ENA primary metagenome ERZ773009 (study PRJEB29015, sample SAMEA2737969) | human oral metagenome | biome: human oral; feature: human-associated habitat; material: dental | place: China | collected 2026 ... | reverse complement strand
AGTTATCGACTTATAAATTAAACGTCTCTATCCGTGAGGGTAGGGGCGTTTTTTTCTTTCTGCATCTTTCTCTTTGGAGAGAATTCTAGATTATGCAAAACGAGATATTTCCATTCAGGTGTGCATTCTAAATCAATGCGATCAAACTATTTCTGTTGGCTAGCAGTGTTTTCTTGATTTCTCCACAGCAAATTGTGTCTGGAAACAATACGAAGAGAAACTGATAGGTGGGGCTGTTGTTTCGTATAAAACCATCAGTTATGATGTCGTGCTGTGAGAAAAACTTATAAAGGTCTACACAATAGCTATTGGTGACGGCGTTGTTAAAGGTCGAAAATGCAAGTTATCCATACCATATATTATAATTGGTAAGCAACTTATGGCCTGCTTGGTATTGAAGTTCAGACAATTTGTTTGCCTTCAAACCCATATTAGACCTGTTTAGTTGGGCTTGTGCCGTTCCAATACTATTGTCCCCAGGCTTTTTAGTTGCCGTTCCTCTACCGCTTGCAGAAATGCCCATACATAGCTTTACAATGTAACTCCCTCCTTGTGAAGAAGGATGAGACAGGAAACATGTGCCATTGACAGTTTGTTTCCAACTTGTAGAGCATGCACAGAATGCCCTCCAACAGGTTACTTTTCGAGAGATAATCGCATTTTTTTCCAGCGAATGGTGGTAGGATTTCAAATTTAATAGTAAATTTGCCCAGTACTTCGTTTATGAGCAGGGTGTTTATCTTGGTTTTACTGCACAAAGAAAATAAGCTCCTCTCAATTTAAAGAAATGTTAAAAGTCAAGATGGCCTCATTCATTACGACAAGTTATCAAAAATAATATGACCGTTAAATTAAATTCCGTAGAGGCTAGTATAGCAAAAGCATATACTACTCCTAATTATAAGAGTAAAAGGGTTCTTACAAAAGTCCCTTTTTCCTATGTAGATCTATGGCTTATTAGTCAACCAAAGGAGAAAACTCAGTTTGCGAGGTTCTTTTGGAAACAAGCTATGAGTTTCTATAATGCGGCAAAGGAATTACCAGTCGAATCGAAGCCTCTTATCGCGTACTATTGTTGCATGAATGCAGCGAAATCTCTTATATCTTTGAGAAACGGTAATGATCCGTTAACTAATATCAGCCACGGAGTTTCATCTGATCGTAATTCTGGTCAAAGCGTCTTAAATAGGGAAATTCTTCTTCAAGGTGGAGGGGTGTTAGCTAAACTTGCTCATTGTATAAATGACAATGCTGGTAAACAGAGAGTGAAAGTGCTAGATCTTCTTCGAAATCTCCCAGCTATTCATCGTACATTTAGTATTACCTTTTCTAAAAAGACAGAGCTCTTTATTCCTATAGAGAACGTTTTTTTTGAGTTAAACAAATCAGACAAACAGGCTTATATTCAATTTACTATTGATGATGCATATTCAAATGGTAATTCATTAAAATATATACCGAATTTTTTTGAAAAAACCAATGATAAAGGAGCTGCTATTTTTAGAGCAAAAAAGAGGTTTGATTGGGATATTCATACTAAAGAAAGCGAACGAATAAAAAGGCTAGTCGAGTACCACAACAAAATCAGACACCATTTCTTTTATATCAGAGGATTTCAAACTTCCTGGTATATTAAGAAAAATGTAAAAGGAATTGTGGATCGTAGTCCTTTAGTAATTACCTATGCATTAATGCATTGGCTAAGTGAGCTAGTTAGATACAACCCTAAAGATTTCAGTCAACTACTTTCAGGACATTACAATTGGCTAATTAATGAATTTGTGGATATATGTTTTCAGCAATTTATAGATGAAATCTGCTGTGAAATAACAAGTGAAAACATTGGGTATGGAAAATCTATATGATGAAATCATCTTGACTTTTCTCCCTTTCTTATCTTCTAGAGAAAAATTAGAATGAGCGCTATATAGTTCCATGCATTCCAACTAGATAGAGTATTATCAAAGCTATTAAGTTCGTTTCTGTATGAATCCGTTCAGACATTGGTTCTTTCAATGCAATACCTCTGCTTATACAGCAATTCGTCTAGGAATTTTCCTCTCGTTGCATTCCTCGGCGTTTGTTGAATGCAACGTTTGGGAAACCTCGTGTTTATGGCATCCCCGTCTGAACTGTTCAGCATCAAAACTTGCATCTGCGTTTAAAAAGAGTCCCGATACGGACAAGGCCGAGGAATTAAGTCCCGAGAACAATTCGGAAAGTACCTCAAAGATGTTGTAAATATCGTTGTGTGAACCCGAAACGGGAGTGGACAAGGCAAGCGATATTCCCTGTCTGTCCGTGGCATATATGGCATTATTTGCATCAAAACGCGCTGCTATGTGCTGCAAAATGCAGTGCTATATGCTGCGAGTTACAGAGCTAAAAGTATCAAAATTGACTATACACAGGGTGCTTAAAGCTTTTCTTTTTGATGGAAAGCATGTGCCTGATAGGGCGAGGATGCATTAATATGTGTGTTTTTAGGTACTAAAAGCAGGTGATATTGTGGCAAGTTGGGGTGGGAAAGGGTTATAAGATGGGGTTGTTAAGTGGCTAGGTCGTTAGCTGGGCAACTAAAATTGTTTTCTTCATACGTGTGTTAAAGTGTTAAATTAGTTTGTTTGTTTTACAAAACATGCTTTTCTTGCCACCCCATTTTAGAGCCAATACACTGCTAAAAGCATGCTTTTGGCTGCTATTGGTGACCTTACGCACCCCGATTTCTTTCAAAAAATGATTGCCCGAACGGCGTTTTGCATCATTTTACCCTTCTAGATTGTCGACCAAGCGCAAAAAATATCGTCCGATTTTTCTGCATTTAGCACCAAAACGGTGGTGGTTAAAGCTTCATTTTGCCCCTTTTCGCATGCTATTTCAGTCTGTTGAAGCACTTTTTAGGCCATTTTGTACACTGCATATTCTTGCATTCGCCCTGCGTTTTGGTGCATTTTACCCTGCGTTTTGCTGCATTTTGCATTGCGTTTTGGTGCATTTTGCATTGCGTTTTGGTGCATTTTGCATTGCGTTTTGGTGCTAAATGGAGCGTGTTTTGGTGCATTTTACCCTGCGTTTTGGTGCATTTTGCTCCATGTTTTGCTGCAAAAGGCACTTAATGGTGTGCAAATTGTATGTTTAAACAATGTTCAACGGTTATTTATCCACCTTTATACGCACCTTGTTTTGCCCCAAGCAAGTTGGCGCAATACTCGCAAAAATGTGGGCGAGCAGAGGATTGGCTGGAAAAAATGCAGCCATAATGTTAAATTTCGTGCGCAAAACGTTACATTCTCTTGTCGGTGCTTTCGTCAACATGGCATAGTTTTGCTGTGAGCAAACTTTACCCATGCAGTCCTTTAATGGGCAAAAATCGGTTTTTTGTCTCATTTTGCCCCAACAAATGGGGTAGAGTTTCAAGTTTATTGTAAGTTTGTCCACTCGTTAATAGGTCAACTAGCCAATCTCAAAAATAATGGTGGAAGTCTTAGGCGGTTAATCTAGGACAACTAATAAGATTAGAAGGACTAGAATTACTAGAACGGCGCAATGTTATGATACTAAGCCATTATGTTATGATACTAAGCCATTGTTTTGCTAGAATGGTGGGATGGGCGAGGTGCAATGTGGCAAAAGAAGAGAGGGTCGATAATGCCATATCGACCCTCTTTGCATAGGTAAAGAAATTTAAAAAGTTCTTTTGAGCGGTTTAAAGAAACACTGCTAAGCACTGTTTTGCCACAACAAGTGGCGTTGTATGCAACGGCTTACTGTTTACGTTTAAACAGATAAGCATCGTTTCCATATAGCAGATAGCTCTTGTAAGTTTTGTTTTCAAAAACCTTAGACGAGAATCTGCCCAATACGAAGGCGGGCTCCGTACCGAAATGTAAGAATGTTCCCTCCAATGAACTGACTTTGGCGGGTAGCTCTGCACTGTAACCGAACTGGCCAGAAATGGTGACGTTGGGGCTTACAGACAATTGTCCGTCCATCGGACCTACAATAGTGGCAACATAATCGTTGTCGTACATGCCCGCATATTGACCACCGGCAATAGACAGCGTGCCCTCCTTGGCCGAGAAAGTAACGGGAAATGCAAAGGGATTGGCCGTGAATGTGAGCATCAGCTTCTTGTCTTCCTTGTGCAATTTCACCGCGTAAACGCGTTTAACGGGCTTGCGGTTCTCGTCTGTTTCGGTAAGTTGCAGATAATACTCGCCTAGCACGTCGCGGTCCAGATCTATTTGCATAACGCTGACGGTGTCTTTGCCCATCGTGGTTTCAACTACAAATTGGCCCGTGCGCACGTGTCCTTCGTTGTTCTCGGTGGTGATGATGGTTACCACGTCATTTTGATAAGTTGTAGTTAACCAGCTGTCTAGCGATTTTATGCTGACATCGAACGTGCTTTTAACCTTATATGTAAGGGTATCAGCCGCATCGCCCAAGACGATCTGTTCGGGTAGGTCGATTTGCGTAACGGGACCTTGCTGGTCGATGGCAACGATGGTCGAGTCGCCGTCTGCCGATTTAATGATCACCGTGGTGTGCCTCGACTGCATTTCTTTGTTCACATCGGCCGTCACGGTTATCAGTTTTCCCTTTGCTTCTGCCTTAGCCCAGGGTGCTTGCGTATAGGCTTTCGTGGCATCTACGTTCACAAAGATGCTGTCTGTGCCGCCTAACGCGTCGAAAGATGTGTTTGCCGACACCACTTTCAGCGTGTGCTGACTTACCTCGTTGGTGATGTCGTCGTTGCCGCAGGCTGCCAATAGGCAGATAAGGGCACAGGCAATTATCGTGGTGAATTTAACTTTCTTCATGTCCATTTGTCCTTAGTTGTTATTAATCTTGGTCATACCCTTAATCATTAATATCTGGGCACTGCCGTTTACCAGTACGGTGGTCGACTCTCCCACTTTCTTCGAACCGTTATATTCGATGATAATCATCGAGTCGAGGTCGAGGTAGCCCGCAAGAGTGGATGTGAAGGTGAGGAAGACGCCTGGCTTGTTGAAGTCTTTGTTTACTACAAAGCCCAGAAATGCGTACCTGAATATCTGGCCTGTATCTCCGGCATCCCACGAGCACATCCAGTGTTCGTGCTTGTTTGGGTCGGTGTATATCTTCTCCGGGCTCCATGTTAACGTTCCTGTTTTCTTGTCGTAGACGAACGTGAGCTTGAAGTCGGGCGACAAACCTTCTAGCCAATAGGTCTTTTCATCGCCTGCGGGAACCATCCTTACCTTTATCGATGCATTCTTGTATTCAAAGTTATACGTGCCCGCATAGTCGGCATATCGCATATAGTTGGTGGTAAACACCATGTCGCCAGTGCCTGTGTCGCTGCCCGTGAAGGCGAGTTTGTCGATGTCGTAAGCGAAGTGTTGCACCTGCTTTCCGCCAACCGTTACAGGGGCTTGCAGCTCAATGCCGTTCTCGGTGTAGCAGAAGGGTACGTAAACCACGCTGTCTTTGAAAGTGAACCTGGCACGTCTGGCCGAGGAGAGGTACAGCTTGGTGGTGTCGTTGCCTGCAATGTACTTATAGTTAAACTTAACATTGTCGGCCACATCTTTCATTTTCCCGATGTGGTCCTTCCAGTTTACGTTGTCGTTCAGTCGTGTCATCACCATCTTGTTGTGGAACTTCTTGCCCTCGATGAAGATGGAGTCGTTGGTTACGCGCTGAATGATAAACTCGTAGTCTTGTCCCTTTCCGTCGTCGTCTCTTAGTGAGGGGTTAGCCAGGCTGTGGAAAATCTCGTTGTACGTGTTGACGGTGAGCACTGGCCCCATGTCTTTCTTGATGTCGTAACTCGACGTGGCTACCTTGTCTGCGTCGGTCAGTTCGCTCGCCACGGTTACTTTTCCGTCCTTGAACTTCATCAGATATGTGTATCCGCCGCCAGAGTAACGCGGCTCTGTCCAAAGGTTGAGCTTCCATCCGTTGGGTGCCGACTCCAACACTTGCTTGTAATTCTCCACGGCTTTGTCGAGCCTTTGTGCGGCAGGCTCGTCAAACACCTCGTTATCGTCGTGCAGACACGCGGCGAGCAGCATTGTTGCCACAAGTGCCTGCATGCAAATCAATATCTTTTTCATAAGCTACGTTCCTTTTTTTAGTTTAGTTGGTTCAAGTCCAGGTGGCCAATCTCCGATGCTCTGCGAAGCACAATGCTGCGCAATTCGTCGATGTCCAGTTTCCACGAGTCTCTCATGTACGCCCTAATCAAGTCTAGTTTGGCTTGTATGTATGGCGCACCGGTAGTTCCTGCCGTGGTCATCATCTTTTTCCAGTCGGCAGGCGAAGTGGTAACATATACGGAAAGCATCTCTGCAAAGTCTTCAATGGGTTCGCTCATGGCGTAAGGCGTTACGAACCCCTTTTTGTTTGCTGCCGCTTTGCGTATGAGGTACCAGTCGCCGCTTACGTAATTTCCCTCGGATATGTGTTGGAAATTCTCATCGTAGGGTATCTTCTGGTTCAAGATGTGCGTAAACTCGTGGTGCATGGTGTGGAAGTAGTACTCGTTGACGGTGGCATAATCGGTGAGCATCTTGTCGGTTAGGTTGTTCACCATGTAGAGTGTTATCACCAATCCGCCTTCGGCCGTGCCGAGAATCATCGTGCCTTGTCCGCTGTTGTATGCGGGCGAGCCAATCAGGTGGATAATTCGGGGCACGTTGGCCTTGACGAAGTTTGGTCCCACACACTCTGCATAGGCATCAAACCAGAGATATTTGGCGATGATGGCCAGCTTGGCCGACTTGGCCGAATCGGCCGGAACGAGATGATATTTCATGTCGCTATATATGTCCTCCATCTTGTATTTCACGTCGATGTTGTAGGGATAGGTATAGTTAGCGAGCAACCACTTGTCGAAATTGTCGCGATGTACGGTTTTTCCCCCAAAGATGCTGTCGCTCGATGGATTGTCTTCCGAGCAAGAATTGAAGCCCAACGACAATATTGCCGCCAAGGCAAATAAGCAAATCTTCTTCATATTCTACGCGTTTTTGTTTTACTTGTTTCTGGGATTTGCCGTAAGTCCGGCTGTTATAACGTCTTGTGGCAGCTGTATTGCGCGGCGCAGGTCGTTTACGGTAAGCGAGTCTTTAACGTCTGTTACGCTGCTGCTTGCGTTCAGCGTGCGGCGGTAGATAACTATTCCGTAGCGTTTAACGTCTTGCAGTCGCCAGCCTTCGCCCAGGGTCATGATGCGCCTAAGGTGCAAGATGGCGTGCAGCAGGGGTTCTTGCGTGGTGGGCTCGATGCTGAAAGTGGTGTTGAATTTTTTCTTTGGCGTTGGTGCAGTTGGGGTGTAATAGCCTATTCCGTTGTAGAAATTCTTGATGCCTTCCAGCGTAACGCTCAGTGCGCCGCTCGAGTAGGCCTTCACTTCGGTGTTCAAATCCGCTACCGCTGCATCGTAGTTGCCCAGCATGGCGTTGGCTTCGGCGCGCACAAGCAGGGTGAGGTCGGTTGTAAGCACGGCGTAGGCCGAGTGCGCATACCCTATTCCTGCCTGCACATCGGTGTATTCGAAGGCGTAAGGAACCTTGTTGATGAAGTACTTAGACAGGCTGTTGTTGCTCCAGACGGTGTAGCCGAAGTTGCTGCTGCGCCCCCACGGACCTTGCGATTGCAGGTCTTCTTTTTCTGAAATGAGCTGCCCGTGCGCATACTTGTTGCCCATGCGGTAAGGGCCTAGGAGGGCACCTGCCTGCGAATGAACCGTCTGTAACAACAGGTTGGCTTGGCTGGATACGCTCACATAGGCATTCGGGGCAATCTGTCCGTTCACCGAAAGTGCGTTGAACGCCTTCCAATCGCGTAGTTTTGTAGATGCGTCTGCGCCCAATACGCGTGTGGCATAGGCCACGGCCTTGGCGTACTTTTGGTAATATAGGTTGAAAAGTGCAGCGAAAGCATAGGCTGCATTGCGGGTGAAGTGGTACTTGGGGCGCGCATAGTTGTCGGTTACCAGTGGCAGTCCCTCTTCAATGTCGCGGTTTATCTGCTCGTAAAAGGAAGCTAATGTGCCGCGTTCGTACTTGGTTCCAACCGTCGTTTCGGGGCGTGTGGGGTAGGGCAGTCCCAGGTTTTTGCTGGCCGTCGTTGGGTCGTAGGCCATGCAAAAGGTGTTGGCAAGGGTCAGTGCAGCGTATGCGCGGCACAGCAATGCTTCGCCTTTCGAGGGCATCAGTTCGCTGTTGTTGCCCTGCTGTTCTATCGTTTGGAGGGCCGTGTTGGCCGTAGACATGGCCATGTACAGACTGTTCCACAGTTCTTGCGGCGATTCAGACTCTTGTGTCTCGGTGATGTCGCTCCACGAGTAGGCTTGGTCGTAAAATCGGCCGTCGCTTCCCCAGCCCGTTACGTCGAACTCGTCGGCATTGTCCGAATACAGTTCTGCCAAATAGGCAGGGTTGTGGTCGGGGTAGGCCGAAACGAGGTATTTCTGTATTTTCTCTTTATTGTTCAGCTCCATGCGGTTGTCGGGCAGCTTGTCGAGAAACTTGTCGCACGAACTGATGCCCAACGTTGTTGCGGCCAACAACACAAATATGTAGATGTTTTGCTTATTCATAACTATTTCTTTTATTTGTTTATAAACCGAATTTGAGGGTCATTGTAAACTGACGTGGTATGGGGGCAGCCACGCCTCCTGCGTTAACAAACTCTGGGTCTTGGCCGTTCAACTTCTTGTCTGCATAGATGAGGAACAGGTTTGTGGCTTGGAGTTTCAGCGAGAGATTGGTGAAGGGCGTTGACCTAAGCATTGCTTTGGGGAAATCGTAGCCCAGCGAAATCTCTTTCATGCGTACAAAGTCGCCTTTTGCCGTGCGGTTGCTCGTATAGTTATAGGCGTTGTAAGCTATGCGGAGGTTCCTGTCCGAGGCAAAGCTGCGGTAGGGCAGTATGGTAGGAACCGAGGTTGTTTTTTCGTTGCCGGCTTGCATCCAGCGGTTCTTAAACTCCTTGGTCATCGAGGTGAGGTCGTTGTATTGTGCGCTGAAGATGCGGTCTAGGCGCACATAGCTGCCGAACGAGTAGGTAAGGAATACGTTCAGTCGCCAGTTCTTCCACTTGATTTCGTTGCCTAACGACCCCGTTATCGTGGGCTCCGTCGGTCCTTCGTAAATCAGGTAGCCGTTGCTGTTGCGGTTTTGGAAGTCGAGGTCGGTAGAGGTAAGCTCACCTTTCTCGTTGAGATAGGTGGGTATGCCCTTATCGGTTAGCCCCTGGAAAGGCATCGAGAAGATGGCGCGATGCGGATAACCCTCCATCGTAAAGCCGCTGCTAGCCTCGCCGTTCACAAGGTCGATGGTTCGGGCTTGGCTCATCAGCGAGGTTACCTCTGTTGTTACGTGCGAAAATATCACGTTGGTAACCCATGTTAGGTTGTTGTTCTTGATGTTTGTTGTTTGCACCGAGAGCTCTTGGCCTTGCGACTTCATCGTAGCGGTGTTGGCATACCTAATCACTTGTCCGCCTACGCCCTGTGTGGCTATGGGACCGATGAGGTCGAAGTTGTTGCGCCAGAAGAAGTCGAACGTTACGTTGATGCGGTTGTTGAGGAAACCCAATTCCGAACCGATGTTGAATTCGTGTTTCTTCTCGTACGTTAGTTGGGCGTTTTCCAGCTCGCTGGTCATGATACCCGACTCCTTGTCGGTTCCCACAATCCTGTACGGCGTGTACGATTTGAGTATCTGGGTGGAATTGGTGTAGGTTGCCGGGCCTGGGTCGGCCGTAAGCGAGTAAGAGGCGCGCACCATGGCATGCGTCAGTGCGTTGTTGAACGTGTTTTTAAACCACGGCTCTTCACTGGCGTTCCAACTTCCCGACACGTTCCATGTGGGCAACCAACGTGCGCTTCGGCTCCTTCCTAGGCGGTTTGTGCCTTCGTAGCGGTAGGTGCCCGTAAGGTTGTAGCGTTGCTTATACGAGTAGGTGCCCGTTGCAAAGAAGGCCGCCGTGCGGTTGTGGGTGTTGTTGAGCGAGTAGTAAACGGCGTTGTCGTCTATGTTCTTCTTAAAGAACTGGTAGACGTAGAAGGGTATTTCGCCCCCGTCGTACTGCATGCCAACGCCGTTGAAGTACGTGCGCCTGCGGTCTACGTTAGAAACGTCGATGCCGCCCAGCACGTTCACGGCGTGCGCGTTGTCGAACGTGTGGTTGTAATTGGCCGTGGCGCGCACGTCCCAGCTCACCTTCTGCAAGTCGGTCTTTTGGTAGAAACCGCCGTTAGGCAGCACCGTTATCGGCAATGCGTAGGCGTTTGTGGGGTCTGTGTACAGGTAGTTGTTGGCGTCGCGTATCAGCGCGTTGTCCATAGCCCTGTAAGCTAGGGCTTGGTTGGCGTACTCGGTAATCTGGTGCTCTTGTGTAGAGGTGTCGTATTGCACGGCGCCGATGATGGCCAATCGCAAGTCGTCGATGGGCTTGTAGGCCAGTTCGGCTTGGAATTTCGTGTTCAGCACGTTCATGTCTATCTTGTTGTTCTCCAGCTCTTTCAAGATGTTGAAGGGTGCATAGTTGGCATGGTAGTACGTGTTGGGGTCGAGAGCGCGCGACGTGTTCAATGCGTACGAGTAGGGGTTGATGTCGAAATCGCGCTTCACTTGTCCGCTTATCACGTCCACATCCTGCCCCAGCGTGCCCGGTGCTTGCTGTTTGCGGTACGAAACCGAGGCCAGCAGCGTGAGCGAGAGATTGTCGAGCAGGTGATGGGTGGCGTTTACGTTGGCCGTGTAACGCCTCACGGCAGAAGTCTTGTACCAGCCTGGGTCGGCCATGAACGACATCGACACGTAATAGTTGGACTTGCCCGTGCCGCCGCTCAGACTTACCGAGTGGTTTTGCATGAGTGCGCTCGAGAATAGCTGCTTAAACCAGTTGGTGTTGCGCATTTCGGCACTGTACAAGTAGGCATCGCGGGCCTCTTTGGTGTTCTCCAAGAAGAATTGGCCCGTCTTGGGGTTGTAGGTGTTAATCAGTTCGTACATCTTTCCGTAAACGCCATAGTCGCTGCCGTTAAGCACGCTCGAGAGGTTGAGCCAGCCCTTGTTTTCCATTTCCCGATAGATGCCCATCTGCTCTTGCGAGTTTAGGATGTTGAACTGGCTGTAAGAGGGCACCAAACGCGAGGTGAACTCGCCCGTATAGTTGACGTGTGCCTGCCCCGAACGGCCTTTCTTGGTGGTGACGACGATTACGCCACTCATGGCGCGCGCGCCGTATATGGACGTTGCCGAGCCGTCTTTCAGTATCTGAAAGCTCTCGATGTCGTCTGAGTTGAGGCCGGCAATGGCCGAAGAGATAAGCGTTTCGGCATCTCCCGACGACAGTGCATCGGCACTAATGTCGGTAATGTCTTCCTGTACAACGCCGTCAACAACCCACAATGGCTTTGAGTTTCCATAGATAGAGGTGGCTCCGCGCACGTGTATCTTAGGCGCTGTGCCGAACGTTCCCGACACGTTTTGCACGCTCACGCCGGCCGAACGGCCTTCCAACGAGCGGCTAATGTCTGCCATACCGCTTATCAAGGCATCGTTGGCCTTAATCTTGTCGGCAGCACCGGTAAACATTCTGCGGTCCATGTTCGACACGCCCGTTACCACAACCTCGGTCAAAGTCTCGTTGTTTGGCGACAACGTGATTTTCATTGTTGGCTTGGGGCTAAGTGTTTGGGGGCGCATGCCGATGTAACTTGCAACAATTTTCTTGCCTTTTGGCACCGATAGGGTGAAGTTACCGTTTTGGTCTGTCACGGCACCTGTTTTCGAACCCTCCACAATGACGGACGCTCCAATGATGGGTTCGTTGTCTTCCGACGAGATAACTGTTCCGGAAACTTGTGTTTGCGCCGTCGCTATCCCTGCGCTTATGAATAGCGAGACTAAAAACATCATCAGTCTTTTTTCCATAAATTCTCTCAATTAATTAATAATTCATACAACAAGTATATTTAGCAATCTTAATAGCTAATGAACTGGGGAGCAAACAATTGTTCTGTTTCTTAATTTCGATGGTGGTGTTGCGTGTAATGTTTTTTTTGCTTTTTTAATCGTTATTTCTTGTTCAAATAGGGCTAAGTTGCCCTCAAAGCTATACGTGCAATGGGGCGATAGCACATCAATACTGGATGCTTTTGTGTTGGCAAAAGTAACAAATCATAATTTAAAATCCAAATTTAGTTACAAATTTATTTCAATTTTGGGCTATTTTGTTTGTTTATGTTATTTTTATGCTGTTTTTAGTTTGGTTTTGTATTCGTGTTGCGCTTGTAGGTAGGCTGCGTTGGTTGTTTGTTTGTGCATGGGTTTAATAATATTTAGAATGTAGTTTTATTTGTTCTCTTTTACCACTTTTAAGGATATGCTTTTGCTATTGCGCCAAGTGCCATGCCTGTTTGTCGCTACAGGTGAGGCTTTGTGCAAATTGTTCGGTGGGTATGATTGCGGCAAGGCGGGTAAAAAATGGCTGTAAAGTGCGATTGGTAAATCGTTAAGTCGTTCGTTGGGCAATTTAAACCCAAATCGGTAGTTAGAGCCTGTGCAGATTTTGTGTATTGTTGAGCATATTGCCTGTCTTATTCTT
>ERZ773009.2212-NODE-2212-length-12614-cov-5.124373_pt1 | contig 12614 bp, 9 predicted proteins | sample MGYA00580663_ERZ773009 | MGnify/ENA primary metagenome ERZ773009 (study PRJEB29015, sample SAMEA2737969) | human oral metagenome | biome: human oral; feature: human-associated habitat; material: dental | place: China | collected 2026 ... | reverse complement strand
AAATATCCGTTTGACGGTTTTCCAAATACGCCGATGCCTCTTCGATGATTTTATGCGGAAGGCCGCTTTTTTGCGCAATGCTTAAAGCGCGGCTTTCGCCCGGAACCCCCATGAGCACGCGGTAGGTCGGGCGCAGGGTTTGTTCGTTGAATTCGACCGAAGCGTTCATGCAGCGCTCGTGCGTGTACCCGTAATTTTTAAGCAAACCCTGATGGGTCGTTACGAGTACAAAGGCGTTTTTGCGGATAAGTTCGTCGAGCACGGCCATCGCGACGGCTCCTCCTTCCTGCGGGTCGGTGCCGCTTCCCAATTCATCCAGTACAATCAGGCTCCCGTCGTCCGCGCGTTCGATCATTTCGCCGATGTTTTTCATATGCGCGCTGAATGTCGATAAGGATTGGTCGATGTTTTGCTCGTCGCCGATGTCGGCAAAGAAGGAGGTAAAAAACGGCAGCCGTGTTCCCTGTTCGGCGGGGACGGGAAGTCCGCTTTGGTTTAACAGGGCGAACAGGGCGATTGTTTTTACGGTAACGGTTTTTCCCCCCGTATTGGCTCCGGTTATGATAAGCACGCGTACCTGAGGCCGGAATTCCACATCGACGGGAACGGCTTTGTCTTTTAAAAGCGGATGGCGCGCGCCTCTTATGCAAAGCGGATGTTTCTCGTCGGCGTTTTCGGCAAAGACGCAGCGGTTTTCGGCGCCCCATAAGGCTGCCGCGCGGCTCAAGTCCAATTCGGCCATGCCTTCCGAAGCTTTTTCAAAATCGTCTGCAAAGCTGCATTCACAAATCCAACTTGATGTGCATTCAAAATTTTTGCAATCTCCCCAGCCTCAAAAATAACTCCCGCATTATCCGATTCCATAAAAAATAATTGAGCAACCGAAATTCTCAAAAGCTGCTTTATCTTTCTCTTTTTCACATTCCTAACACTTTTTCCAATCAGATAATCAATATAAATCAAATTTTTTATCACAATATTTATCACATTTGTAATAAACATTTTTTCTTTTCTTGTATAATATAACACGCTTACACTATGGCAACAAGTATTATTTTTGTAAATCATTAAAAAAGCACTTTTTCTATTATTTTTTGTTAAAGTTACAATTTTCTACAAACAAAGGGCTTGTATATCGTTAAATTTGTTGCTATTATATAACGTATATAAAGGTATCTAACCGATATATGTCGTTGTATGAATATTTTAAAACTCTTCTGAATATTATAATAATTGGTAAAGGAACATAATTTATGAAAATTTATCTGGTAGAATGTATCGCAGCTCTTAAAGCTCGACTCAAAAGGCTTATTACAGAGCAAAATCTTGGAGATATTGTCGGCAGTTCCGATACTTGGAAGGAAGCTACCATAGACAATCTGGATGAAAAAAGACCCGATGTTATAATATGTGATATCAAACTTGTTCAAAGGGAGATTTATGCGTACATAAGTAAACTTAAAAGTATGGCTCCCGATGCTCGTTTGTTAGTATTATTGCAGGGTAAGGATGAGTTTATTTTGGATGAGCTTTACTTACAAGGTGTGGAATTTGTGCTTCATAAGCCGGTAAATGATACAGAACTTTCCAATATACTCAAAAACTTGGAAATGGGCAATTTACTAAAGCGTGCTATAGAACTCAGCAATGCCAACCTCAATACCGTTCCTGTAGCTCCGCTGCCTATACAACCTGTGCCGGAGGTTACTCCCGAAAGTTACAAAGATGATTCACTGGACAGGTATCTTCGTAAGCTCAGGACTATATTAAGAGATATAGGTATTATAAGTGAGACAGGCTCTAAGGATATTATAAATATTATCAGCTATCTTTTAGAAAAAGGGCTTGACATAAGAGATATTCCTATGCGTGATTTGTGTGATAAACTCGGTGATAATCCAAAGAGCATAGAGCAGCGTATAAGACGCGCTACAAGTGCCGCTATAACTTCTCTTGCCATGCGTGGTATAGAGGATTATGCGGATCCTATATATAACGAGTATGGAGACAGACTGTTCGGATTTGAGCAAATGAGAACCGAAATCAACTTTATATGCGGTAAAAGTTCCAGCAAGGCTAATTTTAAGATCAAGAAATTTATAGGCGGACTTATGGACTACTGCCTTGAAGAGTAGATGCCGCTTTTGTATGGTATTGTTGCCATCCGCTCACACCGTATAGGTCATTCATCTTCACCGAAAAACTTAAAATATTTGAATTTTATTTATAAATCGGATGAAGATTGTCGGCAGTAAGCTGATGGATATATGTGTATAATATGCACCTGACAAAAAAACACTAAACCTGAAACAATGCCAATTATAGATACGATATTTATATACACGTATAATATACAGCTGACCGAAAAAACACTCCTTATTCAATCTTTTAGCAGCGGTGCGGTGATAAAGTGAGTTACAAACTTTATTCACAGCAGCTTAACTATGATTGAAATAAGGAGTGTTTTTGCATTAACAGTACTTTGACTGTAATTGAAGTAAATAGTATCTTTGCTTATTTTACTACCCGGCAGCTAATACAAAACCGCACAGGAACCCATATAACTTGACATCGCAGTGTACAAGGCACTACTTCACCCAGGCACCTTCCGCATCAACACGATATCTGCCTATAGTAGTATTTGCCGCCATAGAGCCTTCCGGATTGTTACCTTCACCCTTCTCATACAGATAATACCATTTGCCGTTAACCTGTACCCAGCCTTTTGCCATAGAGCCTTCCGGATTGTCACCTTCATTCTTACCATACAGATAATACCATTTACCGTTGATCTGTATCCAGCCCTTTGCCATAGCTCCCTTTAATGCTCTGCCTCCGGTTTTTTCAAAAAGAAAATACCACTTATTATTTATATTTCTCCAGCCGGTAAGCATGTAGCCTTGTTCATCAAAATAATACCAGTCTGTCTGACCGTCATAAGCAAGCTCCATCCACCTGAATCTGGGATAACTTCCGTCATAACTTCTGTACCACCAGCCCTTATCATCCTGCATCCATGCACCTATGCTTAATCTGCTTATTGAATTATTGTTGCTGTCAGCTCTTACTCCTGAGGCTCCACGGCTACCTGAACCGCCATCACCGCCTCTGCGACGACCGTTACTTTGAGTTGCATTGCCTGAGGTTGCATTACTTCCGGTTGCCGCGCAAGCAACTATACTTGAACCTATCGATAAACTTGCCACTTTAACTCCTGCCGGTATAAGCACCGGCAAAACCATTGCTAAAATTGCCGCCTTTACTATTAAATTTATTTTCTTCATACCTGAACCCTTTCTTTATTTTGAATCTATATTTTCTTTTCTGAGCATTGCTTTTGCTATCATTAAAAATGCCCAAAGAATAGGTGTGCTTATCGGAAGGTTAATATTTACCACTGCCTGAGACATATAACACATGATAAGCATAGCTACAGCCACCATGTATTTATTATCCGATCCTTTTTTTATAAGTGCATATATAGTAGATAAAAGTGCGGTAAGATAAGCTGCCAAACCTATAGGTCCTATGGTAAATAAATATTGTAGGTACTCATTGTGTGCAGAGTCAAATATCTGACCTGTAACGGTAAACATATCATTGTGCCTTGCCAAATCCTTAACCATATATATACCGAAGGTGTCCGGTCCGGTACCGAATATTTTATGTATAAAACTGAGTTTGTTATACTCCTCTATGCAGGCTCTCCATATATATCCTCTGAAAGTCCCCCAACTGTCGTCAAATTTCAAATATTCAATTACCGGATTATTGATAACAATTTCTCCCACATTTACTTTATATATTATAAACAATGCTATAACTGAGGCAAGTATTATAAATACCGACCAGGTAATTGTAAGAGGCTTTGATATTTTAAGCTTTGTAGAAAGCCTTTCAATTTTTGTCATTCTGTATTCTACTATAAAAATTATGGCTGTAATCACCCAAAGTGCCAGGACAATTTGATTCAAATAAGCAAATCCTGATATATAGGTATAGATTCCTTGTAATCTGATTATCTTATCTCCCATGGACAGTTCAATAATTTGTATTATCTTAATTACGGTCACATAGCTTGCAAGTATTGTAAAATACCTTCTCAACCTGTCTATGTTTGAAAAAGCTGCCAAGGGCAGGCACATAAACAGCATTATAATTGTCAGATAGCCGTTATCCGATCTTCCCATAGTTATTGCCATAAAACCTACAAAAGTACATATAAAGTAAGCTATGGATTTTTTCAGGTTTTCTTTTTTTCTGTCATTTGTAAACATATACAGTGTTGCCGATAAACTTATCACAAAGCCCACAAAGGTCGTATAAGTATTAATATTTCCTATAGTGGAGGTAAACATCGGAATTTGCAGCTCTTGCATATTCCTCTTGAGTTTTAATATATCCATATTAAAATAATCGCTTATGCCGAGTACACACATAAAAAATCCTACACCAAGAAAGACCTTGATAAAATGCGGCTTAAATTCCAAATACCTGCTCACTATAAAAAAGCAAAGCACATATAAGAGTAATAAAAACAACCCCGTATGTCTGCCTTCATTTCCTAAGAATGCCTCCTTTACAAAGGGGACTGCAGTCAGAGTTGATATTATGGATATAAGTATAAATATAAGCATACTTATATCTATAATATCAAAATTATTTTTTAACAAGTCTATATAACTTGCCCTTCCCGCACCTTCTTTTAAAAAATATGACATCAGCTTATATAAAGAAAACAGTATTATTAACCCTAAACTTAAAACTACAAAAGTGGTGAATTTTGTTTCCAATATATCAAAATACTGATCATTAAAAATTAAGGGAAATATTATAAATACTCCCCATAACCAAATCTCCGAAAGCCCTAAGTCATCTTTCTGCAAATAACTTATCTTTGTTTTCTTTATCGTACTCTTCGTACTCTTCATCCCTTACTCCTCTCCTATACAGATTCCCATGCTTCTTTTGAAAGTATACTTTGTGCACAAATCTTATCTCTACCCCTGTGTTTTACTTTTTTATACTCTCCTTCACAGTCCAATATATGACTTTTTACATTATCATTTAATTGCAGGTCAAGATAATGCTTAATTTCACTCTTTATATTCTCATCTTCCACCGGAAATACTATTTCCACTCTTTTTTCCAGGTTTCTATGCATCCAATCCGCACTTCCAAGATATATATACTCCTTTTCCTCCGTCTTAAAATAAAATACCCTTGCATGTTCAAGGAAGTTACCTATAATGGAACGAACTTTTATATTATCACTGACTCCCTTTATACCGGGTCTTAGGCAGCAGATTCCTCTTACTATAAGGTCTATCCTGACACCTGCCATACTTGCTTTATAAAGTGCCAGTATGATTTCTTTATCCGACAAAGAATTCATCTTTGCAATAATTCTCATCTCCTTACCTTTCAAACTTTCATCGGTAAGGGTTTCTATCATTCCTATAAATGCCTTTTTCATCCATATAGGTGCTACTATGAGTTTATTAAAACCTTGAGGTTTTGAATAGCCGCTTAACATATTAAACACCGCTATGGCATCCTGCCCTATGTCCTGCCTACAGGTAAACATACCGAAGTCGGTATAGAGTTTTGCGGTACTGTCATTATAATTGCCTGTAGCCAGATGCACATACTCTCTTATGCATGATTCTTCTTTTCTAAGTACCAAAGTTATCTTACTGTGTACCTTAAGTCCAAGCAAACCGTATATTACATGACAACCGGCTTTTTCAAGCTTTATAGCCCAATTGATATTATTTTCCTCATCAAATCTTGCTTTAAGCTCTACCAAAACCGTTACCTGCTTACCTTGCTCCGCCGCCTTTTCAAGTGCCGCTATTATAGGTGAATTACCGCTTACCCTGTATAGAGTCTGTTTTATTGCAAGTACATCTTTATCATAGGCTGCCGCCCTTACAAACTCTGTAACATAATCAAAGCTTTGATACGGATGACTTAACAGTATATCCAATTTCTTTATATTAGTAAATATATCTTCTTCATTTGAAAGCATTTTTACAGGGGCAGGCTTATAAACCTTATTCTTAAACTCATCAAAACCCTCAAGCTTATATACCTCCATTAAGACTCTTAAATCCAAAGCTCCCTTTATATAGTATATATCATTGCTGCCTAATTCAAGTTCCTTTTTCAATATTTTCAGTAGTCTTTTATCTATGCCCTTTTGCACATCAAGCCTTATAGTCTCGCCCCAACGCCTGTTCTTAAGCCCTTTTTTGATTTCTTCCAAAAGATCCGCCGCATCCTCCTCATCAAGATCAAGCTCGGCATTTCTCATAATTCTAAAAGGATGCATAGCTATCACATCATAGTTTAAAAACAGCATATCAATATGCTTTTCTATAAGTTCCTCCAAAAATATAAGACTTTTTTCAGCCTTGGAACTGTACTTTTGAGGTATTTCTATAACTCTTGGAAGCACTGAGGGTACTTTTACTACTGCAAAATCAAGCCCCTCCCCGGCATAACCTTTATAAGCGCCCTTCTTTTTATTCTTTTGCTTTCCCGACTTCAGTTTGTACCATGAGCCTTCTTTTTTCCTGATCAAAGCTGCTATATTAAGGCTTTTACTGCTTATCAGAGGAAAAGGTCTTGAGGCATCCACCGCCATAGGTGTAAGTACCGGGTATATAGCCTCTTTAAAATAATTATCAAGGTAAACAGTTTCGCTTTCGGACAGTTTTTCATGCTGTGTAATAATCCTTAAACCTGCCTTTGACAAAGCCGGTCTTAAGCTTCGGTTATATATATGGTATTGCATATCCATAAATTCATGGCTTCTAAGTGCTATCTCCTCCAATTGTTTCTTAGGAGTAAGTCCCGATATATCTTCTTTAGTATAGCCTGCACTTACCATATCTTTAAGAGAAGCCACTCTTACCATAAAAAACTCATCCAGATTGGATGCGGTAATAGCCAGGAATTTTAACCTTTCAAATAACTTAACCTCCCTGTCCTTGGCTTCTTTTAATACTCTTTTATTGAATTCCAACCAGGATAGCTCTCTGTTTATAAAATTTTCGGGACTGTCTATTAATTTTAGATTATCCGTTTCCGTCATAGTCATTACCTCATCAGCTTTTCTTTGGCTAATAATGTATCGAAACATTGATATTTAACTATATATTGTTAATAATTTCCCAATATCCTGAATTCCTTAGTATTTTGCTCTATAAAGTAAATGGCATCTTTTACATTGGACTCATGCAGACTTCCTTCCAGGTCTACAAAAAATCTGTATTCCCACACTTTTTCAGGTATCGGACGGGATTCTATGTTCAGCATATTAATATCATTAAATAAAAAAGCTGCCAATATCTTATATAAGGTTCCCGGCTTATGCTTAAGTTCAAAGCTTATACTCAGTTTACCCGCACCGCTTTGATATATTTTCTGCTTACTAAGCACTACAAATCTTGTAGTATTATGTTTGAATTTATTTACCTGCTCTTTAAGTATTTTCAGTCCGTATATCCCGGCAGCCTCTTTTGCCGCTATAGCCGCCTGTGTAGGGTCCTTATCGTCTTTTACCTTCTTTGCCGCCAGTGCCGTGTTGGCTATTTCTATTTTTTGCCAGTCTTTGTGCTCGGCAAGATACTCTTTGCACTGACTAAGTGCCTGTATATGCGAACATACACTTTTTATATCACTTAAACTTGCTTCCTCAACCGCCATAAGTGCATGTTCTATATTATACTCGTAATCCGCTACTATATATACTGACAATTCCCTTAATAAATCATATACCTCCCATACGGGTCCTGCACAAGAATTCACTATGGGCAGCAGTGCATAGTCGGCTCTTTCTTCAAGAACCTCAATTATAGCCTCTTCAAAGCTTCTTACATTGTATAATTTTGCCTTGCCTGCAAAATACTTTTTCGCAACTATATTGGAATAAGCCCCCTCTATACCCTGATATACAACCTTGGTATTTGCATCTGTATCGGGAAGCTTATCAAGCATTTTAAAACCGAAGGATGAACTCTTTACTTCGTTGTCTATAATTGAATATTGATAAAGCCTTGAAGTACTCATTATTTGCCCATATAATTCCTCAACGGCTTTTTTGTAAAACTCTCCTTCCACCTTGGACTTTAAGCTTGATATCTTCTCCTCTTCTCTGGCAATATCAAGTACGGGTTTTGCATTTGCCTTCTTGTATTCGGCTACATCCTTTAATACATCAATTCTTTTTTTATAAAGTTCTACTATTTTTTCGTCTATATCATCTATCTTTTGTCTTATATCCAATAAATCCGGTTTGCTCATAATACCTCTTTTATACCTCTGAATTCTATAAGACTTAATTATATACCAACAGTGCATTAAAAAAAAGGGGCTGCCGCATTTTAAGATTCTTACACAATCTCTACTTTGCAACAGCCCCCTTCTTAATTATCTTAAACTATATAAGTGCCGCCAACTCTTCTCCTGCCTTTTTAAGGGCTTCAACAGCAGCATCATCCGGACTTAAGTTTGCAGTAATGCCTGCACCTGTTACAAGCTCCGCACCGGCAGATGTAACTCTTTCTTCCCAAGTTCTCATAAACTCTCCGTCGCCCCAGTCATATGAACCGAACAGCAACACCTTCTTACCTGAAAGACTTCCTTCTATCTCATCCATCAAAGGTGCCATATAGGAATCATCTATTTCTTCTGTTCCTGTTGCAGGTGAACCCAGTGCAAATACCCTTGCCGCCTCCAAATCGGCAGCACTTGCATTCTCAGCTTCTACAAGCTTTGCTTCCTTTCCCGCAGCTTCCACACCATCCGCTACAGCCTTTGCCATAGCCTCTGTATTGCCGGTTTGGCTAAAGTAAACTACTAATACCTTACTCATTATAATATTCCTTTCTATATTTAACTCTTTGTTTTTCTAAATATATGATTTTACCCCGGCTTTGTCAATGTCATTTTCATATAATCATTTTAGTAATAAATGCTATTTTTATACCATTTTACTTAAAGTCCGTGTAATTTCTTCTCTTGAGATTACTCCCAGTTTCTTTTGCTGCATGGAATCAAGCTCATCTATCCTTATAGGTTTGCAAAACTCCATAATTATATTAGCCGCTTTTATCCTGGGTTTTTGCGCTTCAAATATCTTATCGCTTGCATGTATAGCTACAGGCACTACAGGGCATCCTGCTTTTTGTGCCATCCTAAATGAACCTTCTTTAAATTCCTGTACCTCATCAGCCGGCGTATCGGAATATCTTGTACCCTCAGGGAATATCCACATGGAAGTACCTTCTTTGATATTTTCTATACCCTGCAATATACTCTGCATTCCCTTCTTCACATCTTTTCTGTCAAGAAAGGTGCAGTCTAAAAGTCTCATCCACTGTGCCAAAAGAGGTATTTTACTCATTTCATCCTTTGCAACAAAACCCAGCCTTTTGGGAGTCTTGGCATAGGCTATAACTATATCAAAGTCACTTCTGTGATTGCCCACAAAAAGTACCGCCTCATCAGGTATATTCTCCAAACCTCTAAGTTCCACCTTTGAGCCGGTAGTCGCTAAAACGAGGCCTAAAACCCCTCTTATAAAGTACTGTGCCATCTCACCAGACAGCTTTTTGTTAAATATTCTTACTATATATATTATGAGCAGTACAGGTATGAAAAAAAGCAAAAATCCTATAATCTCCAATATAACAAAAAATGCTCGAATCATTATCTACCTCATTTCTATATTTTATTCTCCTATTATAGCATATAACAAGCCCTTACACCAAATTTAAAATCAAGTAGAAATACCGGTGATTTCCCTATTTCGTTCCTTAATAATCAAGTAAAAAATTTACTCTTTGTCATATTTTTTATACCCTGTTACAATACAAAAAAGCTGCCCTTTGACAGCCTTTTTGTATCTCTGTATTAATTTGCCACTTTGGCAACTAATTTATCATTATCCATATCTATATAGATATTATCTTTGCTGTGCAAGTCCTGACTAAGTATAAGTTTTGCCACCGCAGTTTCCACATGCTTTTGTAAAAATCTCTTAAGCGGCCTTGCTCCATACATAGGATCATAACCTGACTCTACTATGTATTCCTTTGCCTTAGGGCTTAAATCAAGGCTTAATTCTCTGTCCGCTATCCTCTGTCTGATGTCATCAAGCATAAGCTCCACTATATTGCTTATACTGTCTTTAGAAAGCGGCTTGAACATAATGATTTCATCAAGTCGGTTAAGGAATTCAGGTCTGAAGTGGTTTCTTAAGTCCTGCATTACCATTTCCCTTGTAGCCTCTTCTATCTCACCTGATTCTATACCTTCAAGCAGGTAGCTTGAGCCTATGTTTGAGGTCATGATGATAATGGTATTCTTAAAGTCTACGGTCTTTCCGAGAGAATCCGTGATCCTTCCGTCATCAAGCACCTGTAAAAGTACATTGAATACATCCGGATGTGCCTTTTCCACCTCATCCAAAAGTACTACACAGTAGGGCTTTCTTCTTACCGCCTCTGTCAGCTGTCCGCCTTCGTCATAACCTACATATCCCGGAGGCGCACCTATAAGGCGGCTTACCGAGAACTTCTCCATATACTCACTCATATCGATACGAACCATGTTGTTCTCATCATCGAACAAAGCCTTGGCAAGAGACTTGGCAAGCTCTGTCTTACCTACTCCGGTAGGTCCCAGGAAAAGGAAGGAGCCTATAGGTTTACTCGGATCTTTAATACCGGCCTTTGAACGAAGTATAGCCTCACACACCTTTTCTACAGCTTCCTCCTGTCCTATTACCTGTTTCTTTAATACCTCATCCAAGTGCAGTACCTTGGCTCTTTCAGACTCGTTAAGCTTACTTACGGGTATTCCCGTCCATCTTGATATGATACGGGCTATTTCTTCCGAATTAACCACCTCATGTACCAGTTTAAGGTCTTCTTCCTTAAGCTGATCTTCTTCTTTTTGCAGTTTCTCTTTTAACTTGGGCAGGGTATCGTATTTTAACTTTGCAGCCTCTTCAAGATTGTAACTTTGCTCGGCGGCGGTTATCTGTCTTCCGACCTGCTCTATCTCTTCCCTGATTTGGGCTAAGGCTTCAACCTGCTTTTTCTCATGATCCCACCTTGCCATCTGCTCATTAAGCTCAGACTTAAGTTCTGCAAGCTCCTTTTGCAAATGTTCCAGTCTGTCCTTTGATAGACTGTCATCTTCTTTCTTTAAGGCAGCCTCTTCTATCTCCATTTGCATACAGCGTCTTCTCAACTCATCAAGTTCGGTAGGCATTGAATCAAGCTCCGTCTTTATAAGGGCGCACGCCTCGTCCACCAGATCTATTGCCTTATCCGGTAAGAACCTGTCGCTTATGTACCTGTTTGAAAGTACCGCTGCACTTACTAAGGCAGAGTCGGTAATTCTTACTGAGTGATAGGTCTCATATCTTTCTTTTAATCCTCTGAGTATTGATATGGTATCTTCCACTGTAGGTTCCAATACCATGACCGGCTGGAATCTTCTTTCGAGTGCCTTATCCTTTTCTATGTACTTCCTGTATTCATCCAGGGTAGTTGCACCTATACAATGCAGCTCACCTCTTGCAAGCATAGGTTTTAACATATTGCCGGCATCCATGCTGCCCTCGGTCTTACCTGCACCTACTATTGTGTGTATCTCGTCTATAAAAAGGATTATCTCGCCTTCGCTTTTCTTAACTTCATCCAGTACCGCCTTAAGCCTTTCTTCAAACTCGCCTCTGTACTTGGCACCTGCCACCAAAGCGGCAAGATCAAGTGCAAAAAGCTTTTTTGACTTAAGCATATCCGGCACGTCACCGCTTACTATTCTCTGTGCCAGTCCCTCAACTACCGCAGTCTTACCTACTCCCGGCTCACCTATTAGTACCGGATTGTTCTTAGTCTTACGACTGAGTATTCTGATTACATTTCTTATCTCGGAGTCTCTTCCGATTACCGGGTCAAGCTTTTGCTCCTTAGCCCTAAGCACCAGATCCGTAGCATACTTATTAAGTGTATCATAGGTAGCCTCAGGATTATCCGAAGTCACCTTTTGATGTCCTCTTATAGTTGCAAGAGCCTTCAGAAACTTATCTCTTGTTATGTCATAAAGCTTAAATACCTCTTTTACTTCTCTGTCAGGGTGTTTTAACAAGGAAAGGAAGAGATGCTCTACAGACACATACTCGTCGGACATTCGCTTTGCCTCATCTTCGGCATCGATAAGCACCCTGTTAAGCTCACTGCTCATATACTTGTCGGCTCCGCTTACCTTGGGAAGCTTAGCAAGTCTTTCTTCCAGATTATTTATAAGCCCTGTAACAGGTACTTCCATCTTCTCAAGTAAACTCTTTATTAAAGAATCTTCTATCATAATCAAAGCATAAAGCAAATGTAACTGCTCCAGCTTTTGATTACCGTATTCATAAGCTATTTTTTCTGTGTTATTTATACTTTCAATTGATTTTTGCGTAAATTTATTTATATTCATATTCAACTCCCTTAGGTTTGTTATATATGTACTATAACAAATATAAGCAACTTTGTCAACAATTATTTATAAAAAGTTACAGTTCAGGTAGTTTAGATATACATGTATAA
>ERZ773009.2209-NODE-2209-length-12621-cov-7.283304_pt1 | contig 12621 bp, 10 predicted proteins | sample MGYA00580663_ERZ773009 | MGnify/ENA primary metagenome ERZ773009 (study PRJEB29015, sample SAMEA2737969) | human oral metagenome | biome: human oral; feature: human-associated habitat; material: dental | place: China | collected 2026 ... | reverse complement strand
GAGCCCCTATGACTGCCAATACGGCAGGTATTTTGAACTACCGAGTGTCCGGAGTCCAAAATTCGGTGCCGTATTGTCATGCTCCACCCCTCAGGAGTTCAAAATACCTGCCGTATTTTCAGTCCCCACCTGTCCGGAGTTCAAAATACCTGCCGTATTGGCAGTCCCCACCCCTCGGCAGTCCAAAATACGGACCCGTCACGTCCCCTCCGCCCCCTCCGCAGTCCCAAAAACGGACGTGACATTCCAGCCCCCATACCCGCCACCGTCCCCTTTCCGGGGACGCCTGATGGGGCGTATGCAATACGCCCCTACCCTGACGGACAAAAAACGAGAATCGGAGGCGTAAGGGCGTATTGCATACGCCCCACAATCGAGCACGATAGAGCCCGGATGATTCCCATAAATCACCCAACGAAATAACCGGGCACCCGCATTCATCCCCTTGCCGGGGACGTCCGATGGGGCGTATGCAATACGCCCCTACCCATTCGGATGAAAACAATCGACCGGAGGTGTAGGGGCGTATTGCATACGCCCCACAAACGGGCACGGCAGGGCCCGATCGCCCCCAATAAATCACCCTGCGACACAACCGGGTACCCGCCTTCGTCCCCTTGTCGGAAACGTCTGATGGGGCGTATGCTGTTGCGCCCTACCCTGACGGACAAAAAACGAGAACCGGAGGCGTAGGGGCGTATTGCATACGCCCCACAATCAGGCACAATAGGGCCCGGACAACCCCAATAAATCACCCTGTGAAATAACCGGGTACCCGCCTTCATCCCCTTGTCGGGGACGTCTAATGGGGCGTATGCAATACGCCCCTACCCTGACGGACAAAAAACGAGAACCGAAGGCGTAGGGCGATGCCCATTTTTTATCCGTCAGACCATCCGTCGACCATTGTGCGTCCGGAGGAACGGCATCGGTCCCCAAGCGCCCGGAAAGACGAGTTGCAAGGACGCGCCCGGAAATCCGAGTGTCCGAAGCGGAGCGTAGCGACGCAAGTTTTTCGGATTTCAGCGTCCGCAGCTCGTCTTTCAGCTTGGGTGACCGTAGCCTTGACCTTCTTTTGCCTCCTTTTCTTGTGTCAAGACAAGAAAAGGAGGTGGGGGCCGGTGGGGGATAGCCCTCACCCCGTAGCAGACGAAGGGCAGGCCCGGACGGTTTCCCCATATATATAGGTATAGAGAAGGGCAGGCCGATGGCGGTCGGCCCTCCATCCTCGCATTTTTTACCATCAATGAGTCGCAATTCAAAATACACCCTATATTTGCGGTGTCGAAAGACCCACTTTTCACATATATAAATCACATACGAGAATGAAAGACGTTAAATCCATCTCTGGAATCAATCATCACTACCCGTTGGGTATGCACATTGACATGCAGGTGCAGCTGTACGACATACTACAGCCCGTCGCCCCTGCCAAAATCCTCTTAGACGCCGCTGATCTCCCCGCCTGGAAGTCCGACATCGACAAAGAGAAAGAGTCCGTCCGTGAGCCGTCAGCTTACGCGGAGACTAAGTATCTGAAAGAGAAAGACAAGAAGCGTGACGAGATCGTCACCTCCCTCTTCCAGGAGATCCGCATGGCAGCTCGCTCGATGGTCGAGGATAGGCAGAAGGCGGGCCACCGCCTCTGCCTGATCGTAGACGCCTATAAAGGTCTGCAAAGCGAGAACATCGCCAACAAGACCGGTCACGTCACAGGCCTGCTGCTCGACCTCGGCAAACCGGAAGCCACAGCCGACCTGACGACCCTCGGGCTCGCCACCACCGTGCCTATGCTCAAGAACATCAACGACGAGTTTGTCACCCTGCGCACCCAACGCCTCAAAGCCGAGGCCGAGGACACTCAGACCGCAGGCACCGACCTAAGAGCTAAGAACGACGCGACGGCCACGAAGATCTTCCGTCACATCGAGGCCGCCTACATCGCAGCTGCCTCAGACGAGGATCGGAAGTTAGTCGGCGATCTGATCGATCGCATCAACACGGTCCTCAGCTACACCAAGACGCATTACAGCCAGAGCCTCGCCCTCAAGCGACTGGCCGCCGAGCGGAGGAAACAACCCAAAGACCCCAAGAAACCCAAGAAGCCCAAGAAGGGCACTGACCCCGAGATCCGTCTCCCGGACGACGGCCAACCCAAGACACCCGAAACGCCGAAGAAGCCAGAGGGAGGCGGCGGTGGCAGCGGTAAGCATCCCGAAGGCGGCGGTGGAGGCACCGGAGGCGGCGGTAAGCATCCCGAGGGCGGCGGTGGAGGCACCGGCGGAGGAGGTAAGCCCTCCGAAGGCGGCGGAGGAGGCACCGGCGGCAGCGGTGGCGGCCCCGAGATCCACCTCCCAGAAGAATAAGGAACGCACTTTCTTTAGTTTTTTCTTCATATCTAGTCTCCCCGGGAACGGCCTCGCCTGTCGAGGTACGCCCGGGGTTTGTTTTTCGTCCCCCCCTCGTCCGACAAGGATAATCCATCAACCATCATACCCACACAGTTCCCATTTTTCACCCGAATGGGTAACCCTAAAAACGTATGGGTTCAAAAAATGATCCTGTTTTTTTCGACCGTCAGGGTAGGGGCGTATTGCATACGCCCCACAAACGGGCACGACAGGGCCCGGATGGTTGTCGTGAAATAGCCGTCGATAGAACCGGGAATCTGCATTCGTCCCCTTGGCGGGGACTCAGGGGAGGGCGTATTCAATACGCCCCTACCCTAACGGATGAAAAACGGGAACCGTTGGGTTGATGTTATTCGCCAAACATTTCATTCATTTTCATGGCCTGCATGATGCAGCACTTTCCCCACCCCCTTCATCTTAACCACATAGACGTCTCACTTCTCAAACACACACAGATATGAAAACTACTGCACGTTTAGGGCTACTCGCCCTGTTGCTGTCCATCGTCTGGGCAGCCTGTACACACGAACCGGACATCCCGCCACGGCCAGAGCCGAAGCCCGACACCACGGCCGTCGACTCTACCTTGTTAGGCAAATGGTACCTCGCCGGCCTCGGCCGTGTCGGCGACACCACTGTCACGCCCATCGACTCGGTCAGCTATGCCTTGGAGATCTGGCGCGAAGGCTTCCTCTATGGCCATTACGTCAATGGCAGCTATACCTGGACGGGGGACACCATCCACATCAAGCTCAACGCCGAGGACGAAAAGCGCATGCCAGAACAGATTCGGCGTTATCGCGAGGCACTGCTGGGCATCGCGAGTTACCGTGTCGATAATGAACACCAAATGCGGCTCTTCTACGACCGGGGTCAGCGCTATCTGCTCTTCAGGGATCAGCCTACGACACTCCCCAAACCGGCTATTGTTCCGCAAACCCTGCTCACCATGTGGATCTATCGCGGCCGTGTGTACCTCAAGGACGGAAAGAAGACCCTTCTCCCGAATATCGAGACAGGCCGACTCCGGTTCAACGCCGATACCACTTGGGTGTTCCAACTCTCAACTGGACAGCTCACGGGCTCCTTCCGCACCGATGGTCAGTCGATGCACTTCACCATCACACCTCCGTCGCTGAAAACTAGCCCGAACGAAGCCTACTACCTCCGTCAGGCACTGGAACGGGTGACGAGCTACAAGATCTACGACAATGAGCTGCAGCTCTATGTGGGTGGAGAAGAGGCGTATCTCACTTTCAAAAAAGCAAAGATCGGGACAGGTCGCATCAACGAGCACCTCTGCCGACCGTGGAAACTTGTCGGGTTCGGACACACCGCAGGTGGCCCGCTGCATGTTCCGGAAGAAGGCTATAACCTCGGCCCACGGTTTTTCATGCTCGAATTCCGAGATAACGGCGTGCTATACACCCGTTCCTCAACCAATATGCTCTACGGCGATTACTCCGTGGATGGCCAGTCGCTCCGTATGGATGTAGGCGCAGGCACCAAGGTGAGCGAAACCAAAGAGGGTAAGGCATATATCGAGGCGCTGCATGCGGTGGAACGTTTTGAACTGCAGAAGGACGGACAGCTGAAACTCTTCTATAATCAAGGTCGCGACTATCTGCTCTTCCGCGATGGTCTCTCGCTCGTCTCTTCCCCGCCACCCGCCGAGCTGCTGGGCAAGTGGACACTGGCCGAGAGGCGCTACTCCGCACGGCCTCCAGACGTCTTTAAGCCTGGCGAACATACGATAACGTTCCACAAGAGTGGGTATGTTGATATTGAAGGATATAAGCTCTTTGGCAGCATACCTGAAGATCAGCTGCCTTACGGCTATCATCCATGGGGCGAGGAGAAGACCCTCTTTATCGGTTGGACGTACTTCACCTACAATCTGGAAGGCGAAACACTGACGATGACCGATAAAGCAGCCGTAGACGGTCCGAGGTATGTCTTCAAACGGCTAAGGAAGTGATCGCCCCCCTCCCCCCGACAACCCCATTTTTTGAACCGCGGCACCCCCGCGGTTCATTTTTTTCGTCCGTCAGGGTAACGCTGAAAACGTATGGGTTCAATTTTTGGGGCCGAACAGGTAGGGGCGTATTGCATACGCCCCTTCAGACGTTCCCGTCAAGGGAACGAACGTGCTTTTTTTGTTGTGTCGTTGGGTGATTTATTGGGGACTATCCGGGCACTATGGTGCCCGATTGTGGGGCGTATTCAATACGCCCCTACCCTGACGGCCCCAAAAAACATGATCATTTTTTGAACCCATACATTTTCCGCGTTATCCTAACGGATAAAAAAAAGGAACCTATACGTTTTCAGAGTTACCCTAACAGGTATATTTTTTGAACCGAAATAGATATCCAATTCACGTAACCCATCCCTATTTTTTCTCTCGACGTTTTCAGGGTCCCTCTGACCAATCCAGAAAACAAAAAAACGACCCCACCGGCTGAAAAAACCGATGGGGTCGTTTGAAGTATGTGGCCCGGAGGTTCCGGGCGACGTATGTGTCAGGCGAACTTAACGCTCGCCGGCCTCGCGTTTCGCGTCGTTGACCATCTTCTCGTTGGCGCTGATCAGCACCTCTACACGACGGTTTTGGGCACGCCCCTCGACGGTGTTATTGCTCGCCACGGGCTGATGGATACCCTTGCCCTCATAGACCATGCGTCGACTGCTTACGCCTTGGTCCAGCAGATAGTCGTAAACACTCCTGGCACGACGTTCGGAGAGACTCTGGTTGTAGTCCACTCGACCCGTATTGTCCGTATGACCGACTATGCGGAGGTCGGTATCTGGGTTTTTCTCTAAGTTTCGAGCTAGGTCACGCAGGGCGGACTTGGACGCAGCACTCACGGTACTGGAGTTTGTGGCGAAGAGAATTCCTGAGTCGAACGTGACACGCAAAGCCGGGGCACGCCCCTCTTCCTCTACCACTTCCACCTTGGTATCATCCGGAAGCACCTTCTCCAGTTCCTTCTTCTGTTTGTCCATCTTCTTACCGATGATGGCTCCTGTGGCGCCACCGACGGCGGCACCAATGACGGCTCCGAGCGCCGTGTTACCGGCTATCTTACCGATGCCCGCGCCGACGGCAGCTCCTCCGCCGACACCGATAGCCGTACCCTTGGCCGTGTTGCTTGCCCCGCACCCTGTCAGCAGGAGCGACGCGCAGGCGAGCGCCATTGCCATTACCTTAAAGTTTTTGATCATACTGTTCCTTGTTTTTTTGGGTTAATAATATGAGATGTATAACTTGCTATGAAAGACGGCGCAAGGTACGACGTTTTACCGACGACCCCGGCCCGTCAGGCCCCCATGAGACGGGGCAATAGGGCTAATGGTTTAGTCGAGGCGGTCGGTAGACGTACATGATTTCGAAGACCGCCTTGGGGGGATACTGACCGAGTGACTGCTGTTCGTAGAGGTGGTCTCGGATCTGACTTTTGACGTCCTCTTCGGTTGGGCCGGTCACTTCAATGTCCGGTTTTCCGAACAGACAAGCCCACCAATAGTTCTTGTACTGCCGGATAGCGACTCTGATCTCGACGATGTTTCTGTTGCGCATGGGGGCTTTCCTCTACCGATAAAATTCCTGATGGTGAATGCGGACGATCTCGCCAAACGTGGCCAGTCGGCGCCGGTCTATGCGGTGCGCGTTTCCGACTATGACGTAGACAGGCTTACGTCCGCAGATGTGGGCTTGGTAAAACCGGGTGATGTCGTCCATTGTCATCCGTCGGATGTCGTCTAAGAGCGCCCGATGGGGGTCGTCCGTATAGCCGTCACGTCGGAATTCGGCAATGCGCGTCGAGATGTCGCGAAAGGCCGGATAGGCATTATTGACCCGATTGATCTCTGTGCGGATCAGGGAGTCGATGCGCTCGGGATGTTCGGGCATGTGGTTGATGAGGGCATCAAGCACTTCGAGGGCGTCGATCGTCTTATCGCTCTGCGTGGATAGGTAGGCCACGAACCGCGTGGGGAGGTCCGACAGGCGGTAGGGCGGCAGACGGTACGCTCCCGAGGTGTAGTAAGCCAGCGAACGAAACTCGCGGATCTCTTGAAACATAAGCGACGACATGCCCTCTCCGAAATACAGCGAGAAAAGGTCGGCCGTGTGCCGCTCGCGGAGGGTGGGCAGGGGCTGACAAGGCATGTAGACGTAGATGATGTTTTGGAAGACGTCAGGCATGTGGTAGAGGTAGACGCGTGGGCGGTCGTAGCTGACGAGCCGTCGATAGGGGGCCACGGCGGCGATCCGTCCGTCGGGGCCCGGAGAGAAGCAACGGAGGGTGCGATCGACTACGCGTTCGGCGGGCAGCGTGCCACAGTAATGGGCCGTACACTCGCGTCGGACGGCGTGTCGGAACAAGTCGACCAGCTCGCGCCCTTTGGTGCGCTTCACGTCACGCAGAGAGGGCCGCGTCAGGAATTGCGATTCGGGGCCGTACTGCACAAACTCGAAGAGCGCCTCGGCCACCTCATTGTTCGATTTGAAGAAGGCCTTATCGGCCACCCTTGCGTCGTCGACTAAGGTTTTGAGCTTGGCGTCGTCTGCCTTCACGCCCGCCACAAACCCTGCGACCAACTCCAGCGTCTCGTCGAATGCCGTGTCAAAGCCAGTGATCTTGAGGGTGAGGCTGTGGTCATCGGCTGTCAGGTCGAGCGTGCTACCGAGCGTCTGTAGGCGGGTGTGTAGCGCGTCGAAGGTGAGGGAGGCCGTGCCGAGGAGGGGTATGTATCCGGTGAGGAGTTTCAGACGCGGCTCCTCGGTGAGTCCGATCGCATAGGACAGTTTGAGGGTGAAGATGTTGTTGACCCTGTTGGGCGTGATGTAGAGCGTGAGACCGTCGGCGGGTCGGAGTGTCTGCACATCGTGCGTAAAGTCGACAAAGCGCGGCCGCACCTCCTCTACCGGCATACGGTCGAGCCAGTCGCTGTAGGCCGAGGTCGCGTCGGCATGCTTAGGCACGATGGGTGCAAAGCCCGGCTTCTTCAGCCGCTCCTTGGGGTAACGGCCGGTCTTTTTCTTCACGAATAGATAATTGGCCCCGAAATACTTATTGGCCACGCGCACCACGTCCTCTTTCGTGAGCGCCTCGGCACGTGCCAACTCCTCGCGGTAGTCGGCCCAGGTCTTGCCTTGAGAGAAGAGACGTACCATGATCTGACTGCGCGAATCGATATCCTCGAGTTCGGTCAGGTGGCGGCGGAGCTGTTCACGCTTGAGACTGTTGAAGATCTCGTCCGTGAAGTCCCCTTGCTTAACCCGCTCGAGTTCTCTCCAGATCATGCGCTCGGCCGAACGGCATGTATGAGACAACCGCGGCACGGCCACGATCCCGATGAAGCCCGCTTCATTGAAAGACTCGCCGCCGATCATGGCCCCCATCAGGCGCCGCTCGACCATTAGGCGGTCCAGGTAGCCCGTGCCATTGGAGTTGTTGAGGATACCCGCGGCCACGTCCAGTGCCGGCTGATCGGGGTGATTGGCGGGTACGCCGCGAAAGCCCAAGGCGACGGCTTTGAGTAGCGGCAAGGGGATCTTGATCGTAGTCCGCTCGCGGCCCCGGAAAGGGCGGATGCGGACCGTCGGCGCCGCGTCTGGCACACCCCGCGGAATACGTGAAAAGGTGCGCTCGATGATCGGCAGGGCCCGTTGGGAGTCAAAGTCGCCGCTCAGAATGAGGCCCATGTTGGAGGAGACGTAATAGGTCCTGAAGAAGCGTTTCATCTCCGAAAGCCGCGGGTTCTTGAGGTTTTCCGCGCTTCCAATGATCGGGTAGGCATAGGGATGCGGGTGAAAGTACTTCTCCATCAATCGCTCGATGGAACGGTTGAGGATCATGTCGTCACGTCGGTTTTTCTCCTCGTACACGGTCTCCAGCTCGCTTTGGAACATGCGAAAAACGGGCCGTATGAGTCGCTCGCTGTTGAGCTCGGCCCACTGCTCCAAGTATTGCGGTGAGAAGAGGTTGTGATAGACGGTGTAATCGTACGACGTACCGGCATTTAGCTTCGATCCGCCGTACTTGGTAATGAGCCGATCGAACTCGTTGGGGATGACGAAATCTGCAGCCCGGATGCTGAGCTCGTTGATCTCCATTTGAATGGCCTCCCTCCGCTTGCTGTTCTTGGTTGCAGCCAGCTCCTCGTATTTGGCTTCGATGGCGTCGAGGAGGACTTTCTCAGCGGCGTAGTCTGTCGTTCCGATCTGTTCAGTGCCCTTAAACATCATATGCTCAAAGTAATGCGCTATGCCCGTGTTGGGGGAATCTTTCGATCCAGCCATCACGACAACAGCACCAAAGACCTTCGGCTGGCTGTGGTCTTCGTTGAGCCATACCGTCAGGCCATTGTCCAGAATGTATTCGTTGATCTCCGTCGATACGAGCGCCGGCGCAGTTTGCTTCATGATTGATGCGGAATGGATGTTAGGGGTTGATCTCATTTCAATTCATTCAACAGATGACCGTGCGAATGGTTCATTTCAGGCCATCATCATGGATGCCGGAGTCGTGTCAAAGTCAGCATCCGCGGCCGAGAGCGATCGCTCCGGGAAGTATGGTAGGCATCCATCTGACGACGCCCTCCCACTCGCCGCTTGTAGGGGAGAGTCCGCCGTCAATACGCTCAGCCCGACATAAACGGATGCGCTGTCAATGGACAATGGGCGTTGGAATACATGTAGACCTTCATCGACTGTAAACAATAGGTACCCATATATGTTTCACTCGCTTTTGTCTACAGACAAAAATAGCTTTTATATATCGCATGGATCATCTACCATAGACAAAAATACGTATAGATATAAACCAGTCTATTGTCTGCAGACAAAAACACTTGAAGTATATATTGAACCCTATTATCTACAGACAAAGCTCCCATTTATAGTTCATATACCCTATCTGCCGCAGACAAAGCGTACGTATACATATAAACAAGCCCGTTGTCCGTAGACAGAGAGGCTTGAAATATGTATTTCATCTCTTTGTCTATAGACAACGGGCTGTGAAATGTATGAATGAACCCTTTGTCAGGCGACGTGGCGACTTATTTCGGCAGACTGTCGACGAACTCCGTGAACGTGCCGAAGCCTGAGCCACGGCGACTGAGGTCGTCGATCAGCCGATCGAGGCGCTCCACGGCGGCGGTGCCACTGTTACGCGTGACGAGTCGCGGCAACCCCGATATGCCTTGCAGGGGCATGAACTCCCAAGGGTGGAAGTAGAGGAGTAGGTAGCCGTCGTGGCGCAGGGTGAGGCGAGCCAGGCGGCGATAGAGCGCGGGGGGCAGATGGTGGAAGGAGAGCCAGAAGAGGGGGAAGCGCACGCGCGGCGTGGTGGAGGCGGGCAGCTGTAGGAGGCCCTCGCGGCGGAACCAGATGCGCGGCTGGTTGAGGTGGTTGTAACGACCGGGGATGAGGGTCGGGTTGAGCGACGAGTTGTAGCGGTAACCGGCCCGCAGGAGTGCCTCGTCGGCGACGTGCATCATGCGCGGCATGCGAAAGCCGGTGACCGGCTGGCCCGACATCCGCCGGAGGATCTCTCGTGACCGCGTGAGGTCGGCCTCCTCGAAGGCGCTATGCGCATAGCCGTGTGAGGCCACCTCGTGACCGCCGTCGCAGATGGCGCGCAGCACATCCGGCGCCGCCTCCGCAAAACGCGCGGTGCAAAAGAAGGTGGCCCGCACACCGTGGCGCGCCAGTATATTTAATATATGGCCGCTCCCCTCGCGCGAAACGCGGAGCTGCTCCTCCCATGAGATCGCCAGCCCGTACTCCGTCGGCAGGTCGAACTCCTCGATATCAAAACTGAGTAAGATCATGTCAAACTAAAAACTAAAAGTGGATTCCATACGGTTCACTCCTCATAATCACGCGTCATCATCTCCCACATGAGCTTCAGCCATACCATCACGCAGGGCAATGCCTTCAGCGCGTAGGGTATGATATAATGATGATAGATGCGCCGCGGAAACAGATCCGAGGGCGAAAAGCTGGTCAGCAGCAGGGCAAAGATGAGCAGCGCCAGGTCCCATCGGCTGCGGCGCCAGGGCACCCCGACGTACCAGATGGCCACGCCGGTCAGCGCAATGATATATCCACTGGACTCGCTGCCCGTGCTGAACAGCACCACGAACAGCATGACCGATGCTAAGAACATGAGTCGGAACGCGCGGTGGCGATATTGGTCAAGCCTGAGGTAAGGCAGCGCAAAGAGGATCAGCCCGGGCACGATGAGCCACAAGTCAGAGTAGTCCGCCCGGCCCGAGATCTTCCGCACCATGCCCAGCAGCGAGATGTTCTGGCGCAACGCAAAGAGATTCGCATCATTCTTCACCGTGAGCGCCTCGGCCCATGCACCATACTGCCCCACGATGTATTCCGGCGATGACAGCAGCATAGGCAGAAGGAATAGCACCACGCTCCACCCCGCCAGCGCCCCGAGGAATCGCCCCTTACGTCGCACAAAGAAGAAGAACGCCAGCCCCACGATGCCGTACAGCTTGACGAAGGTCCCTACGGCTATCATCAGCGCCGCCCAACCCTCGTGCCCCTCCTCAATCAGCACGAAGGCGAGGATCAGCAGTGCCGCAATGGCCACGTTGAACTGCGCCATGCTCAGCGCCGTGAACAACTCATTGGCGCAGAACCAGGCAATGAAGATCCGTCCCCGACGCTCTATGGGCAGCTTTCGCACGGCCACGAACAGCAGCCCCGCCATCGCCAACAGCCACAGCACAAGTCCCATCAGCGGCGGACAGACCGCAAACGGCGCCACGACGCAGCTGAACACTGGGCCGTAGAGATTGACGTCGTGATACACCTCCGGATAAGGCACATACAGCGGCAGCCCCTCCCAAACGTGCCAAAACACATGTCGGAAGATGGTGAAGTTGTTGTTCGGGAATTTCAGTAGAGCAGCCGCAATGGCAGCCACAGCCCACACCACCCCGATCGGTGCATAGCGATTAAAAAGCGGTCGCTCAGCAAGGGCTTTCAAGCGTTCATTCCAGTTCATCATAGGTCGGTTTTTGTTACCTGTTTCATTCAGTCATTATGGGAGAAAAACACCCCGGAAGGATGACGTTTCGCCCCGTTTCGCTTCATCCGTAATAGAAAATCAGAAGTCGCTGGGGAGCAACGCCGCTTTGTCCCCTTTATTGCACTTTTCGTACTCCAAACGCGGGGGTTACGGAAATATAACCTACTTTTGCGTCAAGTAATCCCCCAGAACAGTGCCCTACTTATACATCATATCCGGCTGCAACGGCGCCGGTAAAACGACCGCCTCCTACACCATCCTGCCCGAAATGTTAGGATGCAAGGAGTTCGTCAATTCCGACGAAATCGCGAAGGGATTGTCGCCCTTTAACGCCGATAATATCGCCGTAGCGGTAGAGGCCAGCCGGATCATGTACAGGCGCATCCGGGAATTAGTGGCCGCCAACAAGACGTTTGCATTAGAGACGACCCTGGCCAGCCGTTCGATAGCCAAACTGCTACAGAATGCGCAGGAAAAGGGCTACTACGTGACCCTGCTCTACTTCTGGCTGAACACGCCGGACTTGGCCGTAGAGCGCGTACGTAACCGAGTAGCATCGGGCGGCCACAATGTCACCGAAAGCACCGTTAGGCGGCGCTACACGGCGGGCATTCAGAACCTGTTCCAGCTCTACATCCCCATCTGCGACTATTGGATGATCACGGACAATTCCCTCTCGCCGATGGAGGTGATCGCTAAGGGCTTCAAGAACGGAAAGAGAGAGATCTATAACCCTGTTGTTTATAATAAATTGGAAACTTATGAATGAACGAGAGTTGAGCAAGTTTGAAGAGAACGTGGTGAAAGGTGCGAGTTTGGCCTTCCAACGTTTGGTGAAGAAGAGAAAGGAAGAGAACGGCGAGCTGGTCTTCGCTCGAAACGGACGGATCTTTAAGGTGAAAGCCGTTGATCTATAATTACTCTTTCCCTAACAAGAGGGAGATCTCGTTCTTTCAGCCCCCCCTTTTAAGGCAAAGCGTTTCTCTCCGGGGTGTCGGCGTAAGTGTTTATCACGCTTACGCCTTTTTTATGTCCGCACGGAGGCGAGATGGCCGATTATCCCGCATGTATGGGGGCGCATGAAGTGCTCCGACGGGCGTCGAAGGAGAAAAACCTCAGGGTTCACGGCTCCGACGGGCGTCGAAGGA
>ERZ773009.2205-NODE-2205-length-12636-cov-9.035450_pt1 | contig 12636 bp, 9 predicted proteins | sample MGYA00580663_ERZ773009 | MGnify/ENA primary metagenome ERZ773009 (study PRJEB29015, sample SAMEA2737969) | human oral metagenome | biome: human oral; feature: human-associated habitat; material: dental | place: China | collected 2026 ... | reverse complement strand
AGTGCCTGAGAGCTCCCATTCTCGACGTCGTCGAAGTCGAAGACCGCGACCTTGAGTGCCTCATCCAGGGCGATGGCGGTCAGGTCCTCGACGATCTCCAGCGCCTCGTAGTACAACCCGGCCTGTTCCAGGAAGGCCGCATCGGAACGCTCGATGTAGGCGCAGTGCTTGCAGGCCACAACCGCGCCGACGTCGTACCCGGAGTCGACCAGGTGGCGGGTCGTGGTGATGGCGGCCTCGGCATCCTGGGCGCTGATGGTGTCGGAGTGGATCTCCCCACCACCGTGGACGACGAAGGAACCGTTCTCTGCGATCAGTGGTGAGTCCTCGACGGCGGAGCCCAGAACCGCACGCAGGTTCGCCAGCTGCCTGCCCGAGGCAGGAGCGAAGACGATGCCGGCAGCTCGCATGTCTTCAACTGCCTCCAGCAGCCCGGCGGGAACGCGCCCACGACCATCCAGGAGAGTGCCGTCCATGTCGGTGACAACAAGACGGAGATCGATCTGCGCGGGCAACGCTGCGAGGAGCTCGGGCTCCAGGGGAAGGTGCTTCACGGCGTCATCCTCTCAAGGATGACGCGTCCATGTCAGCACGGCGTGAGGAGAGCAAAAGACGGGCGCCTGCTGGCCCACACCGATCAGTGGACCAACAGGCGCCCGTCAGAGGAACGGCTCGCGCTCTGAGAGCCTTCAGCTCAGTCAGCTGGCCTGGCGGCGACGCATGACGAGGACGGCGCCGGTGCCCAGCAGGCCGGCGGCGACGACGGCGACGGCGATGCTCGGACCAGTGGTGGCCAGGGCGGGCTTCGTCGGGGTGGTGCGAGGAGCCGCAACGGCGGGAGTCGCGGACGGCTTGGCCGGGGTACCAGTGGTCGTGACGGTCTCAGTGGTCACCGTGGTGGCCGGAGCGGAAGGCGTGGACGCAGGGGTGGTGGTCTCCGAGGTCGGGGGAGCAGTCGGAGCCGGAGCAGTCGTCTCGGTGGACGGCGTCGACGGAGTGGTCTCCGGGGTCGGCGTCGGACCGGGAACGGTGGTGTCCGTCGGCGGGGTGTCGGTCGTCGACGGCGGGGTGTTGCTCTTCGTCGTCGTGGTGGTGGTGTTGGTGGTCGTCGTGGTCGACGGGGTCAGCGTCGAGTTGCTGACGTTGTAGGCGGCGAAGTTCTGGGTGGCGTACCACCTGCCGTCCGAGGTCTGGGCGAAACCGATGCCGATGGAGTTGACGTTCGGGTCGGTCATGTTCTTGTAGTGGCCGGGGGAGTTGAGCCACTGGTCGAAGATCAGCGCGCCGGTGTCGCCACCCGCGGTACGCCAGGCCACGTTCTCAGAGCCGGTGGTCCAGCCCTTGGGGTAGACCGACGTGAAGTCGGGGCGGTGGCTCATGTTGTTGGCGGCGGCCTGCTGCTCGGACCAGTCCTGTGCGACGGCGTCGAGCTCCTGGTACCGGGTCACGGGCTGAAGGCCCAGGCTGCTGCGCAGCTCGTTGACCTTGTTCAGGACGGTGTTGGCGTACTGGGCCCCATCCGCGGACGCCTGAGCGGGAACAGCCGCGGCAGCGGCGGGTGCACCCTGAGGAGCGGCCGGAGCGGCCAGTGCGGTTGAGGAAACGGTCAGCGGCACGACGGTGAGCGCAGCTGCGGCGATGACGCGCTTGATGTTCATGTGTCGTTCTCTCTGATCGGGAATATGAGAACACAGTCTGATTTGCACAATCGACGATGAGCCGACGCGCAGGATGCTGTGAGACACCCTTGATGTCGGTGTTCACTCAACCACAGTCGCGTCAGTCATGCATGTTATTCGGTTGTGACTTTTCTGACCGAATTCGTCGCGCGGCTGAATCATGTGGCCGACTGCAAGGGGTAGTTCTTTCGTCTTGAGGTACCAATGAAAACTGGCCGCAGGCGGCGGGCAGGCTGGGTGATCGCCGTCATTGCAACGTTGACTGGATCGTGATTAAAGGTCGGTAAATTGCTATCGGGCTCATCGGCTTAAATTAGCCTAATGGTTGTTATGTGGGATGCAAATGTGTCTGGTGTTGATAAGGGTGGCCTCGGAAGAATGTGAACGTCTGCTGCCGAAGTGCTGTCAACAAAAAAGTCCGCACTCCTTTGAAAGAGTGCGGACCTTTGTTCTGGTCGGGCTGGCGGGATTTGAACCCACGACCCCTTGACCCCCAGTCAAGTGCGCTACCAAACTGCGCCACAGCCCGTTGACTCGCGGCTTCGGGCCGCTTGCAACGAGCAGAACCTTAACCCATGGGGCGGCTCCTTCCGAAATCTGCTGGCGGTGAGGCCGCTCACCCCGGCGCGTCAGACGCGGTCATCCTGATGGCGTCCGCCTCCCATGAGGGCGTCGAGCTGACGACGCTCCTTCTTCGTGGGCCGTCCTGCCCCGCGATCTCGGATGACAGCTGCCGGCGCATCCAGGGGCGACGGGCGAGGGGGAGAGGAGTCGATGTACGCGGTGCGGGCGATGGGGGCACCCACCCGCTTGGTGAGGATTCGAGTGACGGTCAGTAGCCGGTCGAAGCCATCGACCCGGTAGCGGACCTCGTCCCCCACCGAGACGTGCTGGGCGGGCTTGGCGGTCTCTCCGTTGATGCGTACATGCCCAGCCTTGCAGGCGCTCGTCGCCGCCGAACGGGACTTGATCTGCCGCACGCTCCACAGCCAGACGTCGATACGAGCCGACGTCGGTGCACTTGGAGCGTTGTTGCCGCTGGAGGCGGAACGGGGGTGAGCTGCCATGGCGGCATCCTATGCAGACGGCTCAGTGGCGGGACATGGAACGGCGCCGACGCCGTGAGGCTGCGCGCCCTCGGCGTCTGCCTCGAAGGATGAGTCCCCAGCCCAGAACCAGGGCGCCGAGTGCTGCCAGTGCGGCGTATCGGGGACTGTGCCACACCACGGAGCCGACCTCTTTCGCGCTACGCGCGGCGCGTTCCGGCAGGGACGCGGTCCCGTCCCCACCGGCGAGACAGCTGTTCAAGGTGGTGCTCAGCGCCGCCTTGTCGGCCTGAGGCAGGCCAAGCCGGTAGGCGGCGGCCACTGAGACGAAGCGACGTGCGTAGGTGCAGCGGTAGGAGGAGTTGGCCGGCCACCAGCCGCCCGGTCCGGTGGGCCGCCAGCTGCCGGTCTCGGTGGAACCAACGGGACAGCTCGCCGGCCCGCAGGCGCCCTTGGCCTGATTGGCCTCGCCTTCAACGGCGACGAGATTCAGCGGGTCGTTGGCCACCAGCAGTCGGGTGCGCTCATCCCACTGCCAGGCTCCGTGGGCGTAGAGGTAGTTCAGCGGCACCACATGGTCGATCTGGACAGCCGCCGAGGTCTCCTGACCGCGTGTGAAGGTGACCCTTCTGCCGGTGTAGGGATCCTGAAGGACGCCCGCCCAGACAGTGGCGTCCGGGCACACGCCCGCACCCCGGCCACGTCCCTCCTCCCGGGACTGAAGGCCGTCGGCGCGCGAGAAGTCGGCATCCTCCAGGTCCCGGGCCAGGATCTCGTTACGAGTGTCACAACCGTCACCGTCGACGTCGGTCCACGCCTCACCGAACCAGCCGGTTCGGGAACCTCCCTCGGCCCAGGAGCGGGCGGCCGGAGCGTCCTCGGGCAGCTCCGAAAGCACCTCAAGAGATGCCTTCAGGGACAGGATGAAGTCTCCTCTCCGGTCCCAGGGCGCCTCATGGAGGGCGGCGAGCTCGGTGGCCGCTGACCTCTGCGAGGGCTCCGGCGAGGCATCATCGGCATGGACGGGAAGAGCTGCTGTCATCCCCGACGCACTGAGCGCACCGAGTACCGTCAGGCGCGCCAGGAGCCGGCCGGAAGCGTTCATGAGGCTACGGTAGCCCTACCCACCGACATGAAGTCTCGGGCTCGTCGGCCCGCACGGCGCCGGCAGGGCGACCGGACCAGACTCAATCAGTCATCAGGGCGTTGGCCTGCTCATCCAGGTACCAGGTGGTCTGCTTTCCCCGGCAGCACGAGGCCGGTGCCTTAAGCACATCGGGAGCGCCCAGCCCCAGGCGGACCGCCTCGGCCTTGCCCTCACCGCCGGCCACCACCATGATCCGGCCGGCATGCTGCAAGGCATCGAAGGTCAGGGAGTAGCGCTCGGGAGGCGGCTTGGGCGAGTTGCGCACGGCCACGGCGGGAGCCTCCACCGCGAGCGCGGCCGGGTGCCCGGGGAAGAGGGAGCAGACGTGCGCATCAGGTCCCAGCCCCACGTGGACGACGTCGAAGCCGCCGTGGGCCACACCCGCCGACATAAGCTCGTGGGCCATGCGGGCGGTCGCCTCATCCAGGCCACCGACCTCGTTCGGAGCGGCCAGCCGGTGGGTCTGAGACTCCCTGATGCCTGCGGCGATGAGGGGAGTGGCCAGCAGATCGTTGCGTTCCGGGTCCCCGGCGGGCACGAAGCGCTCGTCACCGAACCACAGGTGGATGGCGCGACGCACCGCTTCGGGCTGGGCGGCGATGAGCGGCGCGAGGGCCTCAGACAGCGCCATCCCCCCGGAACCGCCTGTCAGCGCCAGGTGGGCGACTCCCCGGTCCGTCACCGCAGCGGCCAGGATCCGCACGGTGTCCTGGCAGGCCCTGCGCGCGGCGTCGCTCAGTGTGGGAAGCACGATGACCTCTGGCGTGGCGGCGGCCGAAGCCGCCTCCTGGATCTCAGCGATGGCCCGGGTGCGGGGGGTGCCGGTGTCAGTCATTGACGGGCTCCTCGAGCAGCGTGGCCAGGACCTCCTGGTAGACGAGGTCGGGGGTGAGCCGGCGCAGCTCCTCGTTGAGGGTGCTGACCGGCTCGCGCCGCGCCATCGTGACCACCTGGGGCTCGGGGGAGCCGGGGCGCGTGATCGTGACCCGCTCCAGGTCATGGCGGGCGATGATGATCTCGCCGTCGTCGGTTCTGGCGGTAATGGAGGAGATGCCCTTGAAGTCCTCCTCATCGACTCTCGTGACCGGTATGTCCAGCCGCAGCCGCAACCACGCGATCATGAGGGAGAGCGAGGAGTTCCTCGGCTCGCCGGCCACCACGAGCTCTCGCAGGCTGCCCGCGCGCAGCAGCGGGTCCAGGGTGGAGGCCACCATGGCGCGCCACAGGGTGATGCGGGTCCAGGCCAGATCGATGTCTCCACGCACGCTCACCGGTGCCAGCTCTCGCAGCGCCCTGGCCGGGAAGTCCTGCGCGGGAGTGTTGGTGATGCGTGTGGAGCCAAGGCGTCCCAAGGGATCCTGTGAGGGGATCTCGGGGACGGTCGTCGGCCACCACACGACCACCGGGGCGTCGGGCAGGAGGAAGGGCACCACCAGCGTGTCGGTGTGCAGAGCCGCCTCGTCCCAAGGCCTCAGAACCAGCGTCTCACCGGCACCGGCGTCGTGACCGACACGGATCTCGGCATCCAGGTGCCCTCCGGCCTGGGCTGGGACGTGTCCGTCACGGCTGCGTGGAGTCACGCGACCGGCAGTGTCCTCCTCAGGCGGTTTGACGACGGCGATGATGCGGCTGGGGTGATCCCGGCTGGCGCCGTGCGCGGCGCACAGCGCGTCCTCCAGGCCCTTCTCGTCGGTGGAGATCACGAGAGTCAGCACCCGGGAGGAGCCGGAGGTCCCCTCGTGCTCCACCAGCCGGGAGACGATCCGGGAGGTGGTCGTCGCGGTCAGTGTGGTAATCATGAGCGCCTCCAGGTGCGGCCGTCGCGGGCAAGGAGTTCGTGGGCACTTACCGGCCCCCAGGAGCCGGGGCGATAGCCCTCGGGACTCCCACCGGCGCTCCAGTGCTCGATGACGGGATCGAGAATGCGCCAGGACAGGTCGACCTCGCGCTGGTGGGGGAAGAGCGGGGCGTCACCCAGGAGCGCATCGAGGATGAGGCGCTCGTAGGCCTCCGGGGACTCCTCGTTGAAGGTGGCTCCGTAGCCGAAGTCCATGGAGACGTCGCGCAGCTCCATCTGGGTTCCGGGCACCTTGGAGGCCAGCCGCAGCGTGATGCCCTCATCGGGCTGGATGCGCAGCACGATGGTGTTGGCACCCACGGCCGTGGTGGCCGCCGACTCAAAGGGCAGGAACGGCGGTTGCTTGAAGACGACGGCGACCTCGGTGACCCGGCGGGTCAGGCGCTTACCGGCGCGCAGATAGAACGGCACGCCGGCCCAGCGACGGTTGGCGATCTCCAGACGCAGGGCGGCGAAGGTCTCGGTGCGGGAGTCGGCGGCGACGCCGTCCTCCTCCAGATAGCCCCGCACCGGCAGCCCTCCCTGGAAGCCGGCGTCGTAACGGCCCCGGGCAGTGGTGAGGTCCAGGTCCAGCACCCCGTCGCGCTCCAGACGCACGCAGTTGAGCACCTTCTCCTTCTCCAGGCGCACCGCGGCAGCCTCCATGCTGGTGGGCTCCTCCATCGCGGTCAGTGCCAGGAGCTGGAGCAGGTGGTTCTGGATGACGTCGCGCGCCGAGCCGATGGTGTCGTAGTAGCCGGCCCGGGTTCCGATACCGATGTCCTCGGCCATCGTGATCTGGACGTGGTCGACGTAGCGCTGGTTCCACAGCGGCTCGAACATCGTGTTGGCGAACCGCAGCGCCAGGATGTTCTGCACCGTCTCCTTGCCCAGGTAGTGGTCGACCCGGAAGACGTCGTCGGGACGCACGATGCGTCCCACGAGGTCATCGAGCTCTCGGGCGCTGGCGCGGTCGTGCCCGAAGGGCTTCTCAATGACCACGCGGCGCCAGGCCTCGGCCGACTCCTCCACGAGCCCGGAGCGGGCGATGCGCTCGGTGACGGCGGGGAACCACCCCGGAGGGATCGACAGGTAGAAGGCGCGGTTACCGCGCGTGCCCCGGGTGGCGTCCAGGTCATCCACCACGGCCGTGAGCCGGTCATAGGCGGCGTCGTCCTCGAAGGAGGCGAACTCCACGAAGCGCATCCCCGCTGCCAGCTGCTCCCAGATGGCGGGACGCCACGGGGTACGGGCGCCCTCCCGAGCCGATTTCTCCACGTAGGCGCGCAGGTCGTCGTCGGACCAGGAGCGCCGGCCGACCCCCACCAGGGAGAAGCTGGGGGAGAGCAGGCCGCGGTTGGCCAGGTCGTAGATGGCGGGCAGGAGCTTGTGGCGAGCCAGATCGCCGGTGATGCCGAACATCACCAGGACGCAGGGATCCGCGATACGCGGAAGGCGAAGGTCACGGGCGTCGAGGAGCGGGTTGACCGCCCGCGCGGGTCTCGACGACGGGAACGGAGTCGCAGAGTCGGAGCTGGACACGTCAGCCTTTCTGAGATTCGACGAACGGCGGACCAGGTGGCACCGACTGGTCGTCGGAGCACTGCGGCACCCTGAGCGGAGGCCCGGCCGGGGCCGCTGCACCGCCTGGAGGAACCGTGCTGGCCGCACCCGTCACTGTAGCGCCACCCCAGGCGGCTCACCCGGCAGGGACAGGCCTGTCGTGAGCCGTCACACGCCGTTGCCGACACGTCTGAACCACGGACGGTCCTCGTGCGCGAGGACTGGACGCGGTAGGGTCACAGAGGTTGACAGGTGCGGGTGGTACTCATCAGCGTCGTGAACCGGAATGTTGACACGCCGTTGCCGTTATCGCAGAGCGCAACCATTATCCTCCGCCACCAAGGCTTGGAATCGCAGCGCCGTCATGAGGGGGCTGCGGCACAGGAAAGGACGTCCATGAGCAGCTTCATCCCCGCACCGGCCACAGCCGACCTCGGTGTCTTCGGGCTGGGGGTGATGGGGGCGAACCTGGCCCGCAACCTGGCTCGTCACGGTCACGCGGTCGCCGTCTTCAACCGCACGCTGGCCCGTACTGAGAGGCTCATCGAGCGCTACGGCTCCGAGGGCGACTTCGTGCCCGCTGCTGACCTGAAGGATTTCGTGGCCTCGCTGCGCACGCCGCGTGTGGCCATCATCATGGTCCAGGCCGGAGCGGCCACCGAGGCGGTCATCGAGGAGCTGGCCGCCCTCATGGAGCCCGGCGACATCATCGTCGACGCCGGCAACACGCTCTACACCGACACCCGGCGCCGCGAGATCTCCCTGCGTGAGCGCGGGCTGCACTTCGTGGGCATGGGGGTCTCCGGCGGCGAGGAGGGGGCGCTCAACGGCCCCTCGATCATGCCCGGTGGCACCGCCGAGTCCTACGACCGCCTGGGGCCGATGCTGGAGTCCATCTCTGCCCACGTGGACGGCACGCCGTGCTGCACCCACGTCGGTCCCGACGGTGCCGGCCACTTCGTCAAGATGGTCCACAACGGCATCGAGTACGCCGACATGCAGCTCATCGCCGAGGCCTACGACCTGCTGCGCCACGTCGGCGGGTTCACGGTCCCCGAGATCGCTGAGGTCTTCCGCTCCTGGAAGGACTCCGAGCTCGACTCCTACCTCATCGACATCACCACCGAGGTCCTGTCCCACACCGATGCGGCCACCGGTGAGGCCTTCGTCGACGTCGTCGTCGACGCGGCCGGGCAGAAGGGTACCGGCGTGTGGACCACCCAGACGGCCCTCGAGCTGGGAGTGGCCGTGCCCGCCATCGCCGAGGCCACCTTCGCACGCGCGGTCTCCTCCTCCAGCGCGGCGCGGGCCGCGGTCCAGGCCGCTGACATCGCTGCAGGAACCACGCAGACGGCCCTGACCGACCCCGAGGAGCGACGCGGCTTCGTCGATGCCGTCAAGCAGGCCCTCTACGGCTCCAAGATCGCCGCCTACGCCCAGGGCTTCGATGAGATCGCCACCGCCTCCAAGCAGTTCGACTGGAACATCGACCTGGGTGCCATGGCCCGCATCTGGCGAGGCGGCTGCATCATCCGCGCCCGCTTCCTGGACGACATCACCCGTGCTTACGCCGAGAACCCCTCTCTGGCCAGTCTGCTCACGGCGCCGGTCTTCGCCTCCTCCCTGGCGAAGGTTCTGCCCGCCTGGCGCCAGGTCGTGGCCACCTCCGCCACCACCGGCGTCCCCGCCCCGGCCTTCGCCTCCTCCCTGGCCTACGTCGACCAGCTGCGCTCCCGGCGCCTGCCGGCCGCCCTCATCCAGGGGCAGCGAGACTTCTTCGGCTCGCACACCTACCACCGCACCGATGACGTCGAGGGCGTCTACCACACCCTGTGGGCCACGCCCGAGCGCACCGAGGAGAAGTGGGACTGAGGTTTGGCGAGGCCTGGTACCCACCTCGTACCAGGCTCGCTGAGGTCTCGGCCGCGACCGCATGCCGCTAGATTTTGCCGCATGACGACCACCGCGCCCGCCCGCTCCGACAGCCCCACGAACCTGCGTCACGAGGAGGCCGCCTGGCGCTCCTCGGTGTGCCAGGTGCCCTCCACCCACGTCGCCGTCGACGTCACCGGGGCCATCGACCGCCACGAGGCCGCCTTCAGCGTGCGTTGCCTGATAGGCCTGGACATCAGGCAACGCGCCGAAGGACTCTGGGTGGACTTCGTGGGGCAGACGGTCGACTCCCTCAGCATCGACGGGCAACCCGCCCCGGTGACCTGGGACGGGGCCCGTATCGAGCTGCCCGTCCTCGACCCGGGCGAGCACACGGTGGAGATCACGGCACGCGGCCTCTACTCCAACTCGGGTCAGGGACTGCACTGCTTCCACGACCCGGTCGACGGCGCCACCTACCTCTACACCCACTTCGAGCCCTCCGACGCGCGCCGGGCCTGGCCGGTCATGGAGCAGCCGGACATCAAGACCCGCTTCTCGCTGGAGGTCACGCACCCCCGCGGCTGGACGGTCATGTCCAACACCCGCCCGCAAGCAGGAGGATCGAGCCCCCAGGCCGCGACCGGCACGGACTGCGGCTGTGAGACGACGTCCTTCGCCGCCTCCAGGCCCCTGCCCAGCTACCTCACCGCACTGGCGGCCGGCCCCTGGCACCGAGTGACCGGGCAATGGACGTCCCCGAGCCGGCCGGGCCTGACGATCCCGCTGTCGTGGTCCTGCCGAGCCAGCCTCGCCGAGCACCTCGATGCCGCTGAGCTCCTCGACCTGACCCGGGCCGGCCTGGACCTCTATGACCGGGCCTACGCCTACGGCTTCCCTTGGGACTCCTACGACAGCGTGCTTGTCCCGGAGTACAACCTCGGCGCCATGGAGAACCCGGGCTGCGTCACCTTCAACGAGGAGCTCTACCTCTTCAGGGGGCCGGTCACCCGCTCCCAGAGGGCCGGACGCGCCAACACGATCCTCCACGAGATGTGTCACATGTGGTTCGGCGACCTCGTGACCCCCACCTGGTGGGAGGACACCTGGCTCAAGGAGTCCTTCGCCGATCACCAGGGCACCTGGGCCGAGGCCGAGGCGGCCGGCTACACCGAGGCCTGGGTGAGCTTCGCCTCCACCCGTAAGGCCTGGGCCTACCTGGAGGACTCCCGGCCGGCCACTACCCACCCCATCGTCGCCCGGGTCGACGACGTCGAGGCTGCTCGGCAGGCCTTCGACGGCATCACCTACGCCAAGGGGGCCGCCGTCCTCAAACAGCTCGTCGCCCACGTCGGCCAGGAGGCCTTCTTCAAGGCCTCGGGGCTCCTCTTCGAGCGCAGAGCCTACGGCAACGCCTCCCTGGACGACTTCCTGCACGTGCTCTCCCAGGTCTCGGGCCGTGACATGCAGAACTGGGCTCGTGCCTGGCTCCACACCGCAGGCCCCTCAGTCATCACCGACGAGCTGGTCGTTCATGAGGGACGCATCGCCTCCCTGACCCTGCAACAGGAGGGGATCGACCCGGTGAGCGGGCAGAGCGTGCTGCGTCCGCACACGCTCGTCGTCGGCCTGTACTCCTTCGACGGGGACGGAGCGCTGGTACGCACCCACCGCCTGCCGGTGGTCCTGGAGGCCGCGAGCCTCGACGTCGTCGAGGCCGTGGGGCTGCCCGCTCCCGATCTCGTCATCGTCAACGACGAGGACCTCACCTACGCCGTCGTGCGGCCCGACGGCACCTCGCTGTCATGCCTGACCGCCTCGCTCGGCTCCCTGCGTGACCCCATGGCGAGGTCCTTGGCCTGGTCGATGCTGCACAACCTCGTCCGCGACGCGGTCATCGATGCGGCACTGTTCGTCCAGGCCGTTCTGGCGCACGCCGACGATGACACCGAGCCGAGCACCCTGACCGTCCTGCTGAACCAGGCGCTGCGGGTCGCCTGCAGGTACGCCGACCAGCACACGCGTCGCGCGCTCCTGGAGCGCCTCGTGGCTGATGACTCGACCGGGCCCTCCACGGAGGGGGAGCCGGCCGTCCTGCCCGGCGGGTGGGGCAGGCTCCGTGCTGCCGCGCCGGGATCCGACGCCCAGATCGTGCGCGCCCGCGCCTGGCTGGAGGCAGCAGGGCAGGCGCGGCTGCTCGGTGAGGCGGGCAGTGCCCAGGTGGCCGCTCGTGCACGAGAGATCCTGGACGGAGCCCTGCCCGGACTGGAGCTGGACGCCGACATGCGGTGGCGGGCCCTGACCGCTCTGGCGCGGCTGGACGCCGTCAGTGCCAATGAGCTTGAGGCACAGCGAAAGGCGGACCCGACGGCCAGCGGCATCACCCATCACCTGCAGGCCTCCACCTCGATGCCCCACCAGGACCTCAAGGCCGAGGTCTTCGAAAGGCTCCTCAGCGACACCTCGGTGAGCAACGACCACATCGACGCCCTGGTGGCCGGCTTCGCCGTCGACGCCCACCGTGAGCTGACCGCGTCCTTCACCCCTCGCTACCTCCGGGAGATCCAAGGGCTGTGGGCCGAGCGCGGTCAGGAGATCGCCACCCGGTTGGTCGTCGGGCTCTTCCCCTCCTGCGGGGACGAGGCGGATGCCCAAGCGGTCGAGGACTGGCTCGCGACGCACCCCGAGGCGCCGTCGGCCCTGCGCCGGCTCATCCTCAAGAGCCTGGACGACCTGCGACGCGCTCTGACCGCTCGACGCACAGGCTCTGCGGTTCTCTGAAGGGATCGGGCCATCTCCATCCCGTGAGACCTTTGTCCTAGCCTGAGTATCATCAATGCGGAACCGTGACCTGTTTGAGACCTTCAATCGGTGCTCCCAGTCACCTCGCGGGCATCGTCGCGGGCGCGCAGCGGGTAGGCTGCTGGCCAATCATGGAGGGTCGCGTCGTGGTGTTGACTCGACGGCGGTGCAACGAACGGTATGGTGGTCCCTGAGGCGGCGCACCGGGCGCCGCAACGAACCGAGGGGCAGGAATAATGTCGAGCAGTCCGATCGAGCAGGATCCCTCCTCCACACAGACCTTCGGGGTCGTCGATGTCGCCAACGCAGTCGACTCCCCGGTGGTGGGGCTGAGCCAGCAGGACGCCGCCGCGATCGCTGCCCTACCGTCGGGAACGGCGCTTCTCCTCGTCCACCACGGGCCGACCACCGGTGCGCGGTTCCTCCTGGACGCCGAGGAGACCACCGTGGGGCGCCACCCTCGTGCCGACATCTTCCTCGATGACGTCACCGTCTCCAGGAAGCACGCGGTCTTCTCGTCGCTGCCCGATGGCGGGTACGGCGTCCGTGACTCCGGTTCGCTCAATGGAACGTATGTCAACCGCACGCGTGTGGAGCAAGTGGCGCTCCGCTCCGGCGACGAGGTCCAGATCGGCAAGTACCGGATGACCTACCACCCCGGCCCCCAGGGCGGAGCCGCGTCTCGGTGAG
>ERZ773009.2201-NODE-2201-length-12645-cov-6.155838_pt1 | contig 12645 bp, 9 predicted proteins | sample MGYA00580663_ERZ773009 | MGnify/ENA primary metagenome ERZ773009 (study PRJEB29015, sample SAMEA2737969) | human oral metagenome | biome: human oral; feature: human-associated habitat; material: dental | place: China | collected 2026 ... | reverse complement strand
CGGCCGGCAAATTCCCGCGGGTTAAAAACGAAGCAAGCGGACAAATGGTTATTGTTGCAGATCAATTCAAATATGTTGAAAAGCAACCGGTAAATCCGCTGCACATCCCGCTTTTTATCGTACGGGGATTAATAAAATCAGCAAATATTGTATTCCTTGTTCTGATTGTAGGCGGGGCGTTTAATATTATTATTGAAACCGGTATGTTCCAAGCGCTTGCCGGGAAACTTACAAAACGGGTTTCGCATCGGCAAGCTCTTATTATTCCTGCGTTTACCGGTATTTTTGCACTTGCTTGTATGACTATGGGAGTAAATACGTTTATAGGCTTCGCCCCGCTCGCCGTTATCGTTGCGCGGAGTTTAGGGTACGATGCAATTGTCGGTGTCGCGATGGTTGCCCTTGGCGGAGCAATCGGTTTTAGTACCGGTACGTTTAATCCGTTTACAACCGGGGTAGCCCAATCCCTTGCCGGATTGCCGCTTTTTTCCGGACTCAGCTTTAGAGTGATTTGCTTTGTTGTCTTTCTTATTGTTACGAATATCTATGTCATTTTGTATGCAAAGAAGGTAAAAGCGCATCCTGAACTCAGCGTTGTATATGAGATGGAGCTTGAAAATAAAGCACAAGAAGAAAAAGAGCCGGCACATGATGTTGTGCAGAAAAGACACTATTTAGTCCTATTGACCGTTATGGTGTGTTTCGGGTTATTGATATACGGCAGTACATACTGGAAATGGAAGCTGGAAGAAAGCGCCGCGTTGTTTATTTGGATGGGATGCCTTGCCGGCTTAGCTTACGGCTTTAGTCCCAATAAAATTGCAAAAGACTTTATTGCCGGTTCTAAAAAGTTAATCTTTGGAGCATTGATTATCGGTATTGCGCGGGCTATTGCATTGGTATTGGACTCAGGCAATATTCTTGATACAACGGTTTTGTTCTTAGGAAATCTCCTCATCCGATTGCCGAGTTTTTTACAGGCAGCAGGAATGTTCTTAATGCAGCTCATTATCAATGGACTTATTACTTCCGGCAGCGGACAAGCAGCAGTAACAATGCCTATTATGCTTCCGGTTGCTGATATGATCGGGATGACACGGCAAACGGCTGTTTTAGCGTTCAATTTCGGGGACGGACTCAGTAACTATATCCTTCCTACTTCTTCTGCACTTATGGGTTTTTTAGCGATTGCAAATATTCCGTATGAAAAATGGATGAAATTTATGTGGAAGCTGTTCTTAATTTGGACGCTCACGGGGTCTATACTGGTGATTATTGCAAACGCTATTCATTACGGTCCATTTTAAAAATCAGAGTACCTGTCAGGCATCTTCTAAAAATCTAATCGAGTTTTTAAAAGATGCCTCAATACTCTTTTGCCGATGCCGAAGGTAAAACGATTATCCCGACAAGGAGACGAAGGTTATGGCTACAAAGAACATTATGGATATAAAGAGTACACTTGGTGCAGTCATTGATGAATATGCACCGTCGATTTTAAACATGGCGGATGCTATTTTTGATCATCCTGAAGTTGGGCTGGAGGAGTTTCAAGCCCAAAAGATGCTTTGCGATTTTCTGCGGAAAGAGGGGTTTAAGGTTGAAGAAAATATATACGGCTTTCAAACCGCTTTTCGAGCCGAATACCAATGCGGAAAAGGCGGAGTACACATCGGGTTACTCTGTGAATATGATGCATTAAAAGGCATAGGACATGCGTGTGCGCATCACATGCAAGGTCCGTCTATACTCGCGACAGCCTGTGCGCTCAAAAATGTTTTAGCCGATCAAAACTTTCAAATAATCATCTATGGAACGCCTGCAGAAGAAACAATCGGTGCAAAGGTTGCAATGAGTGCCAATGGGGCTTTTCAGGATATCGATATAGCCCTGATGATGCATGGTTCTCCCGTTACCACAACGGATATAAAATCAATGGCGCTATCCAACTTTGAGCTTATTTTCCATGGAACGAATGCACACGCAGCTCTTGCTCCGGAAAAAGGGCGCAGCGCTTTGGATGGACTTCTACTCTTTTTTCAAGGTATCGAATTTTTGCGAGAGCACGTTAAGGAAGACACCAGAATGCACTATACGATTACCGATGCGGGCGGGCCGGCAAATGTGGTGCCGAAGCTGGCAAAAGCAGCGCTCAGTTTACGTTCTTATGATAGAGCATATCTTGATGAAGTTGTTGCTCGCGTCAGAAAAATTGCGGAGGGCGCAGCTTTAATGACCGAAACATCCAGCGAGATGATTCAAACCAAATCGCTTGACAGTAAAATACCGGTTTTATCGCTGAATAAAGTATTGATGGATAACGCTGTGCTATTGAACGCTCCACGGATAACCCCGCCGCGGGAAAAAACAGGCTCTACGGACTTTGGCAATGTTATGTATCGTGTACCCGGATCTTGTATACGGATTGCCTTTGTCCCTGAAGGGACATCCTCTCATTCCGATGTATATCTGCAATACGGGAAAACAAAAGAGGGGCATGAAGCCATACTAACCGCTGCAAAAATTCTTGCATATTCGGTATGCGATATACTTGAAAAGCCTACCCTTCTGGAAGAAATAAAGGCAGAATTTGCCGAACGTAAACACGGAGCAAAACAAAAAAATTAAAACTGCGGGTCCCTTAATAGTGGGTAATATCCTTCACCTGTTTTAAGCTTTGCACAATACGGCCACCTTCCGGCGATTGAAAAAAGCGGAGTGTCGCCGGAGGTACTATAGCCGCCAGTTTTGTCCAATCTTCTTGCTGCAGCAGTCGCCGGGCGGCGGAGGCGCTGATCGGAACGCCGTTTTCGGTTTTGCGCGGAATAACATGCAGTTGTACGCCGTGCGCAGGTAACGAATCCTGCAAGATGCGGTTGTAAAGACCGGTTACATGGCTAAACGGCTCATCGCCGACAAAGCGATGCGTAATGTTGAGCGCATGGGCAATAGCGATAAAAATATCGGCGTCCAAGGCGGCTTGCAGAGCGATGGCTTCATCGGAATCTCTGAGGAAATAGGCGGGAAACGTTGCAGACGATATGAGGTAGTCTTGGGTTCTATGGTACGAAATATTTTTAAAATGAGCGGTATTCTCTTTAATCAGCCGCTCTCGTACTGCGAAAGGGATAGCGGAAGCATCGTCCGAGACCATAAAGAGGTGCAGGTGGTCAACAGCTGCCGCAGCCTGTTCGACAAGGTAATAATGTCCTATGGTAAAAGGATTGGCATTCATCACAATAGCGCCTTCAGTGCCTGAATGCATTCCGGTTTTCTGCAATGAGACAAGGTATTTTTCAAAACCGTTCTTTTTGTTTTCCAAAAAGACGAGAGTGTCCGCAACCGTAACGATAGGATAAAACCCGAGTCTTTCAAAAAACGGAGCGGCTTCCCGCTTTGTATAGATAAAAAGGTTGAAAAATCCGTGCTCATTCCTGTCTGCAATCAGTTCTGACATTAAAGGCGGCAGTAACCCTTCTCCTTGCAGGGCTTTTCGGACGGCAATGCAGCGCAGCGTATTTTTATAGGCGGAAGCGGTTGCGGCAAGCGTGTCCGCTTCATCGAATAACCCGTATGTCGTGTCAAGGCAGGAATCAATATGCAGGTCATCCGATTCCAAAAGATCGATCACTTGTTGCCGCTGTTGGGGATCGTTTAAAAAAATTTTTCTTACCTGATACGTCATTCTGATTCTCCTGTGTCATTTTGTACCGAACCGGTCGGGGATGTCCCAAAAGTTGGTTACTTTCAGGACATCCCCGGCGAATAAGCCGGCGTGATCAAGTATTATGGAGTTTTTTTACAGTGTCAAGCTCATTCTTCGCTACTGATGCATTTGCAGTGATAAATCTTATTCGTGCGTCGGGGTTGTTGATTATAAGCCTATCGCTTTTGCTCTCCCGATAAATCGGATTTCCGCTCTAGCTGTTTTTTTCTATAGTGATATAATACTCATAAGAGGTACCTATATGGAAATTTTACATGCGGCGACGGCAGGCACGTTGGAATCAAGCGATGTGCAGATAACCGTTTTGCCAAGCGGAGAATTGGATGTCACCATCGAAAGTGATGTGATACATCAGTACGGCAACCATATACGTCAGTTGATAATGGATGCCTTACAACGGATGGGGGTTCAGCGCGGTGAAATCCGCGTCATCGACAAGGGAGCACTGGACTGTACGCTTGAGGCGCGGCTTGAAACGGTGTTACATCGCGCTGCCGATAAGCTGGTGCCCGAAAAATGGGGCAAGTAGCAAGACGCCTTGCGGAGGATAGAATATATGGAACCGAATAACACGAAAAAGAACAGGATACGGCGGACGATGATGTTTTTGAATGCGCAGCGCCCGTCTTTGCTGAAGGATGCGTATATTTACCGATCAGACAGCTTGATGTTCGACCTTGAGGATGCGGTAGCCGAGCGGGAAAAGGATTCCGCCCGTTTTTCACTGTACCATGCGCTGACGTCAATCGATTATCAGGGCTGCGAAAAAGTGGTGCGCATCAACGGACTCGACACGCCGCATTATAAAGAAGATATACGGGTATGCGTCGCAGCGGGGGCGGACACGATCCGTATTCCGAAATGCGAAACACGGGACGATGTGCTGCATGTTGCCGAATTAGTAAGCGCTGCAGAGAAAGAATACGGACGGGCAGAAGGTTCAACCTTACTGATGGCAGCCATTGAATCCCCGCGCGGAGTGATCAATGCGCTTGCGATCTGCGAGGCTTCGGAGCGGATGATGGGTATTGCACTCGGTGCAGGGGACTATATCCGCAATCTGCACACGGTAAAGTCGGATTCCGGGGTAGAACTGTTGGGAGCTCGGTCTCAACTGGTGATTGCGGCGCGGGCTGCGGGCATTCAATGCTTCGATACGGCCTACCTCGATGTAGATAATATCGAAGGCTTTAAACGGGAAGTCGCGCTGATTAAGCAGATGGGCTTTGACGGCAAATCGTTGATCAGCCCCAAGCAGATTGCACCGGTGCATGAGCTGTATACACCGACTGAAAAAGAGATTAGCCAAGCGGAAAAAATCATCGTTCAGCTGGAAGAAAATAAGAAGAAAGGAATTGGTGTCTTTACCATTGACGGGAAGATGGTTGATATTGCATTACTTGAGGGAGCACAGCGGACAATCAACTATGCGAAAGCCTCCGGTGTGTATAAAGGAGCGTTGTGATTATGAAAAATCAAGCCGGACGGGACATTCCCGACAATATACTTTCAAACGGAAAACAAGCATATCAAGGAGCCTATCACTTTGACGGCACGAATTTTCAGCGAGTTGCCCGGAAAGGATACGCAAAACTCACCTCATCTCCCGAAGATAAGGTTGTACACGATCTAAAAGAAGCGGTTAAACGGGCTGGACTGAAAAACGGGATGAGTATTTCATTCCATCATCATTTTAGAAACGGCGATTATGTGGTGAACAAGGTTGTGCAGGCAATCGGTGAACTGGGCATCAAAGATATTACGATTTATGCAAGCTCGCTGGGAGAGGCACACGATGCGCTGCTCCCTTATATTGAAGACGGTACCGTTACCGGTCTTTCATCCAGTGGTGTACGCGGTAAAATCGGCGAAGCAATTTCGCACGGGCTTTTCCGCGATGTGGTGTACATTAGAAGCCACGGTGGACGGGTGAGAGCAATAGAAGCCGGTGATATTCATATTGATGTTGCGTTTATCGGAGCGCCCAGTGCGGACTGCATGGGAAATGCGCGCGGAAAGGGCGGTAAGTCGAATTGCGGTGTTCTTTCGTATGCGATGGTCGACGCGCAGTATGCGGATAAGGTGGTTGTCGTTACGGACACGTTGGTACCCTTTCCGAATTTCCCGCCTGCTATTCAGGCAATCGATGTCGATATTGTTGCGGTTGTGGATGAAATCGGAAATCCTGCAAAAATAGCCAGCAAGGAAGTCCGCTACACGGATAATCCCAAAGAGCTGATGATGGCCGACTATGCGGCGCGGTTTATCGCACACTGTCCGAATTTCAAAGACGGCTTTTCGTTCCAAGCCGGAGCAGGCGGTGCTGCGCTGGCTGTTGTCCGCTGCCTCAAGCAGTACATGGCGGAAAAGAATTACAAGATGAGCTTTGCCATCGGCGGTATTACCGCGCCGATTGTGCAGCTGCTTCATGACGGATTGATTAAGTGCGTAGTCGATGCGCAGGATTTTGACCTTCCGTCGGCAGAATCTGTTATCGACAGCCCCGGACATTTTGAAATTTCTACGTCGCAGTATGCCAATCCTTTTAACAAGGGTGCATTCGTGAATATGCTTGATTTTGCGGTACTCGGCGCCTTGGAAATTGATACCGACTTTAACGTCAACGTAATTGTCGGCTCGGACGGCGTTGTGCGAGGCGCCCCCGGCGGTCATCCCGATGCGGCGGCAGGAGCAAAGGTCAGCATCATCATTACGCCGCTTATCCGCTCGCGCATTCCGGTGGTTATTGATAAGGTTACCACTGTAACCACGCCCGGTGAAACGATTGACGTGCTGATTACGGAGGAAGGCATTGCGATTAACCCGCGCCGTACCGACTTAATCGATGCGATGAAAGACAGCGGGCTACCGATTACTACTATCGAAGCGCTGCGCGACAAGGCGTATCGCATTTCAGGTGCGCCGGAACCGGTTCATTTTGATGAAAAGGTTGTTGCAGTGGTAGAATACCGCGACGGTACCGTGCTCGACGTTATCAGAAAGACAAAACCTTTTGAGTTTAGTAAATAAGGGTGATACTGCGGAAGGTGCATCGGCCGATAGAGGTGAGAAGGCTGATAGAGTTTGCAAAGAACTCGCCGCCCTTGCGGTGAAGGCGCTGTTGGATGAAGCGGCGCTGTTTCCGAAGCCCGGTTTAGTCGATCCCGTTTCGCAAGGTGCGCATTCGGATATGGACTTTGCCACCCTTGTCAGAAGCGCCGCGGCGTTGCAGCAGGGGTTTTACGAATGCGCGCATATCGGCTATAAGTCCGCCGCTCCGGCTCAACCGATAGCCGCCGCGGTACGGAAACGGCTCAGGACGGCAGGGCTCGCGCTTGAAAAAGCAATGTTTGCTGAAACGCACGGCGTCAATACGCATAAAGGAGCCATCTTTATTTTTGCATATCTTTTAGGAGCGGCGGGTTTGTTGTCGGGTGCTACACAGCTTGACGGTATCCGCAGCGTAGTGGAATTGACGGAAACGTTGTGCGCTCAGGTGCGGGTTCTTGCAGCCGGTTTATGCAGCGAGGATATGGCCGGGGTGAGCGCAAAGCGGACGCTGACGCACGGCGAGCAGGTCTTTTTACAATACGGCTGTACGGGCATCCGCGGTGAGGCGGAAGCGGGACTACCCTTGGTACAACGGAACGTAGCGTACCTTGCCGGACTTACCCATCTGACGCAGCGGGATGCGTATCTGTACACGCTGCTCCATATCATTGCGGAAAACAAGGATACCAACGTGCTGTTTCGGGCAGGTTCTACCGCATTGCGCGACCTACAAACCCGTTGCGCTTCCATCGTTAAATCAGGCGTTACCGGAGCTGCGCTCTACGCTGCGGTTGAATCCCTTGACGCCTACTGCATTAAGCGACATATCAGCCCGGGAGGTTCGGCTGATATTTTTGCCGCAGTGCTGTTCTGCCGGAGTCTTGCCGGCGCATGAAAAATGTCGGTACATCTCTCACAATCTAACCTGATTTTGGAAAGATATTCGCCGATATTGTGAGAAAGGCTTCTTTCAAACACGGCTCAACGCAGATTTGAGAGGTTCTTATAAAGAGGAGGTTTGACAATGAGTGAAAAAAAATCATTGGAATTTTTCGGTATGCCGTGGTATGTCGCTCTTGTTACGGTTGCCGTTGTGTTGGTCGCTGCCTATACCGGCGGTCTATCGAAAGATTTGCTTGGCTCATTCGCGCTAATGTTCGCAATCGGGCTGGTATTCTATGAAATAGGCGAACGCATTCCGCTCTGGAATACCTATATCGGCGGTGGCATTGTGCTTGCCTTTATCGGTACAGCGGTGCTGGTCTATTTTAACCTTATACCGGAAGCATATCTTAAATCCATGAATACTGTTATGGATGATCAGGATTTCCTCTCATTCTTTATTGCCGTGCTGATCACCGGCTCTATTTTAAGTTTGGAACGGAATATTCTGCTCAAATCTTTTGCGGGCTATATCCCGGCGATATTGGGTGGGCTTGTCGGAGCCGCCGCTCTCGGTGTTCTGGGTGGGCTGATTTTTGGTGTTTCACCTTCACTGACAATATTGAAGTATGTATTGCCGATTATGGGTGGCGGTAACGGCGGCGGTGCAGTTCCGTTAAGCCAGATTTACGAGCAAGTAACCGGACAGCCCAAGACAGAATACTATGCCTTTGCTATTGCCGTACTGACGATTGCCAATATATTTGCCATTATAACCGCCGCAGTACTCGGTAAAATCGGAGAAAAAAAGCCGTCATGGACAGGCGACGGTACCGTATTGATGCGCAAATATAAGGAAATTAAGTCTGAAAGCGGGAAGACCTCTGCAACGCTTGCACAGGTCGGCGGCGGTCTTATTTTATCGGGAGGCTTTTATGCGCTTGGACGGTTGTTCGGAAAAGTACTATTGCCGAAAATCTTCGGTGTTGCTATTCACCCCTTTGCATATATGATTTTGTTCGTCGCATTGGTGAGTGCATTAGGCATCATCCCGGAAGGACTGCGCACCGGTGCAAAAAAACTGCAAAGCTTTTTTACCGGTACCCTCATTTTGATTATTATGGTAGGAGTCGGTGCTGATACTAGCTTGAAAGAATTGTTGGATGCAATCACCTTTGGAAATGTCGTTATCGCCTTTTTAATTGTTGTCGGCGCTATTCTCGGTTCCGCAGTAACGGGCTATCTGGTCGGCTTCTATCCGATTGATTCTGCCATTACCGCCGGGCTTTGTATGGCAAACCGCGGCGGTTCGGGCGACTTGGCGGTACTCGGCGCCTCAAAGCGAATGGGCTTAATGGCCTATGCGCAGCTTTCATCCCGTCTCGGCGGCGGTATCGTGCTGGTTATCGGCAGTATTTTATTTTCGCTTTTGTGGTAAGCATCTTATCATGGAAATTTTTACCGAAGGTGTCCCGCAGACCGTACAGGATATGGCGGCCTTGCGGGACAGCCGCCGGGAACAGCAAGCACGGTTATTCCGGCTCGCGGAGACGGACAGTGGGCATCGATTAGGGAGCTCCCTGCCGGATGGGACACCGAATCAAACGCTGCCTGTAAATAAAACCGTGGTGATGTTCTCTCTCGTGATTCCGGGACCGATAAAAAACAACCGCTTTCTGGAGGCAGTCTTCGATGAAGGCTGCCGCGCATTTTTAGATCGGCTCGTGCAGGAGCAACCGTACACGGACGAAAAACCGGCCGGCGCGGGTTCTGTGCAAACACCGCTCATTGAGGCACATTACGAAGACCGCGCTCCTGCAGGATGCACTGCATTTTGGCTGCTTAACGAGCACGCAGAAACAGTCAAACGGCAAACGGCAGCACTGGAACGTACACATCCGCTCGGTATATTGTGGGACTTCGACGTTTTTTCGGCGTTTGAACAAAAGCTTTCCGCATCGGAACTGGGACTTTCCTCCCGTCCGTGCCTTATCTGCGGCAATCCCGCTAAGCTTTGTGCACGAAGCAGAGCGCACAGCGTCCCCGAAATGCAAGCAAAAATTTCAAAACTGATTTCCGTACATCGACGTATATTGCTTGATAAAAGCTACAGCAGTTAAACCATGAAAGCCTACAGCGGGAAGCGTTTCATTGTTTCCCGGCGTATTTCTTCAGCGGTGCCCAGCAGGCTGACGGCTTTACAGAGAGCCTCTGCATCGGAAATCCGGATAGATTCGATCCGCTGCGTAATCTCAGGGATTTTTTGCGCTGCCATGCTGAACCGCCGCAAACCCATCCCAAGTAAGAGCGGAACAGCCTCCGTATCGGAAGCCATCTCCCCACACATAGACACAAATCCGCCACGCGAATCACCGGTGCGGTGCAGGAGCGGCTCCGTCTCAATAACGTGCCGGATAAGCCGCAGCACTGCAGGCTGAAAACAGTCGGCTAAATGTGCGATGGTTTGGTTTTCTCGATCCGCTGCCATTGTGTATTGAATAAGATCATTGGTGCCGATAGAGAAAAAGTCCACCGCCGGTGCATAGAGGTCGGCAGCGATTGCGGCGGAAGGCACTTCGATCATAATGCCAATCGGAATATCTTTCTTATACGGTATTCGATTTTGTTCACACTCTTGCTCAATCTCTTTGATTAAATTCCGCACGGCGGTGATTTCTTTTTTACAGGAGATCATCGGAATGAGTATATGCAGATTGCCGATACAACCTGCCCGCAACAGTGCCCGCAGCTGATGCTTAAAAATTTCGGGACGATCCAAGCAATACCGGATTCCCCGCCAGCCGAGGAGTGCATTTCGCTCCAGAAGATTTTCCTGCTCTTTCAGCATTTTATCGGCGCCGGCATCAAAGGTACGGATTACCACCGGCTTTGATCCCATCCGTTCCAACACCGTACGGTACGCTGTGTACTGATGTTCTTCATCGGGAATATCTTGGGTTCCTAAAAACAAGAACTCAGACCGAAAGAGCCCGATTCCGGCGGCGTTTTGCACGGCCGGCAGCGCAGCTTCTTCCGTAAGAACAATGTTTGCACTCAAATGAATGGGAATACCGTCTTGTGTATAAACATCCGTATAGTCCCGCGCTTCACCGGTTACCTCAATGCGCTCGGCGCTTGCGGTTTCAAGTTGAGCAATAGTTTCCGCATCGGGTTCCAAGGTCAGCGTTCCCTTCGTTGCATCCAGCACGGCATACATTCCGCTTTTTGCCGAATCCATAAGCCCATGAACTGCAATCAGTGTCGGAATGTTCCACGCTCGTGCCATAATCGCAATATGACTGGTAGCGCCCCCTTCTTCCATAATAATTCCGCAGGGGGCAAGCTTTTTTATTTCGAGCGCTTCTGACGGTTTAAACACCCGTGCCGCAAGCAGGGAACCCTGCGGTACACCGGCAAACCGAGAAGTGGTCTGCTTATGCCGGGGATTTAAATAAGAAAAAACCGGTTCGTACGCATCTTGAATATCAACCGCTCGCTCGCAAAGATAGTTGTCTCCTGATGAGGTCAGCATAGCGGTAACTTCATCCAATTTTCGTTTGAGTACCTCTTCGGCATTCGTCAGCGAAGTTTCGATTTCCGTATAAATGCTGCGTATAAATTCTTCGTCGGCTAGCATTGTTTGATGGGTTTCTAAAATAGTCTGTTCGGGGGATTGACTGTGCGCATCTGCCGTCTGATATTCCGCAAGCTTCTGCCTCAGCTCATCTTGAGCAGCTTGTACCGCAATCCGCAACCGCTCTTGTTCGTTTTGAATATTTTGCGGGGTAATTGCGTATGCCGGCATCGTTTGCACGACTTTTTCGGGAATACACACAAGAGTACAGGCAACTAAGCCATCACAAACAGATAAACCGGTAAACTTTTTCATAAATATATTATAGAAAAAATGATGGAGTTTGCATATAAGGCAAGGTTAGAACCGGTCCCTACGGGAATCGAACCCGTCTTTTAAGATTGAGAATCTCATGTCCTAACCGATAGACGAAGGGACCCAAACAGAGCCTCGCTTGCTCTAGTAAGCGAAAACCTCTAAAAATGAGCATTTTTAGAGGTTTTTTACGTATTCCCCAGGGAGGATTCGAACCCCCACAAGCAGAACCAGAATCTGCGGTGCTACCATTACACAACCGGGGAAAGTTGACGAATCTGATACTATCATATATTGCTATTCCGTGTCAAGGAATAGTGTATTTGATTTGATTGGCGATATTGGCGATATTGACAAAAAGGTATACATATCCGAATATAAAAAGAGTTAATTGGCAAACGACACCTATATGAGTGCGCCTTGTCTTTTAACAATATTCGATAAAAGAGGTTTTTCTATGAAAAAATTATTGTATTGCTTTATGATTGTTTTGGGGCTTGTACTGATAAGCTGCAAGCAACCAAACGGCGGATCACACGATTTGCAACAGCCGAGTACACCACCTAAACCGGCCGAAACAGCAATTACTGTTTCCGTGAAGTTGACGGACACCGCTGTACCCATTACGGATTTTATTACGACAGGCATTCCATGGACGGCAACGCAGGAAGCAATTAATGCGGACAAGAAACTGACTCTTTCGGTGGACTGTAAAGATCCGGCACTTGATGATAATGCGGTAACGGCAAAAATTACCGAACCGGCTGAAAATCCGCCGCTTACTATCACAAAGGTTGCGGGTACAAATACCTTTGAAGTTACGTTTAGGGAAGTGGCAAAACCGGTTCCGGTAACAATTGTGTTTACTGCAGGTGACGGTAAAACCGTAGAAAAGGTTTCGTTTAAACTTTTGCCGGAACCTACTGTTACCGGTATAACATGTACGCCGAAGGAATTGATACTCGGTAAGGGCTTTACGCATTCGCTTGAACCGCAGATTATATGCACGCCGGAAAAGATTGGAACCATGCCGGCAGAAAAATTTATTCTTCCCGCACATAAAAACTTTTCTTATGTCAGCTCAAATACCGCTGTG
>ERZ773009.2200-NODE-2200-length-12649-cov-8.142449_pt1 | contig 12649 bp, 8 predicted proteins | sample MGYA00580663_ERZ773009 | MGnify/ENA primary metagenome ERZ773009 (study PRJEB29015, sample SAMEA2737969) | human oral metagenome | biome: human oral; feature: human-associated habitat; material: dental | place: China | collected 2026 ... | reverse complement strand
AGCGCCAGGACCCCTACGCCAAGCTCTTCGAGGACCGCATCGTCTTCATGGGCGTGCAGATCGACGACGCCAGCGCCGACGACATCATGGCCCAGCTGCTCGTCCTGGAGTCCCAGGACCCCGATGGGCAGATCACCATGTACATCAACAGCCCTGGCGGCTCGTTCACCGCCTTGACGGCCATCTACGACACCATGCAGTACATCAAGCCGCAGGTGCAGACGGTCTGCCTGGGCCAGGCCGCCTCCGCCGCCGCGGTGCTGCTGGCCGCCGGATCGCCGGGCAAGCGCCTGGCCCTGCCCAATGTGCGGGTCCTCATCCACCAGCCCGCCATGGAGGGCATCCAGGGGCAGGCCAGCGACATCGAGATCGTGGCCGACGAGATCGACCGCATGCGGTCCTGGCTCGAGGACACCCTGGCCTCCCACACCGGCCGCGACCGCGAGCTCGTGCACGCCGATCTGGAGCGCGACAAGATCCTGACGGCCACCCAGGCCCTGGAGTACGGCATCGTCGACCAGGTCCTGTCGTCCCGGAAGTCGCGCCCCTCGCCCCACTCAGCCTGAGAATGCTCTGAGTTCGCTCTGAGTTCGCTCTGAGATCGGTCGAATCAGCGGACGAGCGCGGGGTGGGCGCGTTAGCCTACGAGAAAGACAACCCCCACCCCAACGCCCATCCCGCTGCTGTGCGGACACGCCGACCGGTCCGACTGCGCTGAGAGGCCTTCGACATAGGCTGGTGCAGGAGTCGGGCCTCGCGCCCGCAGCGGCTCGACAAGACGGAGGACCCCCACGTGGCACGCAGCGCCGAAAGTGTCGATCTTCTCAAGTGCTCTTTCTGCGGCAAGAGTCAGAAGCAGGTCAAGAAGTTAATCGCAGGCCCGGGCGTCTACATCTGCGACGAGTGCATCGAGCTGTGCAATGAGATCGTCGATGAGGAGCTCGGCGACTCCGGGGCGGGTGTTCCCCTGGAACTGCCCAAGCCGCAGGAGATCTTCGATTTCCTCAACCAGTACGTCATCGGCCAGGAGGGCGCCAAGCGCGCCATGAGCGTGGCCGTCTACAACCACTACAAGCGCGTCCAGGTGCGCGAGCGCGCGGTCGCCGAGGGCGACGGGCTGGAGCTCGGCAAGTCGAACATTCTCCTGCTCGGCCCCACCGGTACCGGCAAGACCCACCTGGCCCGCACCCTGGCACGTCTCCTCGACGTCCCCTTCGCCATTGTCGACGCCACCGCCCTGACCGAGGCCGGGTACGTGGGCGAGGACGTGGAGAATATTCTGCTCAAGCTCATCCAGGCCGCCGACGGCGACGTCAAGCGCGCCGAGAAGGGCATTATCTACATCGACGAGATCGACAAGATCGGACGCAAGGCCGAGAACCCGTCGATCACGCGCGACGTGTCCGGCGAGGGCGTCCAGCAGGCCCTCCTGAAGATCATCGAGGGAACCACTGCCTCGGTTCCGCCCGGCGGTGGGCGCAAGCACCCCCACCAGGAGTTCCTGGAGATCGACACCACCAATATTCTTTTCATCGCGGCCGGGGCCTTCGCGGGCATCGAGGACATCGTCCGCCAGCGCCAGCGCAAGGAGGTCGGCGCCCAGCTGGTCGGCTTCGGCGCGACCCTGGCCAGGGACTCCGCCCGGGACGTGTTCTCCTCGCCGGTGCGCCCCGAGGACCTTCACAAGTTCGGACTCATCCCCGAGTTCATCGGGCGCCTTCCCGTCATCGCCACCGTCCAGGACCTGGGCGTGCCCGAGCTGGTGCGGGTGATGACCGAGCCCAAGAACGCGCTCGTGTCCCAGTACGAGTACCTCTTCAGCCTCGACGGCGTCGAGCTCGTCTTCACCGAGGAGGCCATCAAGGCCATCGCCACCCTCGCCCTGGAGCGCAAGACCGGTGCCCGAGGCCTGACCAGCATCGCCGAGGAGGTCCTGGGCAACGCCATGTTCGAGGTGCCCTCCATGCCGGAGGTCGGCCGAGTCGTCGTCGACGCCGACGCCGTGCACGGCACGGGGCGCCCCCGCTACGAGGTGGGATCGGGGACCCTGGCGGCCGCCTACAAGGGGGAGCGGAGCCGGACGGCATGAGCGCCGCCGCCGGCGCCGGCGGTGCAGCCGGCAGGGTCGGGACAGCCGGCACGGCCTCCCCGATGACGGGTCCGGAGGCCGTCGAGCGGAGCCTGCCGGGCGTCCCGCCCCGGCTGGCGGCCTACCGCGCGACCATCGACAACCTGGATGCCGCCCTGGTCCACCTGCTGGCCGAGCGCTTCCGCTGCACGCAGCAGGTCGGAGTCCTCAAGGCCGAGCTCGACCTGCCGCCGTCGGACCCGGGCCGGGAGGAGCGCCAGGTGGCGCGTCTGCGGGCTCTCGCCCAGGACTCCGGACTCGATCCGGTCTTCGCCGAGAAGTTCTTCGCCTTCATCGTCGCCGAGGTGATCCGCCACCATGAGGCGATCCGCGACGAGCTGGCCGGCTGAGCGAGCGCTCAGCCGGCCGGTGGTGGCCGCTCGTCGGCCGGCTCACCTCAGGGCGCGCGTGTAGAGCGCGTCGATCTCCTCGGCGAAGCGCTCCTGGGCCTGCGCCCGGCGGACCTTGAGCGAGGGCGTGAGCAGTCCGTTGGCGACCGTGAAGTCCCCGGGCAGCACCGTGAAGGTGCGGATGGACTCGGCCCGCGAGACCGCCTCGTTCGCCCGGGCCACCGCCCGCTCGAGGGCCGCCCTCACCCGCGGGTCGGACGCGGCCTCGACCGGGTCCATGTCCTCCAGGCCGTGTCCGGCCAGCCACAGCGGCAGCATCTCCGCGTCCAGGGTGACCAGGGCGCCGATGCAGGGGCGCCCGTCCCCCACCACGAGGACCTGGCTGACCAGCGGGTGCCCGCGCAGCCGGTCCTCCAGGACGGCGGGGGCGACGTTCTTGCCTCCGGCGGTCACGATGAGCTCCTTCTTGCGGCCCGTGATCCGCAGGAATCCCTCGTCGTCGAGCGAGCCGAGGTCCCCGCTGCGCAGCCACCCGTCGTCGAGCGCCTCGGCGGTGGCGGCCGGGTTGTTGTGGTATCCGCGGAACAGGCCGATGCCCTTGATGAGGATCTCGCCGTCCTCGTCCAGCCTCACCGAGGTGCCCGGCAGGGGCCGCCCGACCGAGCCGATGCGCGTGGCCCCCGGAAGGTTGACCGTGCACGGGGCGGCCGTCTCGGTCAGTCCGTAGCCTTCCAGGACTGTGACCCCGGCGCCGCGGTAGAAGTGCCCCAGCCGCTCGCCCAGCGGCCCGCCGCCGGAGATCACATGGGTGACCCGGCCTCCCAGCAGGCCGCGCAGGGTCGAGAAGACCATGCGGTCGAAGACGGCCCGCTGCGCCCGCAGGCCTCGGCTCGGCCCGTCCGGGGTGTCCAGGGCCCGCGAGTAGGCGATCGCGGTCTTGGCGGCCAGGCGGAAGACCTTCTGCCTGGCGCCGGTGGAGCGGGCGTCGGCGGCGTTGTAGATCTTCTCGAACACGCGCGGCACGGCGATGACGAATGTCGGGCGGAAGGAGGCCAGGTCGGTCACGAGGTTCTTCACGTCGGGCGTGTGTCCGAGGACCCCGGCCGGCGAGCAGATGATGGCGATCTCGACGAAGCGCCCCAGCACGTGCGCCAGGGGCAGGAACAGCAGCACGCGGACCTCGGGCGCCCGGAGCACCTCCGGGACGTGGGCGACCGCGTTGACGCTCAGGTGGATGAGATTGCCGTGGGTGAGCTCGACGCCCTTGGGCCGGCCCGTCGTGCCCGAGGTGTAGACGATCGTGGCCAGGTCCGTGCTCCGCAGGCGCGCGGCGCGGGCATCGGGACCGGCATCCTCGTCCTTCTTGCCCTTGCCGGCCGCCATGAGGTCGGTGATGGCGCCCTTGGCGATGGACAGCACCCGGAGCCCTCCCAGCTCAGGGGCGGTGGCCGTGAGCGCGGTCAGCATGGTCTCCATGGCCGCGTCCTCGACGACGGCCAGGCGCACGGCGGCGTCGGCGAGGATCCATCGCGCCTGCTCGGGCGAGGAGGTCTCATAGAGGGGCACGACGACCAGGCCCGCCTCCCAGGCCGCGAAGTCGATCAGCGTCCACTCATAGCTCGTATGCGCCATGATGCCGATCGCGTCCCCGGGCTCCAGGCCGTGGGCGATGAGCCCGGAGGCGACCTGGCGGACCTGGTCGCGGAAGGCCCGGGCCGACATCTCCCGCCAGCGCCCGCCCACGGAGGACTTGCGCGCGATCAGCGGGGCGTCGGGATTGGCGCGCACGCGCTCGGCCAGCGCCCACGGGCACGTCATGCCGTCGTGGACGGCCGTGAGCAGCTGGACCGGGGCCCCGGTCGAGGTCTCGCGGCCGCTCACTCCTGCGGACCCTTCCTCGTGGTGGAGTAGATGTCGGCGATCGTGTCGGCGTACTCCTGCAGCACCTGGTTGCGCTTGACCTTCAGCGAGGGGGTCAGCAGACCGTTGGCCTCGGTGAAGTCGGTGGCCAGCACCCGGTAGGTGCGGATGGACTCGGCCCGTGAAACCACGCGGTTCGTGCGCGCCACCGCCCGATCGAGGGCCGCCAGGACCTGCGGGTTGGTCGAGGCCTCGACGACGTCCATCTCCGGAAGGCCGTGGTTGCGCAGCCAGCCGGGCAGCATCTCGCGGTCCAGCGTGATGAGGGCGGAGATGAAGGGCTCGCCGTCGCCGATGACGAGGACCTGGCTGACCAGCGGGTGCCCGCGCAGCCGGTCCTCCAGGACGGCGGGGGCGACGTTCTTGCCTCCGGCGGTCACGATGAGCTCCTTCTTGCGGCCCGTGATCCTGATCCACCCGTCGGAGTCGACGGAGCCGATGTCTCCGGTGCGGAACCAGCCGTCGGGCGTGAAGGCCTCGGCGTCGGCGTCGGGATTGTTGTGGTAGCGGGAGAAGACGCTCATTCCGCGGACCTCGACCTCGCCGTCGGCGCTCACCCGGGCCCGGGAGCCGCACACCGGCGGGCCCACGGTGCCGATCTTGTTGCGCCAGTCGAGGTTGACGCTCAGAGGGCCGAGCGTCTCCGTCAGTCCGTAGCCCTCCAGGATGACCAGGCCCAGACCGCGGTAGAAATGCCCCAGGCGCGCGCCCAGCGGCCCGCCGCCGGAGATCGCGTAGCGGGCGTTGGGGCCGAGCAGGTCACGAATGGTGCGGTAGACGAGCCGGTCCGCCACGGCGTGCGCGGCGGCCAGCCTGCGGGAGGGGCCCTCGGGGGCGTCCAGGGCGCGGGAGTACTCGATGGCGACCTTCGCCGCCCAGCGGAAGGTCTTGAGCCTGAGGCCGCCGCCGGCCTTCGCGTCCGCCGCGTTGTAGATCTTCTCCAGGACACGGGGCACGGCCAGGACGTAGGAGGGGCCGAAGCCCTTGAGGTCGGGCAGCAGGGTGGCGACGTCGGGGGTGTGGCCGAGCACGCCCTTGCCGGCGATGGCCAGCAGCTCCAGGCACCGGGCGTAGGAGTGGGCCAGCGGCAGGAACAGCAGCAGCCGCGTGTCGGGGGAGAAGAGCAGGTCGGGGATCCACCGCACGCCGTTCCAGGCCAGACCCGCCGCCATGCGGTGGGTGACCTCAACGCCCTTGGGGCTGCCGGTCGTCCCGGAGGTGTAGATGATCGAGAAGACGTCGTCGGCCCGAAGCGCCTCGGAGCGCTGGTCCAGGGCGGCGCGGGAGACCGTCCTGCCCGCCGTCGAGATGGTCGTGATGGCGTCGCGGTCCAGGGACAGCACCCGCGTCTCGGCGGCGTCGGGGTCGGCAGCGGCCCGGGCAGCGGCGGCGCCCCGCACCAGCTCGGCCAGGGCGGCCGACTCGGTGATCACCAGCCGCACGTCGGCGTCCTGCAGGATCCACTGCACCTGGGAGGCGGAGTCGGTCTCGTAGATCGGCACCGAGACCAGGCCCGCCCGGGCGATGGCCATATCGAGCAGTGTCCACTCGTAGGAGGTGTGGGCCATGATGCTCACGCACTGACCGGGCTCCAGGCCCATCCCCACCAGGCCGGAGGCGACGCGGGCGACGTCCTCCCCGAAGCTGTGCGCCGTGACCCTGTCCCAGGAGCGGCCCAGCGCGGACTTGCGCTCGATGAGCGTCGAGTCCGGGGTGCGGGCGATGCGGTCGGCCAGCAGCCACGGGACCGTCCAGGACGCGTCCGGCTCGGTGATGACGTCGCTGGTGGCGGCGTCATCAAGGATGTAGGGCTTGCCGGCGACGGACACGGTGGGCTGGCCGGAGAGGGATCGAGGATTCACCGGCTCATTGTGTCAGGTCGATCAATATGAACGGCCCGCTCGGGACCGCAAGATCTGACGCTCTGTCTTGGAGAGATCCGCTAAGGAGAACCCTGTTGGTCGTACGCTCTCACAGGCGCCGGCTCATGAGCGCTCGGTGCTCGCCGGACCGCCGTAGATCTGGTCGATCCTGGCGGAGAAGCGCTCCACCGCCACGGCGCGCTTGACCTTGAGCGAGGGGGTCAGCAGGCCGTTGGCCTCCGTGAAGTCCCCGCTGAGGACCGCGATCCTGCGGATCGACTCGGCCCGCGAGACGTGCTTGTTGGCCCGCGCCACCGCCCGGTCGAGGGCCGCCAGGACCCGCGGGTCGGACGCGGCCTCGGAGACCGTCATCGAGGGCAGGCCGTGGGAGCGCAGCCAGTCGGGCAGCATCTCGGCGTCGAGCGTGATGAGGGCGGAGATAAAGGGCCGCTGCTCGCCGACGACGATCACCTGGCTGACCAGCGGGTGCCCGCGCAGGGCGTCCTCGAGGCCGGCCGGGGCCACGTTCTTGCCGCCGGCGGTCACAATGATCTCCTTGGCCCTGCCGGTGATGCTCACGTAGCCGTCCCGGTCGAGGGAGCCGATGTCTCCGGTGCGGAACCAGCCGTCGGGTGTGAAGGAGGCCGCCGTCTCCTCGGGATCGTTGTGGTAGCCCTGGAAGACCGAGGGGCCCTTGAGGAGGATCTCGCCGTCCTCGGCCACGCGCACGGCCACGGGCGGCAGCGGCGGCCCCACGGTGCCGATCTTCGTCAGCCGCGGCGTGTTCACCGAGACCGGGCCCACGGTCTCGGTCAGGCCGTAGCCCTCCAGGACGGGGATGCCCAGGCCGCGGTAGAAGTGGGCCAGGCGCTGGGACAGGGGGGCTCCGCCGGAGATGATCCAGTCCGCCCTTCCGCCCACGAGGGCCCGGATGCGCTGGTAGACGAGGCGGTCCGCCACGGCGCGCCGGGCGCGCAGCGCGCGGGACGGTCCGGCCGGGGAGTCCAGGGCCCGGGAGTAGTCGACGGCGATCTTCGCCGCCCAGCGGAACACCTTCCGGGCGCTGGTCGAGCCGGCCCGGGCGTCGGCGGAGTTGTAGATCTTCTCAAGCACCCGCGGCACCACCAGCAGGTAGGACGGGCGGAAGGAGGCGAGGTCGGACAGGAGGTTCCTCGTATCGGGCGCATGGCCGATGACGCCCTCCCCGGAGATCTGGAAGAGCTCCAGGAAGCGCGCGAACACGTGGGCCAGGGGCAGGAAGAGCAGAAGCCTGGAGTCGCGCCCCATGGCGATCTCGGGCATCCACTGGTGCGAGTTGACGCACAGGTCGGTGAAGTTGCCGTGGGACAGGACGGTGCCCTTGGGCGTGCCGGTGGTTCCCGAGGTGTAGACGATGGTGGCGAGCGAGGAGGTCGTCAGAGAGTCGGTGCGCTCGGTCACGGCGGAGTCGGGCGCGCTGCGGCCGGCCTCGATGATGGTGCGGATCGCCTCGGTGTCCAGCGACAGGACCCGGGTGCCCTCCCGCCTCGCCGAGGCGACGGCGGCGCGGACGAGCTCGGCCATGGTGATCGTCTCGGCGACGACGAGGCGGGCGTCGGCGTCGGTGAGGATGCGGCCGATCTGCTCGGCCGAGCTCGTCTCGTAGATGGGGACCGGAACCAGGGCCGCGGCCCAGCAGGCGAAGTCGAGCAGCGTCCACTCGTACCGGGTGCGCGACATGATGGCGACCCGCTCGCCGGGGCCCAGCCCCATGCCGATAAGTCCGGAGGCCACGGCCTCGACCTCCTCGGAGAAGTCGCGGGCGGTCACGGTGCGCCACACCTCGCTCATCTCCTGCTTGCGGGCGATGAGCGGGCGGTCCGCCGAGCGGGAGACGCGCGCCCGCAGCAGCGCGGGGATCGTCGTCCGCTCGTCGGTGCGCACCAGGGTGGGTGCGTGCCACTCCAGCGCACCGGGCCCGGCGGGGGCGCCGGAGGAGGGGGACGGGGAGGGGGAGGACGGGTTCGCCATGACGGCATTGTCCCTCTTCCTGCGCCGGCGCCGTCGGCGTTGCGGGCCGGCGGCCGGCGCCGCCGACGGGGCGGGCCCCGCACCAGTTTCTGGACAACCGTGTCCATGAACTCCTACCCTGAGCCCGTGAGCGTCCGAGCCCCGAGCCCGAGGAGGCGGCAGATGGCCAGACCCGCGCAACCGCTCGATCCGCAGCGGCGCGCACGCCTTCTCAGCCGGGCTCGTCTCGTCTTCGCGGCCGAGGGCTTCCGCGCGGCCCGCCTGACCTCGATCCTTAAGCGGGCGGACTTCCCGCGCAGCTCCTTCTACTACTTCTTCGCCACCAAGGAGCGGCTCCTCGACGCGGCCGTTGCGGACGGCCTGCGCGAGCTGGCGGGCCTCGTCCGCGTCCCCGCCGCCGCCGACCTCGACGAGAGCTCCTTCTGGCCCTCGCTGACGGGGCTCGCCGCGGACATCTCGGCTGCGGCGAGGCGACCGGACCTGGTCGCGGTCGGCACGGTGTACCACCTCGACGACCTGCCGCCGTGCCCGAGCCTCGACGCCTTCAAGGAGGCCGTCGTCGCATGGAGTACCGGCATCGTCGCCCGCGGTCTGGAGCTCGGGCTCCTCGACCCGCTCATCCCCGCCCAGATGCACGCCGAGCTCGCCTACGCCGTGGCCGGCTGCATCGACCGCTGGGCCACCCGGGACGCCGCCCACCTCGAGGTGGCGCAGGATCTCGCCTGCACGATCCTGCCGCGCATGCTCGGCGCACCGGGAAGCGCCCCGGGACCCGCACCGGGAGCCCCTCCACCCACGTCGAGACAGAAGAAGATGCAGAAGAAGGAACAGAAGAAGCAGGACCGCTCATGACCACCACGACCCTTGTCGCCGGAGCCACCGGCTACCTCGGACGCTTCATCGTCGCCGAGCTGCACCGCCGCGGGCGCCGGGTCCGCGCCATCACCCGCAGCCGCAGCCGGGCCGCCTCACCGGGTCCCTGGGAGGCCCCCGCCCTGGGCGGCCTGGTCGAGGAGTGGGCCGTCGGGGACGTCACCGACCCCGCCTTCACCGCCGACGTCGCCGAGGGGGCCGACGACGTCATCTCGGCCCTGGGCGTCACCAGGCAGAAGGCGAACCCCTGGGACATCGACTACCGCGCCAACCTCGCCGTCCTCCGCTCCGCCGAGAGGCACGGCGCGACGGGTCTCTGCTTCGTCAACGTCATCGGGGCGGAGCAGTGCCCGGCCCGGCTCACCCGGGCCAAGACCGCCTTCACCCGGGAGCTCGCCTCCTCGCCGGTGACGAGCCAGATCGTCAGTCCCCCCGGGTACTTCTCCGACATGGCTCAGATCCTGCAGATGGCGAGGCGCGGTCGCGTCCTCCTCCTCCGTCCGGAGGTCCGGATCAATCCCGTGCACGGCGCCGATCTCGCGCAGTTCTGCGTCGACCGCCTGGTCGCCGGGCAGGAGGGCGAGTGGAGCGTAGGAGGGCCGGAGGTCCTCACCTGGCGGGACCTGGCGGACTGCGCCTTCCGCGCCCTGGGACGGCCGGTGAGGGTCAGCACCGTCCCGCCCGCCGTCATGCCGCCCCTCATCGGGGCCCTGGGGCTCGTCAGCCCCGGGCGGGCGGACACGCTGCGCTTCGTGACATGGAGCATGCTTCACGACTGCGTCGGCGAGCCCGTCGGGACGCGCACGCTCCTGGCGTTCTACGAGCACCACGCCGCCAAGGTCTGAGTCTGCGCCGGCTGCCGGCCCGGGCCGTCTCCCCTCCGCGTGCCGGCCGTGCCATACTGGAGGCCGATAGAGCACGGCGGGGCAAGAGGGGCGCGAGAGCATGAGACGGGGCCGCACACGCGTACTCGTGCCCATCGGGGCTCTCGCCCTCCTGGCCGTCGTCGCGGTCGCTCTTCTCATCGCGCGATCGCCCTCCCCGGACACCCGGGCCAGGCCGGACGCCGACCTCGTCCTGGCCGCCGTCGAGCAGCACCAGGCGGTGCTCGACGCCGAGTGGACCGATCCCGGGGCCTCCACCGGCGCCGCGAGCCCCATGCCTGCGGAGGAGGCGATCCGGTACGTGCGCGACGGGCTCATCCAGGACGGACTCCCGGTGACCTCGGCGACGAGCGAGGTGAGCCTGGCCCGGGCGACCTTCCAGGACGACGGCACCGTGCTGGCCGCCGTCTCGGTGTCGACGACCTTCGTCTACAGCGGGCACTCGGAGTCTCCCGGCGTCTCCACCGATCGCCACTGGATCACCCTGTCCGGCGGCGACGCCACCGGCTACTCGGTCACGCAGGACGAGGTCATCGGACAGGAGACGGCGAGTACTCCCGATGAGGTCCAACGGCGGGCCGACCTCATCGGACTGGCCGTCTCCGCCGTCTTCGGCGTGCTGGCGCTGGTGGCGGCGCTCCTGCCGTGGCTGGTGCGGTTCCAGCGCTCCGCCCGCCCCGGCTCCGGGCGCCTGACGGGCCTGCTCGTGGGCGGTCCCGCGGCGCTCGCCGTCGCCCTGGCGTGGTGCTTCACCGTGGGCGGCGCCAGCGCGACGAGCGACTTCGACGGCAGCCGGGCGACCTGCATGGGCGAGCGCATCACCACGCTCGACTCCCGGCTCGAGTCCTACGACGCCGAGCGCCTCTGGCACGGCTGCATCGCCCACAGCCGGATCGACGTCGCCCTGGCGCTCGTCGCCGCCGCGGCCGTCATCGTGGCCGAGTACCTGGTCCTCGCGGGCCTGCGGGCGAGGGCGGCGAGGAGTCGCCGGCCGGCAGGGGCCGACGGCTCCTCGAAGGATGTCGGCTCCGGCGCGTCCGGCGGGTAGCCGGGCCGCCGACGGCGTCAGGACCTCTTGCGCCTGGGCGGGGCCTGGCCGAGCTCGACCGCGGCCACGCTCACCGGCGCGCTCTCGGCCGCCTCGGCGGGCCGTCCCGTCTGCCCGGATCCTGCGGCCTCGGCGACCTCGACCGTGAAGGGGCCGGTGACCTTGGCGGCCTCCAGCAGGTCTGCGCGCACGGCCTCGATGGCGGGCGCGACCTCGGGCTCCACCGCCAGGACGACCGACAGGATCGGCGTCTTCTGGCTCGTCTTGGCCTCCGACTTCACCTTGCGCAGGGCCGCCAGGGCCGTTCCCGCGCGCTCGACCAGACCGGCGTCGGCGTCGCCCGCGGCGTCGCGCAGCCCCGCCGCCTCGGGCCAGGCGGCGCGGTGGACGCTCCCGGTGCGGTACCAGCTCCACACCTCCTCGGTGACGAAGGGCAGGAAGGGGGCCAGCAGGCGCACGAAGGTGTCCACCGCGATCGCCAGCGTCGTGCGGGCGCTGCGCACCGCCGCGGCGTCATGGGTCCCGTCGAAGTCGTTGGCGCGGTCCTTGACCAGCTCGATGTAGTCGTCGCAGAAGGTCCAGAACAGCGACTCCGCGGCCTCCAGCGCGCGCGCGTGCTCGAAGCCCTCGAGGGCGGTCGTCGCGGTCTCGACGACGTCGGCCAGGGCGGCCAGCACCGCGCGGTCGATGGGCTCGGTGACGGCGCCCGCCTCCAGGCTCGGCGGCGGCGCGGCGGCCAGCGCCGCCTCATCGGCGTCGAAGGGGAGGCCCATGGACAGGGCGAACTTGGAGGCGTTGAGGACCTTGATGGCCAGGCGGCGCCCGACCTTGATCTGCGCCTCGTCGAAGGTGGCGTCCAGGCCCAGGCGGGCCGAGGCCGCCCAGTAGCGCACGGCGTCGGAGCCGTACTTCTCCAGCAGGTCCATGGGGGTGACGACGTTCCCCTTGGACTTGGACATCTTCTTGTGGTCCGGGTCCAGGATCCATCCGGACAGGCCCGCGTGCGCCCACGGCAGCGCGCCGAACTCCAGATCGGCGCGCACCACGGTGGAGAACAGCCAGGTGCGGATGATGTCCTGGCCCTGGGGGCGCAGGTCCATGGGGTAGGTGCGGGTGAACAGGTCGTCGTCGGTCAGCCACCCGCAGGCCAGCTGGGGGGACAGGGAGGACGTGGCCCAGGTGTCCATGATGTCCAGCTCGCCCACGAACCCGCCGGGCTCGCCGCGCTGGGCCTCGGTGCAGCCGGGCGGGACATCGGAGGAGGGGTCCACCGGAAGAGCGGACTCATCGGGCGTGATGATCGCGTCGTAGTCGACCTCGCCGTCGGCGTCGACCTTGTACCACAGCGGGAAGGGCACGCCGAAGAAGCGCTGCCGGGAGATGAGCCAGTCGTTGTTCAGGCCCTTGACCCAGTTCTCGTAGCGCACCCGCATGAAGTCGGGGTGGAAGACCAGCTCGCGCCCGCGCGCGAGCAGCTCGGCGCGCAGGTCCGCCCCCGTCGCCGGGTTCGTCCACTCCCTGCCGCCGTTGCGGATGTACCACTGGCGGGAGGTGACGATCTCCAGGGGCTTGTC
>ERZ773009.2196-NODE-2196-length-12669-cov-8.594023_pt1 | contig 12669 bp, 10 predicted proteins | sample MGYA00580663_ERZ773009 | MGnify/ENA primary metagenome ERZ773009 (study PRJEB29015, sample SAMEA2737969) | human oral metagenome | biome: human oral; feature: human-associated habitat; material: dental | place: China | collected 2026 ... | reverse complement strand
ATGCTGCTAAATACAGTGCAATATGCTGCTAAATACAGTGCAATATGCTGCTAAACGCAGTGCGTTTTGCTGCTAAATGCAATGCGATTTGCCGCTAAACGCAAGGTAAAATGCTGCTAAATGCAAGATGATAAGCATAAAAATTCACCATAATGGTATAAACAAAACCTTTTAGATCCATTAAAAACATGGCAAAAAAGGGCAAAACATCCATTAAAAAGTGGGGTTTTAGGGGCTAAAAGTGAGTAATTGGGCTTGAAAAATTACGAGCCGGCAACCAAAATAGAAAGGCTAAATGGTGCTAAATGCAGCTGACGCTTTCAAAAATGCGTAAGAGAAGGAGCGAGAAAGGTTGGAATTAGCAGCTAATTGCTTGCTTTTGAACATTTATTTTCGCTAGAAGAGAGAGGGAACGAGGGTGTGTTTTGTAAAATATAAGTACCAGATTTAACAAAATGTTATATTGGGAGAAGTGTGAAAGCTTGCCTCTAACCGTTTTGGCTTAATTGCAGTCGATTTGTTTGCGCGTGTATTCTTATGATGGACAATCAATGGAGTGTGACAGAAAGCTTTTCGATTGTCTCCTGCAAGTGTTCATATCTTTTCTTCCTTTATAATTCATTTCAATATATATTTGCACCTTTAAAAAAAAATATATAGTTTTGCATATTGTAAGCAGTAAGCACAATGGAGAACCTGCGGACAACTTCTATCCTAATGTGGGTGATTGTAGTGCTGGATGAGTTAGGAAACATTTGAGAGCCTGTCCTTATTTTTAGGGGTAGGGAGGAGAAAAAGTTTTCTTTTCGTCCACTCGCAAGTATACGGCAGAGGCTATAAAATATTCGTTCTGCTAAAACAAAACAATTTCTACGAATGTAATCTTGGCAACACACTTGCATTTGCCCACTCTATATGGTTGAGTGTAGACATTGTTTTCTTATTCGCGTTCTCGGTGTTTTTCTGCAAATAATGATATTCGGGCTAGTACGGCTAACATATTTAGCGAGCTGCAATATGTGAAACCACATTTGAACAAACAGCATTAATTTAGTGGAGCAGTTAGAACAGGGTAACAAGCGAATAGCCAAAAATGCTATTCTTTTATATGTGCGAATGCTCGTCATTATGTGCGTTAGTTTTTTTACTTCGCGCATAGTGCTTATTGCACTTGGAGTTTCCGACTATGGATTGTTTAATCTTGTTGGTGGTTTCATTGTTTTGTTCAATGTACTGAGTAATGCGCTTTCTACTGGAACCTCTCGGTTCATTACTTATGCATTGGGTGTTAATGATGAAGAACTGATTAACAAGACCTTTTCCACTGTGGTTAAGGTACACCTTGTATTGGTTGTTATTTTTCTTGTTTTGTCGGAAACAATTGGGTTGTGGTTTGTCAACACACAATTGGTGATAGATGGGAATCGGCTGGTGGCTGCCAATTATGTTTTTCAGGCAGCCGTGTTGAGCACAGCTGTTGGTATAATTCAGATTCCCTACAATTCTCTTGTGGTTTCGCACGAGAACTTCAATGTATTTGCTTTTGTCGAGATAGTCAACACCTTTTTTAAGTTAGGTATTGCTTATGTAACGTTGTATTCGGCTCTCGACCACTTATGTGTGTATAGCATATTGTATTCAGGCATCAGCGTTTTCACTCTATTTATATATTTCTTTTATTGTCGCCGTAACTACAAAGAAAGCCGCTCTTTGACGCAGATGGACCGAGGAATATTACCGCAGTTGTTGTCTTTCTCTGGTTGGGGGCTCTTTAACAACGCCACATTCGTAGCGTCTCAGCAAGGTCTTAATGTTTTTTTAAATTGGTTTTTCGGTACGCTAATCAATGCTGCCGCTGGTATTGCAGGGCAAGTACAAGGCATATTATATACGTTTACAAGTAATATTACGACAGCGTTTAACCCTCCTATCATCAAGGCATATGCTTCGAACGACTATTTGCGAGCCGGTAGATTGGTGTCGTTAGGTGTGGCTGCTTCTGCAATACTCACGCTTCTTATTTCCATCCCCATAATTGTTAAGCTTGATTTCTTGATGGGGTTGTGGCTGCACAAAGTGCCTGTTGGCGCTGTGGTCATTTGTCAACTCTTATTAGTGAAGAACTTGTTTAACAGTTTCAACCCATTGCCCTACACCATCATAATGGCAAGCGGTAAAATAAAGATGACAAATATCTTGTGTGGCTTGACAAGCCTATTGATGTTGGGGATAGATTATCTGGTTTTGTTATTGACCCATTCGTATGCCATGGCTTTTCTGGTGGGGTTGATACAGCCTTTCTCTTCTACAATAATATATTTGTATTACTGTAAGAAGTATATGGCGGCTTTTAGTGTGCGAACCTTCGTTATGCACACTTATTTGCCATTGTCGATGATAGCCCTTTTCACATATTATGTTTGTAGCCATCTATCTGGGGCTATACATGGCGAGTTACTCAGCCTTTGTGTGGTTTTTGCTACTTCGACATTGCTAATATCCGTTTCTAGTTTGGCCTTTGTTGTAGACAGTCAGACGCGAATGAGGTTGTGGATTTTTGCTAAAAGGAAATTAGGGATAGGTGGTGTTACATACACAAACTAATCAAAATAGACGAACCATGACAGCTACTAAACGTAATTCGAGTGTGGAACTATTGAGAATACTATTGATGGTCTTCATTGTTATCCATCATATTATATCTTCGGTTGTCGCACCTAATTTCAGTAATCGCATTTATGCCTGTGTTGATGTGTTCTTGCACACGGCAGTGATAGTTTTTGTTCTGATAACAGGGTATTTTGGCTTACGGTTCAGCTTACGTAAGGCTTTGCTCTTGTTGTTCCAAGTATTATTTTATTCTGCTTTGTTGGGCTGTATCGCGTATTTTTGTTTCGGCATAGGTACGCGAATAGATCTTGTGAAGAGTTTCTTGCCTATCAGTAGTAATGCCTATTGGTTTATCACTGTATATTTTCAATTGTTCTTTCTTTCTCCTTTTATAACGAAGATGCTCGAACAGTTAACAGACAGGCAATATTCGCAATTGTTGATTGTGCTTTTTGTTCTTGTATGCTGGTTCGGTTTCTTATGGAAAGATAGCGTTTCTGTGGATGGAAAGAACATCGTGAATTTCACATTTATATATTTGTTGGGAAATGGAATAAGAAGGATTGAGAGAAATAAACCGAGCAGTATTCTTATTTCCAGAAAGTGGGCATTGCTTATTATAAGCTTCTTGGTTCTTTGTTTGGTTGGGTTTTATTTCCTACCCGATAGGCACAATCTTTTCATTCATGCAATTGTGTTTTCTTATAAATACAATTCTCCCTTTTTGATATTGTTGAGCATAGCCTTGTTCAATGTGTTCAGGACATTCTCGTTCGATAGCCGTTTTATCAACTACATGGCAACTTCTTCCTTGTCGATATATTTAATACACGAACATCCGCTTATGCGTGAAATCATATATGTGAGGCCTTTCAATAAACTTATGCTTGTTGAAAGTGGTTTCGGCTTATTCCTTATCATCGTGGGTTATGCGCTTGTTCTTTCATTCTGCTGCATGGGGGGGGATAAAATTAGACATTATGTCTTTGAAAAGATTAGCAGCCGTTCAGATAGATAGTTAAAGATATATTTTTGTTACAATATGATTAGAATTGAGGACATCAAGATTGCCGTTATCGGCTTGGGCTATGTGGGCTTACCCCTCGCACGCCTTTTTTCTACAAAGTATAAAACGATAGGTTTCGACATGAACCAAAAGCGTGTGGATGCGTTAATGGCGGGCCACGACGCAACGTTGGAGGTGTCGGACGAGTTATTGCAAGAAGCCTTACGTAATGGTTTCGTGTGTACCACAGACTTGGAAGAGCTACGCAGCTGCAACTTCTATGTGGTTGCTGTGCCTACACCCGTAGACGTGAACAATCGCCCTGACCTGACACCGCTTATTGGAGCAAGCACCACGGTGGGTAAAGTTATCTCGAAAGGTGACATCGTTGTTTACGAATCTACTGTTTACCCTGGTGTTACCGAAGAGGAATGCCTGCCCGTGGTTGAGGAGGTCTCGGGCTTGAAGTTTAACGCCGATTTCTATGCAGGCTATTCGCCCGAGCGTATCAATCCTGGTGACAAGGAACACACGGTTGAGAAGATTAAGAAAGTTACTTCTGGTTCTACGCCTGAGATTGCTGATATCGTTGACGCTGTTTACAATTCGGTGTTGATAAATGGTACGCATAAGGCTCCGTCGATACGCGTGGCCGAGGCTTCTAAGATCATCGAGAACTCGCAACGAGACGTGAACATCGCCTTTATGAACGAGTTGGCCAAGATTTTCAACGCTATGGGTATCGATACACACGACGCCATAGAAGCAGCCTCTTCAAAATGGAACTTCATCAAACTAAACCCTGGACTGGTGGGCGGACACTGTATTAGTGTAGATCCATATTACCTCATTCAGAAAGCGCAGGTGTATGGTGTACTGCCACGTATTATGTCTGAGGCACGTCGTTTGAACGATGGTATGGGCGCATATGTGGGTAACCAAGTAGTTAAGCTGATGAATAAGAAAGGCGTTTTGGTGAAAGATGCAAAGATATTGGTACTTGGTGTTACATTTAAGGAGAACTGTCCTGATGTGCGGAACACCAAGGTGGTGGACATCTACACTACGCTTGAAGAGTATACCGAGAATATCACCGTGTGTGATCCTTGGGCTGATTGTGCCAAGGTGGAGAAAGAATATGGAATTAGCATTGTTCCTACAATATCAGCCGGCGAGAAGTTTGATGCCGTTATACTAGCCGTATCTCACAAGGAGTTTGCCGATACCGATTGGCGTAAACACTTATCAGAACATGGTGTGATTTACGACGTGAAGGGAGCATTGGAAAGAGAACAAGTGGATGGAAGGTTATAAGTTAAGCTTTGTGGTGCCGATGTACAATGCTGAAAAGTACATCGTTACTTGTTTGGATACAATTTTACATTCGGCTCTTCCAAAGGAGTTGTACGAGGTTGTTGTTGTTAATGATGGTTCAACCGACTCTAGCCCAGATATAGCACAGTTATATGCACAACAGCACGCAAACCTAATTTATCTTACACAAGAAAATCAAGGCCAGAGTGTAGCAAGAAACTTGGGAATAAAGAGCAGTAAAGGCGATTATGTATGGTGCATTGACGCAGACGACAAATTGGACAGCAACGAATTACCCAAAGTGTTTCGCACGTTGGAAGAGCATGAAGACTTGGATATTCTTGCTGTACAATTGCAGCGAATATCCGAGCAAGATGAGCCAATCTGTATTGAGTGTGAACAACCGAGTTTACCACATGGCAAGGTGCTTACGGGGGTGCAGGCTGTTATAGGAGGATACAATCCTTCTTCCATCTGTGCACTGATTGCGAAAAAAGCCTTGTTTGTTGATTATGATGTGTTTTTTGTTCCCGGCATTACACACCAAGATGTGGAGCTGACATATCGATTGATGCCACGAGCTAGCAAAGTTTTGTTTTCTGAACTAGTACCTTATCTTTACATCAACCATCCAAGTTCTACGAGTAAATCGCTTGTAGCAGAGAAGAAGATAAAGTATGTGAAAGATGATATCTTTATCATACAATCTTTTCGCACCTTGGCAAAAAGCTTTGAAACCTCTGATACACATTTGGCTCATACTATTTATAATAGGAGTCAAAACGTGTTATTCAGTTTAGTCTATTCTTTGTATAAGAATAAAGGTATATGGGGTAGTCTTGGTGTGAATAAGGCAGTGGTGGATGAATTGAAGAAACAGGGGCTTTATCCGATGAGAGGTCCATGGGATTCTTGGAAGAAGAGCATGATAGTTACTTTTTTTCTTAATGTAGAACGCGTTATCCGATAGCATTATGCGAATTGTACTTATTACTCAGATAACTCCTGCATCCGAGAACGTGCGGGGAACTTCTGCCTTGCCCTACCACCTGATGGTGCATAGGCCGGCAAACGTGGAGATTATCATATATAGCTTTAACGGCAATCAGCTATCTGACACAAAAATAAAAGAAGTGGAAGGGGAACTGAATGTGACGATTAAGCTGTTGCCACGTCCAACATGGCAATCGTGGGTGCTTCGTCTGCATCTCTTGTTTATACGTGTATTGCTTAAGTATCCTTTGTTTAATTATATGCGGCTCCCCTCAAAGGTTGTAGAAGAGATAAAGGGTTTACAGCCTGATGGCATCTGGGTTTACGGACAAGACATTTCGCGAGTGACAAAACAATTTGCGGGGTTTAAGCGTGTGCACACTCTTCCCGATTGCGAGTCGCTGTATTATTACCGTATGTTGGGCAGACGCTTTGTTTTTAAGGACAGGATGATGTTCATGCGTAACATGGTGATGTATCCCAAATATTTGCGTATGGAAGGAGCATATGAAAATTCGCCAATGGTGAAATACCACTTGGTGGGCGAGGCTGATGCGGAATCTTTGCGTAACGTGAATCCCGGCATTCAAGCCCATTTCTTACGGCATCCCCATTACCATGTGGCTGAACCTCATAAACAAATCGCTTTTTCGAGGCCTAAGATACGACTTCTTGTTGCAGGACAATATAACCTCTACATGAAAGAATCGGCTGATGAAGCATTTGAAATGATTATTCGCGAGGCAACTAGATTGAATGCGCATTACCAAATTACATTTGTAGGTCGTGGTTGGGAAAATACAGTTGAAAAATTGAAGAGTGTTGGATTTGACGTGGCTCAGATTACATTTGCGCCCGACTATATTGAAGAAATACGTAAGCATGACGTACAATTTACACCAATAGCTATTGGTACTGGCACTAAAGGAAAGGTACTTGATGCGTTGGCCAACGGGTTGTTGGTTGTGGGAACACCATTTGCGTTGGAGAATATCGCGGTAGAGAATGGTGTGTCGTGTGTGGAGTATCATTCTAACGAAGAGCTATTGGCTGCTTTAACAGATATTCCCCGTAATGTGGAGAAGTATGAGCAGATGGCAGAAAAAGGACGTGAAGCGATTTTTGTTGAACATGGCAGAAAGCGCATATCCCAACAACTGATGGATTTGTTTAAATAGTAACGAAATGTACATCTATATTCTCATTTTGGCCCTTGCCATGGCTGGCGTTTTTTTCCTGCCCCAGAAGACGGCAAAGTCTACTATATATCTCGCTCTTTGGATGGCCGGGCTAGCATTATTTGTGGGCTTCTCAGATATGTTGGGGGGATTTGACCGATATATATATGGAGAACTATTTGATCAAGTGGCTGACGTGAGACGTGCAGGCGGAGATGTTAAAACTGCTTATATCTTTGAATTATATGCCTCTGAGTTTGGTTTTAGTTGGCTTAATGTGGTCATCTCGTACATTACTGCAAATAGATATGTTTTTATCTTGATGTTGACTATCGCCATTTATGTTTTGCTCTTTATTTCTTTTAGACGCTATGTAGATAATTACCCTTTTGCAATGATGTTGTTTATGGGATTGATTTTCTTTTTCACCTTTACCTATCTACGGCAATTGATTGGCGTTGGTATTGGGTGGTTATCGATAACGTACGCGTATAAGAGAAATTTATTGAAGTTTCTTGCTATAGTACTCTTAGCGACATTGATACATAATTCGGCCATTATTCTTCTTCCAGTTTATTTTTTAGCAAAGAAACAATTCTCAAAAACAACAGTGGTGTGGGTGATGCTTTTTTGTCTTGTTATTGGAGTAACAGGCATACCATCTACGTTGTTTGATTTATATGGTTCTGTTTCAGAAATGCAAAGTAGGGCACAAAGCTATGCAGAAGATGAAGTGGGTTTTAAGATTGAGTATATTCTAGAGGCGTTTTTCTTCCTTTATTTCATTTTCCGAAATTACAAAGAGATACCTAAGACCCCTGAAAGGATTGTTATGTTGAATATGGCATTGTTGTTTTGTGCAGTCTTGCTAATTTTTTCTAGATCACTCAATGGTGGACGATTAGCTTGGTTTTACCTTATCGGGCTTATTTCTACTTTTTCTTTCATCGTGTCAAATACTAGGCGTATTAACACTCAGTTCCTCGTTCTTGTATCATTCTCTTGTTTCCTTTACCTGAGAATTCTGCTTGTTGCTTGGGGACCGCGTGGAATACTTTATCCATACAAATCTTTCTTTACAAATGGAGTAAGGGCCGGTGACTGGGTTCACGATAAATGGGAATATGATAGTGAATATGACAAAGATAAGTTGTACCGATGAACTGTATCATTATGAAGGAACGAGATTCTAATATGGAATTGTTGCGTTGTATCGCAATGTTTTTGGTTGTTCTTGTGCACACGAGTTTTTTGTCGTTAGGTCTACCAACACAAGAAGAATCTTTCCATACGCCAACATCAGTGTTTATTAGACTTTTCACCCAGTCGGTTTCAATTGTATGTGTGAATGTTTTTGTGCTTTTGTCAGGGTGGTATGGTATTCGGTTTAACCTGAGCCGTTTGGGTGGCTTTCTTTTCCAAGTCTTTTTCTTTTCAGTATTCGTTTATTTCTGCCTCATAGCTATTTATCCTCGAGAATACTTGAACACACGCTCCCTGTTAGTTGTGTGTATGCTTAATGGAGAAGATTATTGGTTTGTAAAATCATATATGCTTCTATATCTTTTTTCACCATTTCTTAATAAACTTATAGAAGATGAATCTAATAAAGTGTTAGTTAGGCACATTATAATTGTTTTTTTTGTGTTTCAGACCATTTATGGTTGGTTTAGCATTAATGGAGCACCAGAATTAGCAGGGGGTTATTCTGCACTGTCGTTCATGGGATTGTATTTAGTTATGCGTTATTTAAGGCTATATGGTTTTGAGTTATCTAAGTATAATGGCAAGCAGTATATTACACTCTACTTTGTTATAGCTATAGTAAATACCTTACTTGCGTTCCTCCTAACACGAATGAATCTCATTATTTATGGCAGAATATTTACTTATACAAATCCATTGGTAATATGTCAGTCTCTTTTGTTAGTACTCGCTTTTTCTCAGCTCAAAGTTAAAAGTAAGTTTATCAATTGGATGGCAATTTCTTGCTTTGCTGTTTATCTGACACATGCAAACGGTTTTATTTTAAGACCATTTTATGGGAAATGGATTAGATACTTGTTTGACAAACATGACACAATGATGTTTGCCCTCTTAGTAACATGTACAATAATTATACTCTTCTTTGTGTCCACATTATTGGATAAAATCCGATTATTAATTTGGGCGAAGATCTCAGTGAAATAAATTTTATAGATAATGCTTGTTACAATCTTTACCCCAACCTATAATAGAGCCAATTTGCTGGGGCGACTTTATTTATCGATTAAACAACAACGTTTCGACGATTTTGAGTGGATAATAGTTGACGATGGTTCAACAGATAACACCCATGACGTTGTAATGGGTTTTATTGAAGAAAGGATTGTCCCTATAAAGTATTTGTTTAAGCGCAATGGAGGGAAACATCGGGCTATTAACGAAGGTGTTAGGCAGGCGAGTGGAGACCTGTTTTTCATTGTTGATAGTGATGATGTGCTTGCTGACAATGCTCTGAAGCGTATTGAGGAAGTGTATGAGCAAATTAGAGATGATGCACAATTTGGGGGTGTAGCAGGCGTAGACGCTTATCCTGATGGCCGTATTGTGGGCTCTGGACTACCTGCAGCCACGATAGACTGTAGTTCGTTAGAGATACGGAACAAGCATCATGTAGTGGGTGACTTGTCAGAAGTCTTTCGTACAGCGGTGATGCGCGAATTTCCTTTCCCTGAGATAGACGGCGAAAAATTCTGCCCTGAGGCTTTAGTATGGAATAGGATAGCAGGGAAATATAAACTTAGATATTTTAACGAACCTATTTATATAGCGGAGTATCAGCCAGAAGGACTTACCGCCCGAATTGTTGAGATTAGGATGAAAAGCCCTATTGCAACCACAACATGCTATGCTGAAATGGTTTTGTCTAGCATTCCACTAACAGAGCGATTTAAGGCTGCTGCAAATTATTGGAGGTTTAGATGTTGTTGTAATGATAAGACCAAGATCAAGCGTATAAGTGTGTTTTGGAAGTCTATGTCCTTGTTGGGATGGATTATGCATTTAAGAGACTTACATGTAACAAAGAAATGATTTTACAGGATGCGAATACTTCAGGTTATAACGTCTCTCCAAACAGGTGGGGCAGAGAAAATTGTTGTTGATGTCACGAGAATAATGAGAGATCGTGGTCATATTGTTGATGTGGTTGTGTTTAATGGTATAGATACACCTTTTATGGAGGATATACATAGAACAGGTTGTAAAGTGTATTCCTTCTCCAATGGTGGCTCAGTATATAATCCACTGCATATTCTCCGACTAGTGGGCATTATGAAGAAGTATGATGTGGTACACTCGCATAATACCTCTCCCCAATTTTTTGTTGCCGCAGCTAATTTGTTGAGTGGATTGCCTATCGTAACAACTGAACATAATACAACTAATAGGAGAAGAAATAACCCTTTATGGAAACCGCTTGATAAGTGGATGTATAATAGATACAAAAAAATTATATGCATATCTGACCAAGCAGAACAGAATTTGAAGGAGTATTTATGTCATTGTAATACACCTATTGAGATAATTTATAATGGTGTCGATGTGGACTTTATATACAACTCAAAACCATTAATTACTGAGGCGAGTAACAAGTTCGTTGTACTAATGGTTGCGGCCTTTAGAAAACAAAAAGATCAAATAACACTCATCAATGCGATAAGTTTGTTGCCCGAAGAAGATTTCGAACTGTGGCTTGTTGGACGCGGTGATTGCCTAGATGAGGTTCGTGCTTATGCCGAAGCAAAAGGAATGCATGATAGAGTGAAATTCTGGGGAAACAGAACTGATGTTGCAAATGTGCTACATACGGCAGACGTCGTTTGCATGTCGTCACATTATGAAGGTCTCTCCCTCTCCAACATTGAAGGTATGTCGTCGGGTCGTCCCTTTATTGCGAGCGACGTCGACGGATTGCGCGAAGTGACAAAAGGTTATGGCGTGCTGTTTCCTCATGAAGATGCGGAGGCGTTAGCTGGTATCATCCAAAAACTGCACGATGATAAGGCTTATTACGATGAAATAGCCGAGAAATGTTATCAGCGTGCGCTAATGTTCGACATCAAGGTGATGATGGATAAATACGAAGACGTGTATAAGAGCCTTGTTAGCAAATAGTATTAGAATAGAATTGAACAAGGTTGGTTTTATGAATTATGAGTATTTTTAAGAGAGTTGCTTAAAAGAGCATTAAGTTGTAATCTTTATTTGTAACAAACTTACTAATAGGAATTTGATATGAAGAAAATATTATTCTGCAATAATTTGTTGGGAGGATTACTTCTCTTCCGGAAAAATGTTATAGACCATTTCATTGGTAAAGGTTATGAAGTGGTGTTGGTTGCAATTAAAGGTGACGCTGCAAGTCCAAACGTTGAAACATTGGGGAATGGGGTGAGAGTTTATTCAATAGACGTTAGTCGCACTTCAACCAATCCATTTAACGACCTACAATTTTTCTTTCAACTATTCAAAATCCTCCGTTCAGAAAAGCCTAGTTATGTATTTAACTATACGATAAAACCCAATATTTACGGGGCAATGGCGTGTAAACTCTTGGGAATCCCTTGCACCGATATGATGGCTGGTTTGGGTTATACATTTACTAATAATTCTTTATCGTCCAGGATTGCCCGCATGTTATATAAAATCGGGTTGTATTGTTCACAACATCTTTTCCTCTTGAACGAAGAAAATGTGAAAGAGGTGTCTCGATTAAGATTATGCAACGAGAAGAAAATAATATGGCTAAAAGGTGGAGAAGGGGTAGATGTTAACCATTATCGATATTTTGATAACTCTTCCGAAGAAATATGCTTCCTTTTTATTGGTAGACTTATTGAAGAGAAAGGCTATCGCGAATTTGTTAAAGCAGCTAAAATGGTTTTGCAGAAATATCCTAATGTTCAATTCCATATTGTAGGAGAGTACGACCTTTCATATCCTAAAGCAGTTAGTAAGGAAGAAGTAACAGCAGACACTAAAGAAGCAAATATTGACTATTTAGGTGTGTATAAAGATATGATGGAACTATATAAACAACCTGGTTATGTTGTTTGTATTCCGTCTTATTATTCTGAAGGCTTGAATCGTTCGCTAATGGAAGGATGTGCTGTGGGCAAACCAATAATAACAACAAATCATCCCGGTTGTAGAGAGATGGTGGTTGATGGAGAAAATGGTTTTGTTGTAGAGACACGAAATGTGGAGGCCCTTGTTCGGGCAATGGAAAAGTACATTTTGCTGTCTGAAGAGGATAAGAGGAAAATGTCTCAGAGAAGCCGCAGTTTAGCAGAACAAAACTTCGATGTGAGAGACGTTATTGCTCAATATGAAAAATTAGTTCGAGCAGCTTTAAATTAGTATGGATATTTTCACTGGCTTTTTATGAGTTGATAGTGAACAAAGTTAAGAGTTAATTCTATCTGTATGCTCTTAGTTAACCAAGATAAAAACTAAATAAGCAATAATAATAGAAATGAAATGTGACGTGATTGTAACCTATTGTTGGAATAGGGTAGGATATAA
>ERZ773009.2194-NODE-2194-length-12675-cov-9.639303_pt1 | contig 12675 bp, 10 predicted proteins | sample MGYA00580663_ERZ773009 | MGnify/ENA primary metagenome ERZ773009 (study PRJEB29015, sample SAMEA2737969) | human oral metagenome | biome: human oral; feature: human-associated habitat; material: dental | place: China | collected 2026 ... | reverse complement strand
GGGGGAGACACCAATGGCGATCAACTCGTGGATTGCGGCGCTTGGTATTTGAGGCATGCGTTTATACGGTTGCAATTACGTTGGAGTTGCTGCACAGGGGGCGGCAACTCCTTTCTATATGGGGGGATTTTTTAGAGGAGACAAACCCAACACTGACAAAGCGATGGGAAGGATTTGCGGGCGGAAAGCGGACAAAATGCGCTAATATGGTGTGGCGCTTTGTGCGATAGAATATGATAGAGGTTGAAATCAGAGAGGATGTCGTTTGCATGATAGAAAGTGCTGCACAGGCGCAAGCGGCAAAGGCGTTTGCGGCGAAATGGAAGGGCAGGGGCTACGAGAAGGGCGAGAGTCAGAAGTTCTGGATGGAGCTCCTGCACAGTGTCTATGGCGTGGCGAACCCCGCCGATCTGCTTGTATTTGAGCAGCAGGTCATGCTCGATCACACGAGCTTTATCGACGTGATGATCCCATCGACGCACGTCATGATCGAGCAGAAGAGCCTCGGCAAGAGCCTCACTGAGCCGATTCGCCAGAGCGACGGAACACTGCTGAAGCCCATCGAGCAGGCGCGGCGCTATGCGGCGGCACTCCCGTACTCTACGCGTCCGCGCTGGATCGTCAGCTCGAACTTCGCGCAATTTCTTGTCTATGACATGGAGACGCCGAACGCCGAGCCGCAGGAAATCCTGCTCGAAAACCTCTCGCGCGAGGCGTATCGCCTGAACTTCCTCGTCGATGTGGGCGATGAACACATCGCAAGGGAGATGGAGGTCTCCATCAAGGCGGGCGAGCTCGTCGGCAAACTCTATGATGCGCTCGCGAAAGAGTACCACGACATGACGAATCCCCACAGCCAGCAGAGTCTCAACATCCTCTGCGTCCGCCTCGTCTTTGCCCTCTACGCCGAGGATGCAGGACTCTTCGGCAGACATGCGATGTTCCACGACTACCTGAGGGACGTGCCGCTCCCCCTCTTTCGCCGTACCCTCATCGAACTCTTTCGCGTACTCGACACCCCAATAGAGGAGCGCGACCCGTATCTGCACGACGCGCTTGCGGCATTCCCCTACGTCAACGGTGGGTTATTCGCGGAGATGGACATCGAGATCCCGCAGTTCACGCAGGAGATCGTGGACATCCTGCTCGCCGATGCGAGTGCGGGCTTTGACTGGAGCGCGATCAGCCCGACCATCTTCGGCGCGGTCTTTGAGTCCACGCTCAACCCTGCGACGCGCCGCGCGGGCGGCATGCACTACACGAGCATCGAGAACATCCACAGGGTCATCGACCCGCTCTTTCTCGATGCACTGCGCGACGAGCTCGATGCGTGCAAGGCGCAAAAGACGGAGAAGGCGCGGCGCAAGGCACTCCTCGACTTTCAGGAGAAACTCGCGGCGGGGCGGTATTTCGATCCTGCGGCGGGCAGCGGCAACTTCCTCACGGAGACCTATCTCTCACTGCGTCGTCTTGAGAACGAGGTCTTGCGCGAACTCTCGGGGGTGGAGGTCTTTCTCGGTGGGATTGACAATCCCGTCAAGGTGTCGATCGCGCAGTTCTACGGCATCGAGATCAACGACTTTGCCGTGACGGTCGCGCGCACGGCTCTCTGGATCGCCGAGAGTCAGATGATGAAGGAGACGGAGAGCATTGTCCACATGACGCTTGACTTCCTGCCGCTGCGGACGTACGATAACATTCATGAGGGCAACGCGCTCCGCATGGACTGGCGCGAGGTGCTGCCGCCGACGGACAATGTGCGCGTGATGGGGAATCCGCCGTTTGTGGGATATACCTATCAGACAGCCGCGCAAAAGGAAGATATGGCGGCGATATGGCAGGATGCAGGAGGGAAGCCCTACCCGTCGAGTGGCAAGATCGACTATGTTGCCTGCTGGTACTTCAAGGCGGCAGCGTATATGGTGGGGACGAATATTCGCACAGCCTTCGTCTCGACGAACTCCATTACGCAGGGCGAGCAAGTCGCGCTGATATGGAAGCCGCTTGTGGAGCGTTTCGGCGTGCAGATTGATTTTGCATGGCGGACGTTCCGATGGAACAGTGAGTCTCTTGACAAGGCGGCGGTGCATTGCGTCATCATCGGCTTTCGGTCAGGAACGACTGTGGCGACGAAATGGCTATACAATGACGGCGTGATGCGGGAAGTTGAGAATATCAGCCCGTATCTGACAGCCTCACCGACGATTTTTGTAGAGGCGCGAAAAACACCACTTTCCAATCATACACCGATTATGCAGCGTGGGAATCAGCCTACCGATGACGGGAATCTCATTCTTACTCGCGAGGAGCATGACGAACTCCTGAGGTCTGAGCCGCAGACGGCGGCGTTTTTCCGTCCCTATATGATGGGCTGGGATTTCATCCACCGTACAGCGCGGTACTGCCTGTGGCTTGTCGATGCAGATCCGCTTGACGTTAGTAAATGCCCGCAGGTGATGAAACGGATTCAAGCGGTGCGCGATTTTCGTCTTGCAAGCAAAAAAAAGGCAACGCAGAGGAAAGCCGATATGCCGATGTTGTTTGATGATATACGAGAGTGTCAAACGGGCTATATTGCTGTTCCTAAAGTATCCTCGGAAACTCGCCGCTATGTACCGATGGATTATCTGTCAGCGGATATTATTGCAGGCGATATGCTTTTTGTTGTGCAGAACACATCACTCTATCATTTTGGCGTTATGACATCGAATGTCCATATGGCGTGGATGCGCGCTGTGGCAGGGCGGTTGAAAAGTGATTACCGTTATTCTAGCACGATGGTATATAATACGTTCCCGTGGCCCGATCCAACGTCGGAGCAGCAATCGGCAATCGAGATTGCGGCGGAGGCGATTCTCGCCGCACGCAGGAAATACCCCGATGCGACACTTGCAGACCTCTACGGGGAGGCAATGCTTCTTTACAGAGATTTGTTGGAGGCGCATCGTGCAAATGACCGCGCCGTCATGCGGGCGTATGGATTCTCGACGAAGCTTTCAGAGTCGGAATGTGTGGCGGAGCTGATGAAGCGCTATGAGCGACTTGTGCAGGCAGATACATAAAGGAGCTGTGATACTACGGTGATTTCATCCAAGATTCGATTCCCCGTGATCTTTGTGGGGATTTTTGTTGCGGCGATTCTCGCGGCGCTCTATGTTGCTACGTTCGGACGCATGGAGCGCGCGGATGCGGCAGAGAGCATCAAGCTCTACTGCGACGCGTTTGTGCGGCAGGATGAGGAGGCGCAGAAACGGCTCGTGTCCTATGGCGCACCGACGGAGTCGTTCAATATGCGGGCGGCGTTCACGAATGCACTGCAAACGTCGGGGGCGGTGCTCTCGCCCGAGGAGGCGGGAGAGATCGCCGATGCCTACATGGAGTCGCTGCGTGCGGCGACGGTGGAGACGGCGGTCTCGGAGCAGAACAGGGAGCACGCGATGGTCGAGGTGACGGTGACGCGGTTCAATATGGATGCGGCACGCGAGAAGGCATCCGCGCTCATGCGGCAGCGGATGAAGCTCGGTGCTGCGCCCGACGAGCTGCGCAAGACGGCGGTCGAGGCGACGGCGGAGGCATACCGTGCGCTTGAGCCGGTCGGGACGGTGACGTTCTACGTACCCGTGCGCTACAATGCAGAGACGCGCATCTGGGATCCCGCCGACCCGATGCAGTTCGGCTTTGATCTCTCGAAACAGACGATGGGAGTGGAGTAAATAAAAAAGCCCCTTCGGGTCATCACTCCCGTCGGGGCTTTTCTGTTGGTAGTAGCATGTCATTCACTGACTTCAAGGGTATTTTAGCATAAGGAGAAAGAATAAGCAAGTGTTTTGCTGTGAAGTATTTGGAATTGGAGGCTCAATATGGCAAAAGCAGATTGGCAGAAACTTGACCGCGCGACGGTGGAGGGGAATCCGCGCCGCCCCGAGGGGGATGCGGGACGTGCGATGCTCGCACGCATGAACGAGAGCCACGCGCGGCTTGTGGACTGGGGGCTCGCGCACCTCGATCTTCGTCCGAATGACACGGTACTCGATATCGGCTGCGGTGGCGGCAATACGCTCGCGCGGATGGCGGAGTGCGTGACGGAGGGGCATCTCACAGGAATCGACTACGCGGAGACCTCGGTGGAGGCATCGCGTGCGTTCAATGCGCCGCTCATCGAGGCGGGGCGCATGGAGATTCGACACGGCTCGGTCGAGGCGCTGCCGTTCGCGGACGCGCATTTCGATGCGGTGGTGACGGTGGAGAGCTTCTACTTCTGGCCGTCCCCTGAGGAAAGTCTGAAGGAAGTCGCGCGTGTGGTGAAAAAGGGCGGTACGTTCCTCCTGCTCGCCGAGATCTACGGGCGGGACGATCTGCCCGAGGGCATCCGCGCGAAGGTCGCGGGCTATGATCTGACGAATCCGACCCCCGAGGAGTTCGAGCGGCTGTTTCGTGCGGCGGGCTTCTCGGAGGTTACCCTTCATTTCAAGGACGGGGAATACTGGATCGCCGTGCGTGGCGTACGCTAATAAAAAGTTGTTGTACGAGGTCGTTTGATCTCATACAACAACTTTTTTCATGCCGTTATCCCTGCTGTTCCTGCACGAAGCGGATGAACTCGTCGGTCTCTGTCTGTCCGTCCAGCTTCGCCATATACATATGGTTGCCCATCTTCGGCGACATACGTTCGGGCAGACGTTCACACATGACGATTTTGCCCGCATACCGCGTGAGAATGTCCTCGTGCGTATGTACATAGCGATGGAAGTCGCGGCGGCTCGCATACGCGCAGTAACAGTGCTCGCACCGATCGGGGAGAAGGCGGCGGTTCGCCGTCACCATGTCCGCCCAGATCTCGTAGACATCGGTGGAGTGTGCGAAGTTCATCATGTCGGTGGTGTAGCCGCCGGCGGGGCGCATATTGACCTCGAGTCCGACGAAGTCACCGACCGCACCGAGCCCTTCCTTTGCCTTGGTCAGGCGGAAAAATTCGAGGTGGACGAAGCGGCTGTGGACATGAAATGCCTTGAGTGTGGCGCGTCCCGCCTTTTTCAGCGCATCGGGGACGTTGTCCGCTGTGTAGTAGGAGAGGTCGAGCTGGTAGAGTACAACGTCCATGATGGACGGCGGCCAGACGGTCATGGACTCGAAGATCGGGTTGGCATCCGCGTCGACGATGGCATCGTAGGAGCAGATGTCGCCCGTGACGAACTCCTCGATGACGTAGGGGATGGCGGGCTTCGAGGCGTAGAAGTGGCGCAGTTCATCTGCGTTGTCGATGCGGTAGGTGTCCATCGCGCCGGCGCCGACATCGGGCTTTACAATGACGGGATAGCCGACCTCTGCCACGAATGCCTTGCCCGCGGCGTGTGTCGTGACCTTGCTGAGACGTGCGGTTGGAATACCGATCTTTTGATACACGGTTTTCATCGCTGCCTTGCTCTTGATCTGCTCCATGTCGCCGCTCTGCCAGCCTGTACGGATGTTGAAGTCCGTGCGCAGATGTGCGTCGCTCGCGAGCCAATATTCGTTGTTGGACTCGATCCAGTCGATACGCCCGTATTTGAAGGTAAAGAATGCGACGGCGCGCAGCATTTGATCGTAGTCGTCGAGCGCGGGGACGAAGTAGTATTCGGTCAGGGACTCGCGTACTTCGTGGTGGAGCTGGTCATAGGGCGTGTCGCCAATGCCGAGAACGTTCACCCCTTTCTTTTTCAGACGGTCACAGAAGTTCCAATAGACGCGCGGGAACTGTGGGGAGACAAAGATAAAGTTCATAATCGCACCTCGTTGTCGTTGGATCAACCTTCTTACGTACAATGTAGCGAATCCACTGAATTTTGTCAACAAAATGCGGTGTCGTCAGGCGTCTTTTTTGAGGGTTGGCACGCGAAAGACAAAGAATACGATGTGCAGAATCCACATGAGGGCGATTGCCATGCGTGCGTGCGGGTGCTCGGTCAGGAGGAAGGAGATGCCCATGAGGGTGGTGACGGGGAACATGATGCGGAGCTTCTGCATGATGGTCATGCCGCGCCGTCCGTTCTGCATGAGCAGCATGGTTTGACGATAGATCTTCGTTGTGCGCAGCCATGCGTCCATGCGGCGCGAGCCGCGCGTGAAGCAGTAGGCGGCGAGCAGGACGAAGGGGACGGTCGGCAGGATGGGGAGGAACGCGCCGAGGATGCCCAGCCCGAGACTGATGAGGCCGAGTGTGACGAAGAAAATTTTTTTTAGCAGCATGGTCGTTTTCCTTATAATTGAGATTATTTACCAAAGAGAGGATAGCATGAGACGGCAAAAATGGCAATGCAACGTTTTGTAGTTTTTTTGATTTGTGGTATAATGAAAAGCGGTTTTTGGGGGACTCCCGATTCATGCGGGTGTCATATGGGAGAGGAATGAGACGACGGTATGATTCGGATGAAAAATGTCTCAAAGATATACGATAACGGTTCGGTGGCGCTCGATCATGTCAGTATTGAGATCGGCAAGGGGGAGTTTATCTTTGTCGTCGGTGTGAGCGGCGCGGGGAAGTCAACGTTCATCAAGATGCTCTTTCGTGAGGAGCTGCCGACGGAGGGGGAGCTCTTTGTCAACGGACACGATGTCGTCCATATGGATCCACAGGATGTCCCGTATCTCAGACGCGGACTCGGTGTGATCTTTCAGGACTATCGTCTGCTCTCGGACAAGACGGTCTATGAGAATGTGGCGTTTGCGATGCGCGTCATTGAGGCACCGCGTCAGATGATCCAGCGGCGTGTGAATGCGGTGCTCGATGTGGTTGGACTGCGCGACAAGTACCGCAATTTCCCCTCGCAGCTCTCGGGCGGCGAGCAGCAGCGTGTGGCAATCGCGCGCGCGATTGTGAACGATCCCGCGATCCTCATCGCCGATGAGCCGACGGGGAATCTCGACCCTGAGACGAGCTGGGATATTATGGATATCTTCAAGCGGATCAATGCGTCGGGCACGACGATCGTTATGGCGACGCATGACAAGGGAATCGTCGATACGATGCAGCGGCGCGTCATTGCCATCGAGGGCGGACACATCGTCCGCGATGAGCAGCGCGGAGGATACGGCTATGAAGATTAGAACCGCAGAATACTATGTGCAGGAGGTCTTTCGCTCGCTGCGGCGCAACAACTGGATGACGTTCGCGGCGGTCGGCACGGTGGCGGTCTCGCTCTTTATCCTCGGCGTGTTTCTGATTCTCGCGCTCAATATGAACCGCGCGGCGTCGCTGCTCGAGTCGCAGGTGCAGATCAGTGTCTATATGAAGGATGATCTCGCGAAGGATGCCGAGGAGGATGTGGGCGCAAAGATCCGTGCGCTGCAGGGGATCGAGTCCGTGACCTATGTCAGCCGCGAGGAGGCGCGTGAACGCCTGTCGGAGCGTCTGGGGGAGCAGAAGTATCTGCTGGATGCGCTCGGCGACAAGAATCCGCTGCCGAACGCCTATGAGGTGACGGTGCGGCAGCCGGATATGGTGGAGACGGCGGCGAAGCAGATCGAGCGCATGGATGGCGTGGAGTCCGCGAAGTACGGACAGGATGTGGTGGAACACCTCTTTGACATCACGCGCCTTGTGCGTATCTTCGGCGTGCTGCTCATCCTGCTGCTCGGCAGTGCGACGGTGTTCATCATTGCGAATACGATCCGTCTGACGGTGTTTGCACGGCGGCGCGAGATTGCGATTATGAAGTACGTCGGTGCGACGGATGAGTTCATCCGCTGGCCGTTCGTGCTGGAGGGGATCGTGCTCGGGTGCATCGGCGGCCTGATTTCTGCGATTGTTCTGCGCAGCTTCTATGCGGGCGTGACGAACAAGGTCTATGATACGCTCGCGTTTTTCCCGCTGATCCCACAATATCCGTTCATGAATTATGTGAGCTTGGCGATTATCCTGCTCGGCATGGTGATCGGTGCGGTGGGCGCTTGGGTGTCGCTCAAGCGTTTCCTAAAGGTGTGAGTATGGGACAAGGGATGAAACGGATGCTCGCGTCGGTGCTGGCCGTGACACTCCTCGCAGCAGCGGGGCAGGGGACGGCGGCGACGCTTGAGGAGGAGCGCGACAGCTACGATGCGCAGGTGGAGGAGCTGGGACGGCAGAGCGACGAGCTCGCCGGAAAGATCGACTCGCTCTCGGAGCAGAAGCGCATTCTGGATGAGCAGGCGGAAACGGCAATCGCCGCGCACAGGGCTCGCCGTGCCGAGCTGAACGCGACGCTCGAACGTCTGGAGGAGAACGAGGAAAAGCTTGAGGTCGCCGAGCGGGACTATGCGCGTAAGAGCGAGGCGCTTGGGAGGCGTGTGCGCGATATTTACATCAACGGGCAGATTTCCTATGTGGATGTGCTTTTCGGTGCGAAGGATTTTTCGGATTTCCTCACGCGCATGGATCTCCTGAAGCGCGTCATCAAGCAGGACTATGATCTCGTGCATGAGGTGTTGGCACAGCGCAACGCGATGATCGCGCTCAAGGAGGAGCTCGAGAAGGATCGCGCGGCGCAGGAGCCGCTTGAGAAGAAGGCACGCGAGGCGCGTCTCGCGATGGAGGAAAAGGTCGAGGCGCAGCGGGCGATCATCGAGCAGATGAAGTACGACAAGGAGACGATCGACCGCAAGCAGGACGAATCCCGCGCGGCATCGGAGCGCATCACGCAGATGCTCCGGCGCAGCGGTCTCAGGAGTCTCCCCGTGCAGGGCTCGGGCGCGATGATCTGGCCGCTCGCGGGGGAGATCACGTCGGATTTCGGTTGGCGCACGCATCCCATTACGGGGGCGCAGCGGTTTCACAGCGGCATCGACATCGGCGGCGACTACGGCGACCCGATCTATGCCGCGCAGGCGGGAACGGTTGAGTATGCGGGCTGGATCTCGGGCTATGGCTATGCTGTGATCATCAACCACGGCGGCGGGATCTCGACGCTCTATGGACACTGTCAGTCGCTCGATGTGAGTACGGGGCAGAGTGTCGCGCAGGGCGAGCTGGTTGCCGAGTGCGGATCGACGGGCAACTCCACGGGGCCGCACTGTCACTTTGAGGTGCGTGTCAACGGCGAGCCGGTGAATCCGCTCGGGTATTTGTAGTCATCGGTGTGTTGCAATTCCCCTTGCGAACGCTTAGTTACGCAAGGGGAATTACGATAACACCAACAGCTGCGATTCAATGAAAGAAACTATGAGCAGAAAAAAACTAATTTCCATCGTCCTTCTGTCCGCACTTCTCGGGAGTATGCTGACTGTGTTTGCGGCGGGCGCGTTCCTGCGCTCGATGGGGCTGTATGCGGACGATGCCCTGCGTCTTTTCGGCGTGATGAAGTTCATCCAGGCGCGTTATGTGAATGCACCCGATGCGTCGGCACTGGTGGACGGCGCGATTGATGGTATGGTCGCCTCGCTCGACGATCCGCACTCCATCTATATGCCGCCCACGATGTTCAAGGAGCTGCGCCAGCATACGGAGGGATCGTTCGGCGGCATCGGTGTGACGATGGGGTTCAAGGACAACAACGTCAAGATCATCTCTGTCCTCGAGGGCACGCCCGGTGAGGCGGCGGGACTGCGTGCGGGCGACGAGATTCTCGCTGTGGACGGTACGCCGACGAGCGAACTCCAAAACGAGGAGGTTGCGCTGCGCATCCGCGGCGAGGCGGGCACGCAGGTCGTGCTGCGCATCCTGCGCGACGGTGCGGAGCAGGAGTACACGATCACGCGCGACATCATACAGGTTGCGTCCGTGCGCGGTGTGCTCGTCGAGGGAACGACCATCGGCTACATCCGCATCGGCTCGTTTGCCGAGCATACGGGCGAGGAGTTCGCTGCGGAGATGAATCGTCTCGCGGGCGCGGGGATGACCGCGCTCATCATCGATCTGCGCGAGAATCCGGGCGGGCTCATCACGAGCTGCGCCGCCGTCGCCGAGCAGGTCGTTCCGGCGGGGGTGATTGTCTCTGTCATTGACCGTGACGGAGATGAGGAGGTCTATCGCTCCTCTCTCAGCGAGCGCAAATATCCGATTGTCGTGCTCATCGACGAGAACAGTGCGAGCGCGTCGGAGATTCTCGCGGGAGCACTTCAGGATACGGGCGCGGGTACGATCATCGGTACGACCTCGTATGGCAAGGGCTCGGTGCAGGCGGTTCTGCCGCTTTTCCACGAGGACGGGCTGAAACTCACGATTGCAAAGTACCTTACGCCAAACGGCAGATCCATTGACGGTACGGGCATCACCCCCGACATCACTGTTGAGCGTTCGTCCTCGGACACAACGGATGTGCAGTTTGAGGCGGCGAAGCAGTATCTCATAGAACATCCGTCGCTTTGAGGAAGCACTGATAAATTCAACACCATCATCTTGACGCATCTTTTTTGCCCGCACTTCGGCGGAAAATCCTCCACATAGCTTTGGCTATGCGTCCGGTTTGCCTCCTTGTTCGGACGAAAAAATCTACGCCAATCTGACGGATTTCATTTTATCAGCGATTCCTCTAAGCGAAAAATAACAGCGTTTTAAGACGGACATAGCGCCCCTGCGTTAGCATGGGCGCATTGTTATATGGATCTATATGGAGGAAGCGTTTATGTATAAAGAGGGGTACAGGCGGCGTGTATTTGCCGCATTTGTACTGAGCACGGCACTCGCTCTGCCTATGACTGCGGATGCGATGAGCCTTACGCTTGCGGAGGCGATCCATACGGCGCTCGCCGCGAATACGGGGCTGCGTCTCACGCAGACGAACGAGCGGTCTGCCGATGCCGCAGTGAAACAGGCGCGCGGCAGAAACAGCATCGCGGCGGAGGCATCCGACACCCTGCGTACGAGCAAGACACGGGATGAGGATGCGCAGACGAGCAACGCGCTCGCACTTTCGGCGCGTCTGCCGCTCTACAGCGGCGGTGCAAATGAGGCGAATATCGCAGCGGGTGAACTCGGCGCACGTGCGGCGCGTCTTGCCACCGAGCGTGCGCGTGAGGATCTGAAATACGAGGTGACTGCCGCCTACTGGGATGCCGTGGAGGCAGGCAAAAAGATCGAGGTGCAGCGCGACATCGTCAACAAATACGACGCGCACCTAAAGAATGTCACGGCACTCTACGAGGCGGGAGCACAGGCGAAGATCGATGTGCTGCGCTCCTCCGTGGAGCTGTCGAACGCGCGGCAGGAGCTTATTCGTGCGGAGAATGCCTATGAGGTGAGCCTTGCAACGCTGCGGAACCTGCTGAATATCAGCCGTACGGAGCCGCTGACACTCACGAGCGAGGTTGCGTATCAGCCGTTTGAGACCTCGGTGGAGGACTGCATTTCGTACGCGAACCGCAGCCGCCTCGATCTTGCCGAGGAACGGATGAAGGTACAGCAGAAAGAGCTTGCCGTCGAGAGCGCACGGGCAGGGAGGAAACCCACCGTCAGTCTCACGCTCGGCACGGGGCTCACGAGTCAGTTTGAGCCGCGTCATGATACGAGCGCGGACGTGTCCGCCTCCGTGGGGGTCAGTTGGAACATCTTTGACAGCGGTGTTACGCGCGGAGCGATTGAGGCGGCGGAGGCGGAGCGTGACATTGCCCTGCTGACGCTGAAAAAGGCGGAGGAGACCATCGACCTGAACCTCCGCAAGGCGTATCTCAATATGCGTGAGGCGGAGCAGCGGTTTACCGCGACGGGAGACGCGGTGCGTCAGGCACGCGAGGACGATCACATCGCGAATGAGCGCTACCGTGCGGGCGAGGGCATCCTGCTCGACATCATCGATGCGCAGACGGCGCTCAGTGCAGCGGAGACGAATGCGATCAGCGCGCGCTATGACTATGCACGCTATCGGGCGCAGGTCGAGAATATCATGGGGACAGAGCTGACGGACAGCGAGCGTGCAGCGGCGGAGGGGCTTCCTACCGTGACTGCTGAGGAGCGTGCGGCAGCACAGGCGGCGTACGCAGAGGCAGGGACGACGGCAGCTGTGCAGGGGGAGGCGCAGGAATGAAACGCAGGACAATCATCGGCATCGGCGCACTGGCGGCGGTGCTGGTCGCGGGTGGTGTGTATTGGTACATGGAGTCGCGTGCGGCGGAACAGATGGCACATACCGTTGAGACTGTGGAAGTGCGGCGCATGGACATCAAGTCGACGGTGGAGGCGACAGGGACGATCCGCCCCGTGGACTCCGTGGAGGTCAGCTCCAAGATCACAGCACGCATCAATTCCGTTCTCGTCAAGGAGAACGATGTCGTTACGGCGGGGCAGGTGGTCGCAACGCTCGACGGCAAGGACTACGAGGCAAAGCGCGATCAGGCGCAGTACCGCGTGACGAATACGCGGGCGAAGTACAACCGCATGAGCTACCTTGAGAGTATCGGGGCAAAGTCCAAATCCGACCTCGAGGATGCGGAGTACAACTACGATACGGCGCAGTCGACGCTTGAGGAGGCGAACTCCGACGCAAGCGAGACGATCATCACTGCGCCGATCTCGGGGGTCGTCGTAGGCGAACCGAAGACGGCGGGGACGATGGCGGTGCAGGGTTCGGACAACCCGACCGTCATTATGCGCATTGCCGATCTCTCGAAGAAGCAGATCAAGGCGAAGGTGGACGAGACCGACATCGGCAGCATCCGCATCGGGCAGACGGCGGCGTTTACCGTCGATGCCTTTACGGACAAGAAATTTACGGCACGCGTCTCGAAGAT
>ERZ773009.2193-NODE-2193-length-12678-cov-21.473897_pt1 | contig 12678 bp, 7 predicted proteins | sample MGYA00580663_ERZ773009 | MGnify/ENA primary metagenome ERZ773009 (study PRJEB29015, sample SAMEA2737969) | human oral metagenome | biome: human oral; feature: human-associated habitat; material: dental | place: China | collected 2026 ... | reverse complement strand
ATAGAAGTTGTGTGAGGATGTACCCCAAGAACGACCTTCTGCCACATCGCCAAGATTTCGCTTACGTGAAGTGGTTAGACTAAGCTAGACACTTAAAGTGCCCCTAATGGTACTTTAAACTAAACTAATAACAGGTTTTGTACGTTCCTTAAAGGGCGCGCAAAACCTGTTTTTTGTTAGCAATGTTTCTAAGATTGTAAATGCGGTTTTCCTTTATACGCGGTACTATCCTATAAAAGCGTGAAAGCCCCTTTAATAGTATGCAAGGCAGGCACCAATCGCTTTACTAGCTTTATTAGGCCCCAGCAGGCCGGTAGCAACCAACTTACAGTCTTTTTCTTGGCGGTTGGTTCGTGTTAAAACAATTATTCATATTTTACAAAACACACTCTTATCACCACTCCCTTCTAGCAGGAATGATGGATAAAAAGTAGGTAAATGTCTACCATTTTTAACCTATCACGCCCCTCGCCTTGTCTATTTCTAAGAACAAAACCTGCATTTAGTACCATTTAGCCGTTCTAGTTTGGTTGGAAGTCCGATTTTTTTCAAGCCCAAATACCCACTTTTAGACCCTAAAATGCCACTTTTTAATGGCTGTTTTGCCCTTTCTAGGCATGTGTTTCATGGTTCGGAAGGGGTAAATTTATACCATTGTTGTGTGTATTTATGCTTAATCGACTTGTATTTAGCAGCATTTTGCCTTCAATTTAGCACCAAAATAACTTGCGTTTAGCACCAAAACGCATTGCATTTAGCGGCAAAACGCACTCCATTTTGCAGCAAATAGCCCGAAATCTGGTGCAAATGGCGGTTCTTTGAAATAAATATTCATTTTGCCGCATGCACATACCACCCCCTTTTTGCACCAAGTCGAACCTCTGCGAGAATCGAATTTTTGCGGTCGTGTGGGCGATTGGTGGAGAAAAAGGTAGCTATAATGTTAAAACTTGCACTGAAAATTAGACATATTTTAGTTGACGAGTTGACAAGTTCTTATGCCGTGCTTTGATACAAGTTCTGCCCCACGTTTGACATAAGAACATAAGGGACATAAAGCGGATCAATGTTTTTTCTGGATTAGATAGCCAACATGTTAATTGGTGCAGCCATTTTTTCGCCATTAGGAGTTATGGGGTGGAGGAGTTAAGGAGCTATTAAGTGGAGGAGTTAAGGAGTTATGGAGTTAAGGAGTTAAGCCAATTGCAATGGTGGCGTTAGCCATTCTTTCACCTTTTCGTCATTAGGAGTTTGGGAGTTATGGGGTAGAGGAGTTAAGGAGTTATTGGGTGGAGGAGTTAAGGAGTTATGGAGTTAAGGAGTTAAGCCAATTGCATTGGTGGCGTTGGTCATTCTTTCACCTTTTCGTCATTAGGGGTTATTGGGTGGAGGAGTTATTGGGTGAAGGAGTTAAGGAGTTAAGCCAATTGCATTGGTGGCGTTAGCCATTCATTCACCTTTCCGTCATTAGGAGTTTAGGAGTTATGGGGTAGAGGAGTTAAGGGGTTAAGCCCATTGCATTGGTGGCGTTAGCCATTCTTTCACCTTTTCACTCTTTCACCTTTTCACCTTTTCACCTTTTAAAGGCGCAGCCATCTTTTCACTTTTTCACCTTGTCTTCCCTATAAAGCCAATGCGCTTTACCTGTCATGTTGTGCATACGACGAACCACCTTTTGTGGCGAAAGCACCTTGATGCCAGGTCCATAACTCATCAACACCGAGTAAAGCTCGAAGTTTAGCACCACCTTTATGCTGAAAACGCAACCTCCTTGTTCCGGATGCTCGTCCTCAACTTGTTGCGAAGGGTGCAGCGGCTTGGTGGAAATATACCCTGCTTGCTCATCGTCCGCCCAGAACATCACAGTTCTGGGTTTGTCTCCCACATTCTTACTCACGCCTATAACGTCGTCGAAAAAGTGCTCTGCATCAAAATTGGGGTTGTCGCGATAAGGCTCGTCGGCCGTTTCCACCTTCACTATGCGGTCTAAGGGCAGGTTAAACAGCACCATGTCGTCCGCAGTAGAACCGAACAGGAACCAGCGATTGCGAAACTCTTTCAACAAATGCGGACATAAAACCAGCGTTATCGGCTCTTTGGCCGAGAACGATTGGTAGCTGATGCGCAAGGTCTGTCGATGCGCAATGTAGTTGTATAAGGGGTTAAGCAGTCGCAAACCTTTCAGGTTAGGCACCTTATCGAAATGCACAATGGGTTTGCGATGATTGCGAGCAATGGCCAAATGGTCTTGTAGCCGATTCACAACATCGCTCATTTCGGTAAACTGCTCAAAGTCTTCAAGCTGCCTAAGCAGGTCCACTGCCTCTTGCATCACCTCGTAATCGTTTTGCGATAGGGGCATGTTGTTGATGCTAAACGTGGCGTCGGCATAGCGATAGAACTTGTGTTCGTACACTTCGATGGGCGCGTTATAGCCTAATTTGTCCGAACGCATCATCTGCAAGTCGGCCTGAACCGTTCTTACCGATACGCCTTTGCGTATTCCCTCCAAGTCGTAAAGGGCATCGCTGCATGCGTCTACCAAGTCGTCGAGCGTCCATCGCCTGTAACGGTTGCGCAGGCAGTTGTCAATGGTTTTATACCTTATCAGTGCATTCTTGTTGGCTGGCATCGTTATATATATATTAAATTAGGTGTATGGCGAAGGCCGTTCGTTTGTTCCATGTGATGGAGAAACTACCATTGGCATGCTTGTTTGATGGCTTATGCAAAGGTGGCAGTGTTATGGTGATGGCTGTTCGCTGTATTAAAACATCACAAAGATAACGAGTTTCTACGCAACCTATTTGCGTAGAGGTGATAAAATTGAAAATAATGGTGCATAAATGCAAGTTTTTTCTCATTACGCAAAAACACTGCGTACCCTTAAACGAACTTTGCAAACGAAAAGGGAAGGCAACCAGCCAACCTCTAAAAAAACAACATATCGACAACATAACACATTAAATACATATAGCAATGGAAACAAAAATAATAAACAACAGGCTCGTGAAGATATGGGCTAGTAGCGTAGATGCTAAGGCCATGCAACAGATTGAGAACCTTACCACGTTGCCCTTCTTGTTTCACCATCTTGCCATCATGCCCGACGTGCATGCAGGAATGGGTATGCCCATTGGCGGTGTGCTGGCTTGTAAAGATGCAGTTATACCCAATGCCGTGGGCGTAGACATTGGTTGTGGCATGTGCGCAGTGAAGTCGAACTATAAGGTGACCGACATATCGCCAGATGTTTTGAGGAAGAAAATAATGAGCGGCATTAGGCAACGCATACCCGTAGGCATGATGCACCATACGGAACCCCAACCCGAATGTTACTTACCCAAGGGTCATGAGATAGACCGTATGGAGGTGGTGAAACGTAGGCAAGCGGCCATTGTTTACGAAGTGGGTACGCTTGGCGGAGGAAACCACTTTATAGAACTGCAAAAAGACGAGGAAGGAAACCTTTGGGTGATGTTGCATTCAGGCTCGCGAAACCTTGGTAAGCTGGTTTGCGAACATTATAACAAGCTTGCCCAGCAGCTTAACGCTCGTTGGCACACGGTGGTAGACGAGAAATTGCACTTGCCTTTCTTACCCGTTGGGTCGGCAGAGTTTAAAAATTATTGGGCAGAAATGCAATATTGTATAGATTTTGCGTTATGCAATAGAAGCCTGATGATGCAAAGGGTGCAAGAGGTGCTTGCAGAAGCACTGCCCGGCATTGCGTTCGAGCCGATGATAAACATTGCGCACAACTATGCCGCATGGGAAAACCACTATGGTAAGAATGTTATTGTTCATCGCAAAGGTGCTACTTTGGCTCGCGAAGGCATGGTGGGCATCATCCCCGGCTCGCAAGGAACGGCATCGTATATCGTGGAGGGGCTTGGCAATGCAGCCTCGTTCAATTCTTGTTCGCATGGTGCGGGTCGCGTTTTAAGTAGAACGGCCGCCATAGCGTCACTGGATATGCAGGCCGAAGTGGCACAGCTCGAGGCCAAAGGCATTGTTCATGCCATACGTTCGCAAGACGATATGCAAGAGGCAACAGGCGCATACAAAGACATCGAAGAGGTTATTGCCAACCAAACAGACCTGATTAAGGTGAAAACCAAACTGTTACCCATCGCGGTGATTAAGGGTTAAGGTGGCTAGGCAATGAACAAAGCTGCGCAACGGGTGATAAAGCTTAGTGCTCCTTTATATAAAGGCATGTGTTTATCGCTAACACACGATAACGCGCAGCTTGGCACATACTGTAAAGGGAAAAGGAGGGACGGTCAAGTTGGTCTTACTTCAACATCTAAGGGATTTTAGACCAGCAATTACCGCCCTCTCACCCCCTTTTTTATTTAGGTGGCGATTTCGTTAGTCCGTGAGTTGATGAGTTATAACCCTCAAACATCCTCCTAAGTTTATAGCTTGTAAGCTAAGGCGTATGCGGGGGAACGTCATACAATTAGGAACTAAACAGCGATGAAACGCTACGTCTATATTTCTAGATTATAAAGCCAATGGCGAGCAATAACACCTCGCCCATATTTTAACAGCTTGGAAAACAACCAGCATCAACAATTCCACAACATGGACAACATCATAGCAAACAAAGTGGCTTTGCGCTACCAGGCCCTGTTTATAGATATTGATAGCCAACAGATAAAGCAACCCCACGAACCAACTGTGGTTGCGTTGACCTTGGTTTCGCGCCTTAGCAAGTTTGGGTATGGCGTAGAACAAGATTTGTTGCAGGCGTTTTATTGGGCATCGGAGAAACAAATCGAGGATGTTTATGTAGTGATGGCTGATGTGTTGCGCCTGAAACAGAATTGGGCTTCGTTGGTAAAAGGGTGGGGTACGCCAACAAAAGAAAGGCTTATCGACCATTTTATCACCTATGTGGCCAACAGGTTTAAGGGGAAACTCCAACTGGAAGGCACAACCTTGCCTTGCGGGCACTTCATTCCCTACGGCACATTCCCGTTAGAACGATACAACGGTTGCCCTTATTGTGGTACACTGTTTGTCACTTCAACATACGTTTACGAGGGACAAGGAAAGAAACTAAAACCCCTGCACCTCTTTACACGCGCTGACTTGGAGCGCGAACTTCGAACCTTGCTTACTTCGCCCACGCCGTTAGATGCTACTCAGGCGCAATCGGTGGCGCAACTGCTCATGTTGTTCGATTTGCCTAGCGATGTAAACATTGCAATGAAAGAGACGGCGATGATTGCCATTAAGGCATTGGTGGCGGCAGGAAAAGGCGAACAGGCAACAAGGTTTTTTGAAACGCCTGCCGATATACTGCGATTTCTATGGTACGAGAAAAATGGATGTGCACGAATTATTGAGCCGCGAACATTCATAGCTAACGCCAGAGGTCTTTATTGGCACATGGCCGCACAAGAAAACAAGGCTAATGAGGCGGGAGAGGCTATGCGCGAGCGACTAAAACTGAAATACGACAGGGCTTATTGCCGACTTGTGGCCACGTGGATGAATGCCATTCCCCTATCTAGCGAGAAGTCGGCAGAGGCAATGCACGCCAAAAGGGGAATGTGGGTGCGTATGATTAGGGCATTGCGGCTGGCCGAATATGCGCGTAAGAAAGGATTCGAACGACTTGCCGCATTGCTAGACGTGTTTTATAGCCAAGCTTACACCCCTTGGCAAGGTACGCTAGACAAGGCACGAAGGGCTAACGATGCGCAACTAACCCTCTCGTTATTGGCCCAACGCCCTGGCTTGTTCGCTCGTAGTCTGTTCTCAACCATGCTTAACTTTGATTCGCAGACAACACTTGCGGCCTTCGAAGGCATTGTTCATCAGCTGCCTGCGCGTCTGTTGCTTTCGTTAAACAATGGGGCTAAGGCCTATTTCGACCCAAAGCGCATGCGTTTGGCACGTCCCATAACGGGTGTGATGCACAATCTCGACCCTCATCCGCTGCTTGTTTCTTTCGATGATGCACAGCTGAAACAAATGATTGCAGACGTAAATGCGATGTACAAGCGAGCTATGAAAAGCCGATATGCGCAACAGCCTCACTGTGCTGGTGGTACCATTTATATTGACCCACGACTTTATCAGGTGCCAATCGGCGTGGGCGATAGGTCGAATAGCGTTCAAGACAGGGCATGTGCGTTGCAAGGAACGCGATTTAAGGTAGAAGGCAATGCCGTTAGGCTGTTCATGCAATGGGGCAATGGGTTGCCTGCCCAACACCTAGACATGGACCTAAGTGCTGGTATAGCCCTTGAAAATGGTAAATCAATATTCTGCTCTTATTTCAATCTATCTTGCCCAGGAGCAAAGCATTCGGGCGATATACGACATATTCCAGAGCAGGTTGGTACGGCCGAGTACATCGAATTGAACTTAAACGAATTGGAAAAGGCTGGTGCGCGATACGTAACATTTAGTTGCAATGCCTACTCTTGCGGTGCACTGTCGCCCAATTTAATGGTTGGTTGGATGAATTCAGCCTATCCCATGACCGTTTCTGATAAGGATGGTGTGGCTTACGACCCGTCGTGCGTTCAACATATTGTGCGTGTTGACGAGTCCAATTTGTCTAAGGGATTAGTGTTTGGTGTGCTCAATGTGCTACGAAGAGAGATAGTTTGGTTGGAGATGCCATATACTTCACAAACCATTTTAGACGTTGATGCGGCTAGTGTTGAGACTCTTCTGAAACGATTGGAAGAGAAAACGACGGTTGGCGAACTGCTGGAAATAAGAGCCGAGGCGCAAGGTGCAACGTTAGTTGGCAACGAAAGCGATGCTGATGAACGCTACACTTACCAATGGGCACTGAATACCGCGGAGGTGAGCAAGCTGTTGTTGGGCTAGGATAAAGAAATATAAGCAAGTTTGTTGGCTAACGAGAAGGCAAGGGAAACAATTAACTTGTTTCTTGTCGACTCGTCAGCTTGTTTACTTGTTAGTTCGGCTATCAGTCAACTCATAAACTTATCCTACGTTCACATGTCAACTTGTTCATTTGTATCTCGTCAACTGGTTAACTTATCTTCTTGTTGACTTGTCAACCAATCTCCTTTCTTCACTTGCTTAATATTTCCAAGTTGTTATCTCCAATCTTAGCAGCCATAACCGAATAGCTACTTCCTGCCGAGCCATAGATGGTAGAGGTGGAGGCCAGCATCCACAGTTCGGCCACTCCACCCCTAATGCCTGCAATGCTATTGCGTGCGGCAGGCTTGGGCGAAGTGATGATGCGGTTGCCAAATTCGGCCTTTAATGCCGTCTTGGTAGCTTCGTCGTCGGTTGCAAGAAATATGCGTGTGTCATTGTGTTGATCAATTTCGCGTCGTGCAGCATCGACAAATAAGCTAAGCGGACTTCGTTCAATCGACTCCTTATTGTCTGTGCGCCTAATGTGCATGCCAATGGTATGCGCCGAGAAATGTTCGCGATAGCTTTGTATTTCATCGAGAACAGGACCGACGGGATGGAACAAATGCTTATAAACAGAATTGGGAACGTTTCCAAAATCTTGGTAACAGCTCATGTAGCTGCTCTTTCCTGTAGCCCATTCATTAAAGTCAAATCCTTGATTTTTTAAGGGTGTAACCTGCCATTCGTCTATGCGTTGTGCGAAACGGAGCCTCTGATACAATAGTGGAATACGGAAATTGCGCTTTCTAGGCCGGTCGAGCGTAAGTAGTTCCCATGCTTTGGCCTCCCTTGCCACCATCTCTGCGTTATCAATAGGTTCGAAAATGGAATGGAAAGGGGCATTAAGTGCCCAATCGCAAAACCATATCGTCTCGACTTTAACCCCTGTATTTGCGGCTAACTGCCATGCCGATGCCATAGCGCGCATTCTGTTGGCTAGTCCGCCTGAGGGTACAAAAAGAAGTTTTCCTGTATTCATTGCATTTGATTTTGTGTTGTATTGAATGTAGATAGCCATGATATGGTTGTCGGTTGTAAGCCTATTTCTATGTCATAGCGTACTATTAAACAATTTTATGTGGCTTTCCGTTCATCGTCTTGTTTGTTGGTGTGAGTGCATATCACGAGAGTTAGCCTGCCGAAAGTGGAGTGGAATGGCCGAAACGTGCCCTCGCATGGATGTTTATTCCACGATGTCGAATACATCCTCCTTATCTTTCTCCGATTGTTTTGGCGCTTTCTTCTGTTTTTTCAAGTTGCCCTTATCGTCTAGCAAGCCATAGGTTGTGCGTTGAACCACAAATTCTGTTCTGCGGTTCAGCTGGTTGCATATCTCCTGCTTGTCTTTGTCTAGCTTGGTAATAAAGTCTTCGGTCAGCACATCGCCCTCTTTCAACCACTTATAACGCTCAGTCAGTTTCTTTCTAATGGTTTTAGGCTTTTCCTTACCATAGCCAACGGGGGTGAGTCTTTGTGGGGCGATGCCTGCCTCGATAAGGTATTGCACCACGGCATTGGCTCTATGTTGTGACAATACCTTGTTGTATTCGGGCGTTCCGCGATAATCGCAGTGCGCGCTTAGTTCGATAGTGACGTTGGGGTTCTCGTTAAGAAGTTTCACAAGTTCGTCTAGTGCCTGCTTTGATTCGGGGCGTAAGGTGTACTTATCCAGGTCGTAAAAGATGTTGTCGATGAGTACGGGAGCCGTGATGGAGGCCAAGGGAAACTGCAAAACGTATTCGTGCGAGGTTTCGGAAGGTTTCACCGCGAGTTCTTCTTTGTGGTTGAGGTAGCCCTTGCAGGTGGCCAACATCACGTATTCAACGCCTGGTTTCACCACTTGTTTGAACGAACCATCAGCCAGCACGTTCAGTTTGAGGTTCGTTCCGTCGTTTCCCACCATAAATACTTGTGCCGCGGGCAGTTCGTAACCGTCTTGTTCGTACACCCATCCTTTAATGCTCTGCACTATTTCGGGATATTCGAAGGCGTAGATATGGTCCCATCCGCGCGCATCTCCACGATTCGAGGAAAAGAATCCACGGTTGTATGGGCCTTCGAAGGTAAGTCCGAAGTCGTCGCCATTCGAGTTTAGGGGAAATCCTAGATGCTCTATCGTCCATTGTTGGTCGGTATTTTGCCGCGCCACATACACGTCTAGCCCACCCAGGCCAACGTGTCCGTCGGACGAGAAGTAAAGATCGCCGTTGGGTCTGAATGTAGGGAAACATTCGTTGCCGGCTGTATTGATGGGTTCACCAAGGTTCTTCATTTCTCCCAGGCCGTTGGTGGTAAGTCTAATGCACCATAAGTCTTGCCCACCTTGTCCCCCTGGCATGTCCGAAACAAAGTAAAGCCATTGTCCATCGGGCGAAACGGCAGGGTGGGCGAAACTTGAAAGCGTGTCTTTTGATATGTCTAGTTTCGTGGCCTTTGCCCAAGCAGCATCCGAACGGGCAGAAGTCATCACCTGCGCATAACGCGGATAGTTGGGATCTGTGGTGCATTGGGTGAAGTACATCGTGCGTTGGTCGGGCGAGAAGGTACAAGCCCCCTCGTCGTATTCGGTATTCAGTCCGCCTTGCACGGGTTCGGGCTTGCTCCATTTGCCCTTGTCATCGCGTTCCGAAACAAAAATGTCGGCAGGTTTAGCGCCTGTTATTCCGCTTAGCGCATCGCCCTTGGCCTCGTTTCGCGTGGACGAGAAGTAAAGTTTGTTGTGGTCGTCGCCGAAGTACATGGGCGAATAGTCGGCTCTGTGAGAGTTAAATACGTCCATGCGTTTTACGATATAGTGTGAGCCATCGCTCTTGGCTTGCGCCGCTTGTTGTGCGGAGAGCAGTCCTTCACTGGCCAATTTGTTTCCAGGCAACGAGTCGAGGGCAATCTTAAATTGCGTTTCTGCTGCCTTGTATGCTCCCGTTTTGAGCAGTTGTCTGCCCAAAAGAAGGTGCGTGTTGGCGTCGGCTAGCCCAAAACGCAGCACATTTTGGTATGCACCCACAGCCTTTTGGCTAGCGTTCATTTTGTCGTAGCAGAACGCCAGCTTGGTAGAGATGTGCCCTCTTGCGGCTTTATCTTTGGCCGGCGTTCGCGTATAAGCCTGTTTAAAATTATTGGCGGCATCGAAATATTCGCCCAGTGCCAAGTTTTTTTCACCCTTCTTGATGTAGGCATCGGCACCGCACGATGTGGCGACGAGGGTTATAATCATCAGAAGGGCGTTTATGTGGATTGATTTCATCTTGTTGTTTCTTCGTATGAAGTTGGCAGCTTTTTGTATTAGCAACGTGCTTTTGGGCGTTTTATTATAATGGCTGGTTTAAAAGTTCCTGCTGCATAACAAGTGGGCTTTATTTAGATGGGCCCTGTCGTAGCTTTAGGTTTATGGTCTGCATGGCTCGTTTACACCTTCACTAAGTCGCTCATTACGCTATCACTGATAAAGATACCCGTTCTTGAAAGCGCAATGTTGTTGCCCGAAAGCACTAGGTGGCCTTGCTTTAAATGATGTTCGGCGGCTTTCAAAAGATACTGGCGATGCGCTTTGCTTAACCTATTGAGGTCTAATCCCTCCTTTGTTCTGAGTGCTGTTGTTATCCAATCGTTGTATTTTGTGTCCTCGTTAAGCACTTCTCTCTCCATTGGCAGCCTGCCGTTTTCAATGGCGTCCATGTATTTTCGAAGGTTGGAGACGTTCCATTGGCGCGAGTTACCATCGTAAGAGTGAGCCGACGGGCCAAGTCCCAGGTAAGGATTGGCTTGCCAATAGCTGGCATTGTGGCGCGACCTAAACCCTTCGCGAGCGAAGTTACTTATCTCGTAATGTTCGTAGTTGTTGGCAACGAGCGTGTCTACAAGTAGGTTGAACATGTTTAGGCTTAGGTTGTCGTCTATTTCCGACACGCGTTGTTGTTGTAGAAGTCGGAATAGCGGCGTGCCTTCTTCGTACATCAGACTGTAAGCCGAGATGTGTTCAACGCCAAGTTCAATAGCGTTTTGTAAGTCTACGGCCCATTCGTCAAGTGTCTGTTTGGGAAATCCGAAGATAAGGTCGATGCTGATATTGTTGATGCCCACTTGTCTAAGCCTTTCAATGGCAGGTGCTATGTCGGTAGCCTTATGTCGTCTGCGCAGGAATGTTAGTCGTTCGTCGGAGAATGTTTGCACGCCCATGCTGATGCGGTTGACGGGTAGGCGGCTGATGGTTTCGGCAAATTGGGGCGTTATGTCGTCGGGATTGCACTCGATGGTTACTTCGGCATCGGGCGCAATGTGGAAGGCTGGCATCTGTTGCTCCTTATTATATATGGTGTCGAACAGCCGTTGCAGGTTTTGTTCGCTTAGTTGCGAAGGCGTTCCACCGCCCAAATAGATGGTATCTATCGTTATCGGCAACGAGGGGGCAGCCTTGTCAAGCAGGTAATCGCGCCTCATGGCCAGCTCGGAGCATAGTGCCTGCACAAGGCGGTCTTGGCTAGAAAGGGTAGTTGTGGTGTAGAAAGCGCAATAGATGCACCTGCTTGCACAGAAAGGAACATGTATGTAAATACCAGCCATCTTTTTCTTTTTAGGAGCAAAAGTACTAAATTGTTTTAAATTCTGTACACTTTTTATGTTATGTTTTGGTGGGGTGGCATAAAATACCTATCTTAGACGGCGGAAAAAGCAACGATGCTTTTCTCCATGAAACGTGAGATTACTAACACTTTAAATCTTTTGATATGAGGGTTTATCAGACGAACGAAATTAAGAACATTGCCCTAGTGGGCAGTGCGGGTTCCGGCAAGACCACTCTTGCCGAGGCAATGCTTTTTGGTAGTGGTGTAATCAAACGCCGTGGCTCGGTGGAAGCTAAGAACACGGTGAGTGATTATTTCCCCGTTGAACAGGAATATGGCTACTCGGTCTTCCCGACAATATTCCATGTAGAGTGGAACAACAAAAAGCTGAACATCATCGACTGTCCCGGAGCAGATGATTTTGTGAGCGGAGCAATAACCGCGCTGAACGTTACAGACGAGGCTGTTATCCTGATTAACGGGCAATATGGTCCCGAAGTGGGAACACAAAACAATTTCAGATACACGGAAAAACTCAAGAAACCTGTTATCTTCCTTATCAATCAGCTGGATTCGGAGAAGTGCGACTTCGATAACATCATCTCGACCATGAAGGATATCTATGGCGAGAAGTGTGTGCAAATTCAGTATCCAACGCAAACAGGACCAGGCTTTAATGCCATCATCGACGTGCTTACCATGAAAAAGTATTCGTGGAACGCTGAGGGAGGCTCGCCAAAGGTGGAAGACATTCCTGCTGAAGAAATGGAAAAGGCTGCGGCTTTGCATAAGATATTGGTTGAGGCAGCAGCCGAGAACGACGAAGGATTGATGGAGAAGTTCTTTGAAAGCGAAACACTTACCGAAGACGAGCTGCGTGAGGGCATTCGCAAAGGTCTTGTTACGCGCAGCATTTTCCCAGTATTCTGTGTGTGCGCAGGCAAAGACATGGGGGTGCGTAGACTGATGGAGTTCTTGGGTAATGTGGTTCCGTTCGTTAGCGAGATGCCCAAACTGCACAATACTCGCGGTGAAGAAATAACTCCTTCAACAGAAGGACCTGCATCCATCTACTTCTTTAAGACGGGAATGGAACCGCACATCGGCGAAGTGTCTTACTTCAAGGTGATGAGCGGGTGCGTAAAGGTGGGCGACGACATGACGAACGCCGACCGCGGTTCGAAAGAACGTA
>ERZ773009.2190-NODE-2190-length-12688-cov-5.677828_pt1 | contig 12688 bp, 6 predicted proteins | sample MGYA00580663_ERZ773009 | MGnify/ENA primary metagenome ERZ773009 (study PRJEB29015, sample SAMEA2737969) | human oral metagenome | biome: human oral; feature: human-associated habitat; material: dental | place: China | collected 2026 ... | reverse complement strand
CACCAACACCGTCCTGCACCTGCTGGCCGCCGCCCAGGAGGCCGAGGTCGACTTCCACATGGCCGACATCGACCGCCTCTCACGACGGGTGCCCCACCTGGCCAAGGTGGCGCCGTCGACGAACCTGTACCACATTGAGGACGTCCACCGTGCTGGCGGCATTATGGGGATCCTGGGCGAGCTGGACCGCGGCGGCCTGCTGGACACCTCCACCACCAATGTGCTGCGCTCCACCCTGGGCGAGGTCCTGGCCGCCTACGACATCGCGCGGCCCGGCCCCGACGGCGTCCCCGGCTCGGGCGTCGCCGACTCCGTGCGCACCGGCTACCTGGCCGCCCCGGCCGGGGTGCGCACCACCGAGATGTTCTCCCAGGCCTCCCGCTGGGAGTCCCTGGACACCGACCGCGCAGGCGGCTGCATCCGCGACATTGAGCACGCCTACTCCGCTGACGGCGGCCTGGCCGTCCTCTTTGGCAACATCGCGGAGAAGGGGTGCATTGTCAAGACTGCTGGGGTGGATGAGTCCATCCTGACCTTCTCCGGGCCCGCCGTCGTCTTTGAGTCCCAGGAGGACGCCGTGGCCGGGATCCTCGGCCGGAAGGTGGCATCCGGCGACGTCGTGGTCATTAGCCACGAGGGGCCGCGCGGCGGGCCGGGCATGCAGGAGATGCTCTACCCGACCACCTACATTAAGTCCATGCACCTGGGCAAGGAGTGCGCGCTGCTGACCGACGGCCGCTTCTCCGGGGGCACCTCGGGGCTCAGCATCGGGCACGTGTCCCCGGAGGCGGCGGCCGGGGGCCTGATCGGCCTGGTGCGCAGCGGCGACGTCATTGACATTGACATCCCCGCCCGCTCCATCTCCGTGCGGTTGGACGAGGCGGAGATAGAGCGACGGCGCCAGGAGGAGGAGGCCCGCGGCGAAGCCGCCTGGAGGCCGCACACCGCGCGCCCCCGCAAGGTCTCCGCCGCCCTGCGCGCCTACGCCATGCTGGCCACCAGCGCCGACCTGGGGGCAGTACGCAGCCGCGAGCTCCTGGGGCTGTAAGGACCGCCCTCTGAGGTCTCCATCTGCTTCATGGGCCCCGCCCGCTCCGGCCGTGGGGAGCGGCGCAGGCACCTCCATGCCACGGCGGCCCGGGCAGGAACCGGGCCAGGGCCGTAAGAACTCTGTCTCCATGCCCTCGAAGACCTTTGCCACCAGTGCCTGCTCCGTTACACCACGCCAACCCCATCCGCAACGGTGGATCAGGGTTTAGACAGGCGGGTCTGTACAAGTACTTGTCGGTTCTTACGCTTGCATCTTCTGCTGGTTCCGGCCCTGCGTCGCCCGCGTCCAAGACGTCCAGGCCCTACACGGCCCAGCCCCACGTCACCCAGCGGGGTCCCAGACCCTCGATCGTGTGGTCCATGGCCCTGGCCCTGAGAGGCCTGCCGATACCAGAACCTGTTATGTGACCTGCTGTGCAGGTGGGCTAGGGCGCTGTTAAGCTACTAATTCAGTGGTAGGTCTTGACTCGAGAGGTTGCCATGGAACCCCTGATCGTTGTCATCCCTGGTATTGGCGGGAGCATCTTGGCCGACGATGACGGCCGCACCGTCTACACGGTGAAGGCCTCGACTGCTCTGGCACGGTGCCTGGACCCGCAGGCACTGGACATGGACCGCTCCCTGCACCCGGTGGGGCTCATCCCCACCTTCGGCGCCTGCCACCCTCTCCTCATCACCGGCTACGACAGGCTCATGAGCCGTCTGACCCAAGTGCTCGGCCTGAGTCAGGCGGAGGTGGCTACGGCTCGTCCGGACGATCCTCAGCCGGTGCGACCCGACGCCTCCCTCGTGGCCTTCCCCTACGACTTCCGCCGCTCCGTGGCGCACAATGCCGAGGTCCTGGACCAGGAGATCCGTCGGCGCGCCCAGGGACGACCGGTCGTCCTCGTTGCTCATTCCATGGGCGGGCTCGTGGCGGCGTCGTGGTGGGCCAGTCTCAGCGACGGGATCGAGGTCAGGGAGATCATGACCCTGGGTACCCCCTACCTGGGGGCCACGAAGGCCCTCGAGGTCCTGGTCAACGGGGCGAGCGCGCGCGGCCTGCCCCTGCCTGGCCCTTTCAACCGCGTGCTGCGGGGCTGGGACTCGGTATTCGACCTGCTGCCCCACTGGAAGGCGGTCGGGGACGGGACGGGCCGACTCTACCCCTACCAGGTGGCCCAGGCCGAGCAGGTTGTGCCCGGTTTCCAGGCCCGGGCCGAGGCGGCCTACCTGGCAAACCGCGCCCTGCACCAGGAGCTGGACGCCAAGGCGGCCAGCATGGGTGGGAACCCCTTCACCGTCTACTACACGCAGGGCATCCCCACCTTGTGCCGGGCCGTTCTGACCGGTGACCGCCTGAGGACCGAGAAGGCGGACCTGCCCGGGTTCGGTACGGGCCGCCACGGCGGTGACGGTACGGTTCCGGCGACCTTTGCGATCCCCGATTTCCTGGAGGGGACACCGAGATCCTGGCACCGATTGAAGAGTAAGCACGGCGAGCTCATGGAGGAGGGTGCCGTGGACGGGCATGTCGCCGGTTACGGCACGTCGCCGGTGCCTGCGGCCATCCGGGGCGCCGAGGAGCACCCTGCGGCCTATATGTGTCTGGACCTTAATGACGTCGTCCCGGCGGGGCAGCCGCAGACGGTGCGTATCACTATTGAGGACGCCTCCGGCCAGGCGCTGGATGCCACCGATCTCCGGGTCGTCCTCACCTCAATGGGCGAGGTTCCCGTCGAGGCCGACGGCGAGGCGTGGGTGGCGCAGATCCCGCCGCTGAAGGCCGGGGTCCACCGCCTGAGGGCCATGGCCGCGGGTGTGTCCGGGGGGCTGGCACTGGAGGAGATCGTCCGAGTGGGGGTTGTGCCGTGTCTGAGCGAATAAGGTGGGACGCTGAGCAGCATCCAACCTACCTGGCGCGTATGGTGCACGCTGGCTGGGTGCATCGCCTCCTGCCTGCGGCGGACGGCCGGCAGATGCCTGGGCCGGACTCGAGCGAAGTTTCTCTCAAGTGCCAGCGGATCATAGAGCAGCTGGCCCTGCTGGGCATCCGCTACGTGCGCGAGCCGACGGACTCTGAGCGCGGGGCGCAGGACGTGCGCCCTCTGAACGAGGTGCTGTCCTGGCGGCTGGCCACCTGCCTGGACATGTGCGTCACCTTCTGCTGCGCCGCCCTCGATGCGGGTGTGTACCCTATGATCCTCACCCTTAAGCGGGGCGAGCGAGAGCATCAGCAGCGGCATGCGATCGTCCTGGTGCCTGTGAACGCCTCCTGGAGCGTGGGCTGTCCGGTCCGGCTGGAGGAGGGGTTTGCGCGCGAGCCCTTCCTCGATGAGGACTTCCGGATTGAGGACCTTGTCGCGTCCGATCCTGAGCGCGCCCAGTCCTGGCTGGCGATTGACGCGCAACAGGCGACGACCCCTCCCGGTGGATCTCCGGGCGACTGGGCAAAGGCTTTGGCCAAGGGCGCCGAGTACCTGCGGACCTGGCAGTGGGACGTGTGCGTGGACGTCGGGGGCCTGCGGGCCACCACGATGCTCGACGACGCCTCTGCACCCGAGGTCAAGGATCCCTCCGTGATTCTGCTGCCTGGCTACCTCCCTTTGGCCGAGGGGGTGACGCCACTGCAGCTGCTCCGCACACGCAGCGGGGTGGTGCCCTTCTGCCCCCGCCAGGAGCTGAACCAGCTGCGTGACTGGGCCCGCACCGCCAGTGGCACGTCCAAGGATTCCGATCGCACAGGCGCCGATCTGGCGGTGGCCCTGGTGACGGGCGCGGGAGGATGCGGCAAGACGAGGCTCGCGGCCGAGCTGTGTCACAGCCTGAGCACCTTGGGCTGGTGCGCGGGTTTCCTGCCCGCGCGGGCGGACCTGTCTGACGCCGAACTGGCCGAGTTCAGTAAGCTGACCACCGAGTTACTCATTGTGGTGGACTATGCCGAGGAGTCCCGCCAGGAGCAGTTGCGGCGTCTTCTGCGCGCCCTGGCCGCGCGCCGTTCCCCGACGCGGCTCGTCCTCACCGCCCGCGGCGCGAACGTGTGGTGGGAGCAGTTCCGGGAGAACATGGAGGAGGACGGGGTCCGCCTGGGGCCGGTGCTACCCGTAACGCTTGATCAGCGTCTTAAAGTTCCGGAGCTCCTGTACCGCCGGGCTGCCCGCGCCTTCGCCAAGGCCATGGACTCATCCTTACCCGCAGACCTGCCCTCCCCGGAGCGGGAGGGGGGAACCACCCTGGACATTGTGCTTCAGGCCTGGCTGACGGCGCTGCCGAAGAAGGAAGTTGATGCAAAGAAGGCCAGCATCGAGAAACTACCACCAATGCGGGCCGACCTGTACGGAAGGGTGCTAGAAGCGGAGTTCGGGCGATGGCGTGAGGAGGCACGAGGGTCGGGCCTCACAATTATTAGCAAGGCCCATCATCGTCGGGCGGCAGCCGTCCTGACCATACTGGCTCCGGCCCCCGACGCCGAGGCGGTTGACGAGGTTCTCTCCCGGCTGCCGGAGTGGAGCAACGAGCACCTCCTGCGGAGCCGCTACGCCGAGCTCCTGGAGGAGACGCTGCTACACGGTGCTGGGGATGGCGGTGTGGCCCTCCAGCCGGATCCGGTGGCGGAGCACCTGGTCCTCCAGGTCTGCAGAAAGGCGCCGGAGCTGCTCGATGAGGTGTTGCCCCAGGACCCACTGACGGTGCCGGGCCTTGAGGATCCTGAGGCTGACGACTTGGTGGTTGCGCGGGCGCTGGCACTGAGGGAGCAGGCAGAGCGGTGCTGCGCCGTCATTACCCGAGCCGCGGACCTGGACCCGGAACGAGCACTGATCCTGGCCAGGCGAGTCCTGGCCGCACGTCCGCATCTGTGGCGTGCGGCTCTGCGTGTTTCCCTGGCTCAGGGAGGACCTTTTGTGTGGGCCCTGGAGGAGCTCGTCACTAGCGGAGCTGATCTGCCACTGGCGGAGATTGATGAAGCCATTCCCCTCGGCCACAGCTGGCTGAGAAATCTGGGTGTGGCGGTGGCGCAGCGACTGGAGACCTTGGCGGGAGACGAACCTGCGCAACGAGCCCAGACGCTGAACAACCTTGCCGTCCGTCTGTCGGAGGCTGGGCGTCGGGATGAGGAGGCGCTTCGTGTCGCCCAGGAGGCCACAGGTCTCTATCGGCAGCTTGCGGAGTCCAATGAGGCTGCCTACACCCCTGATCTCGCTATGTCCCTGAACAATCTTGCCGTCCGTCTGTCGGAGGCTGGGTGTCGGGATGAGGCGCTTCGTGCCGCCCAGGAGGCCACAGGTCTCTACCGGCAGCTTGCGGAGTCCAATGAGGCTGCCTACACCCCTGACCTCGCCGCCTCCCTGAACACCCTCGCCAACCGCCTGTCGGAGGCTGGGCGCCGTGACGAGGCACTCCAGGCCGCCCAGCAGGCCGTCACCCTGCGCTGCTCTCTGGCCGAGGTCAATGAGGCTGCCTACACCCCTGGCCTCGCCAGATCCCTCACTAAACTTGCGGACATCCTGTCGGAGGCTGGACGTTGTAAAGAGGTCTTGGAAGTCTTCACCGCGAACACAGAGCACCTGTCGTCGGCTGCCCGAGCCTATCTCCTGCTGGCGCGAGCACGTTGGCGCGGATCCGAAGGGGCCGAAGATGTGGTAGTTGCCGCCCAGGAAGCTAATAAGGACGACGATCCTCGATTTCTTGGACCGTGCCGGCGTGAGATCGCGGCGGCCCTTCGAGAACACGGTCTCACGAATGAGGACCTTCCCATCTGGGCAGTTGTTATTGTCGACGAGTCTCTCAGGCAATGTCTGGAGACGTGGCTTAACTGTGACAGCCCAGCCGAGCAGGCGACCTACCTGGAATCAGAATGGAACTCTCCCACCCCCTCCGACTGCGAGACGCTAGACGCGCTTACTGATCTCTTTATCGATGTGCCACCGATTAGCGTGCTTCATCAGTACGTCACCCAGATCAAGAGCCATGGTATTGATGAGATCGCTTCGCTGCTGAGAAGTCAAGACCTCGCCATAACATTGACCAAAGAATGGCTCACCGAGCACGAGAAAGGGCGCGGAGATCGGTATTTGAGCGACCACCCCACGCTGCTGACCGATTCCAGGCTTGCAGACCTTGTTCCACAGGCTCTGAAGAATCTCACCTCCGCCGACGAGGCCGCCACGCTCACGGCACTGCTTGACCTGGCCCGCTTGTCCGATCCGGAGATCGCCTACGCGGTCACGAATGCTGACGATGCTGTTGATGCCCTCGCGGATCTTCTGGGACGAGGGAAGTGGCGGGCGATCCTCGCTGCCCTGGTTCTGAACCCTTCGCTGGCTAACCATATGTCGCTTGGCGTCCTCGCTGAGGTCCTGCGTGCGGCTGCGGCCGGAGAAACCGGGAAAGCAGAGGTCCGGCTCCAAGGCGCGCGCGAGTCGGTATCGTCATTCCACATTGAGCAGCTCCGTCTCCTGCTGTCCCAGGCTCTTCTCCATGAGGACTGCCCGTCAGGTTTCTCGGATCTGCTTGACCTCCTCAATGATTCCTCGCGTGCGTCCTCATCATGAGATTAACCGCTGCGGATGTCACATTCCTCGGGCGTCTCAATGAGCGCTGTCGCGGCGGCACCGAGACGGAACGTCGATCAGCCGGGAAAGCGCGCCGCGCGTGGATCAAGGACAAGCTCGAACAAGGAGTTCCTCTCGATGAACTCGAGATACTCTGTGACGTCGACCGTGACGAGATCCTTGCGTGGTGCGCGCCTGAAGCGCCGATCTATCCGTCGGCGCAGGTTTACGTCGACCCTGTCCTCCTGCGTCGTCACCTCCCCGGCGAGCCGCGACAGCCAAGATATTCGATAGATTTTATCACTGAGTTTGAGACGAAGGGGCGTCTGCTTCCCGATGGCCGGGCAGCCTTGACGACCATGGGTGTCGAGCCCACACGTGACTTGGAGTTCGTGTCTCAACGTTCGCGTTCGCAACAGGGGTCACCGACCGCAATTCTTATTATGACAGGAAGTGACAACAATGGGAATAATTTCAATGCCGGGGTCACTCGGATCCGTGCACTCTTCCGTGCTGCGAGCAGGAAAGTTGAGGAATGCCATAACATCACGGCGGACGAGGTTTCCCCGCACTGCCGATCCTCAATCCTTCACCTCGCCTTCCACGTGACCGGTAGCGTGGCAGAGTTGGCGGACTCTTGTGATCCTTCGAAACCCGTTCAAGTCGAAGTCTCCCGTCTGGCTGCCATGCTCGCAGCAAAACCTGCGCCCGGTCTTCTTGTCCTCGCCGGGTGTGGCTCAACCTTGATCGCTACGCACCTCGATAACTGGTCGTCGGCAATTGTGTTCTGGCCTGGGAAGGTCAGTGACATTGATGTTTTACGATACTGCCACAGTCTTTACAAGTTGCTGCTCCAAGGGGAGAAGCTGGCAGATGCTCACCGAGCTGGATTAGCGGCCCTTGGTAGTGTCCCCGAAGAGCGGTACCCAAGGTGCGCTGGCAATATGGAGTGGATTCTCGCACAAGGCTGCCCGTGATTGGAGTGGCAAGGTGCGGGTCGGCTGGCACGGGCGAGTCGGTCTCAGCCTGCGGCCACTAGGGCCAGGTTTCGGGTGGCCTGGTGTGCTCTTGGGTGATCCGAGTGCGCCTCGCTGTTCGCATGTCTTCGCCCCGTTCCGTGTGTCCCTGCACGTCCCGTCCTGACACACGTCGCCGAGCCTGGCAGTCTCGCCTGCAGGTCGGCAGAGAGGGCTGCCCCACCGGGTGGACCCCAGGCCCCGGGGCCCGCAGCTAGTACGGGCCCCGGGGTGGGGAGTGTCGCTCAGTCGCCGATACGCAACCTGGTCTTGAGCGAGGCCAGGCGCTCGTCGAGCTTCTCCTTGCGCTCGGAGCGCTTCTGCTCGCGCACCACCCGCCGGGCCTCGGCCTGGGCCGCCTCCGCGGCGGCGCTGGCGGCCTCCAACTCGGCCACGACCTCGGTAACCGGGCGGCGGTAGACGGTGCCGCCCAGGGCGGACACCTGCCCGTCCACGACCTCGGTGGCGTACTCGGTGACCTGGGCCAGCAGCGCGGTCTGGCCCGGGGGCACGGCCTGGCCGAACTCGGTGAGGACGTCCGCGCTGCGCTCGGCGCGGTCGATGTCCAGCAGGCCGCCGACCAGCGCGCCCGCGCCCCAGCCCATGAGCATCCCCAGGGGGCCGCCCAGGACGCCGATGAGCATGCCGACCAGCCCGCCGGTGGCGGTCCCGGCGGCGCCGGCAGCGTCCTCCTGCTCGGGGACGGACAGGTGCCCGTCCGGGGCGCGCCTGACGACGGCGGCGCTCACGAGGTCCAGGCGGCCCGCGTCGGAGGCCTGGCGCAGCTCGCTGAGCGCCTGGTACGCCTTGGACTCCTCGGGGAAGGTGACGGCGATGACGTTGGTGTCTGCCATAATGAGGCTCCTTGCCTGTTGGTTGTCCGCTGACTGGCTGTCCGCCGGCAGCCTGCCAAGAGGCTGCCAGCTGCCCGTCTGTCGGCCGCGTCAGCTCCAGGTCCTCGGCGTGGGCCGGGGCCCTGGAGCTCGTCCGTGATCCGACCGATACCTGACCGTAGGCATCGGGGCTGGTGACGAGGTCGGTTCTTCCTGTGTGCCGTCTGGGTAACTGGCGCCGGGTGGTGCTGGTACCGGGGTCCCTCAGGCGGGCCGGGCGGGCGCTGGCCTCGGCGTCAGTTGGTGCTGGCCTTGGCGCCAGGCAGGTACCGGGCGGGCGCCAGCCTCGGCATCGGGTACCGGTCTCGCTGTCAGGTAGTGCCTGGACGCCGGTGGTCTGCGGCTACCCTGGGCACCGTGAACACGCTTGAAGGCAATCCGACCGCCTGGGACAGTGCCCGCTACCTGCGGGAGGTGCTGCGCGCCCCCGTCTACGAGGTGGCCGAGCACACCCCCCTCCAGCCCATGCCCGCCCTCTCCGAGCGCCTGGGCTGCACCGTCCAGGTCAAGCGTGAGGACCTCCAGGCCGTCCACTCCTTTAAGATCCGCGGCGCCTACAACGCCATGTGCGCCCTGGACGAGCAGGCGCGCGCCCGCGGCGTGGTCACCGCGTCGGCCGGCAACCACGCCCAGGGGGTGGCTTGCTCCGCCTCCCGCCTGGGGGTGAGCGCCCTCATTGTCATGCCCACCGTCACCCCGCGCATTAAGGTCGACGCCGTTCGGGCGCTGGGGGGCGAGGTCCTCCTGCACGGGGAGAACTTCGACGCCGCCAAGGCCGAGGCCCTGCGCCTGAGCCAGGACGAGGGACGCACCTTTATCGCCCCCTTCGACGACCCGCGGGTCATCGCCGGCCAGGGCACGATCGGCCTGGAGCTCATCCAGCAGGACGCCCGCCTGGACCGTGTCTTCGTGCCGGTGGGCGGCGGTGGCCTGGCCGCCGGCATCGCCGTCCTGGTCAAGCAGCTCATGCCCGGGCTCCAGGTCATCGGGGTCGAGCACGAGGAGTCGGCCTGCCTGGCCGCCGCGATCACCGCCGGCGGGCCGGTGACCCTGTCCCACGTGGGGCTCTTCGCCGAGGGCGTGGCCGTACGCCGTATCGGGGACGAGACCTACCGCCTGTGCAGCGAGCTGCTCGATGACGTCGTCACCGTCTCCTCCGACGAGGTCTCCGCGGCCGTCAAGGACATCTTCGAGGACGTGCGCGCCATCTCCGAGCCCTCCGGCGCCCTGGCCCTGGCCGGTCTCAAGCGCTACGTGGCCGAGCAGGAGGTCAGCGGGGAGCGCCTGGCCTGCGTCCTGTCCGGGGCGAACCTCAACTTCCACCAGCTGCGCTACATCTCCGAGCGCTCCGAGGTCGGTGAGCAGCGCGAGGCGGTCCTGGGTGTGACCATCCCCGAGCGCCAGGGAGAGTTCCTGCGCTTTGTCTCGGTCCTGGGCGGGCGCGCGGTGACCGAGTTCAGCTACCGGGTGGCGCGGCAGGACCCCATGGAGGACGCCCGGATCTTCGTGGGCGTGGGGCTGACCCGGGGGCGTGAGGAGCGTGCCGAGATCGTGCACGACCTGCGTCAGGCGGGCTACGACGTCGTCGACCTCACCGACGACGAGCTGGCCAAGGTGCACGTGCGCTCCCTGGCGGGCGGGCGGGCCCCCGAGGGGCTGAGCGAGAGGCTCTTCTCCTTCGAGTTCCCCGAGTCCCCCGGGGCGCTCATGAACTTCCTGGAGAACCTGGGGACCCGCTGGAACGTCACCCTCTTCCACTACCGGACCGACGGCGCCGACTACGGGCGCATCCTCACCGCCTTCCAGACCGGCTCCAGCGAGCGTGAGGCCACCGACCTGCGTCGTCACATGGACCGCCTGGGCTACGTCTACCGGGAGGAGACGGACAACCCGGCGGCCCGGTTCTTCCTGGGCAGCTGAGGTTCTTCCTGGGGAAGCTGAGGCGGCCGCAGGACTTGCCTCTGTAGGACCATGGTCCTTAGAGTGGCGGGTGAACTACTGACCGCAAGGAGAGACCATGGTCCGTTTCGCCGTCATCCTCGGCTCTGTCCGCCCCGCCTCCGCCGGCGCCCCCGTGGCCCAGTGGGTCGCGCGCAAGGCCTCCACCGTCGAGGGGGTCCAGGCCGACGTCATTACCCTGGCCGAGCTGGGCCTGCCCTTCTTCGCCGAGCCCGTGCCCCCGTCCCTGGCCGCCCCCACCGACCCCGCCGGGGCGGCCTGGAACGAGCGGCTGGCCGCCTACGACGGCGTTGTCATTGTGACCCCCGAGTACGACCACTCCATCCCCGGGGTCCTGAAGAACGCCATTGACTTCCTGCGTCCGGGGGTGCTCGCCTACAAGCCGGTGGGCCTGGTCGGCTACTCCTACTACAACGGCATCCGCCCCCTGGAGCACCTGCGGGACATCCTGAGCGGGTTCGACGTCTCCTTCGTGAACCCCGAGGTGCTGCTCTCCCTGCGGGCCGACTTCACCGAGGGCGCCTTCACTCCCGCCGCCTACCACGAGGACGAGGTGCCCGCCATGGTACGGGCCATGGTGGCCCGCTCCCAGGCCCTGGCCTCCCTGCGCTAAGAAGGCCGGGGCTGCCCGCCCTTCTTCCGCCCGCCCCTCTTCCGCCTGCCTGCCCTGCCCGCCCTCCCTTCCGTGAGAACGGTACTTATTCGTCGTGAGAACGGTACTTATTCGTCGTGAGAACGGTACTTGTTCGTCGCGAGAACGGTACTTGTTCGCCGTGAGAACGGGAGGTGTACTCGGGGTCTGTCTCACTGACTGGTGTGGGTGCGCTGGGTGTGAGCGCTGGTGGGGCCTGAGCGGGGGGCGCCTGGTGCGTGCGGGCACCCTGTTGGCGGGTGCGCCCCTGTCCGGACGTCCTCCGGGTGCTTCTCTGATGTTCTGCTGGACCCCCGCTAAAGGCATCGGCCTCGAGGTGCCTGCTGGCCGCGGGACGGGGGGCGTTCGGTGCATCTCCTGGCATAAATTCGGGCAGGTTATGCGATCACTTAGGTAGCCTACCGGTCGTATGCTGCTCCAGATCCTGCGCATGGCGCAATCTGAGGTTCAGAACAGAAGGCTCCCTCGGCTGTTCCAGGGCACAAGCCCATGACCTGGGTGGACATTGAGTGTCCAGAGTTGGGTTCAGGGTGCGTCCGGTCCTGAGTCTCAGATTGCACCAAACGGGCACCTGGCACACACTGGTCGTGCCTAAGCCGTCGGTGGCCTGATTGTCGTGGGAACATGTGCGGGGCGGTGGGTGAGTTGCACGTCCCTGAGCTGCTCACCGTGAGAGCGAGGGCCATCTAGCGGCGCGGGCTCCGGAACGTAGCGGCGCGGGCTCGGAGGGGTGAACGTACAACCCCACGAACCTTCCCTGTGAGCACCGCCATGGCCCACCACCATGATCCGCAGGCGCCGCCAGGCCTCACGCGGAGGCGCGCCCCCCGTTCTCGCGAGCAATAAGTACCGTTCTCACGGCGAACAAGTACCGTTCTCGCGAGCAATAAGTACCGTTCTCGCGGACAGAGAGGCGGGCGGGGCGGGGGCGCTCTACCGCCGGACCGGTCAGCGGACCTGGCAACCAGTCAACAATGGGCCTGGCAACTGATCAACGGGCCTGGTGACCGATCAGCGGGCCTGGCAGCGGGGGCACCAGAAGAGGCGCCGTCCGGCGACGTCCTTGGCCGCCACCGGGGTGGCGCAGCGCAGGCAGGGGCGGCCGGTGCGGTGGTAGACGTACCAGCGCGCCGCCTCCTGGTCCCCCTCAGGCAGGGGGTCGGGGACGTCGGCCTCGTCCACGGTGGTGATAAAGCCGGTGGCGACCCCGTACTCCATGAGCGGGACCAGGTCCTCCCAGATGGCCCGCAGCCTCCTGGCGGAGACGGCGTTGCCGGGGCGGAAGGGGCTCACCCCCACCCGGAACAGGGTCTCAGCGCGGTAGATATTGCCCGCCCCGGCCAGGACGGACTGGTCCATGAGGAGCTCACCAATGTCCTTGCGACGCCGTCGCACCCCCTCCACGAAGGCCTCCACGTCCCCGTCCGCGCGCAGGGGGTCCGGCCCGAGGCGGGCGTGCACCGCGGCCACACCGTCGGCGTCCAGGAGCTCGCAGGCCGCCGGGCCGGTCAGGTCGGCCACCCCGTGCTCACCCAGGAGCCTGAGCCGCACGGCCCCGCGGGGAGCGGGCAGGACCCACTGCCCGGC
>ERZ773009.2187-NODE-2187-length-12698-cov-20.379578_pt1 | contig 12698 bp, 10 predicted proteins | sample MGYA00580663_ERZ773009 | MGnify/ENA primary metagenome ERZ773009 (study PRJEB29015, sample SAMEA2737969) | human oral metagenome | biome: human oral; feature: human-associated habitat; material: dental | place: China | collected 2026 ... | reverse complement strand
GGCGCGTGTGGACCTCTTCGGGCGGGAACTTGTAGGCGGCCGCCCAGCGCGGGGTACGCGAGGTGGAGCCAAGGGAACGCTGCAGGTCCAGGTCGTTGATCTTGACGACGACGCCGTCGATCTCGTGTTCAAGATCATGACGCTTCTCTCCAAGCTCAGCAATACGCTCTTCGATAGCCTTCCGGCCTGTGAGCAGGCGTGTGTAGGGCGAGACGGGCAGGCCCCAGTCGCGCAGCTGCTCGTACCAGCCCATCTGGGTGGTCGGCTCGGTGAAGTCCTCCCCGGCCTCGACGAAGCCGATGCCGTGGGCGACCATGGCGAGGGGGCGCTTAGCGGTCTCAGCCGGGTCCTTTTGGCGAAGGGAGCCGGAAGCCGCGTTGCGCGCGTTGACGAAGGTCTTTTCTCCGGCCTCGACGCGGGCCTCGTTGAAGGCGGCGAAGTCAGCGACCGGGAAGTAGACCTCGCCGCGTACCTCGATGCGAGCGGGGACGGTGCCGGTCAGGGTCTGCGGGATCGAGGCGATGGTTCGCGCGTTGGCAGTGACGTCCTCGCCGACGTAGCCGTCGCCTCGGGTCGCGGCGCGCACGAGGCGGCCGTTCTCGTACAGGAGGTTGATGGAGAGGCCGTCGACCTTCACTTCGGTCGTCATCTCGAGATCGGCGATGCCGGTGGCCTCGGCCATGCGGGTCTCCCAGGCGGCGAGCTCCTCGAGGGAGAACACGTCGTCGAGGGACATCATCTGGGCCAGGTGGCGGACCTCGGAGAAGCCGGAGTCGACGCTGCCGCCCACGCTCATCGTGGGTGAGTCGGCGCCGCGCAGCTGCGGGTAGCGCTCCTCGATCTCTTCGACCTCGCGGTACATGCGGTCGTAGTCCGCATCTGAAATCGAAGATCCTTCACGAAGGTAGTACGCATCGCGCGCAGCTTTAAGTTGCATACTGCGTAATTCATGCAGCTCAGAAAGAAGCTTATTGACCCGTTGCGTTTGTCCCCCAGGAAAATGATTAATAAACTCCCGAAACTCGTTGACTACTGTCTGCTCGTAGCCTGCTTTGCCTTTGGCGTGAACATCTCTATCCATGCCCGCCTGGGAAATAAGATCACTAAGTCGCCGATCAATTTCAGTTTTATGGGCCACAAATTTCGTAAGCCGACGGTCTACACTCATCAGTCGCTGTGCAAAACTTGCCTCTCGTCGGTTCGATCCAGCGCGCCCGGCCTCAACCACCTTTCGGAGAGATTCCACTATCTTGCGTACATCATCTGACATTTCAACATCACGAGACTTGTCATGATTATCCTCCGGCCCAGAAAGGTCAGAATTCAACTTTTCATTGTCAGTTAACAACGAAGACAGTTTCTCATACTGTTGCTCAATCAATTCCTGTTGCCGTCTAAGAAGGTCTTGAAGGAGCATGGCTGTTCGCTTAATACGGGCTTCCTCAAGCTCGAGATCGTAGCGATAGGCTCGTTCGAGCGACAAATTTAGTATCGTCTTGCCTTGAACTATTCCAAGATCTTCGAAGCGATGCATCTCCGCAGCTCGCATAGCCAAGTCCATACGTTTCATGGCAGCAAGTTGCTCATCCATAGCCTCGTTGATGCGGTCAACAAGGTCGTTGTAGCGGTCGCGGGTCGTCTCGAACGTGGAGTCAGCCATGGGGTCCATTCTTGCATTTGACGAGGCGGGCCGACCGGCGGGCGGGGCGCTTGGGCAGCGGAGGTGGTCATAGCCACACGGGTCTGCGGAGTGGTTATCCACAGGGGCACGCGAGTGCCTCGGGTTATCCACAGGGCTTCTGTCGCCGCTTGATCGGCCGCGAGCGCGGCGGGATCGTTGGGGCATGAAGGATTCCGGTTGCCTCGCCCGATCAGCCTTGCGAGCCGACGTTCACCTGGCCTGCGTCGCGGGCCCGGACGTCGGCGTCGTGCTCGCCCCCGGCACGGTCGGGCGAGCGGGGGACGTCCCGCTGACGTGCGCGTCCGTTGCTCGAGAGCACCTCCGATTCTCGACGCGGGACGGCCGAGCAGTCCTGCGCATCTCGCCCGGCGCTTCCCCCGTGCGTGTGCGCGCTCGGCTCCCCCTATGGCGCCGCCATCGGGACGCCCGTCCTCTCCCTGCGGGGACCCGCATCCGTCTGGAGGAGGACATCTTCGAGGTGCGGGGACGGCCTCGTTGTTTGGTTTGGCCCGCACCTTCCGGACGCGGCCGAGGGTCGATCATGGGATCCTCTCTCCTGCGGGGCGCTCCGTTGATCTCTGTGCTCGTCATGGGAGGTTTCCTGCTGTGGAGGCTGCGCTCGTCCGTTTCGTTACCTTCGGTGCTCGTGCCGGCCTGCGCGGGCGTCGTGCTGGTCGCGATCGTAGCTGCGGTCGTCCTCGTGTCGCGGGCACTCCGGCGTCGCCTGGGCTGGGATGGCGGGGCACTGTCCCTGGTCCTCGCTGGGCTTCAGGCCTCGTCCGCTCCCCCACGCTCTGCGCGGGCCGCCGTGTGGCCGGGGCGTCCCACGCGCGTGGGACGGCGCGTGCGGCTGGCGGCGTCCGCTGACGCGAGAGAGCCGGGTGAGTGCGAGGCGATCGGCATCGTCGGCGCCCACGCATCCCAGTGCGCGCTGTGGTGCGCCGGCCAGATAGCCGCTCAGCTTGGCGGGGCGCGCGTGTGGTGGAACAGCGCCGCTCCCGTGCTCATTGGGAACGCTGGCGTGGATATCCACGTCAGCGACCGCGACTCCTGCCCGCACTGCACGCGCGACGCCGCCCACCCAACGCTCCACATCGGATACTCCCCCTCACTGTCGCTCCTTCCGGCGTGGTGCGCGCAGGTGTGCGTCACCGATGATGCACCCGTGAGCTCGCAGTGGTGGTGGACCGTCACCCGGGCAGACGCGCAAGACAGCCTGCCCGCGCGGCTCGACTGGGATCCGTCCTCGGCGAGGGGACGCGGCGGTGGGCTGAGCGTGCGGATCGGCCTGGGAGAGGAAGGGCCTGTCAACCTGGACCTGGTCGCCGACGGGCCGCACGCGCTCGTCGCCGGGTGCACCGGATCGGGTAAGTCAGAGGCGCTCCTCGGTTGGCTTGCCGCAATCGCGCACTGCTACAGCCCCGAACAGGTCCGTTTCATCCTCATCGACTACAAGGGCGGGGCGACGTTCGCTCGGCTCGAGGAGCTCCCGCACACCCAGGCGCTCCTCACCGACCTCGACGCCGGTGCCACGACCCGAGCGCTGGAGGGAATCGCGTCGATCCTCCAGCGACGCGAGGAATCCCTCGGGGCACTCGGTTTCCCCGACCTCGCCGCGTGGGAGAGCGCTCACGAGGAGGATCCCGTCAGCGTGAGCGCTCCCCCGCCACGTCTCATCGTCGCGATCGACGAGTTCCGCGTTCTCGCCCAGGCCCACCCCGATTCGATGGAGGTCTTGCTCCGCCTCGCCGCGCAGGGACGCAGCCTCGGCTTGCATCTCATCGCGGCCACCCAACGCCCCTCGGGCGCAGTGAGCGCACAGATGCGCGCAAACATGGACATTCGGCTGTGCCTGCGCTGCGTCAGCGCCTCGGACTCCACCGACATCATCGGGGACGGACGCGCCGCCTCACTGCCGCGTATCCCCGGTCGCGCGGTCCTGTCGGACGTGGGTACGATCCAGCTGACCTACCTCGCCGACATCGCGTCAGTGGTCGAGCGCTGCAACGCCACGTGGCCTCGTACGACCACCGAACCCCTGTGGGCGCCGCCCCTACCCGAGGCACTGAACTGGGAGGATGTCGACGACGCCGCACAACGCTCTGTCGATCACACCCCGGAGGGGAACGCGGCCCACGACGGACTCCCAGGCGGCACCGCCGTGTCTCTCGGCCTCGCGGAAGGCATCGAGCATCACGTCCCCATCGTCTGGGACGGGGGAAGCATCCAGATTCAGACCAGCGCGCACGAAGCGCATCTCGCCGCGCAATGGGCGCTGTCCCTCGCAACCCGAATCGCACACGGTACCCGCCGCCCTCTCCACGTGATTGGCGAGGACGCGGTGAGAGGCGTGGCCTCCCAGCTGCCTGCGGACGCACCCAGCGCCATCGACCTGCTGGAAGGCATCTGCGACCACGGGCCCACGGTCCTCGCGCTCACGGATACCCCGCAGCTGCGCTCGTATCTGTCGCAGGCACTCGCTGCTCCCCAGGCGGAGGCGCTGTGGACCTCGCTCCTGGCCAAGGCCAGGCGCGCTGGCGTCGTCATCGTCGCCGCCTTCGCGGGCAGATTCACCCCGTCGAGCGCGGCAATGGGAGCGTTCTCGACGCGCATCGTGCGTGCCCGGGACGCGGACGAGGCCGTCCACGCCGGAATCGCGCCCGGAGAGCTGCGAGCTCTCGGTGAGGGGCAGGCGCTCGTCGTGCGACCGGGAGAGAGACCTTGCCTCGCCACCATCCCCAGGCAGGGCATTCACCTGCGACACCACCGCCCGGCTGACGGGAACGACTGGCGCATCCCCTCCCCCTCGCAGGTCACAGCGCTGGTCAGAAATACCCGCTCTCCCATCCTGATCGGCCCCACCTACAGCGCCCCCGCCTGGGAACACGCACTGCCGTGGATCATCATCGGACGCAGGGACGATGCCCGGGTCATCGAGGCCATCCACGCCCACCTCGGTTGGGAAACACCACAGATCTCTGACGTAATTCCCGAAGAAGCGTGGACTCGTATCACCAGATGGGACGAGCACAGGGTCCTCGCGCTCAACCCCACACACAACGTTATTCGCACATTAATTCAACACAGCCACACGCCCCCGCTCGCCCTGACTGCACGACGATGGGACATGACCTGCGGACTGATCAGCGAGGGTGATACCGTCAGCACTGTTCAACTGACCGCAGAGTCAGTTAACACCTAAGTCCCACCTTACTGGCCGGTCGTGAGCAGACACATAGTGACATCTCCATTTCACTGTTGACACGACCTTGCACGACTAAGATGACCTAGCGGACACTAAAAAAGAGCAAAAGAGAACCAGGCGCACAGGACACGAGGAGCGAAAGACAGATCATGGATTGGCGCAGTAAGGCAGCATGCCTGACCGTAGACCCGGAACTTTTCTTCCCCATCGGGAACACGGGCCCGGCTATTAGGCAGGTCGCCGAGGCCAAGGCCGTGTGCCGCGAGTGCGAGGTCGTGGGCGTGTGCCTGCAGTGGGCCATCGACAACAATCAGGACTCCGGCGTGTGGGGCGGCATGAGCGAAGAAGAACGCCGCTCCCTCAAGCGCCGCGCCGCGCGCGCACGCCGCGCAGGCTGCTAACAAGCCACAGCGGCACACGTGCCGCACAGACGATCAAGGCCGAGGATCCACAATGGATCCCCGGCCTCGTTCGTTGATCATTCACACCGCCTGGGCAGATCCCCGATCAGGCGGGGTCCAGGTTGGCGTGGAGCGTGACGAGCGTGCCGCCACCCTCACGCGGCGCCCACTCGATCGAGCCTTTGAGCTCGCCGCGCACCATCTGGTGCACGATCTGCGTGCCCAGGCCGCTCATGGGCGTGCCCGGCACGAAGCCCACGCCATCGTCTGCGACGGTCACGGTCATGGATGTTCCCTCGCGCTCGGCGCGCACTTCGATGAGGCCATCACGGTCCGCGAGGCCATGCTCGACCGAGTTGGCGACCAGCTCGTTGAGGACGGTCGCCAGGGCCTGAGCCTGATCGGCCTGAATCGTGCCGAAGCTGCCGGTCGTGATGACCTCGACGGCGTGGTCCGTGGACGCGATCGCACCGGCCATGCGCACGATCGTGCGCGCGACCTCGTCGAAGTCAACCGACTCATCGACGTTCTGCGACAGGGCGGCGTGCACGGTCGCGATGGCCTGCACGCGGCGCTCGGCCTCCGCAAGAGCTACCTTGACCGCTTCCTCGGAGGAGCGGCGCGACTGAAGGCGCAGAAGCGCGGACACGGTCTGCAGGTTGTTCTTGACGCGGTGGTGGATCTCGCGGATCGTCGCGTCCTTCGTCATGAGTTCCTGCTCGTGACGGTGGACCTCGGAGACGTCGCGCGTCAGGATGACGGCGCCCAGGCGCTTACGCCCGTTGACGAGGGGCAGGGCACGCATGCTGACGGTCGAGGCGCGCGCGGCGATCTCGACGCGCCAGGAGGCACGGCCCATGACGACGACCGCCATGGATTCCTCGATGAGGGTACCGTCGCCGATGACCTCGGTGATCTCCTGAGCGAGAACCTTTCCGGTCACGTGCGTGCGAATGCCGAGGCGGCGCAGGCACGACACGGCGTTGGGGGTCGCGTGCTGGACGCGGCCCTCCGCATCCAGTAGAACGGCGCCGTCAAGGACTCGCGGGACGCCATGGGAGGTAACCTGCGGGGTCGAGTCGTAGGGGTATTCACCGCGCGCCATCATCTGGCACAGGGTGTCGGCCGCCGCAACGGTCCACCCCTCGAACCCGAGGGACAGACGCGGACTCGACAGGTTGGCCTCGCGCGTGACGACGGCGATGATGCGCCCGTCGCGGCACACGGGCACGCAGGTTTCCATCATCGAGTAGGTGCCGGCCCAGCGGGCGGCGGGCGAGCGCACGACCTGCCCGGTCTGCAGGGCGCGCCGCAGGTCGATTTCGCGGGCGGCGGGCAGGTGGAGGCCGATGATGTCGTCCACGTGGACGGTCGTCGAGGTCGCGGGACGGCAGTGCGCGGCCGCGATGAAGCGTCCGTCGTCGGCGGGCAGCCACAGAACCAGGTCGGCGGCCGCCAGGTCGGCGAGCACCTGCCAGTCCGCGAGGAGGAGGTGCAGCCAATCGATGTCCTGCTCCGACAACGGCGTCGAAGAGGCTTCTTCAGCTAACTGCATGAGACTACGCATGCATCTACTCTAAAGGGAGAGGGGCCGCGAGGGCGGACCTTAGTTGTAAATGAGCGCCGGGACACGCTTCGGCGCCGCTTCTTTCGTCAGGAGAACCATGCAATTCACGCAGTCCATGTCGTATCCCGGTACGGTCGACGAGGTCGTCACCATGTACCTAACCCCCACCTACCTGGAGCGACGCTTCGGCCAGTTTGTCGTGGAGGGTTCCTCCACCGTGTCGGTGGAGGGTCAGCGCGTGTCATTCGCCGGCACCGTGCGCCCGGAGCTTATTCCGGCGGCGGTCACGCGCTTTGTCAAGTCCGATCTGCGCATCGCTTTCACCGAGGAGTGGACAACCGACGAGGCCGAGGCGACCTCGCGCACGTCCGTGACCGTGGACGGCGCCCCAGTGTCCGTCGAGGCCACGTCCACGCTGGCGGGCGCCGAGGAGGGCAGTGTTCGCGTGGTGACCGGCAACGTGTCGGTGCGCGTGCCCCTGTTGGGCGGTCGCATCGAGAAGGAGGCAGTGGCGCACCTGGGCCGCGTCGTGGAGCGCGAGCAGGCGCTGGCCACGCAGTGGCTGGAGGAGCATCGCTGAACCGGCGCTACGCTCTGCGAGGAACCCCGTCCACCCGGCGTTGCATTTCGGGCGGGCGGGGTCTTTTCGCGCCACAATAGGTCCCATGAGTGATACCCCTAAGTCTCTGTACATGCAGCGTACGGGCGTGCGTCAGTACGTCGCCCGCAACCAGGACGGCGCCGAGATCCGCATCGGTCACGGCCCCGGCCTCTTCTCCCCCGGTGACCTGCTCAAGCTCGCGATCGCAGGCTGCAAGGCCATGAGCTCGGATGCGCGCCTGACGGCTCGCCTGGGCGATGATTTCGAGCAGTTCGTCGGCGTGTCCGCCGACTACGACCAGCAGAATGATCGTTTCACGCACGTGGACGTCGAGCTGGTCCAGGACCTGTCCGCCCTGTCTGAGGAGGAGATCGCGGATCTGACGCGCCGCGCCGATTCCGCCATCGAGCGCAACTGCACGATCGCGCACTCGGTCGTCGATCAGGCGCTGCCGGCCTCGCACACGTGGACGAACGAGCGGATCAACTGACGTGAGCGCCGTCGACCGCCAGTACGAGGACCTGCTGGCGCGCATTATGCGCGAGGGCGCCCCCAAGGGTGACCGCACCGGCACGGGCACGCGTTCCATGTTCGGGGCCCAGCTGCGCTACGACCTGTCGACGGGCTTCCCGCTGATCACGACAAAGCGCGTGCACTTCAAGTCGGTCGTCGGCGAACTCCTGTGGTTCCTGTCGGGTTCGTCGAACGTGTCCTGGCTGCAGGACAACGGCATCCGCATCTGGAACGAGTGGGCGGACAAGGACGGCGAGCTGGGCCCGGTGTACGGCGTCCAGTGGCGTTCGTGGAATGCCGGGGACGGTCGCCACATCGACCAGATCTCCCAGGTCCTCGAGACGCTGAAGACGAACCCGGATTCGCGCCGCATGGTGGTCTCCGCGTGGAACGTCGGCGACCTGCCGCAGATGGCGCTTGAGCCGTGCCATGCGTTCTTCCAGCTGTACGTGGCCGACGGCCGCCTGTCGCTGCAGCTCTACCAGCGCAGCGCGGACATGTTCCTGGGCGTTCCCTTCAACATCGCGTCCTACTCGCTGCTCACTCACATGTTCGCCCAGCAGGCGGGCCTGGAGGTCGGCGACTTCATTTGGACGGGCGGTGACTGCCACATCTACTCCAACCACACGGAGCAGGTGACCGAGCAGCTGAGCCGCGAGCCCTACCCGTTCCCGCGCCTGGAGCTCGCGAATGCTCCCTCGATGTTCGAGTACTCCTTCGACGATATTTCGGTGACGGACTACCAGCATCACCCCACGATCAAGGCTCCGGTCGCGGTATGACGAAGCTGGGAGCGATTTGGGCGCAGGATTGCAACGGGATCATCGGGACGGGCACGGCCATGTCCTGGCATGTTCCCGCTGATTTCCGCCACTTCAAGGAGTCCACGATGGGCTGCCCGATCATCATGGGCCGCCGCTCGTGGGAGGCTCTCGGGCGCGCACTACCGGGTCGCACGAACATCGTCATCACCCGCACCCCCGGGTACGAGGCCGAGGGCGCTCTCGTCGTCTCTTCCGTCGATGAGGCGCTTCAGATCGCACGCGAGGAAACCTCGCGCACGGACGCCCCCTACATCTGGATCACGGGCGGGGCTCAGCTCTACACCGAGACCCTTCCCCTCCTCGACGAGGCCGTGGTGACCGACCTGGAGCTGGACGTGGCCGCGAACGCACCCGAGGGGTCGTCCTTCGTGTATGCGCCGCCGCTGGATCCGGCGCTGTGGCGCAGGGACGAAGAGCGCAGCGACGCCGAGTGGCGTGAGCGCTCCGGCGATGCTCGCTGGAAGGTGAGCACCTGGGTGCAGCGTTAAGCGTTTCCCCGTTTCGATACCTGTCCGGCAAGGCCCCGCGCATCGCGCGGGGCCTTCGTCGTAGGATGCATTGTGCCCTCATCACCTTTGCTGACGAATCCGACGCTGCGCGCGCTCGTGGCGATCGCGCTGTTCACGTACACGGCGCAGAACATGCTTAACGTGTCGATCGCTCCCTTGTCGCGCGCCCTTGACCTGCCCGAGTGGATCGTGGGCGCGGCGGTGTCCTTGGCGGCCGCTGCGGTGACGGCGCTCAGCCAGTTCTGGGGGCGCCGCTCGATCGCGTGGGGACGCAGGCGCGTCATCCTGTTGGCACTGTTCTTAGCACTCACGGCGGGCACGCTTTTTTCGGCGGCGGTGTGGGCGCGAGCGGCCGGTTACATCGGCGCTTTCCTCGCGGCGGGTGCCATCATGGCGGCACGCGGCCCCTTCTTCGGCGCGGCCGTCGCCGCGATCCCGCCGACGGGCCAGGCCCTCGTCGCAGAGGTGACCCCCGACGAGGCCTCGCGCGTGCGCGGCACGTCCGCATTCTCCGGCGCGATCAACCTGTCCGTCATGGTCGGCTCCCTCGTCTCGTCGGCTCTGGGCGCTTGGTGGATCTTCGGCCCCGTGCACGCCACCCCGATCTTCGTCCTCATCGCGCTGGCCATCGCCCTGATCTGGCTGCCCCGCGACGGAGCATTCACGCGCCCGAGGAGGCGCTTGCCCCACCTGAACCGTGAGGTCAGCAAACAAGAGGAGGCAGCCCCGGCCTCGTCGATCGAAACCACGGCGGACATCAAGAGTGCGGGGAATGCGGACGGGGAACTGCCCCCGCGCGTGCGGTGGACCGACCGGCGTATCGCCCCGTGGATAGTTTCGGTGTTCGGCATCTACTTCGCGAACGGCGTCGTTCAGATCACGATGGGATTCCTCGTCCAGGACCGCGGCGGACTCGAGCCCGCGCCCGCCGTTTCCGTCACCGCCCTCATGCTGCTGGCCAACGCCGCCGGCGCCATGCTCATGCAGCTGATCGTCGTGCCGCGCCTGGGGTGGAGCCCGCACACTCTCCTGCGCACGGGCATGACGCTCGCCCTTATAGCCCTCTCATGCCTGACGATCGCGCCGTCGCTGTGGGCGCTGGCAGTCTCAACGTTCGCGATGGGCATCGCCTCGGGCATGGCCTCCCCCGGCTACTCGGCGGGCGCGTCCCTGGCGGTGAGCGCGCGCGAGCAGGGCGGCATCGCCGGCGTCATCAACGCGACCGGCGCGATCACGTGGATCGTCGCCCCTGTCAGCGCCACGGCCCTGTACGGCTGGATGCCGCTGTCGCCTTTCCTGCTGGCGCTCTCGCTCGTCGCCCTGTCGTGTGCCTGCGCCTGGTTGCTGCTGCACCGCGCAAAGAGCGCGGACCGGCCCCTGGACTAGGACGCGACTAGGACGAGTGCCCCACACCTCAACGCGCGGGCGGCGCTATCCTAGAGGGGTACGTAAGCCCTACGCGAAGGAGCCACCTGTGGCACAAGAAACCCGTACCGAAACCGACTCGATGGGAGCCGTTGAGGTCCCCGCGAACCGCTACTGGGGCGCTCAGACCGAGCGTTCGCTGCACAACTTCGACATTGGACGCAACACCTTCGTGTGGGGCCGCCCGATGGTGCGCGCCCTCGGCATCCTGAAGAAGGCCGCGGCCCTGGCCAACGCCGAGCTGGGCGAACTGCCCGCCGACATCGCGAACTACATCGCGCAGGCCGGCGACGAGGTCATCTCCGGCAAGCTCGACGACAACTTCCCCCTCGTCGTATTCCAGACCGGTTCGGGCACGCAGTCGAACATGAACGCCAACGAGGTCATCTCCAACCGCGCCATCGAGATCGCGGGCGGCACCATGGGTACCAAGGCCCCTGTCCACCCCAACGATCACGTGAACCGTGGCCAGTCCTCGAACGACACGTTCCCCACCGCCATGCACATCGCGGTCGTCTCCGAGCTGCACGACATGTACCCGCGCGTGCGCCAGCTGCGCGACACCCTGGACAAGAAAGCCAAGGAGTTCGAGGACGTCATCATGGTGGGCCGCACCCACCTGCAGGACGCCACCCCGATCCGCCTGGGCCAGGTCATCTCCGGCTGGGTTGCTCAGATCGACTTCGCCCTCGATGGCATCGAGTACGCCGACACCCGTGCGCGCGAGCTGGCCATCGGCGGCACCGCCGTGGGCACCGGCCTGAACGCTCACCCGAAGTTCGGCGAGCTCACCGCCAAGAAGATCTCCGAGGAGACCGGCATCGAGTTCACGCAGGCCGACAACCTGTTCGCCGCCCTCGGTGCGCACGACGCGCTGGTGCTGGTCTCGGGCACGCTGCGTGTCCTGGCCGACGCCCTCATGAAGATCGCGAACGACGTGCGCTGGTACGCGTCGGGTCCGCGCAACGGCATCGGCGAGCTGATCATCCCCGAGAACGAGCCCGGTTCCTCGATCATGCCGGGCAAGGTGAATCCGACGCAGTGCGAGGCCATGACCATGGTCGCCACCCAGGTGTTCGGCAACGACGCGACGGTGGGCTTCGCCGGCTCGCAGGGTAACTTCCAGCTCAACGTGTTCAAGCCCGTCATGGCGTGGAACGTGCTGGAGTCGATCCGCCTGCTGGGCGACGCCTGCGTGTCCTTCGATACGAACTGCGCGTACGGCATCGAGCCGAACTACGAGAAGATCCAGCACAACCTGGACATCAACCTCATGCAGGTGACGGCGCTGAACCGCCACATCGGCTACGACAAGGCCTCGAAGATCGCGAAGAACGCGCATCACAAGGGCCTGTCGCTGCGCGAGTCCGCCCTCGAGCTGGGCTTCCTGACGGCCGAGGAGTTCGACGCGTGGGTCGTTCCCGCCGACATGACGCACCCCAGCGCCGCCGACGAGTGATCCGCTTCAGGCGCGCTAGCGGCTGACGCTTCGGCCCCGACCTCGCATTTACGAGGCCGGGGCCGATTTCGTATGTACGAGGCCGGGGATGCGCTGGAGCGGAAGTCGAGCATGACAGGGAATAAACCTCCAGATCACATAGTTATGTGTCATGTAAACAATTGGAGGGATTTATGACGTACACGCTCAGCACCCACAGCGATGCAGTCCACGCGGCCCTGCATCTGCTAGCCGACGACATGGGCTGCGAGATTCCCCCCTCGGACACCTCACAGGAACGCGCCTATCTGCGCGCCCTCATGAATCTGCGGGATCCCGCTCCCCTGCCTGATGGCTACCTGGAGGCCGAGGCGATTGTCCTCGACACCGAGCGCGAGCGTCAAGGGACCGTGACCTGGGAGGACGCCACGGCCTCGTCCACACACCCGCGCATGGCACTGTGGCGCGGCGACATTACCCGCCTGGAGGTCGACGCGATCGTCAACGCGGCAAACTCGGCGCTGCTCGGATGCC
>ERZ773009.2186-NODE-2186-length-12704-cov-8.724879_pt1 | contig 12704 bp, 10 predicted proteins | sample MGYA00580663_ERZ773009 | MGnify/ENA primary metagenome ERZ773009 (study PRJEB29015, sample SAMEA2737969) | human oral metagenome | biome: human oral; feature: human-associated habitat; material: dental | place: China | collected 2026 ... | reverse complement strand
GGCGTCCCCGCCCCAGGGGGCGGTGTGGGACCGCGCGCACCCGCACCAGTGCCCGCCCCGGGGGCGGCGCGGGGCCGGGCCTTCCGCGCCCGCCGGAAATGTGCCACTATTGCGGTGATACGAATCACGCTCGAAGAGGAGTCCCCCATGCTGTCGACGGACACTGTTTCCCTCAGTCCGAACCCCCTCGTGCAGGCCCTGGGCAAACCCGCGGAGGAGTTCACGAAAGCCGACGTGATGGGGTACGCCGAGGACCACCGGATCCCGATGCTGAACCTGCGGTACGTCGGCGGCGACGGGCGGCTCAAAACACTCAACTTCGCCATCCAGTCGAAGGCGCACCTCGACCGCGTCCTCACACTCGGCGAGCGCGTCGACGGCTCCTCCCTGTTCTCCTTCGTCGAGGCGACCAGCTCCGACCTGTACGTGGTGCCCCGCCTGTCCTCGGCCTTCCTCAACCCCTTCAGCGCCATTCCGACGCTGGAGCTCATGTGCAACTTCTACGACGTCGACGGCGCGCCCCTGGCCTCGGCGCCCCAGGAGGTCCTGCGCAAAGCGCAACGGATGCTCGAGGCGGAGACCGGGTGCCGCCTCGAGGCGCTGGGGGAGTTGGAGTACTACCTGTTCTCCGAGCAGGAGCGCCTCTTCCCCGTCGAGCCCCAGCGGGGCTACCACGAGGCCGCCCCCTTCTCGAAGTGGGAGGAGGTGCGCACCGAGTCGCTGCTGCACCTGGCCTCCATGGGCTGCTCCGTGAAGTACGCCCACGCCGAAGTGGGCAACTTCGTGTCCGGCGGGCTCCAGATGATCCAGCAGGAGATCGAGTTCCTGCCCGTGGACGTGTGCGACGCCGCCGACCAGATGGTCCTGGCGAAGTGGGTCGTGCGCCAGGTCGCCCACTCCCACGGCATCGAGGTGTCGTTCTCCCCCAAGATCGCCGTCGGGCAGGCGGGGTCGGGGATGCACTTCCACACGCGCCTGGTCGAGGACGGCGTGAACCGGTTCTCCCAGGGCCACGGCCTGACCGACGACGCCCTCAAGGTCATCGGCGGCTACCTCTCGCACGCGGCCTCGCTCACGGCCTTCGGCAACACCGCCCCCACCTCGTTCCTGCGGCTCGTGCCCCACCAGGAGGCGCCCACCGCCGTGTGCTGGGGGGACCGCAACCGCTCGGTCCTGGTGCGCGTCCCCCTGGGATGGCAGAACATCTCGGACTCCATGTTCCGCGACGCCAACCCCGCCGAGGCGCCGATCGGCGCGGTCCCGAACGACGCCCAGACCGTCGAGCTGCGCAGCCCCGACGGGTCGGCCGCCATCCACCTGCTGCTGGCGGGCATCACCGTGGCGGCCCGGCTCGGCCTGACGGAGCCCGGGATGCTGGAGTACGCCAAGGAGCGCTACGTCAGCGGCGACGCCTCGCGGATCGAAGGGCTCGACCAGCTGCCCGCCTCGTGCTTCGAAGCGGCGGGGCGCCTGCTGGCCCAGCGGGCGGACTACGAGGCCGGCGGAGTGTTCCCCAGCGGCCTCATCGACGCGTGGGCGGACCAGCTGGTCGCCCTCGGCGACGAGCACCTGCGCGAGGACCTGGCGGAGTCGCGCGTGAGCGTGGAGGACCTGGTGGAGCAGTACTTCCACATCGGCTGAGAGTGGGCAGGGCGAGGGGAGCGCCGGCGCTTCACACGTCCGTCCTCTGGAACCTCCAGGCCGCGAAGACGGCGGGAAGCAGCGCCCAGGCGGCGAGGACGGCGAGCGCCACGAGGGCCCCCGTGTGCTCCGCGCTGCCGATCTGGGCCTGGCCGGACAGCGTGTGGATCGCCGAGGCGGGCAGGAGCGGGACGAGGGCGCCCCGCAGTGCTCCTGGGAGGAGTTCGGCGATCGCCGGGAGGAACAGGACGGCGAACGGGATCGCCGCCCCGGCGGCCGTGCTCCTCGTGCAGAACGTCGCGCTGACCGCGAGCAGGACGTAGAAGAGCGGCATGAGGGCGCTCCCGGCGGCGAGGCGGCACGCCTCCGCGAGGGCGGGCGCTTGCTTGCCCACCGCTGATACGAGGAGGAGCCCGTCGAGGAGGGCGGCGAGCGCCACGGCGGCTCCGACTGCCAGTGAGACCAGGCCGAACGCCAGCGATTTCGCGATGAAGTAAGTGCTCCTGCGCGGCGAGACGGCGAGGTAGGACTGCGCGGTCCTCTCGCGGAACTCGCGGCCGACCTGGACCGCCGCGAAGAGCAGGAGCAGGACCGCCACGACATCCACTCCTAGGACGTTCGCGCTGATTATGGACATCGGGTCGAGCTGGGACAGGGCCTCGCCCCGCGTGACCTGTGTCGTCGAGGCGAACACGAGTCCCATGGCCACGGCGGCCACCAGCGCGAGGAGTAGGTACAGCCGCGAGTGCGCGGGGAACCAGATCTTCTTCCACTCCGCGTTGATCGACCTCGTCATCGTCGTGCCGCTCCGCTCTCCCGACCAGGGGCGGCGCCCCCGTACTCCGTCTTCCCCTCCACCAACTCGGCGAAGAGCTGCTCCAAGGACGGCTGGTGCGCCACCAGCTCGTGGACGCGCAGGCCCTCCTCGAAAGCGGTGTCCCCAACGCGCCTCGCGCTCGAACCCCTCACACGGAGGGCGCCGTGCCCCAAAGCCTCCACTTGCGCGCCCTGCGTCACCAGCGCGCGGCGCAGCGCGGACGCGTCATCGGACTGCACCCGCACGTAGGAGCCCGCGCTCCTGCCGCGCAATTCGGCCATGGGCATGTCGGCGACCAGCGCGCCACGGGCCAGCACGACGATCCTGTCCGCGATCTCCTCGACCTCGCTCAGCAGGTGGCTCGACACGAGGACGGCCTTCCCCTGCCCCGCCAGATCCTTGAGCAGTGCGCGGAGCCAGTGGATCCCGTCCACGTCCAGGCCGTTGAAGGGCTCGTCCATCAAGACGGTCTCAGGGTCGCCGATGAGCGCTGCCGCGATGCCGGCCCTTTGCCTCATGCCGTAGGAGAACTCGCTGATCCTCTTGTCCGCGGCCTCGGCGAGTCCGACGGCGGCGAGGACGCCGCGGATCCTGGCGCCGCCGGTCCCCGAGGCGGTCGTGAGGATGTCCAGGTACTGCGCAGGGGTCAGGCGGGGGTCTATCGCGCTCGCGTCCACCATCGCGCCGACCTTCTTCAAAGGGGCGTCCAGCGCGGCGTACGGGCGGCCGTCGATCTCCACGCGTCCCGAGGTGGGGGCGGCCAGGCCGAGGATCATCCGCATCGTCGTCGTCTTGCCCGCTCCGTTGGGACCGAGGAAGCCCGTGACCGCCCCCGGGCGGACTCGGAAGCTGATGTTGTCCACCGCGACCTTGTCAGCGTACCGTTTCGTCAGGCCGCTCAGCTCTATCATCGTCATCTCCTCCCGCACTGCTCCCGTCCGGCTCGGGGCACGGGCCGCCGCTGGCGGAGAACAGGCCGAAAGCCGCCTCCACGTAACGGCTGGCCGAATTCATCAGCTCGTCGTCCCCCGTTCCCATCTGGTCCTCGAGGCCCAGCTGGGACAATTGCTCGATGAGGTCCATGTCCCCGCCGGTGAGTGAGAGGATCGCGTTCCACCACCGCCTCGCCAGATCCTGCGCGGCGGCGCTGTCCGGGGGCGCGTTCTCGTGGACCAGGACCGCCGCTTCGATGAGGGCCTCTTTCCACCTGTGGTAGAACGCTTGGACGGGTTCGACGTCCTGGAACCGCGGTGAGAGCGCTTCGCGCTGTTCCTCCGTCAGCAATTGTGGCGCCCGTGAGAACACGTCGTCCCCGGGCAGGGCGCTGAGGAACCTGAGCAGCAGGGCGAACGGCGGTTGCCTGTCGGATTCGATCATCTCGGACATGATCCCGATCGTGGCGAACGAGGTGTGCAGGTGCTCCATCCTCTGGAGCAGCAGTAGCCTCTGCTCTTCGAGCATCGTCAATAACTCGGTCTTGCCGGGTTCGAGCAGTAGGCGCTCTTTGATCTGGTCCAATGGGAAGTCCAAGGACTTGTAGAAGACGATCTGCTCGAGCCGGACCAAGTCGTCCTGGGTGTAGTACCGGCGCCCTCCGTCGGTTCTACCCGTGGAGGGGAGCAGGCCGATATTGTCGTAGTGCTGTATCGTGCGCACTGTCACTCCCGCGGCAGTGGCGATCTCGCCGCTCGTGTACCGCTTCCCGCTCATCGCGCCCTCCTTTCGTTGGGCTCACGATAATTCATTACGCAACGTAATGAACAAGCGCACCAACCGGTCATGGAATATGACCTGGCTCATGTGGGGTGGTGCCAGTGGTGCGCGCCCGCGTTCGCGCCGGGGCGGTTCCAGACGGGCTCCCGCCGGGTTGCGCCCATAAGGGGCTGATCCGCGCCCCGGGGCCGCGCTCCTGCAGGGAGGCGCTCTAACCGAGGGGCTTCCCGTAGGGGAAGCGCGCTGACTCGGCGGACTCGGCAGGATCGGCCGGGGGTGGAAGGGCCTCGGCGGCTGCCGTCCCCTCGGACGCCGCCCCCGCCCTGTTCGCGCGCCAGCGCCCCACGATCAGGAAGACGGCCACGACGGCGAGGGGAGTGAGGAAACCGGCGAGCACGGGGTAGATCCCCGAAGAGGAATCGGGCGCGTCCGCGTGCCCGGCCGCCTGCGGGCGCGCCAGACCGCTGGGCGCCGCAGTGGCGGGGGGCGGCGTTGCCCCAGTGGCCGGGGGAGGGGGCGGAGTGGGCGAGGCCCCGGGGTCGATGGTGCCCCGGGCCTCCACGGCGCCGTCGGGCTGGGACCACGTCACCGTTGTCGCGTCGTTCTTGGTGGACTCGTCATGGGAGTCGATCTGCGGCTGCCCGCTCGTCTCGTGGACGTGGGCGCCGTGGACGGTCAGCACGACCGAGGCGACGGTGGCGCGGGCGTCGGGGGTGTCGAATCCGGCGAGCAGCTCATCGGTGCGGGAGCGGAAGGCGAACTTCCCGGTGTCGTCGATCGTGAAGACCTCGGCGCCCGCGTCCGCCAGGGACCAGTGGAACTCGCAGCCTTCCTGCCCGTCGTGGCGCGCCGTCCGCGACACGTCCGCGTTCGTGCCGTTCCCCATTTCCTGGCACTGCTTCTGCGAGAGGGCCACGCCCTCAGCCGTGAGGAAGACGCGGTGCTGGGCGGAGACGGCGGGGGTCACCTCGTACTCCTCGTAGAGGGAGATGCGCTGGACCGGGTCCGCCCCGGCGGGTGCGGCGAGCCCCAGGGCGGCCGTGCCCGCGCAGGCGGCGATGACCAGGCGCGGCCACAGGGGGCACCGGTGGCACCGGCCGCCCCGTCGTCGGAGGGGCCAGTGGCGCGGTGGCCGGCCGCGGTGGTCCGGGGCCCCGGGGGGCGGGGTCATCCGTCCTCACCGCGCAGGCGCGGCACGGAGGCCCTCTCCGGGTGCACGCCGGTCTTGTCGGCGTAGAAGGCCCGGATGGCGTCCATGTCCGCCCGCATGTCCCCGGTCAGCTCGTAGGTGGGGCCCCAGCCGAACGTGCGGGTGGACGCGTCGACGAAACCGAGTTGGATCGGCACCCCCGCCTCGAGGGCGATCCGGTAGAAGCCGGACTTCCAGTGCTCCCGGGGGGAGCGCGTCCCCTTCGGCGTCATGCACAGGGTGAAGGACTCCGAGGCGCGGAAGCGCTCCGCGACCTGGCCCACCAGTCCGTTGGCGTGCCCGCGCTGGACGGAGACGCCGCCGATCGCGCGGATGAAGGCCCCGAGCACAGGCGCTTTCGCCAGGGAGTCCTTGACGAGGAACTGGAAGGGGCGGCCGGCCTTCCACAGTGAGACCGCCATGAAGACGCCGTCCCAGTTCGAGGTGTGGGGCGCCCCGATGATCACGACCTTCGGCGGCAGGGGCTCGCAGACCAGCTTCCACCGCGAGACGGCCAGGTATGCGGTCGCGACCGCGCTCTTCAGTCCCATGTTCACTCCCGGGCAGGTGATGGTGCGCGCACCATTGTACGAGGCCGGGGCGTCCGCGCGCGCACGCGCCTGGGGTGGGCGGAGCGCGCGACGGGGGGACGCCCGCGCGCACGCGCCCGGGGCTCCGGGGCAGGGGGCGTCAGTCCATCTGGTCCACGCCGTAGGTGGCCGTCAGTCGGCGGGGGTGGCCCGGCCACAGGGTGATCGCGCGCTGGCGCGCGTTGGCGGTCTCCACGCACACGAAGCGCTGCCAGTCGTCGTCGCCCATGTCGGCGATCCTGGCCGCGCCCTCCCGCCAGGGGTTCCACACGACGGTGGTGCCGGATCCGCTCTTGTCCACTGTGATCCGCCGCCCCCACCGGGGGTCCATGACGTGGATGGGGGAGGTGGACACGTAGATGCGGTCGGTCGGCCCCACCAGGGAGAGCGCCCCTTTCTGGACGGCGTTGCGGCCCTTGGCGGCGTCGTAGTAGGGCGCCCCGTCCAGGCCGTCGATCGTGATGTCCTTGACGTCGCCGACTGCGAGGTAGGCGTGGAGGGCCGCCTCGACGGCGAAGGGGTGGTCGTCGTCGTTGACGAGGGTGAGCGCGACCGTGAGCTCCTCGGAGCCCTGGATCACCACGCGGGCGGTGAAATCGTGGGGGAAGACGCCTCCTGCGTCCGCGCGCCGGTGGGTGAAGGAGTAGGTGAGGGACTGGGGGGCGCGCTCCTCGAGCTCCCAACGGCGGGTGCGCGCGAGCCCGTGCGCGGGGGCGCCCGGCGGGGGCATGGCGGGGGACTGGTCGGGTGCGGCGAACCACGGCGCGCACACGGGGATGCCGCCCCGGATCGGCGCGGTGCCGTCGGTGACGGCGCGGGGGGAGAGCCACAGCAGCGGGTGGTCGCTGTTCGGCTGCCAGTCGAGGACGTGCGCGCCGAATGACGAGGCGTGCCCCGCGTTGGCGTGGCGCCCGAAAGTGTGGATGTCGATCTCAGTCATGGTCCCAGTTAAGAAGGCGTATAATTACTGTGCAACTAGACCGGTTGGTCGGTCTTGCGCGGCGCCTACGTGTCTCATGTCGCAGGCGCGTATGAGCGTGCGCCCGGGGCAGCCGATATTCTGAGACCCGTATGCCTGTGAGGATCGGTTGACTTTCCGCCAGCAGGGGGTACCACGGTGTCCCGCACCTCACAATGCTAGTCGTCCATGCAGGAGGAGTCCACGATGTCCACCCGTCAAGATCTGCGCAACGTCGCGATCGTCGCCCACGTCGATCACGGGAAGACCACCCTGGTGGACGCCATGCTCTGGCAGTCGGGGGCGTTCTCCGAGCGCGACACCGTGGAGAAGACGGGCGAGCGCGTCATGGACTCGGGCGACCTCGAGCGCGAGAAGGGGATCACGATCCTCGCGAAGAACACGGCCGTCCACTACAACGGCCCAGCCGCCCGGGCGCTGGGCGTCGACGGCGGCGTCACCATCAACGTGATCGACACCCCCGGCCACGCGGACTTCGGCGGCGAGGTCGAGCGCGGCCTGTCCATGGTCGACGGAGTGGTCCTCATGGTCGACGCCTCCGAGGGGCCCCTTCCCCAGACCCGCTTCGTCCTGCGCAAGGCCCTGGCCGCCCAGCTGCCCGTCATCATCGTCGTCAACAAGGTGGACCGTCCGGACTCGCGCATCGACGAGGTCGTCGCCGAGACCACCGACCTGCTGCTCAACCTCGGCGAGGACCTCATGAACGACGGGGCCGACATCGACGTCGACTCGCTCATGGACGTCCCCGTCGTCTACGCCTGCGCCAAGGCCGGGAAGTCCTCCCTCGACAACCCCGGCGACGGGCAACTGCCCGCCGAGGACCTCGAACCCCTCTTCGAAACCATCCTGAACCGCATCCCCGGGCCGGCCTACGACGAGTCCGCGCCCCTGCAGGCCCACGTCACCAACCTCGACGCCTCCCCCTTCCTGGGCCGCCTCGCCCTGCTGCGCATCCACAACGGCACGCTGCGCAAGGGGGCGGACGTGGGCCTCGCCCGCCATGACGGGACCATCTCGCGGGTCCACATCTCCGAACTGCTCGCCACCGAGGGCCTCGAGCGCGTGTCCACCGCGTCCGCAGGGCCCGGCGACATCGTCGCAGTCGCCGGCATCGAGGACATCATGATCGGGGAGTCCCTGGTCGACCTCGACGACCCCCGGCCCCTGCCGCTCATCACGGTCGACGACCCCGCGATCTCCATGACCATCGGCATCAACACCTCGCCCATGGCAGGCCGGGTCAAGGGCGCCAAGGTCACCGCCCGCCAGGTCAAGGACCGCCTGGACCGCGAGCTGGTCGGCAACGTCTCCATCAAAGTCCTGCCCACCGACCGCCCCGACGCCTGGGAGGTCCAGGGCCGCGGCGAGCTCGCCCTGGCGATCCTGGTCGAGCAGATGCGCCGCGAGGGCTTCGAGCTGACGGTCGGCAAACCGCAGGTCGTCACCAAGGAGATCGACGGAGTCCTGTCCGAGCCCATGGAGCGCATGACCATCGACATCCCCGAGGAGCACCTCGGCGCCGTCACCCAGCTCATGGCCGCGCGCAAGGGCCGCATGGAGACCATGGCCAACCACGGCTCCGGCTGGATCCGCCTCGAGTTCGTCGTCCCCGCGCGCGGCCTCATCGGCTTCCGCACGCGCTTCCTCACCGAGACCCGGGGAACGGGGATCGCCTCGTCGATCGCGGACGGCTACGCGCCCTGGCAGGGCCCCATCGAGCAGCGCCTCACCGGCTCCCTCGTGGCCGACCGCGCCGGACAGGCCACGCCCTACGCGATGACGAACCTGCAGGAGCGCGGCACCTTCATCGTCGAGCCCTCCTCGGAGGTCTACGAGGGGCAGGTCGTGGGCGAGAACCCGCGCGGCGAGGACATGGACGTGAACATCTGCCGCGAGAAGAAGCAGACGAACACGCGCAGCGCCACCGCCGACGTGTACGAGTCCCTCACCCCGTCGCGCAAACTCACCCTCGAGGAGTCCCTCGAGTTCGCGGCCAACGACGAGTGCGTCGAGGTCACCCCCGAGGCGGTGCGCGTGCGCAAGGTCGTCCTGGACGCCCAGGAGCGCTTCAAGATCGCCGCCCGCGAGCGCCGCGCGAACCGGTGACCGGGCGCGGACGGGACCACGGTCGGCCTCGGGGGAGCGCCGTATGAGACTGGACGGCTTCGGACTGCTCGTCGAGGACATGGCGGTGATGATCCGGTTCTACAGGGACGTGCTCGGCTTCGGGATCAAGGAAGCGGAGGGCTCCTCCAACGTCTCACTGGTCAAGGACGGGCCCCTGTCGTCGGCCAGATCGGCGCCCACATCGAGCCAACGTCCACCTGGTCAAGAGTGGGACCCTGTTCCTGCTGTACGGCAGGAAGGACTTCGAGAGGATGACGGGCCGCCGCTACGACTACGCCAAGGGGCTGAACGGGCATTGCGGGATCGCGCTCTACGTGGACACTTTCGAGGAGGTGGACGCCTCGTTCAGGCGCGTCGTCGACAACGGCGCGGTGCCGGTGATGGAGCCCGCGACGGAGCCGTGGGGGCAGAGGACTTGTTGCATCGCGGATCCCGAGGGGAATCTGATTGAAATAGGCTCCTGGGACAAACCCTACGAGCAGAAGGACGCGTGAGCGTCGACTCCGCCGTGGAACGGCGGGCCCGGGGGGCGGCTGCGTGCCTTCCCGCATTGGGGTGGGCAACGCGGCGTGCTTTGCCCCATTGGGGCAGGCAACTGCGAGTGTCTTGCCCCATTGGGGTAGGCAAGAGGGCATTGGGGCAGACAACGTGGCGTGCCTTCCCGCATTGGGGTAGGCAACAGGGCGTTGGGGTAGGCAACGTGGCGTGCCTTCCCGCCTTGGGGTAGGCAAGAGGGCATTGGGGTAGGCAAATTGCCTACCCCAATGGGTGGTTTCCTGCCCCAATGCGTCTCGTTGGAAAGCGGAGGCGGCGCGGGGCCCGTTCTGGCGGCTATACCGCGTGGCCTCCGGGCGCCCGGGCCCGGGAGCCGCGCGCCATGGGCTGTTTTCACAGCGATACCGACACGACGGATCCCAACTTTCGCAGCGCTACCACACTTTGCAAGCGATATAACACTTGCAAAGTAACGGTATCCCTTTGAAAACTCCACTTCGCTTGCAAAATGACCCGAGTGTCCGCACGACCGGCCCGCTTCGTGAAACGCGACTCCGCCAGGAGGGGGTCGATCGGGCATTTCTCTGAGGGGCCTCTTTCCGATTGCGCGACTCCGCCATGGCTGTCCCGATCGGCTGCTCGCGTCCCGATCGGCTGCGCGCGTCCCGACTGGCTGCTCGCGTCCCGATCGGCTGCGCGCGTCCCGACTGGCTGCGCGCGTCCCGACCGGCTATTCCCCCGAGCCGCGGTTCTAGCACTCCACGACGTTGACGGCCAGGCCGCCCTCGGAGGTCTCCTTGTACTTCGAGAGCATGTCGTTGCCGGTCTGGCGCATGGTTTCGATGACCGCGTCCAGGGAGACTGTGTGCCGCCCGTCCCCCCACAGGGCCATGCGGGCGGCGTTGATGGCCTTGACGGCGGCGATGGCGTTGCGCTCGATGCAGGGGACCTGCACGAGGCCGCCGACGGGGTCGCAGGTCAGCCCCAGCGAGTGCTCCATGGCGATCTCGGCGGCGTTCTCGACCTGCTCGGGGCTGCCGCCCAGCGCTTGGGCGAGGCCCGCGGCGGCCATCGCCGAGGCGGAGCCGACCTCGCCCTGGCAGCCGACCTCGGCCCCCGCGATGGAGGCGTTCGTCTTGATGAGCGCGCCGATCGCGGTGGCCGCGAGCAGGAAGTCATGCACGAGGCTGCGGCGGCGCTCCCGAGATGAAGCCCCGCCCGCGAGCTCGGAGGCCTCGCGTGAGAAACACGCGTGGCTCTCGGTCAGCCGAATGTGGCGGAGCGGGGCGACCGATCCGTCGCGCGTATCCGGACCCGCCGCGACGCCCGGGGTCGATCCGGTCTCGGGGCAGTGGGTGACGAGGTATCCCAGCACGGCCGGAATCACGCCCGCCGCGCCGTTTGTTGGCGCGGTCACGACCCTGTGCCCCGCGGCGTTCTCCTCGTTCACGGCGAGGGCGAATAGGTTGACCCAGTCCATCGCGCGCATCGGATCGACGGCGGTCGATACCCACGCGTGCGCGCCGCCCGGCGCGCCTTCCTCGGCGCCGGAGCGGGAGGAGGCCGAGGGGCCAACAAGGCGCTGCGCGAGCTTGCCGGCGAGTGCTCGCGCGCGGCGGGGAACGTCGAGCCCTCCCGGCAGGATCCCCGTCGCCGACGTTCCCGCGTCCACGCAGTCGAACATCGTGTCGGCGATGCGGTCGAGGTAGGCATCCAGGGTCTCGCGGGGGCGCACCGCCTCCTCGTTGGCGCGCACCAGCTCCGCGATGCTCTTGCCCGCCGCATCGCACTGGGCCAGCAGCTGGCTACCCGAGGCGAAGGGATACGGGGCGGGGACGTCAATGCCGACGCCTGCCTGGCCGGAGGCCAGCGACGAGACCTCGGGGTGGTCGGTGTCATCGTTGGTTTGGGACATCACGAAGCCTCCTCCCACCGAGTAGTAGGTGCGGCGCAGGATGACGCCCGCGTCCGCCCCGGTGGCGGTGATGGTCAGGGCGTTGACGTGATAGGGCAGCACCGTGCGCGCCACGAAGCGGACGTCGCGTGCGACGTCGAGAGGGACCTGGGTTCCGCTGGGCAGCGTGAGCGTCCCGGTGCTGGCCAGGGTCGGCAGGATGGCCTCGACGGTGGCGATATCGACGGTTTCAGGATCGTAGCCCGCCAGGCCGAGGAGCACGGCGCGGTCCGTGGAGTGACCGCGTCCCGTGGCTCCGAGGGAGCCGAAAAGGTCGATCGTGATGTGGGAGGGAGGCGGCAGCGTCGTCAGCTCCGTCGTGAAGGCGAGTCCCGCGCGCATCGGGCCGACCGTGTGGGAGGAGGAGGGGCCGATCCCAATGCGGAACATGTCGAAGACCGACAGGGGGTGAGGCGCGTCGTGGGCGGCGATCTGACCGGACACGATGGCAGCCGGGGTCGGGCGCGAGGGGGCGTAGGTGGTGACGGGCGTGCCGAGAGCGACGGGGCGTAGGTCCATGGCCTCTATTGTGCAGCAGCCTCGGCCGCGACCTCGACCGAGGGGGCTCTCGGGCCGCGCACGCCAGGGGGGGTATATCCGAGGAATCGCAACGGGATGTCAAGTGCGCTTGTCTGTCAGTTACTCCTGTTCTATCCTTATTAACTGTCAGCTATCTAGGTGGCTTTTCCCGATCTCATGGGATCTGCTGGTTTGACTGGTAATCAACAATAATACCGTGATAATTCGCAAGAGCGCGGAGGGTTGTGGCGGGCGTAAGAGTGGAACTTGTGAAACGGGCAGTACGAAGTTGCGTTTTCTGGTAACTGTGCTGTATGGTTTGGTATGTCAAAGGTATCGAGTGATTGCCCGGGCTTCCCAGCGGGCTCCGCAATCGCAACATACGAGCCAATCGAGGGGACTTTCTCGATGGCGTTCGGGTGGCGCCGAGGTCGCGAGTCGCTTGAATGATCGCGTCTCGTCGGCGAACGCCCGATCGTTGTGGATGAACCCTCGTCGCGGCCGTGCCGACCCGCGGCGATGGCGTGACCGGCGAGCTGTCAAGAGCCGGCGATGCCGACGTGCTCGCGGGACGACGCTTCCGCTCGCGCTCGGGGGCGTCAGCCTCCCGTTGAAGACTTACGTCTCACACATCACACACAGGAGAATAAGGAAAACAATGAGCACCACGAAGACCCGCC
>ERZ773009.2183-NODE-2183-length-12716-cov-3.982308_pt1 | contig 12716 bp, 8 predicted proteins | sample MGYA00580663_ERZ773009 | MGnify/ENA primary metagenome ERZ773009 (study PRJEB29015, sample SAMEA2737969) | human oral metagenome | biome: human oral; feature: human-associated habitat; material: dental | place: China | collected 2026 ... | reverse complement strand
CCACTCTTCCCATGCCCCACTACGCAGACATCGTACTTCCCTTGGCTGTTCCTGGTGCCTACACCTATCGCGTTCCCCCTAGCTTAGGGGATAGTCTTGTCGTAGGCTCACGCGTAGTGGTACCGTTGGGAAAATCCAAACGCTACACTGGGATTGTTATCCGTCTACATGATGGGAACAACACCGTTGAAGCCGAAAAAATAAAGGATATAGAGGAGTTGGTAGATGAACAGCCTCTACTCTTACCTCAACAGATAGCACTATGGCGTTGGATGGCGCAATACTACCTCTGCTGTCCAGGAGAGGTCATGAAAGCAGCTCTACCTGCGGGCTTAAAGCTCGAGAGCGAAACACTCCTTGTAGCCACCGACGATGCAGACCCTCATGATGAACTACTAAGCAAGACTGAACAAGCCCTCCTTCGTGCACTCACCAAAGCGCAGAGTTTGCTCCAAGTGCGAAAGGCACTGCCACTTCCAGGACTGACCCGAGCAGCTAAAAGGCTCATCGAAAACGGATTGATTGAGGTAGAAGAACGAGTGAGCCAAGGCTTCAAAAGTAAAACAACTACGATGCTTCGTCTTTCCGAGTCCTATCATTCGGAAGAAGCCCTTCTTGCACTTGATAATCAATTAAAGCGAGCAGAACGCCAGCGTGAAGCTCTCTTAGCTTTCCTCGATATGGCAGGCATTGATAGTGCCACTGCTTTGAAAAATTTCTCTTTGCTTCAGCCCGTACAGCGGAACCTTCTCCAAGAACAGCTTGGAGATTCTACAGCTGGCATTCCCGCCCTCATAAAGCGTGGAGTGCTCGAATCATACCATGTTGAAGTTGGACGGCTCAAACTACACAAGGCTCTCCCCGAAACCCTGCACCATCCTCTCAGCGAAGCGCAACAAAATGCGCACGATAAAATTGTGGCTTTGTGGGAAAAGCAGCATGTAGTGTTGTTGCATGGTGTCACCTCTAGTGGAAAGACTGAAGTCTACATCCAATTAATAAAGGAAACGATTGCGCGCGGACAACAAGTCTTGTTTCTCCTCCCCGAAATTGCCCTCACCACCCAAATCACCGACCGTCTCGGACGTGTATTTGGAGAGAAACTAGGAGTCTATCATTCCAAATTTCCAGACAATGAGCGCGTAGAACTGTGGAAGAAACAACTGTCCGAAACCCCTTTCCCTCTCATCCTCGGAGTCCGTTCTTCCCTGTTCCTCCCCTTCCAAAACCTCGGTTTGGTGATTATCGACGAAGAACACGAATCGAGCTACAAACAGCAAGACCCTGCACCGCGCTATCATGCACGCGACACCGCCATTCTCATGGCGCATCAAGCAGGAGCAAAAGTACTTCTCGGCACTGCCACACCTGCCGTAGAGACTTATGCACATGCCCAAGATGGGAAATATGGCTATGTCGCCATGAATCAACGCTTTGGTGACGTGGCGATGCCAGAAATCGTGATAGAAGACGTGGCAGAACTACGGAGAAAACGCCTCATGCCTACCCCCTTTTCCCCTCGACTTCGCGACGAGATAGAATCTGCTCTCCAACTAGGACAGCAGGCTATCCTATTTCTCAATCGCCGCGGCTACAGTCCAGTACTTCAATGCCGCAGTTGTGGATGGTCACCTCACTGCACACGCTGCGATGTGCCACTGACCCTCCATTTGAAGATGAACAAAATGGTGTGTCACTATTGCGGCACTCACTACGATGTGCCCACCCACTGTCCACAATGTGAGCAAGCTGACCTACGCGACATGGGAGCTGGAACAGAAAAGATTGAGGCTGCTATCGAAACCTGCTTTCCCCAAGCCAAAGTAGGGCGAATGGACCTCGACACCACGCGCTCACGCTCTGCCTACGAACGCATCATTCGCGATTTCCAACACGGACAAACAAATCTTTTGGTAGGCACGCAGATGGTGACCAAGGGATTAGACTTCGGAGGAGTGAGCGTGGTGGGCATCCTTAATGCTGATCAACTGCTGAACCAATGTGATTTCCGCGCCCACGAACGTGCTTTTCAAATGCTATCACAGGTAGCTGGCAGAGCTGGCCGACGTGGCAAACAAGGCCGCGTAGTACTCCAAACGCGACAAGCGAAACTTCCAGTGGTGCAACAGATTGTGGATGGCGACTATGGTGCGATGTTTCAACAAGAGATGCGCAACCGTCAACGATTCCGTTTTCCTCCTGTCGTGCGCCTCATCACCATTTATCTGAAACATCGAGAAGAACGTGTGGTGGCCGGCGCAGCCCGCCAGATGGCTGCATGGTTGCAACCTCAATTTGGGGAAGATCTTCTCGGGCCCGACCGACCACATGTGGGATATGTGCAACTGCTTCACATCCGCAAAATACTCTTGAAAGTGGATTCGTCGAGAAGCGCAACAGAAGTTCGCCAAATGCTACGTGCTTATCGCGAGGGCCTCATCGCCCTACCCCAATTTCGCAACGTAACCATCTACTTTGACGTCGATCCAGTCTAACCTTTTAGGCTGGATCGCTTTTCTTTTCCACAATCGAGAGGAGGAATATAGAAACTTCTCTTTGCTGAATTGCAAGAAAAACAGAAAATTCCTCCTACTTTTAGCTACACCGCTTGCCACTTTCGAAAATTCGTTCTACCTTTGCCCTTATCATGCTACGAATGTTCAAACGAAAATACAAGGCTATGATGATGGCATGGATCATGCTATTGTCATTTTTGCCTCAAGTGTTGGTGAAGGGATTTCACCAGCATGGAACTTCGTTGGACAAAGTGGAATACAATTTGGTGGCACGCACCCTGCATGCCCCTTCTGCTTCGACGGCTGAGGACAGCAATGCTCAATCCAATCAAAAACAGCATGATAACCTGCGTAAACAGCTCGCTCAACATCAGAAAAACTCTCCAGATGAAGGACAAAGCGACAGCACGGATGGACATGATTGCGCCATCTGCCACTTCTTGATTTCGCCCTTCACGCCACCCACTTTCACGGCCTTTTCTTTTTATGCTCCCACGGTGCGTGTTGCCTACCAGCAACAAGCTGAAGCGGTGTATTCGGTTGCCGTGACCACACCCCTACTCCGTGGCCCTCCGCAGGCCTAATTTCTTGTGATAGACTAGTTTCCTATTGCTCTTATCTACTTTTTTGATAGGCTAAACTCACTAGTCTAAATTTTGATTTGCCCTTTTTCGGCAAATCCTTTCCTCTATTTTTCTTCTTTTTGTGTTCTCATGACGGAAATACCCCTCCTGTTTCGAGGTGTTTCTGCGGCTTCGGCATTCGCACTAGGAATAACGCTAAAAGTGCATTCCTCTGCTACTGCCGAAGAGTGAGATGATGACTTAGAATTTCTCTATGAAGCGATTTTTCTCGAAGAATTTCGCCTTGTGGTCGATGGTAGTGCTTAGCCTACTATCCACCACACTGCCCATATTTGCTCAAAACTCTAGTTCCTTTCGCATCATTGTATTCGATGCAGAAAGCCGACTTCCCGTGATAGGAGTTAGCCTATCGCGCCACAAAGACATTGCCCCAACGAAAGGAGATGGGATATTGCAGATACCCCCCTCCTTACTTAAGGGAGATAGTCTGCATCTTCATGCCATCGGCTACCTTCCTCTCGCAGTAGCGGTGCAGGAAGTGCGCCATCACCAACCTCTTCGTGTGCAATTGCGCCCGATGAGCAATCAGCTCAACGAAGCTGTGGTCAGCGGACAACGCGTGCTTCACACTCAAAATGCTGTGGCCAATAGCATCACCACAGCCGATATCGCAAAAAACTTGGGAAACACTTTTGCTGGGATGTTAGAACAAGTTAGTGGTGTGAGTATGATTCAGACAGGATCGACCATCGCCAAACCCGTGGTACATGGCATGTATGGCAACCGCTTGTTGATTATGAACAATGGAGTGCGCCAGCAAGGACAACAATGGGGCGTGGATCACGCGCCCGAGCTCGACGCCAGTGCAGCAGGCCGCGTCACCGTGGTGAAAGGTGCAGAAGCCGTGCGCTATGGTTCAGAAGCCCTTGGCGGTGTCGTCTTGATGGATGCTCAGCCCTTGCCCTATGGTCAACGAAAAATCATGGGTAAGCTAAGTGGACTCTACGGTACCAATGGACGAAAATATGCCGTAACCCAGCATTTGAGTCAAAGTTTTCCACTCTTCGGCGGCGATGCGGCTTGGCGCGCACAAGGCACTTATGTCAATGGTGGCGACCGCAGCACTGGTAGCTATCTCCTCAACAACACTGGCATGCGAGAAGTCACCGCATCCGCAGCGTTGGGTTGGCGCAACTCACGTCTAGAACTACAAGGATTCTATAGTTTTTACTCCACCCAAGTGGGTGTACTCTACAGTGCACAGATGGGTGATGAAGAATTGCTACGTGAACGCATCAAGATAGGACAGCCAGTCAATTTCTACCCTTGGACACGCAGCATCGACTATCCGCACCAAAAGGTCGTGCACCACGTCGGTAAGCTGGAAGGTCGCTACACCTTTGCCAACAAGAGTCGATTGTCTGTGAAGACAGCCTGGCAACATGACGACCGCCGCGAATACAATCAGCGCAGAAACTATCGCTCCATGGTGCCTACCTTGGATTTGCGCCTCAACAACTTTCAGACTGATGCTCAATGGAAACACACTTACGCTGACAACTGGTCTAGTGAAATCGGTGCTTTCTACGGCGCAATCGACAATTACAATGAGCCTGGCACAGGAGTTGTGCCCATCATCCCCAACTACACTCAACAAAACCTCGGTGCCTACGCTATTCAGAAATACACGGGCCACGATTGGGGAGCAGAACTTGGAGCACGTGCAGATCATCAAACCATTGATGCACGCGGTAAAAACATCTATGGGGAGAATTATGGCAACTTGACCCGCTACACCAATTTCACCTACTCTGCTGGCGCACACTATCACGTGCTACCTCAACTAGATGTACTCACTAATTTCGGCACGGCTTGGCGTGCTCCTCACGTGCATGAGTTGTATAGCTATGGAGTAGAACAATCCAGTGGTCTATTTGCTCGAGGAGACTCCACACTCCGCCCCGAGGTGAGCGCAAAATGGGTGACCTCATTGCGCTATGCTTCTAAGCACATCACCGCTTCAGTGGATGCTTATCTGCAATGGATTGACCACTACATCTACGATGAGCCTACCAAGGAAGTTATCACCATGGTGTCGGGAGCCTACCCCGTGTTTCAATATCGCAGTGCCAATGCTTTCTTCCGAGGCATCGATGCTGATTTCTCTGCAAAGATCACCCCAAAACTCCATTACACCGTAGGTGGAAGCATGGTATGGGCGAATGAAACAAAGACTAATCGTCCTCTCCCCTACATCCCCTCCTTCCGAGCCACGCAAAGTTTAGCTTATCACTTCGGACACCTCGGACATCTCCACGACATCCACGCGAAAGTGACGCATCGCTTCGTGGCCAAACAAACACGATTTGATGCAAAAGCCGACTTGATTGACCACACCCCACCTGCCTATCAACTTTGGGGTGCCGAGTTGAGTGCAAACTTCGTGATGCGCAACGGACATCACCTCCACATTCTCCTCACGGCCGACAATATTTTCAATCTCACCTATCGTGAATATACCAATCGTTTCCGCTATTATGCCCACGACCTCGGACGAGATGTGCGATTGATGCTCACGTGGGATTTCTAACATCACTATAATTCTCAGTAAAAACGAGGCATAGCCTCTCTAACATCGCCTATAATATGAACAAAACCTTCTCTCTCCTATCACTGACGTTTGCACTTCTCATGGGCTTCGTCAGCTGCAACTCCACCGTCCGCGAACCAGTGGACGAACGAAAGAGCAAAGATCATGGTGATCCTATCAGTGTGGTATTGACGCTCACTCCCGGCACTCTCGTAAATCAAGTGTTCACTCCACAGCTCAACCCCACGATGCCACAACGTAGTCGTCAGACCATCGAATACTCCCTCCAAAAAGAGATTGGTTGGGCTCCCAAGGCAGGCAGCAATGCAGGCTTTGAGGTGTATCAAGCTAGCGAAGACCCCACACAAGTCTACCGTCTCGACATCCGCTACTACGATCTTGAACACAAAGATATTACGTATCAGTTTGTAGAAAACGGACAAGATAAAATTCACCAACACTTCTTCACAGCCGAAAATGTGAAGACCGCCGACGGCACGCTCGAGCATAAAGAAGTCAGATCCAATGCTGTGTTTGACTATGTGTATGGCGACACAGATCCATGGTCACAAGAAATGGGCAACAATGGGGTGCGCTGGATTGGCAAAGACAATCCGATTGGTTTTAAGGGATATTTCCGTTTCAAACAAGCGCGCAATTTTGAAATTAATACGCGTCTCATGCACGCACGCATCTCAAAATACAGCCGCCGCGACCACACGGTTTCTCCCTTCTATGCTCCCACACCAGGACAACGCAGCGAAGATGCTTGGGACGTGACCATGCGTTTCCCAGTATCAGTATCCGCAGCTTCTACCACACAAAAATAATCACGAACTTCTATAACACAACATCAAGATGAACAAGAAGATTCTCTCTCTCCTCATTGTTTTGCTCTGCGGTTTCTCCTTTACAGCCTGTGAGAAGGATGAAACTTGGATTCGCCCCAATCAGAACAAACCTCTCCAACCTGATAACGGAAAATCAGATAATCCACACAGTGATGAAGATGCGCCAGCTAAAGTTGAACTCACCCTGGCTGGTGGTCACTTCCACGGAGTAGCCTTTCACCAGGATGCCGATGCAAAGGGCATTCTCTATAAGAAAGCTGTGCAGCACATCACCTATGTGCGAGAAGGCAACCAATGGAAGCTGGCAGAAGGCAGTGACTCCGTGTTCCGCGTGATGAGTTCCAACGAATATCGCTATCCTTATGGCTTGTGGATCAAATACTATGACAAGGACGGTAAGGACATCACGAGCACCATCGCAGAAAACGGCGAAAGCAAAGCCCATCAGCATTTCTTCCAAGCCAGCAACGTGCGCCCCACTTTCGATGGCAAAGCGCAAGAATATGACAACGTCACAGATTCTTTGCTGGACTACACCTACATGGACACCAACCCCACCAATGGCATATTGAAGCAGACCACCGTCGATGGGAAAATTGTTCCTGCTGCCACACTTCGTGGCTCGCGTGTTGTTGGCAAAAAAGGCGATGACTTGATTTTCACCCCTGAAAACCCCATCGGTATGAAAGGCTTCTTCCAATTCAAGCGCCAGCGCAAACAATTTGACATGACCATCAGGCTCTACCACTTTGAAGGAAACGCCAAATTCCTCGACGGCACTCCAGCTGGTTTCGTAGCGCCTCGCGCTGGACAGCGCAATCTCAGCCACTTAGAAGTGCAATTCAAGATTCCTTTCATCGTTTATGCTTCACGAGAAGAGACCGGCCTTTGGGAAAAAACCGACCGTGTGCCTTTCGACAAACTCAATGCTGACGAACAACACCTTGTCACTTCTACGGCGCGTGCCTACAACATCAACCTCATTCAAGCTCTAAACGAATGGTTTGAGCAAATCTTGGGCGAAGTAGACAAAGAAAGCGGTAGTCTTTGGTTCTAATCCTCCATCTCACTAAGACCTACTCCTCACAACATGAAAAAATCCGTGGACGATGTGATATTCGTCCACGGATTTTTGTCTATAAACTTGAACTACGCTAAATGTCGTAGGAGCATTTCGATAGTATTCTAAAGTTGTGTGTAAGCGCCAAAGTTCTTATTATTGTGGTGAAAAAAGAAACAAATGGTACTATCGGAAAAAAACTTGTAAGATTCTCTGTTCTCTCTCCCTTTTGTCAGGCTAAATATATCTAATAGCTCCACCACTACCGAAAGGGTAATCACTGACATCTTTATTCATATATGGAGAGTCCAGACAGTTTTCCCCTTCAAAGCAGCATCGAGATTTTGAAAAGAGCGTCCCATCCTCAGCTTGCGTAACAAATGAATGGTTGTCAACCTTAATAACACATCTCACAACACCTTTATACACGCCCAGTACATAATCTATATGTTTAGCCTTTTCACGGCATATTTTCCAATACTTTCGCGTTGACTCGTAGATATTGTTTCTCTTATACACTCCTTTTGCTTTGGTCTGATTGTAACTTCGATTGAGATTTACCAAAAGTATATTATCTCCTTTCTTTACTTCAATCTTTTCGCAATCATATAAGACATTGATTTCTTCTATTGTCTTAATACCTTCATCCCATTGATGGTGACCGGCTACGAGATTTGTTAACTGGTTATCATGATTGAATGGCGAATATGTCAGCACATCTATCAAGGTGGATTCTACTAGATATGCTTCTTTTTCCTCAAGATTGTGACGAATAATGTAATAGGCAACCTTTTTTCCCTCTGATATGATGCTTCTAATGGTGTCAAGCTTCAAATTAGGAGCATTCTCAGAAAGAGCATCCTCTAGAATATCGTCTAGAGCACCCTTTGCATGTTGGAAAACCCTGTTTTCCTTACCTTTGCCTATGTAGAATATTTTACTATTTCTTGGATCAACCAAGGCATACACATAATTCCCTAAGGCCTCTTTGACTGTATGGCTGAATTTCATATCTACTATTATTAGTTGATGATTGCCAGCATTCCGGATTAAATCACGCCTTGCGCCATCATAGCTTTGGCCACCTTCATGAAACCTGCGATGTTCGCTCCTTTCACATAGTTCACATAGCCATCGGCCTCTGTGCCATATTGAACACAAGCCTCATGGATACTCTCCATGATTTGGTGCAAACGCGCGTCCACTTCTTCTGCCGTCCATGACAGACGCGCTGAGTTTTGACTCATCTCCAAACCAGACACCGAAACACCGCCTGCGTTGGCAGCCTTGCCCGGTGCATAGAGGATTTTAGCTTCCTGGAACACATGGATAGCCTCAGGAGTAGAAGGCATATTTGCCCCTTCACTCACTGCAATGCAACCATTTGCCACCAAAGTCTTGGCGTGTTCGCCATCAAGTTCGTTTTGTGTGGCAGAAGGAAGTGCGATGTCTGCCTTGATGCCCCAAGGCTTCTGCCCTTCAAAGTATTGCGCAGTGGGATATTCCTCAGCGTATTCGCGGATGCGGCCACGATAGAGATTTTTCAACTCCATCACATAGTCTAGTTTCTCGCGGTCGATGCCATCGGGGTCGTAGATAAATCCGTCACTATCGGAGAGGGTGAGCACCTTACCACCGAGTTGGAGCACTTTCTCAGCAGTGTATTGCGCCACATTGCCTGCGCCCGAAATGAGGACTGTCTTGCCTTCGAGTGTTTCACCACGTGTGGCCAACATCTGTTGGAGGAAATAAACATTGCCATATCCTGTGGCTTCTGGACGAATGAGGCTACCGCCAAATTCTCTACCTTTACCAGTGAATACACCTTCAAATTGGCGCGTATATTTTTTGTAAGCTCCAAACATATAGCCCACTTCGCGACCGCCCACACCGATGTCGCCAGCAGGAACGTCGCAGTCTGCGCCAATGTTGCGATGCAACTCCAGCATGAAGGCTTGGCAGAAACGCATCACCTCAGCAGCACTCTTGCCACGGGGCGAGAAGTCCGAACCACCCTTTGCACCACCCATGGGAAGCGTGGTGAGCGCATTCTTGAACACTTGCTCAAAAGCCAAGAACTTCAAGATACCGAGATTGACCGAAGCATGGAAGCGCAATCCTCCTTTGTAGGGGCCAATGGCGTTGTTGTGCTGCACCCGATAGCCCATGTTGGTGCGGATATTACCCTGATCGTCCATCCATGTCACTCGGAAGGTATACACTCGCTCTGGGATGCAGAGACGCTCGATGAGATTCACCTTGTCAAACTCAGGATGCTTGTTGTATTCCTCTTCGATGGTGGAGAGTACTTCTTCCACGGCCTGATGATACTCAGGTTCGTTAGGAAAACGATGTTTAAGGTCTTCGAGAACTTTTGAAGCGTTCATAGGGGATATTTTTGAAAGGAAGGAGAAAAATCAGAAGTATTACTTTCTTTTCGCTGCAAAATTATCACTTTTCATAAACACGCGCAAGCAAAGACCTATTTATTTTATTGCATCTACTTTATTTTTTAGGAAATCGTCCGAAAAAAGTTTCCACAATACTCCATGATTCCAAAAGTAATGAGTAAATTTGCTCCATAGTTCACCGACATATCAATAGAATAAACATCTATTCATCTATTATAACCCCAACAACAATGGCATTTTTAACTGACGAAAAATTGGTAATCGTTGGCGCAGCTGGCATGATCGGCTCCAACATGGTACAAAGTGCGCTCATGATGGGCCTCACTTCCAACATCTGCCTCTACGACGTATTCTCTCCCGAAGGTGTGGCTGAAGAAATGCGCCAATGCGGCTTCAACGATGCTCGCATCACTGCTACCACTGATGTAGCTGAAGCCTTCAAGGATGCCAAATACATCATCTCTTCTGGTGGTGCTCCCCGTAAGGAAGGTATGACTCGTGAAGACCTCCTCGCTGGTAACTGCAAAATCGCTGAAGAACTCGGTAAGAACATCAAGACTTACTGCCCTGACGTGAAGCACGTGGTGATCATCTTCAACCCTGCCGACCTCACTGGCCTCGTGACTCTCCTCTACTCTGGTCTCAAGCCTGGTCAAGTGACTACTCTCGCTGCCCTCGACTCTACTCGTCTTCAAAGCGCACTCGCTAAGAAGTTCGGCGTGATGCAAAACGAAGTGAAGGGTTGCGCTACTTATGGTGGCCACGGCGAACAAATGGCTGTATTCGGTTCTGCTGTTGAAATCGCTGGCCGCAAGCTCAGCGACATCGTTGGCACTGCTGAATTCCCCGAAGAAGAATGGGCACAAATGCGTAAGGACGTGACTCAAGGTGGTGCTGCTATCATCAAGCTCCGCGGTCGCTCTTCTTTCCAAAGCCCCTCTTACCTCTCTGTAGAAATGATCCGCAGCGTGATGGGCGGCGAAACTTTCCGCTACCCTGCTGGTACTTACGTGAAGAACGAAAAGTATCAAAACATCATGATGGCTATGGACACTGTCCTCGATGCAAACGGCTGCAGCTACAAGATGCCCGTGGGTACTGCTGAAGAAGTGGCTGCTCTCGATGCTAGCTACGAACACCTCTGCAAGATGCGCGACGAACTCGTTACGCTCAACATCGTTCCTCCCGTATCTGAATGGAACGCTATCAACCCCAACCTCTAATCTCTGAGGATATCTTACTACAAATCGCGCTCAAGCATTGCTTGGGCGCGATTTTTTAGTACCTACAGTTCGACTTCCTTACATTAGCAAAATCAAAATAGAGAACTACCAACGCATATCAACAGAGATGAGTTCAGTGAGGAAATCGTTCCCAAGTGATTCCACTATGCTCGCCCACAATATAACAACCTTCTGCTGCTTGTTTTCTACTCTTAAGCACCAAAAACAGGGGATCATACTTGCAGAAACAAGTACAACTTACAACGTCCCCTTCATTAAGTGGCATACCAGACACTTGAGCAACTCGAAAATCTCCATCACCAAGGTATTCGATGACACACCACTTGTTGATAGCACACCGCACCAACAAACATTCCCCAACCACCAAAGAAGATGCACACAGCGTTTCAGCTGGAACATAGCGACATTGAGCAAGTGAGTGTTCTTTACAAAAAGCCTTGTAATGAGGAAAACCAACTAGACGAGCATACATATCCTTCGTATGTTGACTATGATGTTCACCAGTGTTTCCCTTTTTCCAACATCTTCTAATGGTTGAAGAAGAAAGACTATCATTTGCATTTGATCGTTCGCTAATCATACTAGATAGTTTTTTATAATCATGTTCAGAAGACATGGAGAGCTTAGAAGCTACTTCTATGGCTCGAAGAAGTTTTTGAAACATACTCATAAGCAATTCATAAGAATATTATGATACAAATATCTTTTCACAGTACAAAGGTACTTATTTATTAGAACATAAACAACTTTAGATTCAGAAAGATGCAAATACGCTTAGTTTTCCCTTTTTTTTATCGTATCTTTGCTAGCAGAAAAGCTAAGGCTTGGGAAGCATGTATAATATAAAAACCTATGTCTCTGCTATTCTAGATATCGCAACCTTTATATTAAGGGGCGTGAATTGAAACGTATCATAATACTCTTATTCTAATAAGAGGTAATTCTCCGAGATGCTATAACGCATCTCGGAGAACTTTTTATTATTCTTCCATGTTCTTGGAAAAACGTGGGAGATTTTCGAGAATTTGTCGCACAAAATTTGGAGCAACTGGAAAGAAAGAAATGAACGCGAAAAGGAGGAGTGAAAGAAGTCCAAACAGGCGAGTGTAAACAAATCCAAAATCATACCTCTCGCGCGTGCGCGCACGCGCACACTACAGCGATTTTCGTATTTTATCCTTCACAACCTTCACCGAAATCGCTGGAACACGATGAAAAACAAGGAGTTACAAGAGAGTTTCGGACATATTTTAACACTCTAACCAAAGAATAAAAGAACAGAAGAGCAAGAGGAGTAGGAAAAAACCGATTTATAGTGCTCATTATAAATCAATTACGAAGAAGTCTGTGAAGGTTGTGAAAGCAAAAAGTAAGAAATCGCTGTAATGCGCGCGTACACGTGCGCGTAAGCCTCAACCTCTCAGATAGTCATTATACGCTGTCAGGATAGAATCCACCCA
>ERZ773009.2180-NODE-2180-length-12735-cov-4.381388_pt1 | contig 12735 bp, 13 predicted proteins | sample MGYA00580663_ERZ773009 | MGnify/ENA primary metagenome ERZ773009 (study PRJEB29015, sample SAMEA2737969) | human oral metagenome | biome: human oral; feature: human-associated habitat; material: dental | place: China | collected 2026 ... | reverse complement strand
GTTGCTAGTATGATTGAATTATACGGAGTTTTTTATAAGCATAATGTTTATGTTGCCAACTCACCGACAAACCATTATATTCTTTCAAATATAACATATCCCACAGCATATTCTCGGGTGTGGCTTATGCTTACATATATATCGGATATTTTTTGTTCTTCAGACATTTTTTTTGCATTGTTATAGAGTATTACATAGGGCTTTCCCAGCTCATCTCTAAGCACTTCTATATCTATAGGAGAAAAACTTCTGAAGCCGGTTCCGAAAGCCTTGCTTACAGCCTCTTTTACCGCATAATTGGCAGCTAAGGATTGGTAGTTTTCACCAAAGGCTTCCACTTCCCTTTTTGTATAAACCTTATTAAGAAAATACTCCTTTTCAACAGCTTTTTTTATTCTGTCTACTTCTATAATATCCGTACCTATTCCTATGATCATATTAATCAACACTCCACCGTCAAGCGACAATACAAATAACTGTGAAAATATTTTTTTACACTATCGGCTCTTTGACGCCTGATTACGGTATAAACAGCAATAAAGGTATTTTACAACGGCTAAACTCTGCAATCTTATCACAGCATAAACAGTGATTGATATTATTTTTACATTGATCTATTTATTAAGTTTATTTTTCTTTGAATATATATAAATAAGCACTGCTGCAGCTACGACACAAACTATACCTATAACCTGTGATATTGCAATATTGGTATAAGGTATTAGTAAGCTGTCGGTTCTTAAGCCCTCTATAAAAGCTCTTCCCAGACCGTAAGCACCTATATAAATGAAAAATATTTCCCCGTTAAATCTCTTTTTCTTTCTGTACCAAAGTAAGAAACAAAGCACCAAAAGATTCCAGAAAGACTCGTAAAGAAAGGTCGGATGCACCTGTATGTAGGGTATTTCTCCCACATAAACTATGTGATCTATCAAGTCTTTCGTAATCATACTCGGGTTTACAAGTTCCCTTTTTATCTGCATGGCAAAGAGTGAGTCGGTGTAGCCTCCAAAGGCTTCCATATTAAAAAAATTCCCCCATCTTCCCAGTATCTGACCTACCAAAAGCCCTAAAACAGCGGTGTCCGCCATAGAAATAAAGCTTTGTTTTTTCTTTTTACAATACACATATAAGGTAATCGCCGCTCCGATTATCGCCCCGTATATAGCCAAACCGCCGCCTCTTATATTAAATACTTGAAGCAGGTCGTTTTTATATAGATCCCAAGAAAATACAACATAATAAATTCTCGCACCCAAAATAGCACTTACTATACCGTAAATAGCAAAATCTACATAAATGTCTGGGTTCTCACCTCTTCTTTTGGCATCCTGTATAGCAAGTTGCAAGCCTAAAAGTATGCCTATTCCTATGATAATACCGTAAAAAGCTATTCTAAATCCGAATATATCTATATGGTTTACCATCTTCTGTATTCGAATTCCCAGATTAACAAAACTTAAGTCATATCCTCCCATCAAAAACCTCCAAAACTAAACATTTATTCGCATTATAGCACAAGGGCTTTTATTTGTCAGTAATTTATAAACTTGCCCTGTTTTATTATAGTTTAGGTGGTTTAGATATGTTAGCACATTGCATTTAAGCTCTGATTAGTGTATAATGTAGCCCACATTAAGAGCCGCTAAGCAGTCGGGTAACTCTTACTTTGTACTTGATGTGGCAGTCGGTAAAAACTCAAGGTTTAAAAACACCGTAAAATAAAGAAAAATCTAAGGAGATGTGAAAATATATGAAACTGGGAATCGTAGGACTTCCTAATGTGGGAAAAAGTACGCTTTTTAACTCTCTTACAAAGGCAGGTGCAAGTGCTGCCAATTATCCTTTTTGTACTATAGACCCCAATGTAGGTGTAGTTGCAGTTCCGGACAATAGGCTTAAGGCACTTTCCAAGTTATATAATTCAAAGAAGACAACACCTGCTACTATAGACTTTGTTGATATAGCCGGTCTTGTAAAGGGCGCAAGTAAGGGCGAGGGACTTGGAAACCAGTTCTTATCCAATATAAGAGAGTGTGATGCAATAGTTCATGTGGTAAGATGCTTTTCTGATGATAATGTAATTCATGTAGACGGCAGTGTCGATCCTTTGCGTGATATCGAAACCATTAATCTTGAACTTATCTTCTCTGATATAGAGATACTCGAAAGAAGGATAGCTAAGACAGCCAAGTCCGCTACAAATAATAAGGAGCTTAAAAAAGAGCTTGAAGTTTTGAAGGAGCTTAAAGATATCCTGGAAAGCGGCAAGATGGCAAGTTCATTTAGCAGTGATGATGAAGAAGTCCTGGACTTTGTTAAGTCTATCGGTCTTATAAGTTATATGCCGGTAATATATGCAGCCAATGTATCGGAAGACGATCTTGCCAATGATGCTGAGGATAATAAGTATGTGCAAACGGTAAGAGACTTCGCAAATGGTGCCAATTCCAAAGTTTTTGTAGTTTGTGCAAAGATAGAAGAAGAAATCTCAGAGCTTGATGATGATGAAAAGACTGAATACCTTGAGGCACTCGGAATCAAGGAATCGGGTCTTGACAAGCTTATAAAAGCCAGTTACGACCTTCTCGGACTTTTAAGTTATCTGACTTCCGGTGAGGATGAGACAAGAGCATGGACTATTAAGAAAGGTACTAAGGCTCCGCAGGCGGCAGGCAAGATACACTCAGACTTTGAAAGAGGCTTTATAAAGGCTGAAGTTATTAATTACAAGGACTTGCTTGACTTGGGTTCAGCCTCCCTTGCCAAAGAAAAGGGACTTATGAGACTTGAGGGTAAGGACTATGTGGTACAGGACGGAGATGTAATACTTTTCAGATTTAATGTATAATACCGCTTTTCATATAAATATCGGGGCTTTTTTACATTAAGAATAAAATACATAAATATAGATAAGTAGCACTATATAAAATAGTATTTTCTTTTAATATAAAAGCCCCTTTTGATATTTGACCTTTAACTCAATTCTTATTTATGCATTACCCCGGTAATCATTTACCCTGTTTTTGATACATAGCATTAAGGAAATATAGATGTGTATATACAATATTTCTATTAAAAGCAAGTTTTCATTCATCACATTGTGCATATATTATTTACTTATCAAAACTACAACAGTCTGATAAAGAATTTCTACCTATTTGTCGTATTTTTATTGACAGTTTACGATCTGTGTGCTAATATATCAAAGTCCTTTAGGGGAATAGTTCAATGGTAGAGCAACGGTCTCCAAAACCGTAAATGGGGGTTCGAGCCCCTCTTCCCCTGCTATAAAAAGCCTAATGCTTATAAATCAAACATTAGGCTTTTTACTATTTTAATCTTAAGAATACTTTGTCCCATCTCTTATTGTCAGTTAACAGAAATTAACTATTAAAAAATATTAAGATGAAATATATAACTGAGTACATAATGCAGACAATATCTTTAATATTATTATCCCTGCCTGTTCTTTACCCCTCCTACAATGAAAAGCACAGGTACTACCAGACCTACTAACAGCGAAGTCGCATTAAACTGAGCTCCGCTTAGCATAAATATTACATTACTTAACACGGACAGTACAGCAACTATTGCCCCCCATACTATACAAGTCATAGCCTTCTCAGGCTTTTTAGCATTAATTACACCTATAATTCCCGCAACAAGCTGAAGAGCCGAACCCACTAATGCCATTATGCAGGCAACATAATAAATACCGAAATTCATTTCATCGCTCGCCATCATATGCAAAGCCGCTACTCCTACAAATGCAATAATACTAAGAACTATTCCGATTATACCACCAATAATCATCAATATTCCCGTTACCTTTAAAAACCCTGCTCCCTTAGCACTTTGTTCCATACTCTTAACCTCCTTGAATATTATATATTATTTGTTACCGTTATGTAACATAAGCAGAGCAAAAGACTCGCCTCTCTTTCTGATTGCACACTTCAAAAATCTTTCACATAACAGCTACTATGCCTATCATTTTGACGCATACATTCAGAAAAATATTCAGAACTTTTGACATACTTATTCTTACTAACGATACACTTATAATAAGTATATCACAATTATTGCTTTTGATAAACAGTTTCTTGCTTAACTTCATCCACAATTATCAACTTATCATCCTCTATACGATATTCAAAGTCTATGGGATCAGTATATACTTTATTACCGATATAAGTGAACTCTACATTTCTGCCGTCAGCAGTATAAGCAAAATCCCCCACCATGCTGTTGTTGCCGGTCAAATCTTTATTAAAAATCATATTAACATTTTCCCTGACAACACTTCCATCCACATACGCCCATGTTCCGATAATAGAAACTTCTTTTTTCTCATCACTTTCCACTTTTGTACTTTCCTCTTTTTGGGATGCCGTCGACTCTGTGCCCTGTGTACAAGCCGTCAAAGACAGCAAAGCAAAAACTATAACTGTTATGATTCTTTTCATTGCCAATGCCTCCTAATATTTAACCTTACCTTTATTCATATAAACCCTTATATTTAAGATTATTATAGGTATTTTTTCCTTTTTTTACCCTACCCGCACAGATAGGTTTATGAATTTTTACAGATAAAATATACTGAAGTGGCTATTTTATTATACTTTAAATCTCCATATCTTCGGGTAACTTAGGTATAATAAACCTTTGATTGGTTGCTGCAATCGCCAGTCTTGTCTTATTGGCATAGCCGGTCTTTTGCAAAATGTTTGACACATGGTATTTGACCGTATTGACCGTTATACCTCTTATCGAAGCAATCTCATCATATTCCAGACCGTCACAAATACAGCGTAAGACTTCTATCTCTGTAGGTGTTAATTCATCACTTGATGCAAGTCCGATCTTTATGCAGGGGGTCTTCTTCGGAAATATATGCTCCCCTGCCATTGTACGGTCAATAACATCAATAAGCTCTTCCTTGCTGATATCCTTGTACCAAAAACTGTCGACTGCAGCTTCTTTGGCACGTTTTAAAAATCCCGCTTCTACCATGGATGTAATAATAATTATCTTGATCTGAGCTTTCCATTCCTTTATCTCGGCAGCAGCCAAAATCCCATCCTTACTTCCGGCAGTACAGACATCCATAAGCACAAGCTCCACCGGATGTCTGCGACAACTCATAAGTGCAAGAGAGGCATCGCTTATACTTGCCACAAGTCTATAGCGTTTACTGTCTGCTAAGATTCTTTCAATATTTTCCCTGGGCATTCTTTGATCTTCTACTACAAGTACATTTGTCATTTTAATCTCCATTCCGTGGGCAAAAGCCACGGCACAAATATCTGTAAAAGTATTATTCACACTGGTGTAATGTATCATTGATATTTAATTAAAACCGGAAATATTAAATCAAATTTCAGTTCTCTTTATTATACAGTGTTACGATATATCAATAAAGCAGTAATAAGACCGGAAAAGGTTTCGATGTATGCAGGTAATTACCTTTCGTATGGAATTCTTATAATCAGTTTAAAAGATGGCTTTGAAAGAATCCTCATACTTCCACCAAAGTTATTTACAATCCTAAGCAAATTTTTAAGACCTCCTTTGGGTTTAATATCTTTTGTAGGAACTTTTCCGTTATTTGTTACAATCAATACAATACATTTATCTTCTTCCTTGATACTACATTTTAATATTGTTGCATCTGCGTGCCTGGCAGCATTCGTTAGGCACGCAAGTATAATAACATACTTTACTTCTTTCCACTTCTTTGTTTCAATCTTTAATCTAACCTTTACACCTATTACTCTGGCATCATGAATCAGTTCAGTCAGTTCGTTACCGCCCTCTTCCTCAACATCATACTTTATAATACTGATTGCACGGCGTAGGGGCTGTAATGCGGCATCAACTTCCTCCTGTTTTCTACCATGCAACAGAAATTGACGGATAGCTATAATCCCCGCCCCCATTTGATCATGTAGTCTTGTCTTGGCTGTAAGTATTTCATTTTCTCTTGCAATTATAAGTACATTATCCGAGAGCTCTTTGAGATTAAGTGCGAGCTTGTGAAGCTGCTTTGCCTGTTTTTTCAACTCCGTTCCCTTGTTATACAAACTTGTAACATCCGTAAAAAGCACTTCGGTATAGGTCTTGGCATCCTTTGTTTTAATTATCCTTTCACTATAGTACCATGCTCTGCCGTCAGGAAATAAAAAAGTGTTCTTTTCTTCCTCAAGTTTTTTTACAGAAGTTTTTTTACAGCAATTTTCCAATGCCTGCACGAGTTCACTATAATATTGTAAATCAGTATTTGTAAGAAAGTGAAAAAGTATTTCCATTTGTTTGTTGCAAAGTTTTACCATACCCGAGGGCAAGAAATAGCAGACTGCCATAGGTAATGTATCAACCGCCTCTTTGATGGAGCCGCTATTTAATCTGCCTCTTTGTTTAATCCGATAATAAAAGTATACAATAAGCATAGTCAACAAAAACATGCAATAAATTAATAAAGTAATACCTGTTTGTTCATTAAGCCTTGTTTTCATTGCTCATCCTTCCTAAAATGTTTGCTGATATACCAAACTCCTTCATCCAATACACAACTGTCCGTATTTACAGAAAATTTTTCAAAAGAGGTATTACATTCCACTTCTATTTGAAGTTTGGGTCTTCCTTCAATAAACTTAAGTCTTACAAGCAAAAAACTCATGTCCTTTATAGCAATCTCTATTACCTTTTCAAAAAAATCATAGACAGCACAGGCATCTTTTGCCTCTATTTCCTTAGTACTATCCGTTAAAATTGAAGATTTGACATTTAATAACTCAAGATTTGAAACTGATTCCTGTAAGCACAGCACAAGATCTGAACAATCAAGCATCTTTTCTTTTTCAGAAAGAAATAAAAGATTACCTCTTCTTTTAATGTATGTGCCTACAACGGTAAGCATTGCAAGTATTTTGTTCTTATTTTCAGGCTCTGTTTCATTGTCATACAAGTCAAGTAATTCATAGAGTAATTTCACTTGATATTCCGTCTGATTTTGAAGCTCTTGATACAGTTTGTTTTTCTCCTTAAGTGCATTGATCCTAAGTTTTGCTTTATAGTTTTTTTCCTCCAATATTACATTTTCAGCAATAGTTTCTCTGTTATACTTAAGCTGTTCTATCAACTTATTTAATGAGCTTATATCTACCTTCCATATAGCATAACCGTTGGTAATTGAATGGCTGTTTAAAAGAGTATTCTCATCTATCTTAATGCTTTTTGTGCCTATTTCACACATAATGTCATAAGGTATATCAATTGCCGATACGGATGAATACTCTACTTTGAAATTTTTATTTATAATCTGTGCCCCGTAACTTCCCGCCTCAAAAAGCTCAATGTAGCCTGTATTGCTTCTTATAAGCCCACATTGAATACAGCATTCAAGAGTTGACACTATTGCAGCGGTAAACACCACATTCATATCTCTAAATACACGCAATATTTTAAAGTTGTAACAAAGAGAGTAAATAAATGCAACAATAAAAGGTACAATAGGCAACCATAAAACTTTTTTAATACCGGGAATACGACACTTGGATATTACAACAAATAAAAATGCAGCAGGCAGGCATAGCATCCATATATATATTAAAAAGTAAATGAAGCCAAAACCATGTTCGGAATCGGCATATTCCAAGTTTTCATTGGAAAATGTGAAGGCAAGCCGGTGAATGTCGTTAGTTAATACTCCTATGATAAGAATTATACAAATTGTGAACAACAGAATATTCCATCTTGGAATCCTATAATAATCGGGCTTTCCGAGTGATAAGCCTACAAAAGATGATAACAGAGGAATTAAAAGCATAGGAACATAGTAAAGATACCAAAGATAGCGACATATATGACTGCCTTCAGCAAAAATATAATACTTCATAGACCTAAATAATATCCAAAAAATCAACAAAGAAGCAATCAATTGCAAAAAAAACCTTGCCTGTGCCTGTGAAATACGCAATTGTACAGACACACCCCATGCAGCATATAAAAATATATATATACTGGTCTGTAGTAAACCAAGGATCAGACCGGTGACTGTAGGTTGATTAGTATTAATTAAATTGATGCTTATAGCAATAACAATTAAAAATAAAATAATTATAGATATTCGAATACTTTTTATTCTTGTTTTCAGCATTGCAAGCACCCCTCTTTTAAATATTTGCCTGATATAATTATTTTTTGTATTATATCATACAGCAATAATTCAATAAAGGTAAAGCAGAACTATACTATGGATTTATTATGAAAAGGATTTTATTTTATGAATTGTAATGTGAAAGAATATGTGATTTAAGATCAATTTATATCAAAACACTACCTATTCCAATCTTTGTAATATTTAGTCCTGCTTAAGGTAAGTTATAACTTTTACAAACGAGAACTGTACAAAACGCCGATCCACCATACTTTTTGGTGAATCGGCGAGCTTACGTTCTATAAAAAATGTCGACACTTTAAACGCCACTGCGAATTTGATTGAAATAAGGAGCGTTTTTAACTATTTTATGCCTTTTCATAAATAACAAACTCCGTTTCAAAGCCGTTATCAACTTCCGTAAAACTTTCTTTTACCTTCCATGTATCGTCTATTTGCGGAAAGTATGTATCCGCTTCAAAACTTGCATTTACCTTGGTAAGCAAAAGCCTGTCCGCAAGATTATTTTCCATAAATTGTTTATAGATTTGACCTCCGCCCATGATAAATATTTCTTTTGCTTCCTCATTTTTATTAAGAAGTTCCTTTGCCAGCAAAACCGCACTTTCAGTATTATTTGCCACATAAGCACCTTCACAGGCAAAGTCCTTGTCCCTGGTGATTACTATACTTATTCTTTTAGGTAGCGGTCTTACAGGCAGACTTTCAAAGGTTTTTCTTCCCATAATAACTACTTGATTTAATGTAGCTTCCTTAAATCTTTTAAGATCATTTGGCAAATGGCATAAGAGCTTATTGTCCTTTCCAAGTGCATTGTTTTTATCTATTACAGCTATAATTGATATCATATTTTCCTTGATCTCCTCCCTATATTGCAAGTTCAAATTCCAGTTTTTCCATCGGAGTATAGTTTATAAGTTCAAAATCCTCCGCTTCAAAATCATAAAAGTTATTTTTTGAAGTGTTTAATAAAAGTATAGGCTTAGTTTCTTTTTTAGGCAAGTTTTCATATCTTTCAATTAAAATCTTCGCCTTATCAAAATGCCTGTCATATATATGCAAGTTTTGCACCAAATGTGAGAAATTCCCGACTTCATAGCCGCAGTGTCTTGCTACCATAAGCATAAGTGCCACATACTGCATTTTATTAATATGACCGGCTACCAGATAATCACTGCTTCTTTGTATAAGGGTCATATCAAGGTATAACTTGGCATTCTTTTTTCTTACAGACCATATAGTTTCAAAGGCACAGGGATCAAGTCCGTGCGGCTTTCCAAGGTCTGTATATTGCCATAGATTTATAATATGCCTTCTTCCGAAAGGATTGTCCTTTAGGTTCTTAAGCAGGTTTTCCATAAGTTTATATTCTCTTACCACTGCTCCGTATGCCTGACCTATACTTCTGTCTCCCATGTCCCAATCGTCCCACCAAGTTACATTATATTTGTTTTTTAGAAGCTCGAGATCATTGGATGCATCCTTGTAAATCCACAAAATTTCTTTTATGCCCGATTTCCATGCTATAGGTCTAAGACTTGTTATTGGAAACTCATTATTTTCTATACTATACTTTTCAAAAACTTGGGTAATGTATTTGCTGTGTGCCTTAGTACCGTCTGCATAACTCGGTCTTACTTCTTCATTAAAATCATCACAGGAATTATATAAAATTTCTTTTATATTATCCGCAAATATTTTCTCAACCAATCAACCTTCCTCCATTGCAATATTTTTCCAATCCGGCAGAACCTGTTTAACTCGCTACTCACCCGGCAAGTTTTTTCAAGGCAATGACTTTCCCAGCCTGCCACTGCTATAACAAAAAAAGACTGTTGCATTTTAAGATTATTACAAAGCTATATGACGGCACCCTGCACAAATACCGCTACAGCTTGTACACAACCTTTATTTTGCGACAGCCCCAAGACTTATCTTAGTTTATATTTCGTTTTGAAGCTCTAATATAATCTCCGTTACGAATTTATCTTTATTTTTAGTAGTCCAGTAATCCGTTACATATCTTTCTATAGAATACTCGTAACAACTATAACCCTTTTTATCTATCCATTCAAGCATTTTTTTATAAGTATCATTAATATTTTCATGAGCTCCCACATGATAACAGGATATAACGGTATTGCCTCCTAAGCTCAGTGTATTGTTAATTCCTTGACTTTCCACTGTTCTTTGAAAGATTTTTACACCCTTACTTTTTCCCTTGATTTTATCAATATAAGAAGGAAAGTACATCATAACCGGTCCAAGTACCGCATTATTATTTTCTTCTATAAAATTAGTAAACTCTATATTGACTATGGACTTATTATAATTGTAGTCAAAATCCTGATTCATATATGTGTACTCGCCCAGATTAAGGTATTTGAGGGAAACATCAAGTATACCGTGCTCTATTACATTGCCGGCTTCCAATATAAGATCATGCCACTCTTTTACGGAATTATATTTTACAAATAGCGCCTTCTCTTCCACCTTCAATTCTTCAAGTTTATTATCAAATACCTTAACCAAATTAGAGTAGGTACTTCCCTCTATAAGGCTCCTCATCTCATCAAGTTTAAAACCCATTTGCTTATAGTATTTGATTACGGGAACGCAAAGAAGTGTAGACATATTGTAAAATCTATATTGATTATTCTCCACCTTATCCGGAGGCATAAGCCCTATCTCATCATAGTATCTAAGTGTCTTCTTGGAAAGTTTTGTAATTTTACTGACCTCTCCTATAGAATAATACTTATTCTTATCCATAAAACCTCCTTACAAAAACAGTCTGAAATTCTCATCAACCTCTTTGTTTTAGAACAGTTTCCGCTTCTTCCAAATTCTTATATCCATAAAAAACAGCTGTCTGAGTCTGAATCCTTTTTACTATACTCATATCATTTTTTGCCTCAAGTACATCTTTTTTATATAAAAGCAAAGTCTCGTAAGAATAAGTTTTTAACTCTCCGAAACTGTATATGGATATGGTAGCCACAGACTCTTTTGACTTATTTTTTCTCATCCTACCGGTAATGTAAGGAAATTCCAAGGCAAACTTATCATAGTCTTCTTCAAGCATCGTGAGTATCTGCTCTATTAAGGTTAGCTTTTCCTTACCGCACTCCGGTAAATTCCTTTTAAGTACTTCCTCATAGTATAGTTTATCCGTATATTCCATCATATAGGCATACTTATCTCTTACAAGGTTTCTTCCCTCTGATAAAGCCTTATTAAGATCCAAAAGGTAGCTTTCCAAGGTCTTTTGGGAAAATGCATTATGCTGGCTACAGCGCATTATATAAAAGCTGTGCTTATCGTCCTGACAATCAGCCCTGCCGCCTAAGCCCTCAACCTTATCAAACATAGCATATTCAATATCTATTATAGTATTTATTAATGTAAGTTTATCAACTTCGGACATAAGACTCTCCTAATCAAAATCTGCCATAATATGCAAGGCGGCAATTCTTTCATCCTTTATTTGAGACATTAAAACCTTTGCATGGGTCTCAAGAAAATTATCTTCAAGTTTATATTCAAAATTTTGGGCACTTTCCTTTGCTATAAGTCTACATATAAATTCTATTTTGTCAAATTTAATAAATACCATATCAGCATTATCCGGCATTAATATAAGTTCTTCCAATAATTCTATTACTTCTTTTAAGCTATTAAGCTCCCCAGTCCCTCTAAAAGCCCATTTATAAAAGGGCATATACTCTTTATTAAGTAAAAATACTGCTGATAAGCTCAGTTTAACAAATTCCGAAAAACAAAGATAGGCTGCCGCAAAGTCTCCTCTTCTTGCACATCTTAGATAATTATACTGTCCGGTCTGTGCCATATTGGCAAGCCTTGAGGCAAGTTTTTTCCTAAGTACATCATCCGGATAAAAGCCCTTAAGCACTTCTCTTGCCCGAGAAAACTCCCCTCTTTCATCAAAAAATACCTTTCCGTTTACTGCGGTTGCCAAAAATCTTTCGGGTATTTTCATCCATTCTACTACATTCTTGGGAAATGCACCACAGTTAGTATATTTATGATAAAAGCTTTCTATATCAAACACTCCTACACGTCTTTGTACTATCTTTTCATGGCTATTATAGCCCATAAAACTTGAAGGCAACTCATTATAAGCTTTTTGCAAAGCCTCTCCTATACTCATATATAAGTTTCTCGGTAACCATATACAAAATCCCGGACCGAAATCATGATCTGTAGAATACTCATCATCAAAACCGAAACACTCCGAGCCTTCTCCTACCAAACCTACAGCCATTTCCCTCTTATATTGTGAAAACTTTTCTTCTATCATGGGTTTGCCGTATATTTCATAATAAAGTCCGGATAATTCAAGTCCTTTCACTTTGCCCTCCCTAAAGTTTATATTCTGCTTGTAATACTATTAAGGGAGCCAAAGCCACCTATTGCAGCTACAGCTCCCTTTAATAAAAACTTTGTTAAAATTTATACACCTGCTACATCATTCTTAAATAACTACTGTAATGTATTATTGACATTTAATTAATATCTGCAATAGTAGAGTA
>ERZ773009.2176-NODE-2176-length-12762-cov-4.188479_pt1 | contig 12762 bp, 10 predicted proteins | sample MGYA00580663_ERZ773009 | MGnify/ENA primary metagenome ERZ773009 (study PRJEB29015, sample SAMEA2737969) | human oral metagenome | biome: human oral; feature: human-associated habitat; material: dental | place: China | collected 2026 ... | reverse complement strand
GATGCCCTTTAAGCCCCTTACTAACGCCCTTTTGAAGTCCAATTAAGCACCTTTTGATATACTACTTTCTAACTGATTGATTTCCTTTTGGTTACAAGTCTCTCTTTTATATATGTTTTTACCCTTATTTATAGATGTTTTATTTGAAATTATGTAATGATTTTTCAAATCCTTATCCACGTTTTTGAGGTATTAAAAAGAAAAGATATCCTGCGTCGGAAGATTATAATAAAATAGGTGGTTTGATAGTTTTAGCTATCATATTGTTTAATAAGTAACTTCGGTTCTTCCGTTAAAACCATACAAGAAACATCTATAGATTTAACGGAAGAACCATATTTATTTCTTAAAACTCTGTATAATTGAGTTTTTCTCTTCAGCTTTTTGAGCTTCCTTATTAGCTTCCAAAGCATTCTTCTTGCGGTGATACTGCATCACTTTCTTACCGAAAAGAGCTGCCATAGAGTCTTCTGAGAGGTAGCGCATAGAGCCAGAGTCAAAGCCGACAGAGTCTTGTGGGATGCGGTGTCCCTGTTCGTCAAGTGTGTCTTTATAGATATAAAGTCTACCGTTGAAGATGTGCCAGCTCGTATAAACAGTCACCTTAGGATATTCCACAGGACTTTCATCTTCCAAAGAGTTGGCTTTCATGACATAACCCACTGGTGAAGCCTGGTTGTAACTCTTCAGTGTAAAGCCATACTCACGCGGTGTAAACAAGGCAGCCTTCATAGAATCGCTCATGCCAGCTAATATTTCTTCCTCTGTCTTCGTAGGATTAGGCTTCAACTTTGGTAAGACTTGGAAAGTCCATGTACCCTTCATTTGTTCAAGATTGATAACCATTTCCGCCTCGTAAGGGTCAAGAGGATTAGGAACAATAGCCAATTCGTCGCCTATCTCAGGTGTACCATAAACCATGCCATTGCGTTTTGCCGTTACAATGTCAAACTTTACAGGGTCACCTCCCTCATTAGGTAGGAGAACAATTATAGAATCAGAGCAACCATCGCACGCCAATCCGTAGCGTGTACTATCACCTTTCATTTGAACCTCAACATCGATAGCACTATGATCTCCAGTCGATACTTGGTTATAACAAGCTGTAAGGAAAAGCAGTGCAAAGCCGAAGAGAGGAAAAAACATTTTCTTCATGTACTAACTTTTAGACTGCAAAGATAGTCAATTATTGCAAAAAATATTAGCGGTCAGTCGTTTTTTGGAAATTTTTATCTAATTTTGCAGGTCAGATTGCATGCTGCAATCCCTTCATTTAGTAACATATTGAAAATATATATGGGAAAGAAAATTCAGTTCAGTCTCATTTATCGAGACATGTGGCAGAGTTCTGGTAAGTTCCAGCCACGCAAGGATCAGTTGGTACGTATTGCACCTGTCTTCATTGAGATGGGTTGTTTCGCACGTGTAGAGACCAATGGTGGTGCTTTCGAGCAGGTAAACCTTTTGGCAGGTGAAAACCCTAATGAGTCTGTACGTGCCTACACCAAGATTCTGCATGAAGCTGGTATCAAGACGCACATGCTTGACCGCGGTCTGAACGCATTGCGTATGTATCCTGTACCTGATGATGTTCGTGCATTGATGTATCGTGTAAAGCATGCTCAGGGTGTGGATATCACTCGTCTTTTCGACGGTCTGAACGACATTCGTAATATTGCACCTGCATTGAAGTGGGCTAAGGAAGCTGGTATGACTCCACAGGGAACACTCTGTATCACTACCTCTCCTGTTCATACAATTGAGTACTACTGTAAGTTAGCTGATGAGGAAATCGCAGCTGGTGCAGAGGAACTTTGTTTGAAGGATATGGCTGGTATTGGTCAGCCTGCATTCCTTGGTGAGTTGACTCGTCGCATTAAGGAGAAGCATCCAGACGTTATTCTTGAGTATCACGGTCACTCTGGTCCTGGATTGTCAATGGCTTCTATGCTTGAGGTAGCCAAGAACGGTATTGATATTCTTGATGTTGCTATTGAGCCATTGTCATGGGGTAAGGTTCATCCAGACGTTATCTCTGTACAGAGCATGTTGAAGAACGCTGGCTTTGATGTACCAGAAATCAACATGGATGCCTACATGAAGGCACGTGCTATGACTCAGGAATTTATTGACGAGTGGTTAGGCTACTTCATCAACCCACAGAACAAGATTATGAGTTCACTGCTTCTTGGTTGTGGTTTGCCCGGTGGTATGATGGGTTCAATGATGGCTGACCTCGGTGGTATCCGTTCATCTATCAATAACCTTCGCAAGAAGAAAGGCGAGGCAGAGCTTTCTGTAGATGATATGCTCGTTAAGTTGTTCGACGAGGTCGCATACGTATGGCCACAAGTTGGTTATCCTCCATTGGTAACTCCATTCTCACAATACGTTAAGAATATTGCTCTTATGAACCTTCTCACCCTTGAGCAGGGTAAGGGTCGCTACGTAATGATGGACGATTCTATGTGGGGTATGATTCTCGGTAAGAGTGGTCGTGTTCCTGGTGAGATTTGTCAGGAGTTGAAAGACCTTGCTAAGCAGAAGGGTCTTGAGTTCACTGATGCCGATCCTCACACCTTACTTACAAACGCTCTTGACGACTTCCGTAAGGAAATGGATGAGAACGGATGGGATTACGGACAGGATGATGAGGAACTCTTCGAGTTGGCTATGCACCCAGAGCAGTACCGTAACTACAAGAGCGGACAGGCTAAGAAGAACTTCCTTGCTGACCTTCAGGCTGCAAAGGATGCTAAACTCGGTGCAAAAGTAAGCCCAGAGGAGGCAGCAGCATTCAAGCATGCTAAGGCTGATGCTATCGTTTCTCCTGTTAAGGGTCAGCTCTTCTGGGAATTTCAGGGTGATGGTGAGGCTGCTCCAGCTATCGAACCATTCATCGGTAAGGAGTATAAAGAAGGTGATGTATTCTGCTACATTCAGGCTCCTTGGGGTGAGTTCGTAACTGTTCCTGCTGCTCTTGGTGGTAAGTTGGTTGAAATCAACGCTAAGCAGGGTGCTAAGGTAGACAAGGGCGATGTTATCGCTTACATCGAGAGAGCACACGAGGAATAAAGAAACGTTATTATAAATGATAGGGCCACGGCTCCTCATTCATGGCGGTGTAAGCCGACTGGGAGAGGAGGTGTGGCTTTTTTCGTGATATGGATTACCAAGCAATTATCAATAAATACTATCCCGAGGATAACGAACTACGTCATATCCTTCTTGTTCATAGTCGTGCTGTAGCGGATAAAGCACTTGCTATTGCTGATCGTCATCCAGAGTTATCGCTTGACCGTCAGTTTATAGAGGAAGCTGCTATGCTGCATGATATAGGTATTGTTCGTTGCAATGCCCCAGGTATACAATGTTTCGGCACTGAGCCTTATATCTGTCATGGTCGTATTGGTGCAGAGATGTTGCGTGCAGAAGGCTTCCCGCGACATGCTCGCGTTTGTGAACGTCATACTGGAGCGGGTATCACTCGTAGCCAAATCATTGCACAAAAGCTGCCACTTCCTCAGCAAGACTTCCTCCCTGAAACCATGGAAGAGAAGGTAATTTGTTATGCTGATAAGTTCTTTTCCAAGTCTCATCTTGATGAAGAGAAGACGATAGAGCAGGCAATAGCAAGTCTTTCCAAGTTCGGAGAAGAGGGTGTTGCACGCTTTCGTGAGTGGGTTAAGATGTTCTAAAACGGCATTGAGCGTATTGATAACCTTATTATAGTAAAGCAATATATTAGCTGTTTTATCTCTGTCGTAGGTCATTCGGTTGATTTATTAGCTGTGTAATAGTTTTAATCATTATTTCTTTGTACTTTTGTAGTATGATAAGAAAGAACCCATATACAGAAGAAAAATATAAGCATTATAAGGTGACGGAACCCGCTCCGTTGCTCGAATGGTTGCTGGCTAACCTGAATGAGAGTAAGAGTAAGGTAAAGGCAACGCTGCAGAATCGCGGTATCAAGGTGAATGGTAAGTGCGTTACACAGTTTGACCATCCACTGAAGGCAGGCGACAAGATATCTGTTAGTAAGAGCAAGAAGAACGACCTCTTCCGTAGTCGCTATGTGAAGATTGTCTATGAAGACAGATTTTTGGTGGTGATTGAGAAGAATATTGGTATTCTTTCAATGGCTGCTGGTCATTCTTCATTGAATGTGAAGACAGTTCTTGATGATTATTTCCGCAAGACAAAGCAGAAGTGTACGGCACATGTTGTGCATCGACTTGACCGTGATACATCAGGACTGATGATTTATGCTAAGGACATACAGACGGAGCAGTTGCTTGAACATGACTGGCATAATATCGTTTATGACCGTCGTTATGTGGCTGTAGTCAGTGGTGAGATGGAGCATGATGAGGGTACGATTGCCAATTGGCTAAAGGATAATAAGTCATACGTAACCTATAGTTCGCCAGTGGATAATGGTGGAAAATACGCCGTTACGCATTTCCATGTACTTGATCGTACGGTAGCGCACAGCCTTGTTGAGTATCAGTTAGAGACAGGTCGTAAGAACCAGATTCGTGTACATTCTGCTGATATGGGGCATCCTGTCTGCGGTGACATAAAGTATGGTAATGGTGATGACCCACTTCATCGTCTTTGTCTACATGCATACGTACTCTGTTTTCATCATCCTGTTACACACCAGCGTATGGAGTTTGAGACACCAATACCTGCTGTATTCAAACATTTATTCAAATAAAGCATGCTCTAATGGAGAACTTACAATATTTTATAGCCCTTCTTGCCGTATTAGTTATCGGTCTTATTCTGATTAAGAAGATAACTGGTTGTATCTTTCGCATCATCATTACACTTGCAGTTCTTGCTTTTGCTTATTGGGCTTTGACTGGTTCGCACGTCCTTTAGAAATCCTATAATTGAATTATTTACGTGAGGATAGACGTTACTTTCTCACGTAAATATTTCTTTTTTATAATGTTATCTGATTAAATTTTTCTCATCTTGGAAGGCTGTTTGTGTCTTGCTATCTTCATTATAACGACCATAATCCCCCTTTCTCTTTATCTTCAACCGATGTGTTGATGCCTAACACATGTCGTCCTGATGGTAAGCACCAATGGTGTTGACCGCTAATAACATTTTAATTTGTTATTGAAGTAGAGTTGACTTGTCGTTAGAAACGAGTTATATAGTCTCTTCTCATTTTATAGCTTTTCCAAAATTTAAGAAACTGATTTAGTCGTTTCGTGACAAAAAGATAGCTCTCTCAGAAACTTATTCTGAGAGGGTTATCTCTTTATCGTGAATGGTGTAGTGGAAAGAGATGGTATAAGAAAGTCCTTCTAAGACATTTCTTATATCCTTGTTTCTCTTGATTACACCTGTGTAAGTTTTTGTGTGGTCTAACTTAGCGTCAACAATAATCTTGTAATCGTAGAGCTGCTCAAGGATTTTAGCAATCTCATTGATTCGCATATTGTTAAATGGGATTATGTCGTCACGCCATACAGCGTCGGCAAGTGCATAACTGTTTTCTGTCTTAATGGTCTTGGAATCCTTGCTGACAGTAGCCTTTTGGTTAGGATGAAGGACAACCTTTCCTTCTCCATTCAGTCCTGTTACTTCCAATCTACCTTCTATCAAGCTGATAACTTCTTTTCCATCAGCAGCTTGATCTTTAAAGTTGAAGGTTGTTCCCAATACCTTTGCTGATGCTCCATCACTGTTTACGATGAATGGTTTTGCAGCATTCTTTGTTACGTGGAACAATGCTTCGCCCTTTAAGTTTACCTTACGCTCGTCGCCCTCAAAGTTATCTGCATAACTAATTGTAGCTCCCTTGTTGAGCCATACGGTAGAATTATCAGGTAAAACGACTTTCTTTACCTCGTTCATCGCTGCAACAGTGATCGTTTCTGCAGACTGGTGAAGATAGGCAAAGAGTCCTCCTCCAATCAGTAATACGGCAACAATGATTGCTGCAGCATAGCGGAGGAAATAAAGTTTATTCTTATTTCTATTCTGTTCTTCGTATTCTGTGATTTGGTCAAATAGTTTAGTCTCTGCTTCTTCGATTTTCTTAGATGTAGCAAACTGGTTGTTCTTTCCTAAATGGAAAGCCAACTCCATCTCGAAGAATTCCTTTTGGTTTTCCTCCGAGACTGCCAGCCATTCAGCCAGCTGCTCCATCTCTTTGGCTGTTGCTTTGCCAATAAGATAGTCTTTAATGGTCTTATTATTTATTTCACTCATTCTGTTTTGTTTCAACTGAGGCGTATAGTATTTTAATATTTTAGTCAGCAGTTTTCCTGCTACTCACTTCTTATAACAACCTAATTCGTCTTTTTACGTAATAGGAATTAATAAAAAATGTTATAAAGATTGATATATCATTTGATTATATAATGTGTTTGCATAGCTAACTAAGGGTTGAAGGCGTATTCTTTCCAATAAATTTTGTTGTTATATTCCTTTACTTCTTACACCATTGGTGCCTTTGTGGCTACGTATCTTTAAATAAATACGCTTTTATCTCCATGACTTCGTGTGATATTTACTTTAAAAAGACAAAGAAATATATTGATAAAATGTTCGAAGAAAAGGTGGGGAAAAGTCTTAAAAGGGAACTATTTTAGCGTCTTTGTAAGTTGTTTGTTATCAAGAAGTTGCAAGGTTGCGTTTTAAAAGGTGCTTAATTGGACTTCAAAAGGGCGTTAGTAACGTTGCTAAAAGGCACCTTTTGCAAGCCAAAAGGGCGTTAATAGCAAGCCGTTTTGTGGTCTTTATAAAAACAATATGTGAAAAATTAGGACAAAAAGGAGCGTTTTGGGGTTTGGCGTATAAGGTTTACTTTTTGTGTTTAAACTTTTAAGAGATGCCACACTGAGTAACTCTAAGTTTGTTGCAACATACTTTTTCTTTGAAAAGTCCTTAAGTATGTCGCTTTAATCTTGTTCTTAAAGTCTTCAAAGCCTTGTATAAATGTACCTCAACAGTACGAATCGAGATTCCTAACTGCTCTGCAATCTCCTTGTTTTTCTTATCGTGCTGATAACTCAGAATGAAAACTTCACGACATTTAGCAGGAAGTTCTCCAATGGCATCGTTGATTTGTTTTCTTGTCTCCAATCCCTCTATATAGCCCATCACGTCGTTAGCCTCTGGGTCATAATAGTCTAACTTGAACTGAGTTACTTTCTTCACGCTGTCAGCATGGTTGTTGACAACGGTGCGGTGCTTAATGACATTGAGCGCACGAGTATAGACAATACGATAGAGGAAAGCCTTGATGTGGCTCTCGTCTTCAATGTCTTCTTTTCGTTTCCATAACTCCATGAAAGCTTCCTGTACGATATCCTCTGCCTCATCGTCTTGTACAAGACGAGTAGCATAGAAGGAGAGGGAGGGATATAATGCCCTAAATATCTGTCGGAACCTTTGTTCTGGTAATGTCATTGTTTATTCTTTAATCCTGCTTACTATGGTTCTATCCTATCTACAACTTTATTTTTTGCAATGTTGTTAGCAGGAGAATTTCAATATTTATGAACAAAGATACACTTTTTATACTTGTAAAGAGGAATGAAGGGGTTAATTTATGTGAAATGGGGATGAGGCATCTTTATTAAATAAAGATAATTGACTATCTTTGTGTATGTAAACTCAATGTTTTGTTAGTGTATTGTAAAAATAATACTATTTGAACTGATTCCATGGTGATAGATGGTCGTCTGAAAGTATTACTTTCCCTCAGAACGTTTATGTGTGCCTTTCTTTTGATGATAGGTGTACATAGTGTTTCTGCACAGGTATCACTAACAACAAACCAAACTGATTTAAAGACTGTTATACAACGAATTAAGTCGAAAACTAAGTATCGTTTTTTCTATGATGATGCGCTTGGAAAACAGAAGGTTAATGCTGTTTCTATAAGTAATTTACCTATTGATTTCGTCTTGAATAGACTCTTTGAAAATACGGGGATAACTTATAAAATCATCGATAATATTATCTATCTGAAGAAGGAAAAACCAGCTATTAAAAATAGATATACGAAGAGTACGGAAGCAACTTACCAACAACGTAAGAGAGAGGAGCCTGCTGCGCCAACGCTCTATACCTTTAATGGGCAGGTGCAAGATGTAGAGGGTAATCCGCTTATTGGTGCAACCATCATGGTAAAGGGTAGTTCTAAGGTACGTGCGCTGTCTGATTTAGAGGGTAGATTTGTCCTGAAATCAGAAACACCTAACCCTATTTTGGTTATTTCTTGTATCGGTTTTGATGCGATAGAAAAGCGTATAGAGAATAGAAATAATCAGCTGTTTGTGTTGAAGGAGAGTCCCTATGAGTTAGAGGCAGTCTTTGTTACAGCTTTGGGTATCAGCCGTTCGGGAACGGCTTTGAACTATAATGTCAAGCAGATGGATGGTGAAGAGTTGAACAAGGTGAAGACAACTAACATCGCCAATGCTTTGGCGGGTAGAATGGCTGGTATCTCTGTTAATGAGTCTGCAGCAGGAATGGGGGGTGCAGCACGTGTGGTAATGCGTGGTCCGAAGTCTTTGGCGCAGAGCAATCAACCGCTTTATGTGGTCGATGGCATTCCTATTAACAACCGTAGTAATGATGATGTGAAGGGAGGTATCTATTCGGTACAGCCTGGTGCAGAGGGTATTTCTGATATTAATCCTGATGATATTGAGAGTGTGTCGGTGCTTAGTGGTGCTGCTGCAGCAGCCCTCTATGGATCAGCCGCAGCGCAGGGAGCAGTGATGATAAAGACAAAATCGGGTCGAGTGGGGAAGACTTTGGTGGAGTTTTCTACAAGTACGCAGTTCCTTTCTCCCTTTGTCTTACCTGATTTCCAGAATGAATACGGCAATCGTGCCAATGAAATGAAGTCATGGGGGACGAAGAATGTGTCGGGTACTGGTGGTTACACGCCAAAGGATTTCTTCCGTACGGGAGTCAACTTTACGAATAATGCAAGTCTGACGGCAGGTACTGAGCGTAATCAAGTGTACCTATCTTTAGGGTCATCGACAGTGTCTGGTATTATTCCTAACAACGATTTCCAACGTTATAACCTCACATTTAAAAACGTATTTACCGCTTTGGAGGACAAGTTAAGGCTAACTTTCTCCTTTAAGTTCGTCAGAGAAAATGATAGGAATATGTTGGCACAGGGGCAATACTTCAATCCGCTGACCTCTGTTTATCTTTTTCCACGTGGTGAGAACTTTAATGCTATAAAGGAGTTTGAGACTTATGACGTAGTGCGCAATATCAATTTGCAGAACTGGAACTATGGAGATGACTTAAAGATGCAAAACCCTTATTGGGTTACGAACCGTATGTTGAAGACAACAAAGCGTAACAGGTACCTCACTGATCTTGGTGTGAAGTATCATCTTACGAATTGGTTAGCTCTTGAAGGAAGACTTCGTTGGGATGAAGCTGTTAATAGATTGGAAGACAAACGATACGCTTCAACGCTTGATATCTTCGCTCATTCGCCTTACGGATATTATAGTTATTGCAAGATAAATGACCGTTCTTTCTATGCAGATGTTATGGCTGACGTTACTAAACGGTGGAGTACTCTCTCGCTGGTAGCAAACGTTGGTAGTGCTTTCTCACATACATCCTATGACGTGTCAGGCTTTCAAGGAGGTTTAAAAGCACCTTCAAATATCTTTACTCCTAATGGAATAGATTATAATAGAGTGTCGGGAGATAACCGTCCAATCTTTGATATCACGCGTCATGCAATTCATTCCGTACTTGGGAGTGTGGAGTTAGGCTGGCAAGAACGTGTTTATCTGACAGTGACAGGGCGTAACGATTGGGATTCTTCACTTAGTAATACAGCCCAACAGTCCTTCTTCTATCCTTCTGTGGGTATGTCGGCTATTCTCTCAAAGATGCTCAAGTTGCCGAAGTTCGTTGACTTCTTGAAGTTCCGTACTTCGTGGGCTTCAGTGGGTTCTGCCATCTCTCCTAATATTTCCTCTGCTTGGCGTTATGAGTATATTCCTTCAACAGGCACTTATCATACGGTTACTTATAAGTTTCCAGACAACTTCTATCCAGAGCGTACGAACTCTTGGGAAGCGGGAATGACGGCACATCTGTTTAAAGAAGCAATGTCCGTAAAGTTCACGTTGTACCAATCTGACACGAAGAATCAAACCTTCCTTCGTTCTATTACACTTGGTGGGGCGTTTAATCGTGAGTATATTCAAGCAGGAGACGTGCAGAATCGAGGTTTAGAATTGAGTATTGGCTATAACAAGAAGTGGAGTAATCTTCGTTGGGCAGCCAATATGACTTATAGTACAAACCGTAACCGTGTTGTTAGATTACTTGATAATCCTAATGAAACTCTGCGCCAAGGTGGTTTGAATGGGTGTGAGGTGATACTGACACAAGGCGGTACGATGGGCGACCTCTATACCTTTACTGATTTTAAGCGTGATATACAAGGCAATATCCTACTTAATACTGATGGACAGGTGATGCAGATGGAGTTAGCTTCACCTAAGTTAGTTGGTTCTGTTTTACCTAAGGCGCAACTTGGTTTGAGCAATAATTTCTCATGGAAAGGAATAGAACTTGGAATGTTGATAACAGCTCGTTTAGGTGGTGTCTGCGTGTCACAGACCCAAGCTTTCATGGATTCGTATGGCGTTTCCAAGAAGACTGCAGAACTGAGAAACAATGGTGGTGTTGCCGTTGGCAATCAGTTGGTTTCTACGGAGAAGTATTATACAGTCGTTGGAGGGGAAACACCTATTTGGGATGAGTATGTCTACAAGGCTACTAACGCCCGAATCAAAGAGCTTTATTTGGGTTATACCTTTGATAAACTGATTCGTGGCGCAAAGGTGTCTGTGGCTTTGACGGCAAGAAATCTCTTGATGCTATATTGTAAGGCACCTTTCGACCCCGAGGCAACTTCCTCAACAGATATTTATTATCAAGGATTTGATTATTTCATGCAGCCCAGTCAACGCTCATTGGGCTTTAGTATCAACGTAAAACTCTAAGATGATGATGTTTAGTAGAAAGAAACTGTTTTTCTTCTTCTGTTTGCTGACAGTCTTTTCTTCCTGTACGGGTGAATTCGTTGATATCAACCGACCAGGCAGTAAGCTATCGCCAGAGGAGTTGAAGCGCGATAACTATGCTGTCGGTTCATTCTTGATTCAGATGCAGGGGGTAGCTTTTCCAGAGCAGGAGAATGCTTATCAAACAATGATAGACTTCGTTGGTAATTATCTTGGACGTTATACAACCTACACCAAGGAATTACCAAAGAATCATACACTCTTTAATGCAAGCAATGCCTGGTGTGCTTGGCCAGCATCTTATGCCCCTCCAATGGTGTCTGCTTTTAATGAGGTTGTCAAGCTGAATGGTAAGGAGAATGTTTCTTATGCGTGGGCTTTGATTCTGCGAGCACAGGCTTTCTTGCGTTTTACGGATATCTATGGACCTTTCCCACTCAGTATGAATGCAGATAATACGGTGGTTTACACGTCTCAGCGAGATATCTATTTACAGCTGATAAAGGACCTAAATGAGGCTACTGCTTACATCTCATCTGACACGCATCTTGCTAAGGATATGATAGCCTTTGCACCATACGACCTCGTATATAAAGGTGACTTCAATAAGTGGCGTAAGTTTGCTAATTCGCTTAAGTTGCGCATTGCCGTGCGTATCAGTAATGTAGAACCTACGTTGGCACGCTCGTTGGCTGAACAAGCGGTGAGAGATGGCGTCATAGAAGGGAATGATGATAACTGTGCTGTCCGTTATAATAAATCGGGTTTATGGACAACAGCCGTTTCATGGGGTGACAGTCGTGTCTGTGCTGATATCGAAAGTTATATGACGGGATATAAAGACCCACGAATGAGTATGTATTTCCTGCAGCCGATGACGACAGGACAGCGTAAAGATATTGGCTGTCGGGCTGGAGCGGCGATAGGGAGTAACATTGTTGCTAAGCGTCTTTATTCAACAGTCAATGTGCAAGAAACGACACCAAGTTTATGGCTCACTGCATCGGAAATGGCTTTTTGTAAGGCGGAAGGTGTCTTGCGTGGTTGGAATATGGGTGGTGGTACTGCCAAGGAATATTATGAACGAGGCGTAACACTGTCTTTTAATCAATGGGGAGTAGATGGTGTTGTAAACTATTTATTAGATGACACCTCGACAGAAGCTAACTATGCAGATGCTTTAGGTGGCTTTGGTGGTGCGGCTGCAAAGTCTTCCACGATTACCATTAAATGGGATGACAATGCCTCTATGGATGAGAAAATGGAGCGATTGATTACGCAGAAGTGGATAGCTTTGTTCCCAAATGGGCAGGAAGCATGGAACGAGATTCGTCGTACGGGTTATCCTCGTATTTTCTCTGTACCACAGGCAACAAACGGTTATACGCTGTTGACACCTAATAGAATACCTTTTGATAAGAATCAACAGATTAATAATCGCAGTAATTACGACAAGGCTGTCGAACTTTTAGGTGGTCCTGACGATTACGCAACACCAATGTGGTGGCAGAGATAGAATGTTTTTCTGTGTTTATTTTAGCAACTATTTTGTTGAAACTTATTTACAAAAATACTTGCTTTTACATACTGTTTATATGCTAAAGATGACTAATGTTGCACCTCTTGTAATCATCATGTAATCAGATAGTTATAAGAGTGCTTTTGAAAAGGTGCTTAATTGGACTCCAAAAGGGCGTTAGTAAGA